>Ga0070665_100003162_pt1 | contig 17715 bp, 12 predicted proteins | sample KBSS13metaG_FD_65862 | JGI IMG/M metagenome (GOLD analysis project Ga0070665, IMG submission 65862) | Switchgrass rhizosphere microbial communities from Kellogg Biological Station, Michigan, USA - KBS S1-3 metaG | ecosystem: Host-associated > Plants > Roots > Rhizosphere > Soil ...
GGCGCCGCCGCGCTGCAAGTCCTTGAGCATGCAGGACTTTGGCAGCAGCTTCAGTCGAAAGTCGTCTATGGAGAAAATGTGCGTCAGGCACTGCAGCTTTTTTCGAGCGGTAACGCGGACGCCGTTCTGACGGCTGCCTCTCTACTCCAGGGCCAAAAGGCCCAGTGGATCAATACCTCCTGGCACAAACCGATCTTGCAAAAAGGTGGCGTGGTAGCCAGCACCCGCAACCTTCCGGCCGCTGACTCCTTCATGGAGTTTCTGACCAGCCCCGCCGGGCAAGCTGTATTCGCCCAATTCGGATTTGCGCCGGTCTCATCGCCCGGCTCCCTCCCGTGAGGCTGCTAGCGCTTCGCTGGAAACAAATCGATCCAGCGCCGCTCCTGCCAGGATTGTAAACCGGCTTCGGCCACCTCTACACCACGCACCCCCTGCCAGAAATCGTGCGGGAATGGCGCCCCTTCGACAACATGTCGCAGGAACATCTCCCATTGCGCCTTGAAGGCGTTGTCGAAAGCCTGGTTATCGGGCACTTCAGCCCATTGCTCCCGAAAGGAAATCGGGTTTGCAATGTCTGGGTTCCAGACTGGCTTTGGCGTGTTCACTCGCTGCTGCGTCTTGCAATTTCGCAGATCCGCCACCGCGCTGCCCAATGTGCCGTCTACCTGCAAGACAAAGAGGTCGTCCCGGTACACACGGACCACCCACGAAGAGTTCATGTGCGCCACAATGCCGTTCTCCAGGGCAAATGTCCCATAGGCAGCATCTTCAGCCGTACAAGCGTAAGACTTCCCCTTCTCGTCCGATCTCTCAGGAATGTGCGTAGCGCCCAAGCACGAAACCGCCTGTATCCGCCCGAAAAGGTTCTCGAGCACATACTGCCAATGGCAGAACATGTCGGCGATGATGCCGCCGCCGTCCTCCGCCCGGTAGTTCCAGGAGGGCCTCTGCGCGGGCTGCCAATCTCCCTCAAAGACCCAGTATCCGAACTCGCCCCGAACGGAGAGAATGCGTCCGAAAAACCCGCTGTCGATCAATCTCTTGAGTTTCAGCAGCCCGGGCAGGAAGAGCTTGTCCTGCACAACCCCGTGCTTACGCCCCAGTCGGACGGCCAACTCCGCCAGCTCACGAGCAGTCGCTGAATCAGTGCTCAGCGGCTTTTCGCAGTACACGTCCTTGCCTTTCTGCAGCGCACTACGCACTCCGGCCGCCCTCTGCGCAGTTGTTTGTGAATCGAAATAGATTTGGTCAGCGCTGTCCGCAAGGCATGCCGCAAGGTCCGTGCTCCAACGTGTTACGCCAGTGGTTGCTGCAAGCTGCCTGAGCTTCTGTTCATCGCGGCCGACAAGAATCGGATCGGGTATTAACCGCTCACCGTTTGCCAAGGCCAAGCCGCCGGCCTGCCGAATGGCGGCTATCGAACGCACCAGATGTTGGTTCGTACCCATACGGCCGGTGACGCCGTTCATGATGATTCCGATTCGCACTGATTCAGAGTACGATAGCGTTTTCGGGCGTCGAACAAATCCCAACTGCACCGCTCACATAGCCAGCGCCCGCGAAAAGAGCGAGAATTCGATGCTCAGCGAATTCCCGCCCTCCCAGCGAACTGCACACTTACGTCCGCTTGCTTCTGCCGACATCAGGAGCAAGCCAAGACAGGATGAAGGTGCGTAAGGATGCCAGAACATTCGACGGACGGAAGCGAAAACTGCTCGCCCCCGTCCTTTTCTTGCTCCCACTATCGCGTTGCTGAGGCACAAGAAGCAATTCCCTCGGGGACATATCTCGTCCCGGCTAAGGATTCGCCTGTTGGCTCTAAAACTTTCCACCTTGTTTGGTTGATGCCCACAGCGAAGTAGGACCTTACAGGCCCTTCCGGCAGGCAGCCTTGTCGCTCGATACACTTGTGCTCTCCAACATCCCTGGCCCGAGCGACTCCTGCAGTAGAAGCAGGCATCGACCCGGCTCTGCGCAACAGTTGCTGTCGGAGAATCCGACCTGTTCTAAAATCAAGGAGACGTTTTGAACGGGCGGTTAGCTCAGCCGGTTAGAGCGCCTGCCTTACAAGCAGGAGGTCCACAGTTCGATCCTGTGACCGCCCACCATTCTCACTCACTTACGGACTTCTAATTCCAGCGAGTGGAAGTTATGTACGGAGCATTGTACGGATTGCCGCATCCGACTGTGCTCTAACTGGCTGTTGCTTTCCGGATCTTCTTGACTGATGTGAGTCCGACCAACATGATCAGGTCACTCGCAACTTATTTCCGGCAGCAGTTTTACCCGAAGGTCGATCCCGGTTTGATCGACTGGTTTGATGTCGCCCCGCCAAACACCTATTCCAGTAGTCCGCCCTTTGACACGTTATCCGTCGACCCAGTGACCATGCAGCACGCCAACGGGGTGACGCGTGTATCCTAAGCCGGTGCCGAAAGCACCGTGAGCCCTTGCGTGCTATGGCTATGTCCCGGATTCCCCACGGAAGGCAACATCGACTCGCCTCTTGGCATCCAGCAAACGCAGGAGTTTCCAAAGCGGCTGCTTAGTGTCTTCAAGCGTTACAGCCACTCCGTAATACTTCCGGATGCGTTCCAAGACATCGTTCACATCCGACATAGAGACGTCCCAGAGGGTTGCTTCATCGCTGACGAAAAGTGACTCTTCGTCGTGGAGAACATTCTCGAACAGCTCTTGTGCCAGCTTTGCGACCTTTTGCATTTCGTAAGCGGGACTAAACTCTGCCACTCCTTCTCCAGTACTCTTGTGTGAACCGACCATTCGCAATTCCATTGGTTATCTGACTTGCGCGCATCATCCCAGCTGAGATGATCCGTTGACCTGTCGGATCAGTAGTAATCCTTATCAGCTTTCCCCCCAACCTCCTGAACATAGTTGACGTGCAGGTCGTTGGCATGGTCTACGAGCTTTTGGCTGGCAGGACTGTCGATAATCGCGTTCGCGTCTCGAAGCGAAAGCCCTAATGCATTTAATCTTTGGAGAGCAATCGGAACCGCCGGATGGGCTAAACCGAGACCCCGAAATTAGCGGGCCGCCCGCCAATGCACCGTATGCAGCACCCCCTACGAATTGCACCATCCGACTCTCGGCATCATACGTGACACTACCACCTTTGATCGTAGACTGGTTTCCCCTTCCGTCGAAGCTGACGCTCGCCGAGGGCGTCATCTGGTTCGTAGCCAGAGAGAAGACATTCGAAGTAGGTGCGCTTCCTGCTGGTGCAATTCCATAGGTGCGTCCGTCGCCGACCGGATCGACCCACATTTTTCCGAAACTATCGTAATCGGATCCTCGAACCCTATTGCCGGTCTCGACGCTCTCGGTTAGCCGGTTCAGTTCGTTGTGCGAATACGTCTGATTGAAGGTTAGAAATTGTGTGAAACTACGGCCACCGTGGGAAAAGCTTGCGTTTTGCAAAGTCCCATTGTTGTGTAGCGTGTTTCTCGTTGGGCAGAGCGGATACAGCGCCCCGGCGTAGTTAGGCTGCAGGCCCCAGTTGAGACATGTGACCGTGTACATGTTGGCCACAGTATTACTATTGTTGAGCGTCTCATCTATCTCGGTGGGCTGCAGTCGGCTGAACCCTGTTTTCGCGCTCCCTAATTCTCAATTGATACTCCTCCCGATGCCAGAAGGTGCCCGATCGTTCGGGCGCCGACAGCCGTGATCTACCTCATGGGCCCGAACCGTGGCCGGTGAGTTCAGCCAGATGTTTTGCTTGCGAATGTGAGTGAGCCGCGAGCTTCACGCCAACCGGGGTCATCCGGTGAGAGTCAACGAACTAACGCCGGTGTAATCAACCAACATCGATCGAGATTTATGACCAGTCAGCGCGACTGTATGGACACCGGTTGTTCTCCATCAATGAGGAACTGGCGTCCTGGCCTAAAATGATTCCGGTCTCCTTGGGCTGGGTCCGCAGAACTTTCCCAAAGGGTGGCTCAGGCCCGGGTACATGATTGCGCGGAGGTGGTGTGGACCCGTTTGTGACGCAGCTTGCGGAGTTATGTAAGAAAGAACCCACTCGCACAAAATGGGTTCTTGTTCCGACCCATGCGATTGGCCGCACGCTCGGTGACCGGCTCGTCCTGGAAGGTACCAATTGGGCGAACTTGCGTTTTGTCACGCCCTTAGACATCGCGCTGCGGATGGGAGCGCCATTTCTGGTGTCGCGCGGAATCGATCCATCCGCGGACGGGCTTGGGCCTGCGCTGATGATGCGCCTCCTCCTCGATTTACCCCAGGAAGGCGGCTACTTTCGCCCCTTGGCGAACCAACCAACACTGGCTCAAGCCTTGTGGACCACCGTTTGCGAACTGCGAATGGCCGGCGTGCGCGCCGAGCACCTTGCCGTAGAGGCTTTCGAATCGGCAGCCAAATATGCCGAGCTACGCGGGTTACTTGCCGCGTATGAAGGGTTCCTCAAACACGAGTGCCGCGGGGATCTCGCGTCTGTATACGAAGAAGCTGTTCAACATCCCGACTGGTGTCCAATCCAGTCAGCCGATTGCTGGACGGAGTTGCCAGACGCGCAATGGACTCCGCTGCAAGCAAATCTCCTTCACGCCATCGCTGGCGAACGAATTTCGCCGCATGTCCATTCCCTGCATGGTGTCAATCTGCCTCGTCGGCTTGCTAGCGAGCGAGCGGACAGGCTTGTGCCCGAGCCGGAGCGTTCGCCGCTCGCATTCTTGTTGGCACCCGAACGGATGGCTTCGCCGGTAAGGTTGCAGCTCTTTCATGCCGGAGGCCGGGACGCCGAACTTGAAGAGGTGTTTCGTCGCATCCTGGTATCGGGCTGTTCACTCGATCAAGTCGAGATAGCATGCGCCGACCCCGAGTGCGCAGTCGTTGTTTGGGAGAAAGCATGTCGCTACGACTGGCCCGTCACAATCGCTCACGGGGTACCAGCTACCATGACGCATCCCGGCCGTGCCTTGCTCGGGCTATGCACCTGGATTGAAGAAAATTTCACTGCCGGCGTCTTGCGACGGCTTCTCGAATCCGGCGACATCAAGCTGGGACCGGAAGCCGGGATTACACCCGGTCAGGCCGCTCGCTTGCTTGCCAAATCCGAAGCCGGCTGGGGGCGTGCCACATATAGTATTCGTCTGAGCCGCCTGAGAGATCACTATCGGCGGGCCGCAGACGATGAAGACCGGTCAGGAAATCAGCGTGAGGCAGGCGCAGAAAAGGCTGCTCGAGTTGAACGTTTGCTTGCGTGGATAGACAAGCTCCTCACCTCTGTACCGGCCTGCAGCGAAGCTGGCGAGGTGAGTCTTCAAGAGACGGCCGATGCGATTCGGGGCTTTCTTGACAAGTCCGCCGTAACGGCGAGCGCACTTGATTCCGCAGCGCTTACCGCGTTGAGTGAGGCGATCGCCGATCTCGGTGCTCTCGGTTCATTCCACTGCTCATTGAACGTTGCGCTACGCCTGGTCCTCAACTGTGTCGACGGCATCAGAGTGGGCCGGGATCGGCCCCGGCCCGGCCATCTCCATGTCTCTCTCCTGCCGCAGGCCGGCTTTGCCAATCGCCAGCGTCTCTTTGTTGCCGGCTTGGAAGAAGGGCGGGTGTTCCCTGGCTCGATCGAGGATCCCGTGCTGCTCGACGTCGAGCGCCAGCGGATCAGCCCGACTCTACGCCGCTCGGGCGACCGCGTCGAAGAATCCGTTTATGCAGTGCTCTCTCGCCTTGCAACCGCCGGGTCAGCAACAGACGTGGAACTGTGCTTCAGCTACTCGTGTCGGGATCTGCGCGAGCATCGTGAAAGCTTTCCTTCCTGGCTCATGCTACAGGCGTACCGTTTGCAGACCGCTGATCCGTCAAAATCATATCTCGACTTGAAGGCCGCCCTTGGAGTCCCGAAATCGTGCGTTCCGGAATCGCCGCGCGCCGCGCTTAGCGATAGTGATTGGTGGCTGCATGGTCTCAAATCCGCCGGGCCCACAGGAGCAATGGCAGTCCTGCGCGAGTATCCGGCGTTGGCGCAGGGAATACGAGCCGAGGAGGCGCGCCAATCCGCCGTATTCGGCGAGTACGACGGGTTCGTGCCGCAGGCCGGTAAGTTGCTCGACCCATGTTCACGGAAGCAGCCGATATCGGCGACACAATTAGAGAATGCCGCGAAATGTCCCTTCCGCCACTTCTTGACCCGAGCCTTGGGTTTGGAAGCTGTTGGCGAGAGCGAGGGCGACATCGATGTGTGGTTGGATCCCATGCTGCGAGGCAGTGAGTTGCATGATCTGTATGCGGCCATGCTTCGCAAATGCCGCGACGAGAAAAGGAAGCCTGATTTCGCAAAAGACTCGCCTTGGTTGCGCAATCGCGCTCACCATCGTTTTAGTGCTTTGCGTAAAGAGATGCCACCCCCATCGGAGGAGGTATTCGAACGCGAAGTGCAGGACTTCATCGCCGACGCAGAGCTGTTCCTGACAGCGGAGTGCGATGGCGATGGCAGCCGGAAGCCGGTTGGCTTCGAAATATCCTTCGGCCGGCCTTTAGACGAGGCGACCACGGAGCCGCTTGCTCAAGCGGATTCGATCGTGATCGATCTGGGACAGGATTTGCATTTCCACCTTGCCGGGCAAATCGACAGAATCGACCAAATTGCTCCTTCTTCGTTCGAAATCGTTGACTATAAAACGGGCGGGTATTTCGAGAAAGACTGGCAAGGTACATTTGCCGGTGGCCGCCGCCTGCAGCATGCCCTTTACGGCCTTGCGGCGGTGCAACTCTTGAAGCGCAAATATACTCTCCCTACAGTCGTTGGCGGGACCTACTACTTTTCGAGTGCGAAGGGACAGCAGCATCGAAGACAAATTCTCCGACCGCCGGCTACCGCAACGACGGGAGTGCTCGCCGATCTGCGGCAGGTAATCGCTGACGGAACGTTTGTCCATGCAGACGATGAATCCGCGTGCCGGTGGTGCGAGTTCGGAAGGGCTTGCGGGAACAGAATGATGGAACAAGCCGCGCATAAGAAAAGCGACCCGAAGCTTGAGGCGTACCGGCGGATGGTGGCACATGACTAAGGAGTGCAAGCTCACCGATCACCACGCGCGCGATCGGATCGTCTCCGAGCTCCAACGGAATCTCCTCGTGGAGGCGGGGGCGGGTTCCGGCAAGACCCATGAAATGTCAAGGAGAATGGCGGCAGGTGTCGCGGCAGGACACTACCGGGTTGAACACATTGCCGCTGTCACATTTACGCGAAAGGCCGCCGCCGAGCTGCGAGGCCGCTTTCAGCTCGCACTGGAAAAGGAACTCGAAGAGAGTACCCGGCTCGAGCCCAAGCCCCTTGATCGCATCGCGCGTATCGAAAAGGCGCTCGCCAATCTTGAACAGTTTTTTGCCGGCACCATCCATTCGTTTTGTGGACGTCTTCTTCGAGAGCGCCCGGTGGAGGCGGGCGTCTCTCCAGGCTTTACAGAACTTGATGAGGTGGCCGACGAACTTCTACGGAAGCAGTCTTGGCGAGACTTTCTGAACGTCTCGAAGGCCAGCGGCAGTGCAACCATTCTTGAGTTGCGAGATGCAGGCATCAAGCCGAAAGACTTGGACGAGGCGTTTGCGACGGTGTGTTTGTACGAAGACGTAGAGTTCCCTTCTGGAGACGCATTAAAGCCTGCGAGCTTACCGAAGTTTGGAGAACTGGATAGATTCTGGGCAGCACTTTGCAAAGAACTTCCCGCGGAGATCGATCCGCAAACTACATGCCGGACGCAGCAAGCGGCGCGCCACTTCCCCAAACAGATGCGGATGGCAACAGGACAGCGAGAAAGACCGGGCACGCTGGCTGCGTTGCTTGAAACCTGGGACTTCGAGCCAAGGATCGTTCAAAAGTGGTGGCGGCATCAAAAGGCTGCAGGCAGGGACGTTGCCGACAGGATCACTGACTTACACCGGTCATTTCGCGCAGAAATTGTTGTACCTTTCCTGAGCGCATGGAGGCAGTACATCTACCGCCTGAGCGTCACATTGCTCACAGAAGCCCGCCAATATGCAGCGGATGCGCGCCGACGAGCAAACACGCTCAACTACGAAGACCTTCTGCAGCTCTCGGCACGAGTCCTCCGGAACAAACCAGACGTCCGAAGGGCGCTGCGGGATAAATTCCGGTGGCTTTTCCTGGACGAATTCCAGGACACCGATCCCGTCCAAGCCGAGATTATTTTCCTTCTCGCAGGACTGGAGACAAATGTTGCAGAAGAGGTCGATTGGCGAACGATACCGCTCCGGCCCGGCGCGCTCTTCGTCGTCGGAGATCCCAAGCAGTCGATCTATCGCTTCCGCCGTGCCGATATCGATGTCTACAACATCGTGCGTGCGCGGCTTAAGGAGGCCAACTCCGGTGAAGTTCTGCCGTTGACGACCAACTTTCGCTCCGTGCCGAGCTTATGTGAGTGGGCGAATCAAGTCTTCCGCAGACAGTTTCCGCCCGAGGCCACGCTGCACTCTCCAAACTTTGCACCGCTCGAAGCGCATCGCCCTGCGGTCGAATCCGGCCGTTCCGGCGTCTATACGTTGACCATCCCGGCGTTGGTCGAGCAAAAGGACGTGCCCCAGGCAGAAGCTGACCTAATCGCGCGGTTCATTCGATCCGAAGTGGACGCTAACCAGAGGACGTTTGGGGATTTCCTTGTGCTTACGAGGAAGCGAAAACAGCTTGCCTTGTACGTTCGTGCGCTCGATCTCTTACACATTCCGGTCGAAGTAAGCGGTGCCGGATCTTTCGGAACATCGCAGGAAGTCGAACAGCTTGCGCTGCTTTTACACGTGCTGAGCGAGCCGCAGGATGCCACATCTTTAGTAGGACTTTTGCGCGGCCCATTGTTCGGAATCAGCGACCAGGATCTATTCGCCTTCCGTCAGGCCGGCGGCTGGTTCAGCATCTTTAGCGATGCCGCCGGCTCTCCCGATTTGTCTTCCGCGCTAACTTCACTCCGCCAAATGTATCGCTGGACGCGTTTGCTTCCCGGGGGTGCCGCGCTGGAGCGAATCCTTGAACACACGGGGTATCTGGCTTTGGCGGGGGCGACAGCGGGTGGTGTGGAAGCGGGTGACCTTTTGCACGCGATCGACCGAGTTCGCCAGATTATGGAGAGTGGCCAGAGCCTCGCCGACGCCGCATGCGCGCTCGAAGCCGACCGCGAGATACCTGGCGATATGGAATCGATTCCGCTTGAGCCCGGACGGAGCGATGTCGTACGAGTCATGAATCTGCACAAAGCCAAAGGGCTTGAGGCAGCCGTTGTCTTTCTCGCTGACCCGTGTGGCGGCTTCAATCCACGAGTCGACGTGCGTATCATTCGCCATGGCGTAAATGCCCGGGGTTACTTTTGCATCAAACGGCGAACCGGGAACTTTAGTGAGAAAGTCCTAGGCGAGCCCGCTGGCTGGCCTGAATACGAGGCGCAGGAACAGGCGTATCTCGCGGCCGAACAGACCCGGCTAATCTACGTCGCGGGTACTCGCGCTCGCGATCAACTCGTGGTGGGTCGCTGGGCGAAGGGCACAGGCAGAGGCACGCCCGCCTGGGGTGCCTTCGAAGCATTCCTCACAGGCGTACCTGAGCTATCGGTTCCTACCGCAGTAAGAGCTCCTGCCGCACGCCCCGTCGATTTGTCAGCAGGGGCGAATATGCGCGCATACGTCGCCCGACGGGCCGCCCACAAACGGGCTCAGGTACCGTCCTGGTCGGCCACTTCCGTCACGGCCGAAGCCCGCCACATCGTGAAGATTGCAGGTGCGCCGGAGACCGAGGCCGACGACCCGACGCGCCCGCTTATCGGCGGAACACTCAGCCACCGTGCCGACGCAGGCATGGCCTGGGGAACGCTGATTCATGGTCTGCTTGAACACGCTATGCGCCACAAGCAGGCAAGCCGGGAAGATCTCATCAGGCTTGCGATGTGGCTGACGTTTGAAGAGCCCGATCTTCGACGAGTGATCGATGAAGCAGTCCACACGGTGGAAGCTTTTACTCAGTCAGAGTTCTGGAAGCTGGCAAGCGGATCGCGCCACGCCGTGGAGGTTCCCTTCCAATTTGCGGAAGTCGATAAATCCGTGGTTGCGGGCGTCATCGACCTTGTGTTCCAGCAGGAGGACAGATGGGAAGTGATCGACTACAAGACAAATGTGGATTCCGGTGAAGTTCAATCCGTACCGCAGTACCAACAACAGATCGCTACCTACCGGCGGGCTCTGGCAGCCTGCGGCTTGCAGAATGTCATGGCGTCAGTTCTTCCGGTCAGGGCCGGTGAAGTGATGAAGAGTACGAGTTAAGTAGGGAGTGTCGCACCGGAAAGATAAAAGGCGGCAGCCAAAATGAGCGGAGCTTGTAGCGATTTGAGCATGGAAGGGTCCCGAACCAGTGATGCCCGCAACAGTCACTAAGATCACTAGCTGGATCGACAAGCAGCCGCGCGAGGGTGTTTGATCATTGTGACCTTCCCCGTATCGGCACCTCGCGTTCGATGACCTTGCTCATGGCTCGCCGCGCCTTAGCAAGCTCGTAGTTCGTTCGCAGGTTCATCCAAAACTCAGCATTCGTACCGAAATACCGTCCGAGACGAAGGGCGGTGTCGGCGCTAAGATGGGTCTTATCTTGAATGATGGCGCGAATACGCGCCGGTGGCACATGTAGCGCCGTCGCCAATGCATGCGCCGATAGATGTAAGGGCTTCAGAAACTCCTCGGAAAGGATCTCGCCCGGTGTAACCAGCCTTCTCATGTCTTTTCCTCCGTTGCATCGCTCGGCAGACAATTTCATTTAGGCGTGTTTGATAACCGCCTCCGTCACACTGCAAGCAATTTCCCTTGCTTCGAGAAATCTCGCGTACTTTCGCATACCTGCGCGGCTTCTTCGCACTAGCCGTCCGGATTCGGATGATGCGGCGGTCTTTCTTTCGGCCGCAGTGTCCTTGGTCGTGCTCACCTTTGCCTTCATGCTCACTTCCAGCCAGTGTCGGTATCGTCGGCGTGCTCGTTGAGGCCCTTCTCGTCAGCGTTTCTCCAACCTCGATCATTGCGGGCGTGGGAGCGCCATCCGTCTCGCCTGCCCTTTCGTTCGTATAGCTGCGCGCCAAAGAATCCGAAAAAAGCACTGTAAATGATGAACTGGAACACAATTATCGTCGCCGTAGTGCTTTTCAAAAGATGGGCGAGTCCCATGAAAATCCCCATGAGCGCTGCTATCGCAATCCAGCAGAGCAAGATAAATCCAACGATATAGGCCGGCTTCCTCTTATTCGCCATGAATATGGCTCCCATCCGTCAGGGACGCTACGGGCTGAATCGCGGCCAACGCGCCTTCGATGTCCGATGCCTCGATCGTGAGCAACTCGTCTCGCGTTGGCTCGATAAGAGATGCCAACCGATTTGCGTGTTCCTGCTGTACATGCTCGAAGAGGTTCCGGACGACCCGCGCATTCCCAAAATGCTCCTTCCGGTTCTCATGCAAGTTGCACATTCCCTCTTCGATGGCTACGTGTGCACCCTCGGTCGCTCGATACTGCGCTTTGTCGAGCATGTACGCGAAAATTTGAGCCATCTCGGGCGCTGCATAGTCACCGAAGTGGACGAACTTATTGAAGCGCGACTTCAGCCCCGGATTGCTCTCCAGAAAAGCGGTCATGGGGGTTGTATAGCCGGCCACGATCACAATCAGCCGCTCCCGGTAATCTTCCATCAGCTTGAGCAAGGTGTTTATCGCCTCGTGACCGAAGTCGTTACCTTCACCCACTAACGCGTACGCTTCATCAATGAACAGGACGCCGTCCAAGGCGCGCTTCACAACCGCTTTGGTCTTCAGAGCGGTGTGCCCTACGTAGCCTGCGACCAGACCTGATCGATCCACTTCGATCAGATGTCCTTTAGACAGCACCCCAAGCGCCCGGTATATGCGTGCAAGGAGCCGCGCTACCGTGGTTTTGCCGGTCCCGGGATTGCCCGTAAACACAAGATGCAGCGACGAGGCAGCCGTGCTCAACTCGTGCTGTTTCCTGAGTTGTCGGATGCGGAGCAGGTTCGAGATGGAGAGAACATCCTTCTTTACAGGTTGCAAACCTACCAGCGCCATCAGTTCCGCTTTCAAATCATCCAACGTCTCTGTCTTTTCGGGTCCGTTTGCGGAAGTCACAGCGCTCGCGTTCAAATCGGCTGCATCGGCTTTGGGGTGCCCGGCGTCCCTTTCTCTCTCGGAATCCACCATCCAGCGAAGCTGCAAGCCAATACGCTTGGCCATGTTGGCACGTGTGTCGTGCTTGTCGCCATACACTCGTCCGGTGGATTTGGCAAGATTTTCAATCCGGCGAATGGTCGAATCACATGGATCGTAAACTCGGATTTCTTTTGCGCTCATGCGACGAAGCAGCTCAGGAAATAGGGCATCCAGTTCAGCGACAGGCCGCGACCGCAACTCGGTGGCGATGGCTGTGAAACCCGCCGGATCAATCCGAAATCCAAGCACCTGCTCCAGACAACTGCGGTCCAATTCGGTCAAATCACGCTTCTGCCCGCCAATGATCCGCCCGCACACCAACACACAATAGCGTCGGATATCGGCTTCGCAACTTCTGGATAAGGATTCCGATTCGGCATCGAGGACTCTGGCCTCCCTTCGAAGCTCGCGAACGGCATCATGAGCCTCAACGATTTCCCGCAGATTGTCGTTGTTCGCGAGCAGTTCGGGAATGTCTGATGATTCCGCTGAGGCCGTCGTCTTCTCTGGATCGTGATTGCTCCGACAACGATCTAATGCGCTCAGCAAGCTCTCGATTCCCGGCGTACCCTTCCACATCTGTTGTCCGCTCCGTTCCTGTAGCAGTGGAAATCAGTCGTGGGTATCCCTGATACTGCTGCCAAGTCACTCAAAATAGCCCGCGGCTGTGCGATCCAATGTCACAGATCGGATGCGCAACGTACTGTAACCACCGCGAGGACTTGGCAGGGAGCTCCCGCTGCTCCGCTACCAAGATGACTTGGCAGTGCCAGCAACTAGAATCGAGAAGCTCGCATCAGATAGGTAGCACTGCAATCCAATTATCTGAAGTGTGAATCTATCGGAATTCAGAAGGCCGAGAATTGGCCCTCAGTGGGACGGCCGCTGGTCTTAAAAGGAAGCTTTCCCAGTCTTAAGAGGGCAGCTAGAACGTCTGCATTCACTTATTATCTTCGGTTGGATCCTCGTATCTGTATAACTTCTCGCTTGCCCTGCTATAGCCGACACGCAAGGTCTCCTTTCCGATCTCCACTTCATGGAATTTAACCGCATTGCTGTACTGCCATATAAAGCGCGACTCCTGCGACCGAATCTTCCGCCGAATCTGCCTGCAGATATCCAAATCCAGGTCTAACACTTCAAATCGCTCTCCAGGGGGCAGCTTTCGCGGCCGGTCGGAAGCACTTTGTTTGACGTACGGAATAAGCCGATTTACTTGCGAGTCGTAACCCGTCTTGAAGGAGGCCCCTTGATACTGCAGCAGGTAGTAGGATAAGGACTGATCCCGGCGGTAGAGAAGGCTAGAGTGTCTGAGATTCAAGATGTCGGAGATGATGCCGGCCTCATCGTTCAATAATTTGAATCGTGCGAAGTGAACCAGCCCGGCCGGCAGCTTGGCTACATAATCATCCGGCAAAGCAGTCACAACACGCTTCGTCAACGTGTTATACCCAACGGCGATCAGTCTACCCTCAACTGCAACGAAATAGTTTTTTGTTGGAGGCTTGGAGTTGATCTGAATCGCTTGCCGGTTCTCAATCTTTTTCTCAATTTCGTAGAGCCGGTCCCGGTTCATGGTCAGCGCGAACCTCTGCTCGAACCTCTTCTTTGCGTGAGACCGTTGGCACCGGCGAATCTCGGATAGGTTCTTTCGATTCAGTCGACGATTCATCGGGGTCGTGTTTGGGAAAGTAGTTCGCACTCAGCATAGCCGGGGATTGTGCGATCCGAGGTCACAAGCACCTTTCTTCCGGTACTGGGCCGGATAGATCCGAGGGAAGCTGCATGGTCTGCGGTGCGATATGGATCATGAGATGCCCAACCGTCTGTCGAAACCGGGACCGCATGATTCCAAAGCCAGACCGCGCCCGGACACGAACCGTCGCGAACGACAGATCGTACGGATCTTGACCCTTCTCCGAGTCCTGGGACAGGGGCGCAGAGCCACCGTGCACGACCTGGCAGCCGAATTTCGAACGCGGCGGGAAACGATCTACCGAGATTTGCGCGTGTTGCAGGACGCCGGGTATCCCATTACGGGAGATGAGCGCGGCCGGCTCTCACGCCCGCGGCTGATATCGTCAAAACTGCCTGACATCCGCTTCTCAGCTTCGGAGTTAGACGCGCTGCTGCTGGCGATTGCGCAGGCTCAGGCTGCTCTCCCCAGCACCGAACTCATGTCTTCTGCAGCCTTGAAACTGAAAGCACTGGCAGAATCGTGGGGTGATGCGGTCCCGTCTTGTTTGGATGAGATGTTCGACACCTGGACGTGCGGCTGGAAGGATTACCGTGCCTATGAAGGCTTCATCGCCCTCCTGATCGAGGCAATCCTGCGGAAGCGGCGCTGTCTGGTTGAGTATCGAACACCGTCACGTTCGGAATCGAAGACCTATGATTTCGATCCCTACCGTTTATTGTTCGTCGGCGGAGGCCTCTATGTCGTAGGATGCGTACCCAAACATATGGGGACGATTACCTTGGCGATTGATCGCCTGCTATCGGTGGTTCTTTCGGAAACGCCATTTGCAGTGGACGCAGCGTTTGATTCCCGGAAATGCCGGCAAAATGCGTTTGGCGTTTCTTGGCAGGATCCCATAGAGGTGGTTCTCCGCTTCCGAGCGGACCAGGCACCGTATGTGCGCGAACGCTTGTGGCATCCAAGCCAGCAAATGATCGAACTTCCCGACGGCGGACTCCAACTCGCGTTCCGCGCCGGCGGGCCATTTGAGATTCGCCGGTGGATTCTGGGGTGGGGCGACGCCGTTGAAGTCGTTTCTCCCACCGATTTGCGCGAGGAAATCAAGCACATATTGAGCTCGGCCGCGAAGCTTTATCCGACCGTGACCTAGCGGCCTTCAGCGCCGCGAACATTGCCGGACTGGAAGCGATTTTAGGACTCAGCCACTCCGGGTCCATTGTTGCTCTAACGGCGACGAGCAGCCTTTCGCTCAGAGTTGCAGCATTTTCACAATGCCGAGAGCTAGCGGTCTATCGCTCGCATTCTTTGTGTCTGCCTATGGATTGGCGTCCTAAGTTACAAGATTTAGGTACTGTGCTACAAGGAGCGAGGGCTCCGTTATGCCTCGTCGAGCAACCAGCGTGCGGCTTCAGCCTGCTCGCGCAGGCTTTGATTCATCAAGCGCAGCCGCTGCCGCCTAAGCTCATCGTCGGGCAGTCTCTCGGGTGCACCTTTCTGCAGCGTAAGCCAATATTCAAATTCTATTGCGCCCGGGAATGTCTTGACGATGTGGAATGGCAATAATCCCAGCTGGCCTACCTCGAGCAGTATGAGTTCGAAACTTGCGGGTGTGCTCACGGTGGCGTGCAGATCGACATAATCACCGCTGCCCTGTTGGCTTAGGGTCCGGTCAAATCCAGCCTTCGCAACTTCGAGCGTATTCATGAAACTCCAGTTGGATCCCATGGCACGAGCAGGCCAAATAATCTGGCCGCACTCAGTAACTGGGTAGGCTGCATTGTCGAAATGAGCCTTGGGAGAATGCCGTGTCTGGCCGATCGCAACAAGCCAGTCGCTGGTGACGGTGATCTGGCGAAAGAAATCAAACATACGGCGCTTGTCGGGTAGCGCCAAACAAAGTAGCCCTTCCGCCCGCAGCAATTTTGCAATTGAATGCAGAAACCCGATTGGATCCGGAGCATGTTCGAACACATGACTGGCTAACACGTAATCGAACGTGCCGTGTTGATCCGCTGGCACCGCATCGGCGAGCGAGCCGTTGCGCCAAACAAAATCCACCTCCTCAATGCTGCTGACGGTCGGTTGGTCTGCGTACTTGATCCGCAATTCCTCCGCAGTGGCACAGTCGAGTGAGTAGCAATTCCACCCGGCCGATCGCGGGGCCAGTGGCCCGAATGAGGGACCGATCTCGAGTATCTTCATGTCGCGCCGTGCGAGCCAAAATGCCTTATCCATACGCGTGACGGGTTGGCCGGTTACTCTGGCCGGTGAGCCCCCGAGATGCTGCTGGCCGTCCCGGCTGGTGACGCCAAGCGTGTCACCGTTCTGCAGTACGCGCCCTATATCGACGTCGAAGGCGCATGCGCTGGGCAAGTCAGGCCGCAGTGCTGCTGGCACAAATTCATAAACCGTCTGGCCGTTGACCCAGACCTGCAGCAATGGCGGGTTTCCCTGCTCATCAAGTGCCCAACCGCTTACCCTGCGAGCAGTCGATCCATCCAGAAAACCACGCATGTTCCTCTATCAAATCATGCCGCGATCTAAAGCTCTTGGCCGCAGATCACAAATCATCGAGTGAAAGTCCTCCATCGCGGGCATTCATCCGGACTCGCCGGCAGCGGCCCGCTGCGGTTTAGTTCCGGAAGCGTGCGATGCAGACAGGTGTTATGATCCGGAAACGATGTATCCGGACCTCTCCAGATGAACGAAAGAATTGAAGTCCTTCGGTATTCGTCTTCGGCTCACAGCCTATCTTTCGGGTGGGTTGGGTTCGAGAACACGCAATGTGCCGTGATGTTTTGTGAGCCGGTAAGTGGAATTGCCTACACTATCGAATTGACGTAGGCATCGAAGCCAAGCTAACTAAGACATCTCAGGTGAAAAGTCCACGCAGCGTTCTGCTTCTCTTGATAGCGCTCGCCGTCATTACCTTTCTCGATCGAATAGCAATCTCGAGTGCAGGTCCGCGCATTCAAAGCGAACTCGGTATCGGACCTGAAACGTGGGGATGGATCCTAGGCTCCTTTGTGCTCGCCTACGCGTTGTTCGAAATCCCTACCGGCGTGCTTGGCGATTTGCTGGGTCAAAGAAGCGTGCTGACACGTGTTGTCCTCTGGTGGTCCGGATTCACATGCCTTACGGGACTTTGCTCTTCTTCGACGCAACTCCTGATTGTTCGTTTTCTTTTCGGTGCCGGTGAAGCGGGAGCATACCCCAACATTTCGGGCGTGCTGGCAAAGTGGTTTACGGCTGGCGAACGCGCGCGGACACAAGGCTATATCTGGGGTGCGAGTCGTTTCGGCGGCGCGCTTGCGCCTATCCTTGTGGTGCCTCTGCAAGCCCGGGTCGGTTGGCGCGCCACCTTCTTCGTATTCGGCGCCGTCGGGATGCTTTGGGCTATCCTGTGGCGTTCCTATTATCGCGATCCACCGGCCCTCAACTCTCTGGATACCCGGCCGCACACGTCGGCTCCCTGGAAGCAGCTCGCGCGGCAACCTCAAATGTGGCTGATCTTCTTCATGTATTTCTGCTACTCGTGGGGTTCGTGGTTTTATTTCGGGTGGTTCCCAGTTTATCTGGTGAAAGGCGCAGGCTTCAGTGAAGCGCAGATGGGTATCTTTGCTGCACTTCCCTTCCTGCTCGGTACCGCGGGTAATTTGGTGGGCGGCATATTGTGCGATCGCCTCGCAAAGCGCTTCGGTTTGAAATTTGGAAGACGTATCGTAGGGTTTGCCAGCCTGCTCGTGTCAGCCATGCTCCTGCTTGCGATGAG
>Ga0070665_100003163_pt1 | contig 17713 bp, 16 predicted proteins | sample KBSS13metaG_FD_65862 | JGI IMG/M metagenome (GOLD analysis project Ga0070665, IMG submission 65862) | Switchgrass rhizosphere microbial communities from Kellogg Biological Station, Michigan, USA - KBS S1-3 metaG | ecosystem: Host-associated > Plants > Roots > Rhizosphere > Soil ...
CCCACGCTCACCACGTTGCTGCCGATGGCCGTGCCGGCCACGGTGCCGCCGCCCGGGTTGTAGCTGGCCACCGTCGAAGCGGCCACCGTGCTGCCGTCGCCCAGCACGACTGCACCATCGAGGCCCGCCGCCACGGTGACGCTGTTGCCCAACACGAACGCCTTGTTCGCGTTGATCGTGTTGTTGTTGCCGATGCCGTAGCTGTCGTCGCCCGTGATATACGTCGGGTCGCCGATGGCCCCGGAGCGCGCGCCGCTGACGACGTTGCCGGTGCCGATACTGATGCTGCTGGCGCCGGCGGCCTGCGCGCCGCGTCCAATGGCGATGGCATTGGTTGCGGACGCGTTCGCGCCGCCGCCATACGCCAACGCGAAACTCGCCGTCGCCTTCGAGCCCGCTCCGAACGATTGCGAATTGGAGGCGAAGGCGTTGGCGCCGTTGCCCATCGCATACGAGTTCACGCCCGAGGCGGTCGCGGCGAAGCCCAGTGCCACGCTCGAGCCGCCGGTGGACACCGCACCGTGGCCCAGCGCCATCGAATTGCCGACAGCCTGCGCATAGTTGCCCACCGCCACGGCGCGGATGCCGGTGGTGTTGGCGCCGACGCCGACGGCGATGCCGTCGTTGGCGCCCGAGGTCAGCGCGCCCTCGCCGATCGCCAGGCTGCGCAGCCCGCCTGCATTGGCGCTGGCACCGAGCGCCAGATTGCCGGCACTGGCCGCGCGCGCCGTGGTCCCGAGCGCGATGCCGTTCGTGGCGGCGGCGACGGCGCTGGCGTCTTTGCCGATCGCGATCGCATCGGCTCCCGCCGCGCCCAGGTTGTCTTCATTTCCGCCGCCGATCGATTTGGCACTGAAGTACTTGACACCACCGCCGGCACCGGAAATGGTGCTTTGCAGCGCCTGCAACTGGCTCACGTTGACGGCGTCGGTTGGCGCGCCACCCGCCGCGACGTTGGTGATGCGCCTTTCACCCCCGGTTGACCCGACGCTCACCACGTTGCTGCCAAGCGCCGTGGCCGCCACCGTTCCAGTGCCCGGGTTGAACGACGCCACGGTCGATTTGGCGACCGTGCTGGCATCGCCCAGCACCACCGCGCCGTCCAGCCCGGCCGCCACGGTCACGTCGTTGCCCAGCACGAAGACCTTGCTGGAAAGCAAGACGTTGCGGTTGCCCACCGCAAAGGCATTGGTCGGCGCCGGGCCGCTGGCGCTGGGTGCGAACTCGGGGTCGTTGAAGTCGACCCGTCCAACCTGGTTCTCGTTGCCGAACGCGCCGGAGTTGGCGCCCGTCACCACCGTGTTCGCGCCCACGCCGATGGCCTGCGAAGCAATGCTGGCGCTGTTGACGCCGATGGCAATGGACTTCGTGGTCGTGGCAAAAGAACTGCGGCCGATCGACACGGTGTCGACCGAGTCGACTTGCGGCGCGCCGATGTCGCCCTCGTTCACGGCGTACATGCGCCAGCCCGCGTGCGAGCCCACGGCCACGTTGTCGTTGCTGGCCTTGGTCAGGGACTGGCCGGCCCCGTAGCCCACGCCGACGTTGCGCGAACCGAAGTTTTCGAAGGCGGAGGAGGTGCCGACAGCAACGTTGTCGTTGCCGGCCATCGACGCGCCGGAGGCGAGGCCGATGGCGACGTTGGCGGAGCCGGCGACCCCTTGCCCGGCCAATTGGCCCACGAAGGTGTTGCCGCTGTTGGACGGGGCAGAGGAAAGCAATCCCGCCCGGTCACCGATGGCCAACGTGCCGGCGCCTTGGGCGTAGGTCTGGTTGCCGATGGCGATGGCGCCGAGCCCGGCGGCCGATGCGCCTCCGTTGTCGCCCGGCGCCAGATCGGTGCCTATGACGATCGTCTGCGCCTGCACGGCACCGCCCGTCAGCAGACCGCCCAGGGCCACTGCGGCGATCGCTGCCGCCACCGTGCCGCGCTTGCCGCGTGCCCGGGTGAGTTCGGACGCGGCCACCCACGTGCCCAGCGTTTCGTTCCAAACGCTTCTGTATGACTTATTCATTTTTACTGCTCCCTGACTGTCGTTGCCAACACGTGCCGGCAACGACCGCCGTGACTTTAAGCAGGTACTACCGTCGAGTCCGTGAACTAATGCCCGGTTTTTAAGTTCCGGAGAGTTTCATGACATTTTTTGACACTGCCGTCCTGCTTCCGTGCAGCAATTCGCGGCACGAGGGCCAGCCCGACTGGCCTGCACCGATCTATAACTAATAGACTGGCAGTTACAAAATCAGGGGAAACAAAAATGCGTATCGCAGCGCTGGACGACGAGACGTGCCAACTGGAACTGATCCGGCACATCATGGAAGGCATCGGTCACGAGTGCCACGGCTTCACGGATGGAAAAACGCTGCTGCGCGAACTGCGCCAGCAGACCTTCGATCTGCTCGTTCTCGACTGGAGCCTGCCCGACGTGCAGGGCCCGGCCGTGGTTCGCTGGATTCGCGAAGACTTGAGCAGCCGGCTGCCGATCCTGTTCGTCACGAACCGACGCGAGGAGGCCGACATGGTCGAGGGCCTGACCGCCGGTGCCGACGATTTCATGGTCAAGCCCATTCGCACCGGTGAACTGGAAGCCCGTGTCCGCGCCCTGCTGCGCCGCTCTTACCCGGCTCAGCATGAATCGGAAATGGCATTCGGCCCCTACCGCTTTCTGCCGAGCTCGCGCACCCTGCAGGTCAACGGCGAGACGGTCGAGCTCAAGCACCGCGAGTACGAGCTGGCGCTGTTCCTGTTCCAGAACCTCGGACGCCTGCTGTCACGCGAGCATTTGCGTGAAGCGGTCTGGGGCGTCGGGGCCGAAGCGCCGTCGCGCTCGCTCGACACCCACATCTCCCGGCTGCGCTCCAAGCTCGATTTGCGCCCAGCCAACGGGTTCCTGCTGTCGGCCATCTACGGCCTGGGCTACCGGCTGGAGGCCATCGAGGCCGATACGCTCCTGCCGCCCGGCGCCCTCTCGACGATTTCCGGCGCCCTCGCATGAACGCGTTGCGCTGGCGCCGCGCCGCGGGCGCGGGGCTGCTGACGGCGTGCGCCATCGCCTTCGGTGCGTTCGCGCAACCGCACGGGACCCCGCGCAAGCCGACGGCCAGGACGGCGCCGCTTCCGCCCCCTGCGTCGGCGCAGGTCGAATTCGTCCAGGGCGGCACCGTCAGCACTCCGCGCGGTGTGGCCGGCGCCACCACCGGGGCGATCCCCGTGGCCAGCGGCAGCACGCTTGTCGAGGGCGCTCGCATCCAGGTGCCCGACGACGGCTACCTGCGGTTGCGGCTGGCCGATGGCTCGGTGGTCCGGGTGCTCGCGCAATCCGACGTCGAACTCAAGCGCCTGCGTCGTCGCGGCGTGGCGGGGCCGGTTGAAACCGTGATCGACGTGCGGCGCGGCAAGGTCGAATCGGAAGTCGCGCCCAAGCAGAAAGGCCGCATCTTCGAGATTCACGCGCCGGGTGCGGTCGCCAGTGTTCGGGGCACGCGCTTCGACGTCTCGATCGACGCTGCGGGCAACGTGGGCACCGCGGTCACCGAAGGGGTGGTCTGGCTGCAGGCCCGCCGCAAACAGAGGAACAAGCGCACCACCGTGACGGCCGGCCAGGGCGTGGTCGTCGACGCGGCAGGCACGCTCGGCCAGCGCCGCGCGCTGCCGCCGCAGCCCGATCTCTCCGGCGTGCCAACCGACCACCAGGACGCCAACCTGCTGGTGCTCGACCTCGCCTCGCTGCCCGCGACGCAGGCCTACGAGGTCCGCATCGCGGTCGATGACGACCTGCACCAAGTGCTGCGCAACGGCACCTTCCGCGCCGCGCGCGCCCAGTTCCCCGCCCTGGACGATGGCAGCTACACCGTCGGCGTGCGCGCCGTCGACACGGAAGGCCTGGCCGGCCCGGAGGCCCGGCGCGCCATCCGTGTCAACGCCCGGCCGGTGCCGCCGCTGTACCAGGCACCCCCACCCGGTGCGCGGGTCACGAGCGATGCCGGCCAGCTGGCCTGCTCGCCCCCGGCCGGGGTGCCCTGGGTCCACCTGCAGATCGCCCGCAGCGACGACTTCACCCAACCGTTGGTCGACGAACCGCGGCTCGCCCAGTGCCGCTACAGCCTGGGCGCGCTGCCGGTCGGCGACTATCGCTGGCGCGTGGCGTCGGTGGTCGACACGGGCGGCGGCACCGTGCGGCGCGGGCCGTTCGCTGCACCGCAAAGCTTCACGCTGGTGCCGACGCCGGCCGTGGCCGCCTTCGAAGCGCCGGTCGACAGCGACACGCCCACCCTGCGCTGGGCCGCCGCACCCGGCCTGCGCTTTCACGGCCAGGTGGCGCGCGACGAAGCCTTCACGCAAATCGTTCTGGAGGCCGAGCTGGCGCAACCCAGCTGGACCCTGACCGGTCTGGCGCGCGGCGTCTACTTCGTGCGGCTGCAGGCCCGCGATGCGTCCGGTGTGGCCGGGCCGGTGTCGCCGCCGCATCGGGTGCGCGTCGGCGCGCGGGTGCAGTCGGGCAGCGGCGCCGGGCTGACCACCAGCGACGGGGAACCGGTTAGCCGGCCCTGAACGAGCGCCCGGGCCGTCCTGCGTCAAGATCGCGCCATGGCCGCCTCGCTCGAATCCAATGCGCCGGCGCCGGGCAATCCCGACGTCCCGCCGCAGCGCAGGCTCAACCGTTGGCTGCGCCTGCACCGGGCCTGGCTCGGGCTGACCGCCGGTTTGCTCGCCCTGGTGGCGGTGATGACGCTGACCCAGCCACTGCCGCGGGTCGACCGCATCCTGCAAGACAACGCGGGCGCCACGATGGCGCGCAAGGCGAGCGACCAGATCGTGATCGTCGCGATCGACGACAAGACCCTCGACGCCGTGGGCCGCTTTCCGTGGCGCCGGGCCCTGCATGCCGAACTGCTGCGGCGCATCGGCGCCCAGGCGCCGCGCTGCGTCGGCCTGGACATCCTGATGGCCGAGCCCGACGACGACCACCCGGACGACGACGCGGTGCTGGCCGATGCCATGGCCGACAACGGCTGCGTGGTGCTTCCGATGGCAGTGCGCAGGGACAACGCGCAAACGCTGCGTGAACTGCTGCCCGAGCCCGGTCTGGCCGCCGCCGCCGCCGCGATAGGCCATGCCCACGTGTCGATCGACGAAGACGGCATCGGCCGCAGCGTTTACCTGCACGAAGGCTTCGACGGCCGGCGCTGGCCGCACTTCGCCCTGGCGTTGAAGGCGGCGGCGCAGGCGCGCGCGGCCGGTGCCGCCGCGCCAGCGCTGTCCCCATCACGCACGCCGCAGGCCGCCAGCGGCAAGCTGGACCAGTGGCTGCGCATCGACCACGAGATCATCCTGTTCGCCGACGACCAGCCGCCCTTCCGCACGGTGTCGTACATCGACGTGTTGCGCGATGCGGTGCCGCCCGACGTGTTTCGCGATCGCATCGTGCTGGTCGGCGCCACGGCGCCAGGGCTGGGCAACGTCTACGCGACCCCAGCCTCGAACGCCGAGGGCTTGCTGCCCGGCATCGAAATCTTCGCCAACGTGCTGCAGGGCTTGCTCGACGGTCAACGCGTGGTGGTGGCGCGGCCGTGGCAAGACCTGCTCTACAACCTGGTGCCGCTGCTGGTCGCGCTGCTGGGGCTGTTGTGGCTGCGTCCGGTCGGGGTGATCGCGCTGATCCTCGCGATGCTGGCCGCGCGCTTCGGCCTTCACCTGGCGCGGCCCTGGATCGGCGTCCAGTTCGCGCCCGCGGCCGGCTTCGCCGGCTTGCTGCTGGTGTATCCGCTGTGGAGCCTGCTGCGCCTGACGGCGGCAGTGCGCTACCTGCGCCTGGGCACCGAAGAACTGCTGCTCGGACTGGAGGGCTTCAAACCGCCTCGCCTGCCGACCACCAGCGGAGACTTTCTCGACCGGCAGATGGCCATCACCGCAGCCGCCGCGCGCCGCATGCGCGACCTGCACCGCTTCGTGCGCGACGGCATCGACCACCTGCCCGACGCCACCATGATCCTGGACGCCAAAGGCCGTGTGCTGATCGACAACCTGACGGCACGCCGGCGCTGGCGGGCCGACCCGATCGGCCTGGCCGGCCAGGACGCCCATGCCTTGCTCGGCGATATCCGCTGGCGCGACAAGCCCGAGCCGATGATGCCGCCGCGCGCGCTGGAAACCACGCTGACCCCGATCCTCGGCGAAGGCGAAGACAGCCGCGGCCGGTCGGTGCTGCTGCGTTGCGTGCCCTTCTTCGACGCCGACAACGAGCATGCAGGCTGGATGGTGGCACTGGTCGACATCACGCGCATGCGGCGCGCGCAAACCCAGCGCGACGAGGCCCTGCGCTTCATCTCGCACGACATCCGCGAGCCCAGCGCCGCCATCCTGACCATCATGGAACTGGCGCGCACACACCCGCAGGCCCTGTCGCAGGAGCAGACCCTCGCCCGCATCGAGCGCCATGCCCACACCGGGCTGGCGCTGGCCGACGGCTTCGTCAATCTGGCGCGGGCGGAAGCGGCGCCATTTCGCGCGGAAGTGCTCGATCTGGTCGGGCTCGGCTTGCAGGCCATGGACGACGCCTGGGCCACCGCGAAGGCGCGCGGCGTGTACCTGCGCGCCGGCCCGGCGCCGGAAGAAGCGCTGTGCGTCGGCGATCGCGGCCTGATCACGCGCGCGCTGGCCAATATCGTCAGCAACGCCATCAAGTTCTCGCCGATCGGCGGAGAAGTCCATTGCAGCATCACGGCACGCGGACACCAGTGGCTGATGACCGTGCGCGACCAGGGGCCGGGCATTCCGGTCGAGCTACAGTCGCAGCTGTTTCAGCCGTTTCACCGCCTGCACCGCGACAGCCACCCGCAAGCGCATGGCGTGGGCCTCGGCCTGTTGCTGGTGCGCACCGTGGCGCAGCGCCACGGCGGCACGGTCGAGATCCAGAGCGCGGCCGGCGACGGTTGCGCGGTGAGCGTGGTGTTGCCCCGGCCGAGCGAAGCGCAAATTGCGGCCGCGAGCCTGCCCAAGGAGTGAAGGTGAAGAATCCCTGTCGAACGATCCGTTCCTGGCTGCTGGCGCTGCTGATCGCGCCACTGGCGTGGTGGAGTGGCGGGGCCATGGCGCAAGACGTCAATCCATCCGAGATGGTGCGCGCCGCGCTGCAGGCGATCCAGCTGGTCGATCAGAACCGCGCCGCCGAATTGTGGGACGGCGCCACGCCCGCGGCGCGCAAGCGGCTGGGCCGCGCCGAGTTCGTCAACCAGCTTGCGCAACAACGTGCGCCGCTCGGCGCGCCACAGCAACGCACCTGGATCTCGATCAACCGCCAGATGGTGACCGACGCCGACGTCGAACTGGCCGGCCAGTACCTGAGCGTGGAGTACGAGACGCGGTTCGCCGGCGCAGCGAGCAAGCGCGAATTGGTGAGTTTCCACCTGGAGCGCGACGGCGTCTGGCGTTTCAGCGGCTATGTTCTGAGGTAATCGACGTGGCTGGCACGCGATGGAAGCCCAACGTCACGGTCGCGGCCGTGATCGAGCAGGACGGCCGCTTCCTGCTGGTGGAGGAGCACACCAGCGACGGCCTCAAACTCAACTCGCCGGCCGGGCATCTCGATCCGGGCGAAACGCCCGCCGAAGGCTGCGCGCGCGAGGCGCTGGAAGAAACGGCGCATCACTTCACGCCGACCGCGCTGATCGGGATCTACATGGCACGCTCGCCGCGCCGACGCAACGGCGACGACGTCACCTACCTGCGCTTTGCGTTTGCCGGCACCCTCGGCGCCCTCGAGCCCGATCGCCCGCTCGACGACGGCATCGTGCGCACCCTGTGGATGACCGCCGACGAAATTCGCGCCAGCACCGACCGCCACCGCAGCCCGCTGCTGCTGGAGTGCATCGAGGACTACCTGGCCGGCCAGCGCTATCCGCTTGAACTGATTCACGTCGACGAATCCGTCGAACTGCTGCATCAGAAAAAATAACCGTCTAGCGCAGGTAGCCGCGACGTGCGAAGTACCACATCGGCACCGCGGCGCTCGCGACCATCAGCACCACGACATACGGGTAGCTCAGCACCGAGCCCAGCCACTCGAGCTCGGGAAACTTCATGTTCATGCCGTAGATGCTGGCCACCAGCGTCGGCGGCAACAGCGCCACGCTCGCCACCGAAAAGATCTTGATGATCTTGTTCTGGTTGATGTTGATGAAACCGACCGTCGCATCCATCAAGAAGTTGATCTTGTCGAACAGGAACGCGGTGTGGCTGTCGAGCGATTCGATGTCGCGCAGGATCTGGCGCGCCTCCTCGAACTGCTCGGCGTTGAGCATGCGGCTTCGCATCATGAAGCTGACCGCGCGGCGCGTGTCCATCACGTTGCGGCGGATGCGCCCATTCAAATCCTCTTGCCGCGCGATGGCGCCCAGCACCTCGCCGGCCACCTCGTCGCTGACGTCGCCCGACAGCACCAGCTTGCTGGCCGCTTCCAGGCCATCGTAGATGCCTTCGAGCGTATCGGCCGAGTACTCGGCATCGGCATCGAACAGCTTGAGCAGCACTTCCTTGGCGTCTTCGATCAGCCCGGGTGCGCGGCGGGCGCGCATGCGCAACAGACGAAACACCGGCACGTCTTCGTCGTGGATGGAAAACAGTACACCGCGGCTTTTGAGCTCGGCGTTGTGCTGGTTCAGGATGAAGGCCACGCGCACCGTGCGGGGCTGGTCGGCATCGGCGATCAAGAAGTCGCTGCGGATGTGCAGTTCGCCGTTGTCTTCTTCGTAGAAGCGGGCCGATTCCTCGATGTCCTCGTCCATCGCGTCTTCGGGGATGGACAGGCCGTAATACTGCTTGATCCAGCGCTTTTCTTCCGGGCTGGGCGATTCGAGGTCGACCCAGATTGGCTGGAACTTGGACAGTTCCTCGAGTGCCTCGATCTCTTCCTGGACCAGGCGCCCATTGGCGAGCGTAAAGATGTTGAGCATGGCTCACTCCCGTGGGATATCTGACGTTGGTGGCAATGAGGTTTGTGCGCTTTCAACCCCTTGCGGCACGCGGCTCAGAAGGGAGTTGAAAGCTGCAGAGGCGGATAGCTTTCCATGCGAAATCTCCGTGGTGGCAGCGGGCGCGATTATGGCACCGCGACGTGTATTTCCGGAGACACATCTGGATGGACATCCAGTACATTCGTGCGAATGTCTGCCGTGTTTTCAACGCCTCCGTCCAGCGCGGGTTCGACCGTGGCGGCGACGCAAGCCGAACGTCTCGCAACCGAGTTGAACCGGCTCAACCAGGCGCAGCGCGATGCCGTCGAGCACGGATGCGATGCACATCGCGACGATGCGCGGCCGCTGCTGGTGATCGCCGGCGCCGGCTCGGGTAAAACCAACACGCTGGCGCACCGTGTGGCGCATCTGATCGCGCAAGGCACCGATCCGCAACGTCTTTTGCTGCTCACCTTTTCGCGCCGCGCCGCGCAAGAGATGGAGCGGCGCGCCGGCCAGGTCGTGGCGCGCGTGCTGGGTCTGCGATCGGACGGCGCGCCGGCACTGCCGTGGGCCGGCACGTTTCACGGCATCGGTGCCCGGCTGCTGCGCGAGTACGCGCCGCAACTCGGCCTGGCCGAGACCTTCACCATCCACGACCGCGGCGACGCCGAAGACCTGATGGGGCTGGTGCGCAACGACCTCGGGTTGTCGACCTCGGTCAAGCGCTTCCCGATGAAGGGCACCTGCCTGTCGATCTACTCGCGCACGGTCAACACCTGCGCGCCGCTGGCCTCGGTGCTGCAGCACGCGTTCCCCTGGTGCGCCGAATGGGAGGCTGAACTCAAGCGCCTGTTCGGCGCCTACGTCGAAGCCAAGCAGCAGCAGAACGTGCTCGACTACGACGACCTGTTGCTCGGCTGGGCCCAGATGGTGGCCGAGCCCAGCCTGGCCGCGCACCTCGCGGCGCGCTTCGACCACGTGCTGGTCGACGAATACCAGGACACCAACCGGTTGCAGGCCAGCATCCTGATCGCGCTCAAGCCCGACGGGCGCGGCGTGACCGTGGTGGGCGACGACGCACAATCGATCTACTCGTTTCGCGGTGCGACGGTGCGCAACATCCTCGACTTTCCGACGCAGTTCAGCCGCGAAGCACGCATCGTCACGCTGGAGCGCAACTACCGCTCGACGCAACCGATCCTCGATGCATCGAACGCGGTGATCGCGCACGCGGCCGAGCGTCACGCCAAGCAATTGTGGACGGACAAGCCCTCGGCCGGCCGACCGCAACTGGTGCTGGTGCCCGACGAGGCGCAGCAGGCGCAATGGGTGGCCGACCGGGTGCTGATGCACCGCGAAGGCGGCCTGGCCCTGAAGCAGCAGGCGGTGCTGTTTCGCACCTCGAGCCACAGCGCGGCGCTCGAGCTCGAACTGGCGCGCCGCAACATCCCGTTCGTCAAGTACGGCGGCCTCAAATTCCTGGAAGCAACGCACGTCAAGGACCTGCTTGCGCTGCTGCGCTTCGTGCACAACCCGCGCGGCCGCATGGCAGGGTTTCGCGTGACGCAACTGATCCCGGGCATCGGCACGGTCACGTCGACGCGGCTGCTCGACGCGATGGACACGGCGGCCGATCCGGCCACGGCGCTGCGCACCTTCGTGCCGCCCTCGAGTGCGCGCGAAGAATGGACACGCTTCGCCCTGGCCTGGTGCCAGCTGCACGGCGGCGCGGCAGGCTGGCCAGCCGAAATGGAGATCGCGCTCGCCTGGTACCTGCCGCATCTGGATCGTCTGCACGACGACGCCGGCGTGCGGCGCGGCGACATCGAACAGCTCGCGCGGCTGGCTGTCGGCTACACCACGCGCGAGCGCTTCCTCACCGAACTGACCCTGGATCCGCCCGAGGCCACCAGCGACCGGCCGGGCCCGCCGCTGCTCGACGAGGACTACCTGATCCTGTCGACCATCCACTCGGCCAAGGGGCAGGAATGGACCTCGGTGCACGTGCTCAACGTGGTCGATGGCTGCCTGCCGGCCGACGTGGCGCAGGGCGCGCAGGAGCTCGAGGAAGAGCGGCGCCTGCTGTATGTCGCCATGACGCGGGCACGCGACCATCTGCATCTGCTGGTGCCGCAGCGCTTCTACGTGACGCAGCAGGCGGCACGCGGCGATCGCCACCTGTACGCCGGACGCACCCGATTCATTCCCCAAGCCGACGTGGCGCACTTCGAACAGGTGACCTGGCCGCCGGCGCCGGAGCGAGCGCCCGCTGTGCCACCACCCGCCGGCATCATCGACTTGCGAAGCCGGCTGCGCGCCGTCTGGCGCTAGAGCTCCTAGCCCACACTGCCGGGACGGGGTTGCCACGGGATTGCAATTCGGCGGCCGGGCGAGCATAGTGAATCGACGTTCTCCCCGCCGCACCGCGTGCTCCTCTTTCTTCCCCCTCAGTCTCCGCCGACCGCACTGCAAGCGCAGCGGTCTTTCTTCCGTTCCCGTTCCCTCAACCGTTAGCAAGGAGGTCATTCATGAATTTGACGATCAGCGGCCATCACCTCGACGTGACGCCCGCCCTGCGCGACTATGTGACGAACAAGCTCGACCGGATCAACCGGCACTTCGACCAGGTGGTCGACGTCAAGGTGATCCTGACGGTCGAGAAACAAAAGGAAAAAGAGCGCCGGCAACGTGCGGAATGCAACATTCACGTCAAGGGAAATGATCTGTTCGCTGAATCGAGCCACGAGGATCTTTACGCCGCCGTCGACGAGCTGGTCGACAAGCTGGACCGCCAGGTGTCTCGGCACAAGACCCGTCTGCAGAACCACCATCACGAGGCGCCCAAGCGCGTGATGTAAGAAACAAGTATTCATAAGGGGATGCGGGCAAATCCCCTTGCAGGCCGCCAAGAGGCGGCTTTTTCTTTTTTGACGGCGCCGTACGCGGGTGCATAATCGCGCCCCGACCCCCACCATGAACCGACTCGCGTCCATCCTGCCGCCCGCTCAAGTACTCGTGAGCGTCGATGCCACCAGCAAGAAGCGGGCTTTCGAAGAAGCCGGGTTGCTGTTCGAAAATTTGCACGGCCTGGGCCGCGCCCTCATCACCGACAGCCTGTTCGCGCGCGAGCGCCTCGGGTCGACCGGCCTGGGACACGGCGTGGCGATTCCGCATGGCCGCATCAAGGGCCTGAAGGCGCCGATGGCGGCGGTGTTCCAGCTGGCCCAGCCGATCGGCTTCGACGCACCGGACGAGCAAGCGGTCGTGCTGCTGATCTTCCTGCTGGTGCCCGAAGCGGCAACCCAGAAGCACCTGGAGATCCTGTCGGAAATTGCCGAACTGCTCAGCGATGCCGGATTGCGCGAGCAGATCAAGTCGAGCAAGGACGCGGCCGAACTGCACGCGTTGATCGCCGGGTGGCAATCCGCCCAGGTGGCTTGATTCGCCCCTTCGCTCGCATACGCGTGTTGCCTTGATCAGCCCTGAGTGGGTCGAAGGGCCGGCTCCCGGCCGGAGCAGCGCCTGCGACCGCGCCAATCCGGCTCTGCCGTCTTTCTGGCATAACCCGGCTTTCCCTTCTGCAAGGCAGCGATGAAACCGACCGTTATCAGCGCGGACGTGATGTTCGAGGAATTCCGCAGCGCGCTGCGCTGGGAATGGCTGGCCGGGCTGGGCGCCTCGGAGCGCCAGTTCGACGCCGGCGTGATCAGCCGGGCGCAATCGGCTGCCGACCTGGTGGGCTACCTCAACTACATCCACCCCTACCGCGTCCAGATTCTCGGGTCGCGCGAGATCGCCTACCTGACCCGCGGCACCACCGAAGACTGCCTGCGACGGGTGGCGCGCATCGTGACGCTCGAGCCGCCCATGCTGGTGCTGGCCGACGGCCAGACCGCGCCCGACCAGTTGCTGACGGTGTGCGAGCGGGCGCAGTTGCCATTGTTCGCGACGCGCGAATCGTCGGCCTTCGTGATCGACGTGCTGCGTGCCTATCTGTCCAAGCACTTCGCCGAACGCACCTCGATGCACGGTGTGTTCATGGACATCCTGGGCATGGGCGTGATGATCACCGGCGAGTCGGGCCTGGGCAAAAGCGAGCTGGGCCTGGAGCTGATCTCGCGCGGCAACGGCCTGGTGGCGGACGACGCGGTCGACCTGTTTCGCATCAATCAGACCACCATCGAGGGCCGCTGCCCGGAGCTGCTGCAGAACCTGCTCGAAGTGCGCGGCATCGGCCTCTTGGACATCCGCGCGATCTTCGGCGAGACCGCGGTTCGCAGGAAGATGCGCCTGAAGCTGATCGTGCACCTGGTGCGCAAGGAAACGATGGAGCGCGAATACGAGCGCATGCCCGCGCAGCCGCTGACGCAAGACGTGCTCGGCATCCCCGTACGCAAGGTGATGATCCAGGTGGTGGCCGGCCGCAACATCGCCGTGCTGGTCGAGGCCGCAGTGCGCAATTCGATCCTGCAACTGCGCGGCATCGACACCTATGCCGATTTCGTCGACCGCCACCAGAAGGCGATGGAATCGGGCAAAGCAGACTTCTAAAAACCAGCGCCGGGGGGCTCTTTTTTTCTAGCGTCGGCTCTTGCAATCGGCACACAGGCCGTACAGCGACATCGCGTGGTCCTGCAGGATCCAGCCCTTGTCGGTCGAGATCATCTGCTGGCGGCGCTCGATCTCGGCGTCGTAGAACTCCTCGACCCGGCCGCACGAGGTGCAGATCAGGTGGTCGTGGTGCTTGCCTTCGTTCAGTTCGTAGACCGCCTTGCCGCTTTCGAAGTGGCTGCGCTCCAGGATGCCGGCCTGCTCGAACTGCGTGAGCACGCGGTACACCGTGGCCAGGCCGATGTCGGAATGGTCGTTCAACAGCACGCGGAACACGTCTTCCGCGGTCATGTGGCGCTGGCTGCCGGTCTGGAAAATCTCGAGGATCTTCAGGCGCGGCAGCGTGGCCTTCAGGCCGGTGTTCTTGAGTTCGTCGATGTTGCCCATGAGGTCTTTCTGCGCCAGGCGCGCGGGCAGGGCGCCCGAGGGGCAGCCATTACAATGAAGGGATCATATCGTCACGGTTTTGCCCATGCTCGCCACTCTCATTTGCCGCCTCGGCCACCCCGGCCGCTTCGCGCTCGCGCTCACCGCGGTGGCCGGCCTCGCGATCCTGAGCGGCTGCGGAAACCTCGGCATCGGCGACCGCACGCGCAGCGCCCTGAACGCGATCACCCCGTACAAGATCGAGGTGGTGCAGGGCAATTTCGTCTCCAGGGAGCAGGTCGCGCTACTCAAGCCGGGCATCACGCGCCAGCAGGTGCGCGAAGTGCTTGGCACGTCGTTGCTCACCGACGTGTTTCACGGCAATCGCTGGGACTACGTGTTCACCATCAAGCGCCAGGGTGTGGAGCCGCAGCAGCGCCGGCTCACGGTGTTCTTCAACGGCGAACTGATGGAGCGGTACGAGGGCGACGAGATGCCGAGCGAACAGGAGTTCGTCGCGCAACTCGACACGCGCAAGCGCAGCGGCAAGGTGCCCGAACTGCAGGCGTCTGACGACCAACTGAACAAGTTCACCCCCGAGAAGCCCAAGGAAGCTGCGGGCAGCAGCAGCGCCTCGATGGCGCCGCTGCCGGCCAGCTATCCGCCGCTCGAATCGCGCTAGGGCCTGGGCATGACGGAGCTTCTTCGCCGCATCGCCATCGCCGGCGCCTCCGGCCGCATGGGCCACATGCTGATCGAGGCCGTTCACGAGGCCGACGATTTGCGGCTCGCTGGCGCGCTCGACATGGCGTCCAGCCCTGCCCTCGGCAGCGATGCCGGCGCTTTTCTCGGCGCGTCCAGCGGCGTGCCGATCGTCTCCGACCTGCGCGCCGGGCTCAAGGACGCGCAGGTGCTGATCGACTTCACCCGCCCCGAAGGCACGCTGGCGCACCTGGCCGTTTGCCGCGAGCTGGGCGTGCAGGCAGTCATCGGTACCACCGGCTTCAGCGACGCGCAAAAGGCCGAGATCGCCGCCTTCGCCAGGGACATCGCGATCGTGATGGCGCCCAACATGAGCGTTGGCGTCAACGTCACCTTCAAGCTGATCGAGATGGCCGCCAAGGCCTTGGCCACCGGCTACGACATCGAGATCATCGAAGCGCACCACCGCCACAAGGTCGACGCGCCGTCGGGCACCGCGCTCAAGATGGGCGAGGTGATCGCCGGCGCGCTGGGCCGCGACCTGAAGGACTGCGCCGTGTACGCGCGAGAAGGCGTCACGGGTGAACGCGACCCGTCGAGCATCGGCTTCGCCACCATCCGCGGCGGCGACATCGTGGGCGACCACACCGTGCTGTTCGCCGGCACCGGCGAGCGCATCGAGATCACGCACAAGTCGGCCAGCCGCGCCACCTACGCCCAGGGCAGCCTGCGCGCGGTGCGCTTCCTGGCCGACAAGAAGGCGGGCTTGTTCGACATGGCCGACGTGCTCGGCCTGCGGTGACCCCAATCACATGAACGCCCTCGCGCTGCTGACCGAAGGCGACGGCGTCAGCAAGTCGGTTGCCGCGCTGTTGCTGGTGATGTCGATCGCCAGCTGGGTCGTGATCCTGTGGAAAGCCTGGCTGCTCAAAAGCGCCAACCGCGACACGCTGCGCAGCATCGCCGCCTTCTGGCAGGCGCCGACGCTGGCCGACGCCGCGCACCGCCTGCAGGCCTTCGACCGCGCGGCGTTGGTGCTGCCGGCGGTGGCTGCGATCGGCAACATCAACAACGCCGAAGGCGTCGCCTCGCTCGGCGCCGTCGGCAGCGGCGGCCAGCGCCTGACCCGCGCGCTGCGCGATGCGCTGCACGGCGCGCTGCGGCGCCTGTCGGCCGGGCAAATCCTGCTGGCCACCGTCGGCGCCACCGCACCCTTCGTCGGACTGCTCGGGACCGTGTGGGGCATTCACCGCGCGCTGGCGACCATCGCCGGCCAGACCGGCGGCTTCACCATCGACAAGGTCGCGGGCCCGGTCGGCGAAGCGTTGGTGATGACGGCATTCGGCCTGGCCGTGGCGATCCCGGCGGTGCTGGCCTACAACGTGTTCGGCCGCGTCATCGGGCGCATCGAAGCCGAGCTCGAAGGCTTCGCGCACGATCTGCTGGCGCACTTCTCCCCGGCGCCGGACCCGTCACCCTGACATGAGCTTTGGCCGCACGTCCCTCGGCAGTGGCGCCACCACCGGCGGGCGCGCACTGGGTGCCGGCGGACAGCGCCCGCTGTCGGACATCAACGTCACACCGCTGGTCGACGTGATGCTGGTGCTGCTGGTCATCTTCATCATCACGGCGCCGCTGATGGCCAGCTCGATCAAGCTCGACCTGCCGCGCACCGATGCCGGCCAACCCAACGAGACGCCGGCCTTCGTCAGCCTGGTGGTCGATCCGGCCGGCAAGGTCTTTCTCGACGAAAAGCAGGTCACGCCCGAAGAGCTCGCCGCGCGGCTGGCGCAGGTGGCCGCGCGCAACAAAGACACCGAGATCCAGTTGCGCGCCGACACCACCGTGCCCTACGGCAAGGTGGTCGAGCTGATGGGCATTGCCAACAAGGCCGGACTGGCACGCATCGGTTTCGTGACCGAGGCACCGCCTCGCGTCGAAGCGCCCAGGTCAGTCAACTGAACGACTCAGGCGCCGAACAAGCGGTGCACCAACCCTCGCAACCACACGCTCGCCGCATCCTGATGAAAGCGCCGATGCCAGAACTGGTGCACCTCGACCACCGGTGACTTGAACGGCGGATCGACGATGCGGATGTCGGCATGCCGCGCGCAGATATTGGCCAGGTCGCGCGGCACCGTGGCCACCAGGTCCGAGCTTTCGATGATCGGCAGCAGGCTCATGAAGTGCGACAGCCCGACCAGCACGCGCCGCTCCAGGCCGCGCCGCTGCAGGAACTGGTCGAGCAAGTGCTCGCGCCCATCGGGGCTGACGACCGCATGTGACGCGGCCAGATACGTCTTGAGCGTGATCCGCTCGCCGATCACCGGGTGTTTCCCTCGCACGATGCACACGTAGTCGTTGCGAAACAGCTTTTGCAAGAAAAAGCCCGCCTTCTGCAGATCGGGCAGATAGCCGATCGCCAGCTCGGCGGCGCCGGTTTCCAGCGCCTCCGCCGCGGACTGGCGCGGCATCGACAACGTGCGCACCCGGCAGTTCGGCGCCGTGGCGGCGAAGGTCGCCAGGATTTGCGGCAAGAAATGCACCTCGGCGATGTCGGGCGTGACGATGGTGAAGAGCTTGTCGTCCACCCGCGGATCGAAGGCCGAGCCCGGCAGGATCTCCGCCTTCACCAGCTCGACCACGCGCCGCACCGGCCCGGCCAGTTCGGCAGCGCGCGGCGTGGGCTGCATGCCGGCGCCGGTCTTGACGAACAGGGCATCGTTGAACAGCAGCCGCAAGCGTCCGACGGCCGCGCTCATGGCCGGCTGGCTGAGCCCGATCGCCTCGGCCGCGCGCGTCACGCTGCGGTGCTCGGCCATGGCATCGAAGGCCACCAGCAGATTCAGATCGACTTGCCTGATATCCATGGCGTGGATTTTATGTATACGCCAAATCCGCTTCATCAATGCCGCACGACTGCCTAGACTGCGCTCCCGGACCCCCAGGAGACAACACGACATGGCCGCACCCCTGCGCTGCGCTTGCGGCGGCATCGACATGCACGCGCACGTCGTGCCCGAGCGATTTCCCGCCTACCTGGGCAGCAAGGCGCCCGCGCTCTGGCCGTCGACCGCGC
>Ga0070665_100003165_pt1 | contig 17712 bp, 18 predicted proteins | sample KBSS13metaG_FD_65862 | JGI IMG/M metagenome (GOLD analysis project Ga0070665, IMG submission 65862) | Switchgrass rhizosphere microbial communities from Kellogg Biological Station, Michigan, USA - KBS S1-3 metaG | ecosystem: Host-associated > Plants > Roots > Rhizosphere > Soil ...
CACCCCCTGCACCCGGTTGGCGGCGTTCTTGTCGCCGGCCAGCGCATCGTGGACGTCGTGTTCGGCGTGCTTAGGGGTCTCGACGCCGTGGCTGGCCAACTCGTCATCAAGCGCTTGGGCCGACTCGTCGCCGGCTGCGGTCTTGATCGCCTCGGCCAGATCCTCATCGGCGATGCTGGCGCGGGCATGGAGCTCTTGGATGCGGCGCTCGAGCTCGGCGATCTCGTTGTGCAGGCGCACCCGCGAGTCGCGGTCGGCAGGTTCGACGTAGCTGAACGTCTCGGTCTCCGGATCGATCGTGATGCCGTGGCCGGCGGCTTCGGCCTTGATCGCCTCCCAGTCGGCCTTGATGGCACGGACCTCGGTCTCGGCGGCGCTCGCCGCGCGCCCGACAGCCTCGGCGTCGGCGGCGTGATTGTTCAGATCCTGGCGAATCCGGTCATGGGCGGCCATCGCCGCGTCGTGGGCGGCGCCGTCCCACGGCACCGCGCGCATCACGTCGCCGAAGTTGTCGGCCGCCGCGCGGGTGCCCTGCGCACGCGAAATGCACGCCTGAAACACCGTGTGGATGTCGTCGGGATTCCAGCGTTCGATGTCAGCCAGCGTTAACCCAGACACCCCTCACCTCTTGTTCGCCTTTTCAAAGAGAATCTACCGGCCGCCCAACGATGCTCCCGACGGCAATTTGTGCACCCGCGGCGCGTTGACTGGTTTGCCCGTGGGGCGACTGGTGGTCTGGTTGACTGATTTGCCATGGGGGCTTCCAGGGGCGGGAACGATATGTCGGACAACGGGATTGCCGTCGGGGTGTCGGTGCGGGTGTATCCGGACAGCGACCGGGAACGGCTCGGAGTTGTCGTTGAGGACTTCGGTGAGAGCGCGGGGCTGCCGGTCGACGTCGGCGGCCGCACCATCGCCGGGGCAGCGCGGCGCTGGGGTGTGCAGCTCGGCGACGGCGACCTGGTGTTCGTCGACAGCGCCGATCTCGCGCCCGGGTGAGCGGAATCCACTCGCGTAGCATTCTGCTACACTCGTTACAGATTGCTACACGAGGAGGGGTGGTGGCCGAAACCGCCGACCGGGTGACCCGCTTCGCCGCCGACCTGCTCGACGCGGCGGCCGCCGAGGGCGCGCGCCAGAGCCGCTCGGCCAAACAACAGCTCGACCACTGGGCCCGGGTCGGGCGTGCGGTGTCCAGCGGGCAGACCGCGGCGCGCCGGCGAGTGGAGGCCGCGCTGGCCGGCGAACTCGAGCTGGCAGACCTGAGCGAGGAAGAGGGTGTGGTGTTCAACGCCGAGATCTCCGCATCGATCGAAGAGCAGCTGAGCGCGGGCGACTACGGCCGGGTGCTGGCCGGGCGCGGTGTCACCACCGTCGCCCTCAACGACAAGGGTGAGATCGTCGAGCACCGTCCCGACGGCACCTCGGCCGTGGTGACTGGCCGGTGAGACCGGCCGCAAGGAAGATCAACGCCGCACCCACGCCGTGAACCGGCTCGACCTGGTCGCCGGACCCAACGGCGCCGGTAAGTCGACGTTCGTGGAACTGACCCTGGCGCCGCTGCTGAAAGGCAGCGTGTTCGTCAACGCCGACGAGATCGCCAAAGCGCGTTGGCCCGACGAGCCATCGGCCCACGCGTATGAGGCGGCGCTGATCGCCGCCGAGACGCGCGAGAAGCTCATCGAGTTGGGTCGCTCGTTCATCGCCGAGACGGTGTTCTCCCATCCGTCCAAGCTGGAGCTCATCGACGTCGCGCACACCGCCGGGTACACGGTTGTGCTGCACGTGCTGCTCATCCCCGAGGAGCTGGCGGTAACCCGCGTGGACTACCGGGTGCGTGCCGGCGGACACCCGGTGGCGCAGAACAAGATTCGCGAACGCTACCACCGGCTGTGGCCGCTGATCGCCGAGGCGATCGCGCGCTGCGAACAGGCCACCGTCTATGACAACAGCGCCATCAAAGGCCCACGGATCGTGGCACAGTTCAACCAGGGCTTCGTTGTCGGCTCCCCGGCCTGGCCGGCCTGGACGCCGCAGCTGCTGACCTCGCGCTGGCCGAGAACGTAGCCCGAACGGCGACATCGCCCAACGAGAGCGAGATGCGGCGGTCGAGCCGCATACCCGCGCCGGCGCGCTCTTCGCGGTTGGTCTGAACGCGAAGTGCCGTTTTTTACCAATCGTTTTCATCACTTTCGGGCTGGGCGTGCTGAACACCCCGTTCGGAACAACGGCGGGGTATCCGTGGCGCTGAGTTAGGCGTCAAACTTCCGGCCAATCGTGCGACACCGTCAGCTCGATCTCGAAGCTGACCTCGCCGTCCTGGACCGGCAGCCTGGCCAGCTGCTCGACTGCCTCGAAGAACGCCTGCATGACCGACTGCGGCACTTCGCCGCGGCTGGACACGTCGACGTCGTGGCCCTCGGGGGTGCACCGCATCCGGATCAGTAGCTCGGCCGCGTCATCACGATCGCCGATCGAGCGCTGCGCGCAGCGCTGGACCTCTTGGCAGAACGCCGCCAGCTCGCGCACCGAGCTCCGCGCCGCCAGCTCGTGCTCCGCGGTCAACAACCGCACCTGCTTGATCGTCACCTTGCTGGTGGCCGGGGCACCCTCGGGCGTCGTCGGTTGATACGCATCCCAGCCACCCTCGGCGGTGTAAGACTGACAATCGATCGGACTGACGTACTCGTGATCGCGCCAGGTCAGCGCGAACGACATCCCGGTCCCGTCCGCCGGGATCCAGACGTCCCTGCCCTCGATCAGCGCGCTTCGGACTTCCTTCCACGAGTCGGCGGTCAGCTCCATAACAAAGCCATCCTCCAGAATCCGCCCGCCGTTCTTGGGCTGCTCGGGAAGCAACACGACAAAACACCCGCACAGCCGCGAGCCATCGCTTTCCGGTGGGGTGATCGCCTCAGGCTCGCTCTGACCGGGCACCCAGACCAGGCAGCCACCGGCGGTCGGATCGAGCGCGGTGAGCAGCGCGAGCGGGACTCTGTCTGACAGCTCCGCCAGCCGGTCCTGCCACGGCGGTTGCGCGCCGCACAGCGCTCTGACAATGATCTGGTTGCTCTCGACCCCGACGCGTACGTCGTGGAACGCGGCGCGCGGAAGCTTCGACAGCAGGCTTTCCTCGAAGGTCCGCGCGAGCGACAGGCCGGGGCGGCGCCGGTCGGCCCACGGCGGAAATGGGTAGTAGCCGCTCGCCTGCCCCATGCGGGCCAGAACGCGCGTCGCTCCGAACTCGCGCACCGCGCGAAGCTCGTCTGTGGAGATCAGCAGTGCAGCCAGGCACGACGGCGGCAGTGGCACCCCGTCGAGCGGCTGCGCCTCGACATACAGCAGGTGATGGCCGAGGAAGCTCGGCGCATTGAACTCGGTGACGCCTCCGGGGCCGACGCGCTGGCCATCGTCTGCGAGTTGGTAGATCGTGGTGAGCAGGTGCAGTGGATCCTGCGGAAAGCCGTCGCTCGGCTCATCCGGATCACGGCGCAGCGTGAACACGATCTCGGGCTGTTCCAGCACGGCCAGTCCGTGGCTGACGTACGACCAGCACGCGATCGGCCCGCTCTGGCACTCAATGTTGTGCAGGTACACCCACACGGACAGCTTGCCGGCCACGACCTCGAGCTCGACCGGCCAGGTTGGCTGCGTCGCCTGACCTATCGCGGAGGGACCGGCCAGCTTCTTCCACCAGGACATGTCGTCTCCACGCCGTAGTTCAACAACCCAGTCCGGGCGGCTGGCAATCATCGCTGACGGGACTCGGGAGGTTACTTTGACAAAATCTCCACGTGTCGCAGAAGGTTGTCAATCTTCGCGCTTCTCGGCGATCCGATAGTTCGCTTGACTAACGGCGTTGTCGAACAATCAGTGCACGCCTGTCACGCCGCGACGAGTGCGATCGGCACGCCCTGCAGATGCATGAGAGTGGCGCAGGCGTGGCGCGCATCGTGCAGGCGGATCTGCGGAACGTCGAGATCACGAATAGCGGCCTGCCGCATCGTGCTCAACGTCGACGGGTGATACGGTTCGCCGGCCTCGTTACACACGACGAACCCCTGATCGGCGTAAGCCTCACCGAGCACCAGCTTTTCAGCGGCCTGACGGCTCGTCGCCGCCATGAGTTCGGCCAGAAGAGCATCCGGGATCGGCAGCACGCGCCCGGCGTTGGCCGTCTTGGGCTCGTCCTGGTCGAGCGCCCGGCCGCCGACGTCGAACGCGTGTAAAGCCAATCCGCAGCGTCCGGTTCTCCAGGTCGATCTCCGACCAGCGCTGACCGGCGATCTCACCGCGCCGTAGACCCGCCAGTGCAGGGTGCCAGGCGTGCCGATTTCGGTCCTCGGCAATCCCGCGCAACACGGTACGCACCTGATCCGGGGTAAATGTCTGGAGCTTTTTCGCCTTGCCGGGCACCCGATCCACGAGTGCGCCAACGTTTCTCGTCAACCGGCCCTCGGCAACCAGCTGTCCAAGCACCTGCGACAACGCGCCGAGCATGTAATTGCAAGACCTCGCGCTCCACGCCTTGCGCGGTTTACCACCAGGTCGGACGAGCTTGCCGCTGCGCAGTTTCACGATCAGGGCATCGATGTGTCGGCGAGTCAGGTGCTGAACCGCGAGCGCGCCCACCTCGCTCTGCACCGGCTGCAACACGTACTCATAGCCCGCGGCCGTTGTTGGCCGGATCTTGTGGCGGGACCGCAGCCAGTCCGCACACGCCTGTTCCAGTGTGAGCGTTGACGGCTGGACGTACGTCCCGCCAGCCACTTGTCCCTGGATCTCCGCGAGAGCCGCGCGGGCCTCTTTTTCGGTTTTGTACCGGCGGCGCAGCTGCTTTCGCTTCCCGTCCACAATGCCCGCGTCGACTGTCAGCGTTGGTGATCACCGTGTTGGTGGCCGTATTGATCACCGCGACACTGGCGTTGCCCTTCGTGGTCACGTAGGCGCGCGTGCCATCCGGGCTGATCGCGATATCGCTGGGCGAGCTGGCCAGCTTGATCGTGGAGACCACCTTGTTGCGGGTGGCGCCGCTCGGATTAGTGTCGATCACCGACACGGTCTTGTCGTATTGATTGATGACGTAGGTCTTGGTGCCAGACACCGCGATACCGCCCGGGCTGATTGCCCACTGCGATCGGTGTGCCGGTATTGAGCTGGGTCGGCGACACATAGACCGGCACCGTGCCCGTCGTAGTCGTCTGGCCGTCGGACACATTGACTGTGAACGTGTCGACATCGGCGGCCGCCGTGGTGCCTGCGGCTAGCCGTTGCGCCGGCGTCGGGGTGAAGGTGTCGGCCCCGGTTGTCGGGTTGATCGCGACCGTTCCCCCATTGGCCGATGTCCCACTGGTGCTGTAGGCCAAGGTGTTTCCGTCGGCGTCACTGGCCGAGTGTAGGGCTGCGTGGTGGTCGACCACGGCATGTTCGGGGAACTCGTTTGGTTTGCTGCCAGGAAGCGCCGTTCATTTGCGAAGCTCCGTTGGAGGCTCCTACGCTGTATCAGTGCGCCTGAAGTGGCCCCTGACCGGCCGCGCGGAGGAATTGCGGATCATTGAAGCCGCCATATCGGATCCCGACTCCTTCGGCGTCCTTATTGGCGGTACGGCGGGTGTTGGCAAGAGCCGAATCGCGCGCGAAGCGTTATCTGCACTCGCATCGAAAGGATGCGAAATTCATTGGGCGGTAGGCACATCCTCGGCACGAGCCTTGCCCCTCGGCGCTTTCGCTTCATGGGCACCGGCGGCCGCGACTGAAACCCTCCAGCTCGTGCGAGATGTCGTCGACTCGCTGACCTCCGCGCCTCCCGGTGCCACTGTGGTTATCGGAGTTGATGACGCGCATCTGCTTGACGACCTGTCAACCTTCGTGTTGCACCGAATCGTTGAACGGCGCGCCGCAAAGGTCGTGCTCACTATCCGCGACGGTGATCCAATTCCGGAGGGGATACAAGAGCTACGCAAGCGTGAGCAGCTAGAGCGGCTTGACCTGCAGGCCCTGTCGCGTGACGAGACCTCGACGCTGCTGTCCGCGGCGCTGGGTGGGTCCGTCGATCCGGACGCTGCTAACCGGCTCTGGATGCTCACCCGCGGCAATGTCCTTTACCTCCGAAACATCGTCGAGCAGGAGACGTCCGATGGTCGATTGGCACAACACCGTGGCTATTGGCGATGGACCGGAGATCCAATCGTGCCTCCCAGCCTGGTGGAACTGATTGAGTCGCGGATCGGAAGATTGCCAACTTCGGTCGGCGACGTGATCGACGTACTTGCGGTCGGTGAGCCACTCGACCTTGCCTCATTGACGAGAATCACCGCCGCGACCGCATTGGAGGAAGCCGACACCCGGGGTCTGATCGTCCTCGAACACTGTGAAGATGGAGTGCAAGTTCGGTTGGCCCATCCACTTTATGGCGAGGTGCGTCGGAAGTGTGCACCGGCGATGCGGCTGCGTCGGCTGCGAGGAATGGTCGCGGCTGAACTCGCTACTGGCAATGATCGCGACGACGTGCGGATCATCGTGCGCCGCGCCGCACTGAGTCTCGACTCCGACATCTGCCCAGAGACAGACCTGTTGGTAAGAGCTGCCCAAGGCGCGGTGTGGCTGGCCGATCTGCCGCTCGCCGATCGCTTGACCGAAGCCGCGATCCGCGCAGGAGCGGGAGCAGAGCCATACCTGATTCGCGCGCACATTTTCTCAATGATGAGTCGTGGCAAGCAGGCCGAGATGGTGCTCGCGAGTGTTGACAGCAGCAGACTCAACGATGCCGGGCACGCGATGCTCGCTTTCGCGCGAGCCACAAATAGACATTTCGCCCTCCAAGACCCCACCGGTGCAAAGAAGCTTATCGATGAGGCGTCCCACCTCAGCTCATTCCCTGCTCGCACCTGCATCGACGCCTTTCTTAGCGTCTACTGGGCCGCGATGGGCAAACCTCAGGCGGCAAAGGAGGCGTCGAAAAATTTCACGATGGACAACTTGCCCGACATCGTAGGTGCCTTGCCAGCCATGACGATGGCCATAGCGTCAGGTGATGCCGGCCGCACGTCCGAAGCGGCGGCCATTGCGGAAGCCGGATACACGGTCGTGACCCGCTCTCTTGATGGCGCGCACATGCGTTCCGGTGTCGCCAACGCCCACGTCCGTGCACTCCTGCAGGCCGGCCAGGTGACGGAAGCCCTCGACGTGGCACAGCGCCTGGGTCAGCAGTTGGCCGATCTCCCTGGGGCTGCCCAACTGCAAAGCGACGCCGTAGCAGGTACCGCCGCCCTCGGCGCCGGCCGCCTTCAGGCCGCGTGCTCACTCATCGGACCCGCGGTTGAAATGTTGATCGCCTCCGGAGACACGAATGGAATCGCCTATACCTTCCAGATCCCACGGACGATTGCCCTGGCCTTGCGAGGATTAGCCGACGAGGCCGCAGCCGCACTCGACACTCTCGAAAGCCAGCGGCATCCGGGTTGGCGGACCCTGGATTACGAGTATTTGATCGCCAAGGCCTGGGTAAGCGCTTCGCAGGGCGCGATCAGTGAAGCGATGAAAATCGCGGTATCCGCAGCCGAAATCGCCTGCGCCAATGGGCAATTCGCGGCAGAGGTGATGTGCTTGCAGACGGCCGCACAGTTCGGCGAGCATTCGTGCGCACCTCGGCTACGCGAACTGGCAGCGATCGTCGACGGGCCGCGTGTCGGTCTGGCGGCCCGGTTCGCAACCGCGCTGCATGCCGGTGATGGCGCCGAGTTGGCCGCGGTGTCTGAGGAATTCGAGCAGATGGGCGATCTGATCGCGGCAGTGGATGCGGCCGCCCACGCAGCCCTCACGTATCGGCGCCAGGATAGACGGGGGTCGGCGTTCGGCTGCTCGACGCGAGCCGAAGCGTTAGCACAGCAATGCGGTGCCAGCACGCCGGCGCTGCGTCAGGCCAGCCAGCGACTCCCGCTAACCGATCGCGAACGCGAGATCGTCATGCTGCTGGGCGAAGGGTTATCCAGTCCCGAGATCGCCAAGCGACTGACTCTCTCCAAACGCACCGTCGAAGGCCACATCTATCACGCCATGACCAAGACCGGCGTCTCCAGCCGAGAAGAACTCGCCGCACTGCTACCCGCCCGCCGGGGCAGGGAGCACAACTGAGATGTCCGAGCTGCGGTGGCCCGAGTGGGGAACCCGGCGTCGGCGGCAATTTCGCGTATGCGGTTACGCAGTCGCCGCTGACCCCACAGCTGCATGCTCGTGAAGTGACCGACGAATTAAGCGACCGCGAGCAGGCCCTGCGCAAATTGCCATTGCCGTACTCGCTGGCACTGCGACTCCGCGATGCCGGTGCAGCCGCGGAGGTGATCTGCGAGTATCTCGGCGTCGAGCAGGCCTCCCTGGATGGGATCTATCGCGTCGCCGCGGCGAAACTGCATAACGCACAGGAACTACTGAACAGTTAGCACCTTGGGCCGTCGCTGCCCAGACAGCAGCACCGGCGTCCCGTCGCCCAAGGGTGGAGATCAGATCAGCTGCGCCATCGCGACGAAAGTCGTCACCACGGGAAGCTGACATGCCGGTCGACGACATCAGCTTTAGCCTACGGACACCGAATCTCGCCATCCCACCAACTCATCGCCCGTTCGTGACGAGGCCGAGCCCGGTCGCCGGTGCGCGATCGGGAGATCGAGCCATCTACTTTGACGAGCTTCCGCTCAAAGTAGCCGGGCGATTCCTGTCAGTCTTCGCTCACAGCGGCGATGTAATGAATTCCAGGGGATCAGGCGATGGTCACAGAGTGAGCGAGAGAATCGCTGACAGGGCCGCGGCAATACACCAATACCTGCGCGATCACGCCGACCAGGCGTTAGCGCGCAAATACTCATTCGCAGCCGCACGCTATGAGCAGCTGCGCCTAGCTCAGTACGACGCCAAGACCACGCCTGGCGATGACGCCACGCTCCAGGATCTGACCGGATTGCTTCGGATTGTCTCCAAGAGGCTCGGCTTAGGCCACAACGTCACCGGCCGGAATGGGTTCCTTCCCTGCGATCCGCAACGACTCGTCTCGGAGTCGTGGGTCGACTGCGCCCGGTTGTGGTTCGGGTGACAGCCATCGCCCAACGACGCTTACCCGCCACATCCGCGAGTTAAGGGCTTGATTCCGGCCGCCGAGCGGCAGATGTGGGCAGGCTGTCTACGGCCGCCTGCCGGGCCATCGCTAGCAGCTCGTCACCTGATATGCCTGTCGCCACCACCTCGTCAACTGCATGACCGCGGCGTCGTCCGCGTCGCGGCGGCCGCGCCCGCTTGAATGATGCATCCGTCACGGCCGGGGTTGGTGGCGGGGCCGACGGTTTAATTCAGGCACGCGTACTCCGCTGGAAGTCGATTCCGACGATGTGTGGGCTGGCGGGATCAACACGCACCGCCACAGTCATGCCAGGCTGCACGGCGGCTAAACGCAACTGGCCCACTCAACGCAGCAGCAGCTGATCACCCCTTCCTGGTGTCAGAAGCCCGGCGGATACTCGGCGCCATGAACGCATCGGCTCCCCTGGCCAACCTGATCACACTTGGCGCCCGCGACCTGCCCAGGCTCAGAGAGTTCTACCGCGCCCTTGGCTGGCCGCACATCATCGACGACGGCGAGTTCGTGGCATTCGAGCTTCGCGGCATCGTCCTGGCACTGTTTCCCCTCGCGCAGCTGGCCCGCGACGCCCACACCGAGCCTGAGCCCGTCTCGGGCGGCATCGGCTTCACGGTCGGCATCAACGTCGACACCGCCGAGGAGGTCGACCAGCTGACCGAGCGCATGCGCAGCGCCGGCGCGCGCATCACCAAGGAACCTGTCGATGCGGAGTTCTTCACCGGCCGCTCGGCCTACCTGTGCGACCCGGAGGGCAACTACTTCGAAATCGCTTGGGCCCAGCCAGATAACCCCGTGCTGGCCGCAGTTCGCCGCGCCGCCAGTGGGGCCGCCGCCACGCCCGAGAGCTCCGAATAGGCGCCCGCCGCTCGGCGCCCAATACAGCAAGCTGGACGCGCGCAGCCCGCTCAGCGCTAGTGCAAGTGCGCCATGGCCGTTTCGCCGCTTCCCCCACCGGTTGTTCGGCGACGCAGGGGCGTTGTTCGGCGCGGCGTGGCCCAGCCTGCATTGACCGAATCCGTTGGGCCCCCTCGTCTACGACGTATCGGTGCACCGTGCCGCCTCGCGAGTATCCTCATCGCCCTTACCAAATGCCGGGGATCAACCGACGGGTATGCGCCATGTACTGCGCGTACTGTTCGCCCAAACCGTCGAGCAGGGCTCGCTCTTCAACCCCGATGCGGAACAGCACCGCGATCACAATCAGCGCATCAACGACCACGATGGCCGCAATGTTGGCCAGTGGCAGCGTCAAACCGAACAGCGCCACCATCACCCCGGTATAGGCAGGATGACGCAAGACCCGATATGGTCCGGTGCGCACAATCTGATGGCCTTCCAGGATGTGCACGATGGGGCGGAAGAACCGGCCCAACGTCGCCACCGACCACAGCCGCAACGCGATTCCGCACCAAGCGATTACGAGGGCCAGCACGATCCCTTGCCCACTGCGCAGCCAGGGAATGCCCAGGGCCGTCAAGTGCACGGCCAACTGGCCCGCAAGCACGCCCCCGAGGACCGCACATACCCAAATCACGACCAGACTGCGCCACTCGCGGCTTACCGTGCGTCCACGATTGCGTCGCTGCCTTAACCGCAGGACCATCTCACAAGCAACCCACAGCAGAGCGCTGATCGGAATCAAGTGATACACGACTCCATGATAAGAGCGACTGCCTTTCGTTCGCGACAGTGAATAAGCGTGAATTCAACCGGCCGACAGGCTCTTTCGCTGCCAACATGGCGATACGTGGTCGCAGACGGTTAGAACCGCTTCGTCAGCTCCACGTGACCGATCTCGACGTCCTGGCCGTAAAAGTCTCCGTGGCAGGCGGTGACGGTGTTGTATTCGGTTCCCGTTGGAATCCCGGGTATATCGAAGCTCGTTCCGCCGTTCGCCGCGACCGTGAAGTCCTTATGGAACGGGGGGATGAACGAGTTGGGCGCCGACGCATCATAAGTGCATGTGCCTTTGACCGAGGACGAGTTGTTCACGTTCACCCGCAAACCTGTTGCGATGTTTGCGAAGTTGACCGATATTGCGTCGGTCGGCGGTGTCGGTGGTGGCAGCTTGGGCATCGGCAGCGGTGCCGGCGTGAAGCAGCTCAGCGTATCGGTGCTGTGCCAGGGATTCGTGCCGTTAGCCGAGCCGCTTCCGGTCAGCGTGTAGTCGCCGCTGGCGTGACCGTCGTCGTTGACTTGCCCGGTGATGGTGCTCGCCGCGCCGGCGAAGGGACCCTTGGTCCAGTTCACGGTGATGTTGACGTTGCGACCGGTGATGCCACCCGAGGCGTTGCCGAAGGACGCCACAGACCTGCCGATGATCGCCTGGAAGGCTTCGCCCGGTCCGACGTTTTGGCCGGTGGCCGGGATTTGCAATGTCCACCCTCCCGCCTCGATCTGAAACAGACCGCCCTTGAATTCGTAGTTGTCGCAGGCAGGCGCCAGCGGAGCTGGCGGGCTCGCATGCGCGACCAACGGTGCAAGGATTGGTGATCCGATCGACAGGCCGGCCGCCATTGCGACAGCGGTCAGGGGTGCGACAGTCTTCGGTGTGATGAACGAAATGCTCACTGGAGCTCCTTCTGATCAGGTGCTGCAACCGGTTTCGACGAGACAGTGCTTACGCTGTGATGGAACGTTGATCCACATGGCTGCAGGGGCCGTCGGCATTCCACGGCGTGATCGCGGTGCATCCCAACACCTGAACCGTGTAGTTGGTGCCGCGCGCCACGTCGGGGATATCGAACGCGAACTGATCTGCACCGACCTTCTCGGTCCGATTGTCAATGGTGCCCTGGTGTTGCCAATACACCTCGAAGAATTCGAACGGCTCGTTTGCCATCCATGCGACATGCAGTCGCGAGCCGTCGGAGCTCAGGTCGGTGATACAGATGCTGCGGCAGCCGGGGTCCGCCTGCGCGTGGCCGGGGTAAAGGCCGGTGACCACCGCGAGACCCGCAGCGATAGCGGCCAGCGCTGTGCGCCGGGCGTGTGTGCTGTTGCACGCGGCCATGTCGGGTTCCTTTCCCGCGCTGGCGATCAGGATGTGACGCGTTCACCTGTTCTCGGCGCCAACGTAAAGCGGCCGACGACGGTGATGCACTAGTCGCGTGCCACTGACTGGCACGGCGCCCGAACTCAGGCGTCGTGATTGATAGAACGGTGGCACTGTATGTGTGAGGAAGGCCGCGATGAAGTGTGGCCGTCTAGCCCCGATCCTGAAAACGACCTACACGGTCATCGACCGCGGCGTACCGAGTGCCGCCCAGGCCGCCGTCTTGCCGTTCGGGTGCGCATACGCCATGCCCACCGATCCGTGCGCCGACGAGGAGCGGTGGCTACCGTGCTGGGTCACTGCCGAATTGCGGTGTGCGCAACGGATGTCGGTGGATCTCACCGGAATCGAGCTGACGATGCGCTGGCTGGTCAACCCGTCGAGTCACTACATCATGGGTGCCTATCTCGACGTCGAATTGGTCGACGCGCCGTTGACCGTCACGGTGACCTACCGGCAGCCCAGAGTCGATACATGTGGCGCTGGCTATGTCATCCCGTTCGGCGGGATCATCGCCCGCGACGACCTACCAGGTGATCACCGGGTGCCTTACCGCGGAAACATCGGGCCGGCATCCTCAGGTGCGTTCATCATCGGCCAGGAATAGCCGATTCCGGTGCGCCGGTCGAACATTGGCCCGGTCCACGGCCCCGACTCGGGACCCGCCGATGCTGAGCGAAGGTCGCGTTGCAACAGTTCAGCCGATCGTCGCAGCCCCGCGTGCACGCCGCGGGCTTCGACGGAGTTGCATTCCCCGGCGATACCGAGGATCCCGACCAACCGCTGAGACGAATCCCGAAGCGCTGCAGCCATGCACGAGACGCCGAGCACTGTCTGTTCTGTTTCGTGGGCAAATCCGCTGTCGCGGGCCTCGCGCAGCAGGGCGCCCAGCCGCCGCCGGTCGGTGACCGAGTAGCGCGTCAGCGGCGCCCATCGACCACGCATGATGCGGTCCACCAACTCGGGTCGTTCGGCCGCCTCGATGCGGCCGGCCGCGAACAACGCCATCTGCGGGCCGATCCTGGAGACCGACGGAAACCACGGTCTGGCCATCTCCGCGGCGTGCTGCCGACCGAACGCCGCACCAGCCATCACAAGCTCACCGTTATTCAAGGTCGCGAACCAGGCGGCCTGGCCCCGCGAGCGCAGATGCAGATCCTGCAGATAGGGCTGGACCGTGGCGGACAAACCGTGATGGTGAGTCACCAGCAGCCCTTGATGAAGCAGCCGATGACCCGGACGATAGCCCTCGGCGGTGCGCTCGAACATGCCCCGACGCACCAGGTCATCTGCGATGCGACGGACCGTGGATTTCGGGATCTCTGTTCGGCGGGTGAGCACCGCCAAGGGAAGCGGACCGGCCGCTTCAACGACGCAGTCAAGGATGGCCACCATTCGACCGACAACCGTGTGATCATCGGTCATTTCGGCGCCGTTTCGTGCAGCGTGCCTTCATCGCCGACCCCCAACCCAGCGGGCTCCCCATCGTCATAGGTCTGCGGCAAATGTACAGAAGCGGCTGCGCTCGCGCAGCCCTGGCAGCGATACGTCGACGCAGAGGCGCCGTCCGCTCAACGAATACTGCTGGGCTACACCACACCTTCTTTGTTGTGCTCGATGCAGGCTTGATAGGCGCGCCGCCAGCTGCGTTGCGGTGGTTGAAGTACGACCGGTGTGTGAGAACCGTGCGGATAGTGGTACGCGGAGTGCAAGCCGTCTTTGACGACCCACTCATAGGTTCCCCGATGTCCGGTCGCCGTCGAGTACTCGGCACCATCGGCACGCCGGAAAAAGTCGCGGCCGTTGCCGGGGTTCCACACAAGTTTGAACTCGGCGGAAGTTTCGGTGGCTGCCAACGTCTTGCCTCCTTCGTTTGAGCGCGGCTCGACGGGGCCGACGGCCACTACGCGTTCTCGCCGAAACCGGCAACCGCCGAGGCCGATTCAAGTTTCGTGCCGGGGCTTCGTGGCTGTCCGAATTGACCACCGCGTGGTGAGGCCGTACCGTCCGTATGATCGCACCTTGTCGTCGACTCCCCAACCGCTGTCGGTTTGCTGTGAGACAGCCTGGGTCGATCCGCGACATCACTACCAGCTGACCATCGATGTCCACCACGGCATGAGGCGCGGTTGCGTGGCGACTATGGTCTGGACACACAAAATGCGGTCAAATCATCTGTTGTGAAGCCTGACTGGAGCCGGGTGACCCTGGATGATGTCCGGGCGGCCTGCGTGTTGTACGACTCGGGAGCCGCCCGACCGCGGCGCCCAGCCAAGAGCACGTTTCTGATCTTCGAGGGCAAGACCTACCCGGCCAAGTTCATTCGGGGCCTGGCCTACCGTCTGGCGACCGGCGTCGAACTCGATCCGAGCCAGGATTACTCGGGCGGAACGCCGACGGCGAGGTTCTTCGACCGGCTGGGATTGACAACGCAGCACGAATCGACTTCCGCGCCAGCACCATCGGCGTCAAGAGCCAAAGCGGACCCACCGTCTCGCGCTGGTACAGCACCACTTGCGGCGCGTCCAACGCCATCCGTCCGCCGGCGCGGCAAGGAGCCTCAGAAGGTGGCGCTCGATGCGCTCTTGCGTCAGCGGTTTCACATTGTCGAGCGGGAAGCCAGGTTCCCGTGGCTCACGGTGCCAGCACCTGGCCAGATGGATCAGACGCTTTCGGCCATTCATACCGCCCTGCAGGAGACGAGGGGATATGGGGCATTCGCCAGGGGTGGCGCGTCGCTGCTGTGTGACTTCTTCGTGCCCGCCGAGCGGTTGATCATTGAATACGACGAGCGCCAACACTTCACCCTGCAGCGGGCCGCGGTGCTGCAGCTCTACCCGCCAGATCTCGCCCTCGGCTTCGACCGGCAGGAGTGGCTGACGGCCTGCCGCACGATCGGCGCAATCGACTCGGATCCCCCGTTCCGCGACGAACAGCGGGCCTTCTACGATGGCGTGCGCGACATTCTGGCGGCGCGCAACGGCTTTCGGCTCATCCGGGTGCGGGACGGAGCCGTTGACTGGACCGGCCCCGGCGCGCAGGCGCAACTCGACACCCTGCTCGCCAGCGGGCATGCGCCCGTAACTCACGGGACTGCCGACCGAGCCGCCACGCCGGCGCCCGATCACATCCGGCGGGTGGCGCTGGTTTCGCACAACTACAACAGGGCCGATCGTCGCGGGCTTTACGACTATTCCGAACACTTCGCCGCGATCAACGCGCTGTGTGACGAGCAGGGTTGCGACACCATCCTCTACGCCCTTTTCACATGGGACCCGGACCTGGCTGGGTTCCGAAGCCACGACGCTATTTTCGGTGGTCTGCGTCATGTGCAACGCGTCATCTTGGAAGTGGGACAGCCCGCGCCCAAACTGATCGAACACATCGAGATCTGGTCGCGGGGTCAGCAGGACCCGGTGACGGTCAAGCAGCGGTTTGCCAGATCCTCAGATCCCGACGACGGCAAACGGATGTTCATGGGAGATCTTCCCAACCGCCGTGTGGCAGACGGCCTCCTGGTGTCCTGCGGGGAGACGAACATCGCCTCGCTCGTCCGCGCCACGGGCGGTTTCAACGACCCCTACGGCTTCACCCGCCAACTCAGCGAGATGAACGTCGGCCCGATTCTGAACCCCATCCACGACTTCATGACCCGATACGAGATGCGCAAGAAGCGCGGTTACTACTCGCGTGAGGGCAGGGCGGTCCTTTCGGTCTGGAACCAGGGCAAGCGCGCAGGCGAGGCCGCCCTGCCGTGGACCGTCTACCACGACGGCATAGATCGCACGAGCACGGTTGAGGAGTTGTGCACACCGTTTACCGACCGGCCCGACATCCGAATCGGCGTCGTCGACTTGGCATCGCTGTAGTCAATTCGGAGACAGCAGTAGTAGTCGTCTCGTCACCGACAGGGTAGAGAGCATTCTTTTGCCTTCTGGCCTTCCGATTGTGGCCGGCGCGCCGCTGCGCGCAAGGCACCGGCCTTCGCTGTGCTTCGGGCCCAAGGGGCTCGCGGGAGTTCTTTTCAAACGCCGGGCTCCTGCGGATCGGGCGAAAAGAACTCCGCGCCCGGACCGTTGCGCTTTCGCGTCGCCGACCGGCCGGGATCTCCAGTGCCAGAAGGCAAACAAAAACGGGCGGCCCACGCCCACGACCCGAGAGGGAGATCATGACCGGAGCCCCGGACTGCTGCTGCTGCCTCACCTTGCTTGGTCGGCCTAGGCGGCCGAGCGCAGGCGTGCGCGGCGCAAGACGTGTTTCGTGGTGCGTGTGCCGTAGCCCGCGGCAGCGTCATCACAGCCCGCGTTGTGGCGAATAATCTTGACCGACAGTGGTTTTCAGGCTGGTTGTCCCGGCGCGCCGCTACATTGGTCGTCGCTGCCGTCGAAGGCGCTGTGGCGATTCCCGCGCCCGCGATCCCAATTCAATACCTAGGGCGACGTGGCCGGAATGGGAGACTGTCGAAGTTCGGTTCCACAACAAGAAGGCTCACCCATGTCCCCGGTAGTCAGTTTGATTCGCTCGAACGCTCTTTACGACGCGGCGGAGTACGCCTACGCCGCGACCGCTCCGGCCGATGCCCGGCTGATCTTCCTCGCCGGTTCCTGCCCGCTTCGTGAGGACGGTACAACCGCAGCCGTAGGTGACTACCGCGGACAAGCCGCAACATGCATCGCCAATATGAAGACTGCGCTCGGGGCAGCTGGCGCGTCGATCGAGGACGTCGTTTCTACTCGCGTACTTGTCGCCTCGACGCAGCGAGCCGACCTCGTCGCGGCATGGGAGGTCGTGCGCGATGCGTTCGGCCATCACGACGTGCCCAGCACGCTGATCGGTGTGACGGTGCTCGGTTACGACCATCAGTTAGTCGAGGTAGAGGCGATCGCCGCGGTTCGCGACTGATCCGCGACAGTGACGGTCCACGGCGGACCTGTCGCCGACATCGTGCCGCATCGGCGCCGCGTCCGCTGGCTGTCGGGGGGAGCATCTACGGACCGAGCGCACCGAACGCTCGGCTGATGCGCGCCTGAACGAGCGGCACTTTCGGTCATCACGATTGGCGAACTGCAACTCGGTGTGCTGGATGCGGGCGCTTCGGCGACGCGATCACGACGCGCGGACACGCTCCGTCTAGCGCGCGGCAGTATGCCGACTTCGACCAGATTGCGCGCGCTCTTGCCCTGCCCTATCCATGATCAAGATGTAAACGGAAAGCGAGGGCGAGCGTGAGCCCCAAGTCTTGTTCTAGGGGCTATTGCTGCGGTTCTTGTGTTGGGGTCGACGGGATCTCGGTGGCGCCGGTAATGAAGGCGACGGTGTCTGACATCGTGACTTGTTTGGGGTCGACGACTCCGGTGCGTCGTCCGAGGCGATGGATGTGTATGCGATCGGCGACTTCGAAGATGGCGGGCATGTCGTGACTGATTAGGATGACCGGTAAGCCCTTGTCGCGAATTCGTTTGATCAGATCCAGAACGTGTTCGGTTTCCCTGACGCCGAGCGCGGCGGTCGGTTCGTCCATGATCACCAG
>Ga0070665_100003168_pt1 | contig 17699 bp, 17 predicted proteins | sample KBSS13metaG_FD_65862 | JGI IMG/M metagenome (GOLD analysis project Ga0070665, IMG submission 65862) | Switchgrass rhizosphere microbial communities from Kellogg Biological Station, Michigan, USA - KBS S1-3 metaG | ecosystem: Host-associated > Plants > Roots > Rhizosphere > Soil ...
CAGTGTGGATCCGGCGAGTGATGGAGGTGGAAAGCGGCGGGCTCGCGGCGCCCGGCGGCCGGCCGGTCGTCAGCCCCAAGGGCGCAATGGGCCTGATGCAGGTGATGCCCGCGACCTGGCGCGAAATAAGGGGCATCCTCGGCCTTGGTTCCGACCCTTACCAGCCGCGTGACAATATCCTCGCGGGAAGCTTCTACCTCCGCTCGATGTACGACCGGTTCGGTTATCCGGGCCTGTTTGCGGCTTACAATGCCGGGCCGGCGCGCTTTGCTGCCGCGCTTCGCGGCGGCCGCCCATTGCCGGCCGAGACTGAGGCCTATCTCGACCGGCTCGGGGAAGGCCTGCCGCTTGCGCAACGAACTGGCCCCGGCCCGGCGCCTAACGCGGCCGCCCCGGGCCTCCGGTACAATCCCTCGGGCCCCATTTTTGTTGTCCTGCATGCCCAGAAGTGAAAGCGCCGGGCAAAGCCGGTCAGCGCAGAAGCAGTCGCTGCTCGAGGCTGGACGGGTGCAGCGCGTTGAGGCAAGCGCCAGCATCTTGCCTTACGGCCGCTTCCACTTGGCGAAGGGGACCGGCCGGCCCCTGGCACGGACGATGCGTACGGGCTCGGGGACAAGGGCTTCGGCTTTCGGGTCGTTGCTCATCGACCAGGATTGGAACCTGAGATTGTCGAACACATAATCGCCTGATCGTAGGTCGAAGCGGAAGGTCACATAATCGGTCCAATGAGCTCCGCACGCGACGTCATGCTCGACGGTTATATAGCGACCTCTAACCGCGATCCCGTGGCTTTCGAACGGGTCGCAGCCGCCTGCTCCACCCTCGTCCGAACGGAAGATCACACCGTCGTTACGGGCCCTTAGGACGTAGCGCCCGGACTTCAGCTTTTCGAAGATGAGCAAGGGCCTCGGTCCAGAAGGCCCGGTCGCGAGCCGTGCACTGCCCTTTCGGGCTTCGAGCGCGACGAATTGGAAGCGGCGCGACGCGGCGGGAGCAGCGCTGACCGATGCGATCGCCCGATATCCGGGCGGGAGCTGGCGGGCGATGCCTTGTGGAAGGTCGGCCGCCATGGCCGTCGCTGGAATTGCGACGAGAGAAGCGACCGCGAGCCTGAAGAATGTCACGAAGCCAAGAATGCGCCCGGCCGGCCCGGGCGGCAATCCGCAAATCGATGCTCCTGCCCCGCCAGGCGCCCGCTTCGGCCCGGACGCTCCAAGGTCCTAATGCTCGGTCTTGATCCTCATGGTCCCGTCCGGTGAGGCAATGATGTCGATGTCGCCGTTCCAGCCTGTGGCATAAACCGCCTTGGTGAGGTTGAAGGGCGAAAAATGCTTCACCTTGTCGGCGACCAGCACCTCGGTTGCCGGACGGACGCGGCTTACGGCCTGGGCAATCATTGTCACCGCGCTTCGCCGGGGATGGCCGTAGGCATAAGCGCTCCATGGTGCGTGGATTGCGCCGTCGCCCATCGAAATGACCGCGATTTCGGGGCTCATTGCGGCAAGCAGGCTGGCAGTAGTGCCGTTCTGCGAGCCGTGATGGCCGACTTCCCACACATCGACGTTGAGCAGATTGCTCGCCTGATATTTGGCGACCAGGGTCTCGATTGCCGGTTCTTCAAGGTCGCCGGTGAACAGGAAGCTTGCCTTGCCGTAGGCCACCCGAATGACGAGGCTGTGGTTGTTGCCATTTTCGAGGTCGCCGTCGGGCCAGCCCAAATGCTCGGGATCGTCCGGATTTTCGAGATCGTCCTTGTGGCTCCCCGCAAGGACCCGGATATCGGGGTCGACCCGTGGGCAGTTGACGGGATCGACCACCGGTCCAGCGAGCCCGTTCGGGCCCGCTGCATCGATCGCCTGGTTGGTTACCTGGACCCTTGGGATCGGAGGGACCTGCGCTGAGACGTGGTTCGCCATCCATTTGGCGCCCGGGGAGCCGGAGCCGTTGAGGAGCCCGTTGTCGACATAGCCGTCAATCGAAAAGGCTTCGGCGACCCGCCTCAGCGCCCGGTTATGATCGACATGCGTATGGGTCACGAACAATGCGGCGAGATGCCGGTTGAGGTCCGCCCGTCGAGCGAAAAAGGCGTTGAGATAGGCAATGAGATGGTCGCCTGCCGTTGAATCGCGGCCACCGGCGTCGATCAGGATCGCGCCGCAGGGAAATTCGAGCAGGGTCGCATTGCCCTGGTCCATGTTGACGAAATGGGCGATCGCGACATCGCTGGCCTGGGCTCCGGCAATCCCTTCGCCCGCCTCGCCGGACCGGGCGACGAAGGTGGAATAGACCCAGCCGGTCCGTCCGTCGCTGAGCCGAACATGAAAATAGCCATGCACTCTCGCGCCATTGTCGAGAAGGGTCAAAGCCTCGCCGACGGCGGGATATTTTACGGCATCCGAGCGCCGGGTTGGCTGTTCGCGGACCGTAACGTGGCGCTTGACGGTGACGTCTTCGGCGTAGGCCGGGCTGTGGAAGGCGCTTGCGCCAAGAGCGGCCGCGCAAAGCAACAGCAGGCGGCTTAGCCGCAACCTGAACCACCTTGTTCCCGTCATTATCCCGCCTCCCCCAGGCCTCGCCGGCCGCCTCTCCCGTCAAATTCCCTAGCCGGGGCCCGGCAGCCGCTCGCCCCGCCAGTCATTGGACCCGCGCCTCGAGCAGGCCGGGGCAGCTCTCGATGAGGCGGCCCATGCTGATCTCGCCAAGCTTGCGGTAGGATTCCCATTGGGCCTCGTCGAAGAATTGGTCGCCGGTCGGCTGTTGCGGGAAGGGCACGTTCGCGCTTGCATAGCCGGCGAGGTCCGGCGGCATGTGCGGAAGCAGCTTCGGCTTCAGCCAGACGAGGTGGAGCAGGCTATTCTTGAACCTCGCTTCAAGGACGATTGCGAAGGCCGGCGAGTCCGGTTCCCTGAAGACGTCCCTCCAGTCGCTGTCGCCGGCGGCGTCGACGAAGATCGAGGGGTCGTGCGCCTGGAAGGCGCGGAGCACGTCGCCAAGGTCGTCTCCGCCGAGCACTTTGAGGTCCCCGCCGAGGTCGAGCCTTACCTTGCGCGACAGATTTTCCAGATCCTCGAAGCGATAGTCGGGGTCGGCGCCATTGTCGCAAACGAGGATCAGCGGGACCTTGCGCTCGATCAGCCGATAGGCACCGCTATTTTCGAAATGGCCGCCGTCGGTCAGATATTTGCGCTCGTAGCCGCGCGAATAGCGGGCGGTCATTTCGTTCGCGAGATAGACGTAGGTCCCGAAATGATCGGCGAAGCGGCGCATCGGCGTGCCAAGATTCTCCCTGCGGTCGGCGCACACGCCGGGCGACCACCACCAATAGCCCAGCCGGATGTTGGCGAAGGTGAAGGCAAGGGCAAAACCGAGATTGGTGAGGCGGCCCATCGCGCTCGAAGCGGCAGCCCCGCTGATCGCGCACCATTGGCCAAGGCTCAGCTGCTCGGCATAATCGGGATCTCCGACTTTTTCCCAGTCGACCAGCTCTTTGCCGACCCTGATCCCGCCAGGCTCGACGGTGAGGACGTCACCCTTGCGGTCCCGGGCGACGAGCGCGGATTTCGGATCGATCGTCTCATTGATGGTCGTATTGATGAGGTGGATCGGGGCGGGGAGGTCGGCCCGGCTGTACAGCTCCGTCTGGATATAATCGGCGCTGTCGCTGTCGGTGATCCCCGACTTGGGTCCCGAGGAGGTCGCCGCTGCAAGCCGGCTGTTGTTGGAGGCTCCGAGATAGGCCCTGGTCAACCTCGCACTGTAGAATGTGTGGAGCGAGGAGAGGTTGATGAACCCCGTCGAGCGTCCCGCGAGCGCCGCAAGGACCCAGGTAACGAGGACGAACAGGATCAGCTGGAGGCGCTCGGGCTGGGTTCGCCAGGCTTCGCCGGCCCAGGCTGCCGAATGGATGAGCGCGGCCGCACCGACCGCAAGCATGCCATAAAGGACGAGGCCGGCAATGAGCGCGACAGTCGATAAGAAGCGCTGCAGAAGTGCGAACAGGCTGCTCTTGCCCGGCCCTCCGAACCAATCGGGCAACTTCTTGATGAGATAGGCAAGTGCGGGCGAGAGCAGCGCCAAGGTTCCGCTGAACGTTCGGCCGCCCGGCGCGGCAATCCAGGTCGCAAGCCCCGCACCGAGCGTGTCGATGAGGCCGATGACGACGATTGCGATAAAGGCCTGGTTCGACCTCGCCAGCCATTTGGTGGCCGAGCGGCGAAGCTCGATGGTCAGCTCGGCGCCCTTGCTTCGAAGGGACCTCGCCAGGATCAATGCGGTGGAAGCACCAAGCGCGGTCAGGAGCACGACCGCAACGATGGCCCATAAAAGGTGCGGCGAGGGGGGCGCCGCGCCGGCCGGCCGGAAGGTGCCGCGCACGAGAAGCTCGGCAACCAGGATGACCAGTGCAAGGGCAAGGACCGATCCACCGCACACCAGCCTCAGATTGCCTTTTTGCCGCTCGACGTCGCGCTCGTTGGGCGACATCGCCTCGGTCATCCAATAAGCCATGGACAGGATGAGGCTCGCCGCCACCGGCAGGATGGCGACCAGGAAGACCGGGCTCAACGGCATGAACAAGGGGTGGCCGCCGACGCAGCGGCCGCAGGCCTCGCGATGGGAGTCCGACAGCCCGGCGGGCTGCCATGTCCAGTCGAAGGCGCTTACCGCAAAAAGGCGGATCGCTGCCTCGACGGCGACCAGGACCGCAAAGCTGGCAAGGGCCGCAAGGAGGAAGATGTAGAGCATCGCAAGCCAGTTGCGAGCGATCTGGGCAACTGCGAAACCATAATCGGTCGGGCCGTTGGGGGCGAGGTAGCGGCTGTGCTCGCGCAGCCACCACAAGGGGTTGCGGCGTTTGGGGGCGTCGCCCTTGGGCTCGCTCTCGCCGATATTCGCGTCCGGCCAGTAAAGGTCGCGCTCGTCGGGGCCGCTGGTCAGCACCCGGGTGGCAAAGGCATATTGGTCCGCAAGCTCGCCGTCCCCGAATTGCCGCTCGCCGCGGCGAAGCCCTTCGATGCTGGCCTCGGGAATGATTCCGCGCCCGCGGTCGGGCATGAACAGGCTTCTGAGGAAGCAGCCGATATAACCGCCGCCGGAGACGGACGAGACGATGTCGATCTTCGAGAAAGCCTTGTTTCGCGCCTTGGCCAGGGCCTGGAGAACGCCCAGCGAAAAAGTCGCGCTCCTGATTCCGCCACCGGATAAAGCGAGGCCAACGAGCCCCTCGGGCATTCCTTCGCTTTTATCCAGCCACCAGTCGCGCACCGCAGCGGCACGCTCGCGCCGAGCGACCGCCTCGGCGAGCATTTGGTCGCCGAGATGCGGATAAAAAGCTCCGCTGCCGTTGCCAGTGGTAGTCATGGTCTCGGCGAGCGAAGTCTAGTGAGGGTCATTGCCCGCGCCTTGCGGCGGTTGCGGTGCAGCGGGCGGCGGCGCCCCGCTCGATCGCTCGACGATCGCGACGGGGCGCGGCTTCGGCTGGAAGACCACCCGGTCGCAGGCCTTCTGGCGCTTGTCGAGCTGGTCCGCGACGCTCGGCTCGCTCGACAAGGGGAGCTTCGCGCAGGATGTGCGGGCGATCAGCATCACGGCGTGGAAAGCGTCGCGGCTGACCTCGACCTTCAGCCGGTCTCCGGACAGCGTTCCCGGGTTATGCTTGATGCTGTCATGGGCAAGGCCGAGGCAATCGACCGCCGCCCAGATATTGTCGCTCGCCGGATTGAAGGCTTCGCGGCAGACATTTGAGGCGAGCAGCTCAAGGCCGCTCCGGTAGACCGCCGCCGAGCGATGCAGCCCGCTCGCCGTTTCATAAGCGCCGCGAAGCGCGGTCCACGAGGCGGCGACCACATTCCCCTTGGTCGCGTCGGCGAGGAACTGCCGGCCGCGCGCTTCGGGAAGCGCGGCGAGCATCACCCGGATGAGCCGCCCTTCGAGGATTGGCATGTCGGATTCGAACAAGGCGTAATAATTGGCGCAGGATTGTGCCGCCTGGTCGTCCGAGCGCAGCGTGCAGGGCTGGGTCGTTCCGACCGGGTAAATGTCGGCTGCTGCGAAATTGAGCTCGTCGGAAGCAGCGCCGAGGTAGGATGAGAATGCGTCGGCTTCGGCCCCGTCGCGCACCGTCGCGGTCGCCATCCGCGATGCCATCGCGAGGATGATTCCGGCACGAAGCAGGTGCACCTGCTTCGATCGCGAAGCGTCGAACATGTGACGGTCGAGAAGATAGCCCGGATAGCCGCCGCTGTTCCGCAGCTCCTGGGCAATTGGAGTGCAAGCGGACGTCATGAGGCCGATGAGCGCGGCCAGCGCGGTCAATCTACGCATGTTCGCTCCCCCTTTGGGATTGCAGCGGAGCGCGCCCAGAGGCCATCGCCGCTTGGACGTTCCTTATCCGCGATTGCTGAAGCTTCGGCTTGCGCCCCGAGCCGGCGAGGCGTGGACCGGCCCGTTCACACGGCCGCCGGTGTCGAGATGGGGATCGGATGAGGGACCGCGCAGGGCTTCGAGGCGGGCCGGCAAGCACTCGCAGACGGCTTTTGTCAAAAATGCACCAACCGGCCCGGCACCGCGGAGACATAGGTAACCCCCCAGAGGCCCGAAGCGGACTGGCCGCCAAGCCTCTCTCCCTCGATTCGGCGAAGCGTTGATGCGCCTCGCAAGTTCTTCAGTCAAATTGCAATTAACGGATTTTAAATCGAATTGCCGACCCCATGGTTGCGGCTCAGCCGGGACCCGGAAGGCGCCGCCGCCACGATGAGACCGCCGGCCCGAGCCAGGCGGCGAGCGCCGAAATCGCGAACACCAGCGCTGCTCCGACCGTGACCTTGGGCTGGAACGGAAGGATGTTGATGCCGACCACGTAGAGCGCGAATACGAGGATTCCGAACAAGGTTGACCCGACCAGCCGGATCCACGGTCTCTTGCGCCGCTGCGGAGCGGCCAACAGGCTGACCAGGGCACCAAGCAAGCCCCCGGCCATCGATGCCCCAAGGGTCCGGATCGGAAAGCGGTAGACGATGTCCGCGCTTGCCGGTGCGAGCCCGGCCGACGTTGCCCTGATATGCGCGGTGCCAATCCCGTCGGAGCGCAACTCGGCTTCGCCCGAACCGTCCTGCTCGAGCCGGACGATGCCTTTGTCGAGGTAGCCGGATGGCCCGACGTGGAGCGTGACCGGGCGGCCGGCGACCTCGCCCATATGGTTGAGCGAGATTTCGACCTTGGTCGTCTCGAGCCCCCAGCCCTCGATGCTTGCGCTGGCCGTGTCGAGCCTGAGCTCGCCGGCAACGGGTACGGCGATCGGAGTTCCGCCTTTGTCGAGCAGGGACAGGACGAGGAGCCGCGCAGCGGCGCCTTCGGCCGCGTTCAGCCATATCCTGACCCGCCTGAATGGGGGGCTGGTGGAATCGAGCAGGACCCGATCGGGCACGCTTCGCGCGGCTCCCGCAATCTCGAACAGGAGCGGGGTTGGGAGGTGGCGGATCTCGCCGGTGTCCGCAATTTCGGAGACTCCGATCAGGAGTTCACCCGAATATTGCCCGCTCGCCTTCTCACGCTGGAGCGGTTGGCTGACGAGGATGAAGGGCTTGAGCTGGAGTGGCGCGCCTTCGGCCTCCGTCATCTTGACCACCCCGGGAAGAGTGATGAGGCTGCTTCCCGCCGAGGCCAATGCCGGCTTGAGCGCGTCATTGCCGGCAAGCGCCCGCTGCAGGAGCGCCTCGTCGGCCAAGGTCGTCCTGACCACTTCGACCTTGGCCGGAAACGGGACCGGCGGCTGGTTGACGGTAACGAGCGGCGGCTGGGCGGCGACGACCTTGGAATCAGTGACTTCGACTGGCGGCGCCTGAGTGATTGCGATGTCGTGGATAACCTTCGGGTCGAGCGCGCTGGCCGTGGTCGCCGGGCGCTGCTCGATCGCCCGCGACAGGGTCTTCGCCTGGACGTCGGTGAAGGCATGCTTGAGCACGAATTGCCCGGCGACCGGCTGCTTGAGCTGGGCTGAGCCCGACGAGGCGGCGGCGAGAAAAACGGCTGCGGCAAGGCCGAGCAAAGGGCCCTGGCCGAGCTCCAATCGGAACCGAGTCAAAAGCTTCATATCGACCCCCCTTTCGATGCCGGCTGCCCCGTTCGCCGGCCGTACCCGAACTTCCCCCGCCACTAAGGAGCCAACGATCCCTTCATCCAGGAGAATTCGCGAAGCTGGTGAACGACGGCCGAGCGTCTCCTGACATTCAGCTTTTCGAGGATGCTGTGGACATGGTTCTTGACCGTCGCCGGCCCGATCCTGAGATCGGACGCAATCTCCTTGTTGGAAAGGCCCTGGCCGATGAGTGCGGCGACCTCGCGCTCGCGGCGAGTGAGGCCAGCGAGCTCGCGCGGTCCCGAAGCCGATAGCTTGGCGAGCCGCTCGCAGAGGAGGGCCGTGACTTCGGGCGAGCAGGTCAGCTCGCCGCGAAGAGCGGCGAGGACTGCGCCGACGAGTTCGTCGACATTGCCGTTGCAGTCGACGAACGCCGAAAGTCCCGACTCGGCGCAATCGACCATCCGGTCGGCACCGCCCGAGATTCCGAAGCCGACAATCACCGTGCCGGCGAGGTTGGCGCGGATCCGCCGGGCGAGGTCGAGGCCCTTGTCGATCGACCCGTCGAGCAGGACGGCATCGGGTGGTCGGGCGGTAAGGGCCGGAAGTGCATCCTTGCTCGACACCAGGTCGGAAATTTCCAGGCGAGCGTCATGGGCGAGGCTTGCGGCAAGTCCCTCGCGATAGAGATGAACGTCGCTGACGATCGTCACTCGCGGCGCGGCGGCGGCCGCCGGCCCGGTCCTTGGCTTGTCCAACTCGGGACACAGCTCAACCATAAGCGCTCCCCCTTTTCAGCCAGCGCGCACGGGGGCGCGCCGGAACGCAATCGCGGCTCGACTACTTCCTTCAAAAAGACCCGACGTGCCCGTGCCTGAGGCACACCGAGGAAGTGCAACCTAGCCGAGCAAGCGGTGCGTTTAACACAAATCAGCTGAGTCGCAGAAGGCCTAATCTTCGGGGGACTGCAAGGGATTGCAAGTGAGGTCATTCGGCCTCGTTTCGGCTGGACCGTTTGGGCCATTTCCCTTCGCCGCTGGCGACCGGAAAGCCCGGCGATCCAGCCGGCATCCCCGGGCAGTTCCAGGGCCGGCCAGGGTTGGCGCAGCCGGGCGAGTGCATGGACCGCCCGCCGGACCGTTTTTGCGCCACTGTGCGGGCGCGCCGGCCGATTGAGGCTGCGATTGGCGTGGCTCTCGATCATGAGCCCAGTCCGAATCCACCTCGGGCCGATGCCCGAAATGCTCCGAACGATCGTCACCGACCTGCTTCGCGGCGAGGATGACATGACGATCGTCGGTAGCTCCAATGATGGCGCCGGCGCTTTGTTCGATGCCCGCAATGCCGGCGCGGACGTTTTCATCACCGAACAGTCGGCGGGCGAAGGACATGGCTGCCTTCAGGCAATCCTTGCCCCCAGGCCCCTCGCGATATTCGCACTGTCGTCCGACGGCACGACCGCGGCCGCGGTCAGCCTCGTCGCGCAGTCCACTCCGCTTGGGCTCGATTCCGGCCAGGCGCTCGCAACCGCCGTCCGCGACTTGGCAAGGCGCCTTTCCGCCTCCCCGCCCTGAGCCTCCGGCAAATTTCAGTTCACCCAGTCACAGGAGCACATATGGCACTCGATTTTTCAGGACCGGCGACCCCGATGACCGACGAAGCAGTCGAGCAGGCGGCCAAGTCGCTGGGCTGCCCGGTTGCCGCCGTTCGAGCGGTTTTGGACGTTGAAAGCCGCGGCGGGTTCCTCGCTGACGGGCGGCCGAAGATCCTCTTCGAGCGGCATTATTTTTGCCGCCTGACCGGGGGCAAATATAACCAGGGCAATCCCGACATCTCCAACTCCCAATGGGGCGGTTACAAGGGCGGGGCGGCCGAATATGACCGGCTTGCACGGGCGATCAAGCTCGACCGCGACGCTGCCCTCCGCTCGGCGAGCTGGGGCGCGTTCCAGATCATGGGCGACAATTACAAGGCGTGCGGGTTCGCCGACGTCGAGGCCTTCGTCAAGGCGATGGTGGCCGGTGAGCCCGACCAGCTCGGGGCCTTCGTCAGCTTCGTCAAGAAGTCGCGGCTCGACGATGAGCTCGCCCGCCTCGACTGGGTGGGGTTTGCCCGGGGCTACAATGGGCCGGCCTACAAGACCAACAAATATGACCACAAGCTTGCTGCCGCTTATTCCTTCCACATGGCCGGCGGACCGCGCGCTGCAAGCCCGATGCCGGTCCTGAAGATGGGCGACAGCCGCGAGGAGGTGAAGCGGCTCCAGGCGGCCTTGAAGATCGTCATGGACGGCGACTTCGGGCCTGCGACCAAGGCCGCGGTGGTCGCCTTCCAGAAGCGCAAGGGGCTCTATCCCGACGGCGTCGTCGGGAAGAACAGCTGGGCGGCGCTGGGGGTCGCGTGAGCTTCGGCGCGCTTCCTCTTGCCAAGCCCGGACCGGCGGGAGCAGCACGGTGATCGACCGCGCGCTCCTGTTCCTTCGCGACGAGCTCAACCTCTTCCTCTCGCGCCAGGGAGGCGGCGCCGCGGCCGGCCTCGAGGAACCCGTGGTCCTGCCCGAAGGCGACAAGCTCGATCCTTTGACCCTGAAGGCGGGGGCGGTGAGCGCGCTCATCGTCAATCTCGAGCAGGACCATGTGATGCGCAGCGACGATCCGTTCATCCGGACGCTGGCCGACGGGTCCAGCGTCAGGGCAAGCCCGGCGGTCAGGCTCAACCTCTGGGTTTTGTTCATCGCCCGCTTCCACGCCTATGAAACCGGGCTTGCGGCCCTGTCGCGAGTGCTCCAGTTCTTTCAGGCCAATCCGCTGTTCGACGGCCGCTCGTCGCCTGCGCTGGACCCCCAGATCGACCGCCTTACGGTCGAACTTCATACCCTTCCGACAGCCGAGCAGAACGACTTGTGGGGCGCGTTGCGGCTCGCTTACCACCCCTCGCTTCTGTTCAAGGTCAAGATGGTCGTGTTCCAGGACGGCTCGGCAATGGCCGGTCCCCCGGTCAGCGACCCCAAGGTGGAGCTGGCTCATGCCATTCAAGCCGCTCCTTGAGCTCAAGGTCGAGCATCCCTTCTTCGCCTCGGGGCAATGCGCTGCGGCTTCTATTGCGCCCGACGTCGCGGCGGCGGCGCGAATGCGCGGCCTCCGGCTATTGCCGAGAGCTTCGCCCGGCCGCCTCGCGCTCCTCGCGGATTTCACCGATGCCGGCGAGACCAGGGTCGCGATCCCGGAGGCGACCCTTCGGTTCGACCTCTTCCTCGAGCCCTGGTTGCTCGCTTCGACCGACCTTGGCGGCGTTCCTCCGGGGACCGTCTTTGCCGCTGCCGGCGGCAGCAAGCCGATGAAGCCGACCCAGCCCCAGGCCCGCTCCGCCGAAACGCTCGGCAAGCCGGCGGGAAAAGTCGCGCGAGCGCTCTCCGGCCGACCGCGCCCCGGGACGAAGGCGGCGGACTTCGGGGTAGCTGGCCCCGCCGGCGCGAGCGTCACCGCCTTCGACGAACGATCGGGGACCGTGTCGCTCGACGGGCCGCAGGGCCCGGTCACGATCGATTATCCAATTGCGGGCCCGGCGCTTCCCGGAATCGCCGCAATCGAGGTTCCGGTCTCGGCCGCGGCTGCGGCCAAGGCCTGGGCCGGCAACCCGCCAATGTTTCGGGTGGCGCTCCAGGCCGCTGCCGCGCCTTGGTGCTATCATCTCGTCACCGACCTTCCGAATCCGCTTGCCGAATGGCGGATCGAGCATCCGGCCTCGGACGGGCCGGCGGCGGCGTTCGCGGCGTCCGGGCGGGCCGAGATTGCGGCGCCCGATCCATCCGATCCTTATGGCAGCGAGCTCCTTGGCCGCTCGGCCCCGCTTCGCGTCCTCCGGTTCGTCTCCGACGCCGCAGTGCCATGCAGCGAAGCACGGGCGCGCCGGATCGCCCTCTTCGCGGGCGACCGCCAGCTGCTCCCGGCCCTTCCCAATCCGTCTCCCGCCGCAGTCCGCCTCCTCAAAGGCAAGCCGGCGTTCGGCGAGACCCTCAGATTTGTAACGGCTTGATCGACCACGAAAGCAAAGGACCATGGCCATGCAAGTGCTCAAGACCCCAGGCGTCTATGTTCAGGAAATCGCCACCCTTCCGCCGTCCGTCGCCGAAGTGTCGACCGCGATCCCGGCTTTCATCGGGCGGACCGAAACCGGGACCAGTGCGGCGAGGATCACGAGTCTGCTCGAATATCAGGCCTTGTTCGGCACCGTGCCGGAAGCGAGATATACAGCGACCCTCGAAGCACCCGCGGCGGGCCTTCCCGAAGAGCTTACGCTCGAGCGCACCGACGCCGATTCAGGGACCACCTTATTCTATCATTTGAGCCACTATTTCACGAACGGCGGCGGGCCGTGCTGGATCGTTCCGATCGGCGGCGACGGAACCTTGAAAGCGCAGTTCCTCGCGGGCCTTGCCCGGGTCGAGCAGGAAGACGAGCCGACCCTCATCCTCTTCCCCGAGGCCGCTGGAGAACTCGCGATCGCCGATTATGGCGAGCTTGCCCAAGCCGCGCTTGCCCAGTGCAACAAGCTCAAGGACCGCTTCGTCGTGCTCGACGTGCCCGGCGGCGATGTCGCCGCCTTCCGCAACGCCATTGGCACCCAATATCTTTCCTACGGCGCGGCCTATCATCCCTATGTCGACACCACGATCAACTGGATGACCGACGATTCCAGCGTGACCGTCGAACGCGTTGCTCCGGGCGGGGTCACCAGCTTCACCCGAACCCTGCCCGACGGCGGCAACGGCATTCTTGCCAGCTACTCCGGCCTCGTCACCGATAAGCCCAAGATCAGGCTCGATGCCGGGACTGCGGGCGACGATGCTTCATTCACGCTCGAAGGCCTGACCTTGAGGGTCGCCAATGCGGCCGGCAAGACCGGAACCCAGCTCGCGGCGGCTTTCGCTGCCTTCCGGACGGCAAATCCCGATTCCCCGTTCCAGGTCGCGACCGATGGGGATGGGAGCGCCGTCCCGGGCGCGTCGGGGGCGAACGGGCTTGCGCTCAATGCGCAGGTCGCCGCACCGGCCGTCCTGGCCAGCCTGAAGACCAGCGAAACAGCGCTCTACAACCGGGTGAGGGACGCGCTTGGCCGGCTCCGCGTGACCTTGCCGCCGAGCTCGGCAATGGCCGGAATCTATGCGGCGGTCGACCGCGACCGGGGAGTCTGGAAGGCACCCGCCAATGTCAGCGTGAGCGGCGTCATCGGAGCGAGTTCCAGGATGACCGACGAGGCCCAGGAAGACCTCAATGTCGACCCGACCGCGGGCAAGTCGATCAACGTCATTCGTGACTTCACCGGCCGGGGTACGATGGTGTGGGGCGCAAGGACGCTCGCCGGGAACGACAATGAGTGGCGCTACGTGTCCGTCCGCCGATTGTTCATCAACATCGAGGAATCGGCCAAGAAAGCGAGCGCCTTCGCGGTGTTCGAGCCCAATGACGCGACCCTGTGGCTGAAGGTCCAGGGGATGATCGGAAGCTATCTCTACGGTCTCTGGGAGCGGGGCGCGCTTGCCGGCTCGAAGCCCGAGCAGGCTTATTATGTGAATGTCGGACTGGGCAAGACCATGACTGCCCAGGACATTCTCGAAGGACGCCTGATCATCGAGATCGGGATCGCCGCCGTGCGTCCGGCGGAGTTCGTCGTGCTTCGCTTCATGCACCTGCTTCAGCAGTCGTGAGCAACCCGTCAAATTTGCATTCAAGGAGATGATCGATGGCCGTAACCGCCCAGGAAATCCGCCAGACCTATCCGCTCCCGGTCTATAATTACCGGGTCGAGATCGGCGGTGTCGCAATCGCTTTTTCCGAAGTCTCTGGCCTCAGCATCGGCCACGAGGTCGCGACCTATAAGGAAAGCACGACGGGAGGCGGCGGGCCTGGCCCGAGGGTGATCCACATGCCTTCGCAGCCGACCGCCCCCAAGATCACGCTGAAGAAGGGCATCGTTCGCGAGCAAAGCATCAAGACCCTGTTCAACTGGATCAACTCGATCAGCCTCAACCTCGTTGAGAAAAAGGACATCTTCATCCGCTTGTGCGACGAGGCCGGAGCGCCGGTCATCAGCTGGCGGGCGATTAACGCCTTCCCGACCAAGCTCGATGCTCCAAGCTTCGATTCGAAGTCGAACGACGTCGCGATCGAATCGATGGAGCTGCAGGCCGATCGCGTGACGATCGAAGCGGCCTGAGCGGGGACGAGGGCACCGTGGCGACCGCTCCACCGCTTCCATCCTACAGCTTCCTTGCGACGGTCGGCGGCGAGTCCGCCGGTTTCTCGGAAGTGTCGGGACTCGCAATCGAGCGCGACACGGTGAGCTACAGTCATGGCCTCAGCCATTGGGAAGGGGAGGCGCTGATCACCTACCCCTCGACCAAGCATCGCCAGCTAAGCCTCAAGCGCGGGGTGGTGGCGGGCGACGGAAGCTTCTTCCAGTGGCTCGTCGGCTCCGACGCGGAGCCTCGGCCGATGGACGTCAGCCTGGTCGGTGCGGACGGTGCACCCAAGGTCATCTGGCGAATCAAGGAAGCGATTCCGATCCGCCTTACCGGCCCTTCGCTGAACGCCTCCTCGAACGAGGTCGCGCTCGACACGCTGGACGTCATGGCGGCCGGAATCTCCGTGGTCCAGGGAGGCTAGCGGGAGATGGACCCGATCGCCGGCTACAGGTTCGGAGTGTTCTTCTTCGCCGGCGGGCTGATCCCCAATCCGCTCGACATCCGCTTCCAAAGCGTCTCGGGCCTGAACGCACAGGTGTCCACGGTCACTCACCGCGAGGGCGGGCAGCTCCTCTACTCGCACCGCCTTCCCGACATCATCAATTACGACAATCTCGTCCTGAAGCGCGGCGTGACGGTCGGATCACTCCTCACCCTCGAGTTCAACGCGGCGATGACCATGTTCAAGTTCGCTCCGTCCAATGTGCTGGTGACCGCGCTTAGCGAGGACAAGATCCCGCTGGCCGGCTGGATGTTCACCAGGGCCTATCCGGTGAACTGGACGACCTCCGAACTCGATTCCGGCAACAAGGCCGTGATCGTCGAGACGATGGAGCTCGCATATGCCCGGATGCAGGTGATGAGGGTCTGATGCCGATCGAGATCCGCGAGCTGGTCATCAGGGCGGTTGTCGACGAACCCCGCGGCAAAGCCGGCGGCCATGCGTCGGGCGAAGCGCGCTCGAAGCTTATCCAGGAATGCGTCGACGAGGTCTTGAAGGCGCTTCGCCGGAGGGAGGAGAGGTAAATGGCCTTTCCTGACCTGTTCAAGCTCGAGAAGCTCACCATCGAGGCGTTCAAGGACCGCGGGCGGAATGCGCCGGACTCGGTCGGCACCTTCGAGGCGATGTTCAACCCGACGACGCTTAGTCAGACCTACGGCAATATTTACGTCGCCACCCAGGGATCGAACGGGAAGCAGGAGGCGAAGTTCGCCAACGTCCCCCCGACGACCCTGACCCTCCAGCTTCTGCTTGACGGGACTGGGGTCGACCAGATCGGGCTTTTGACATTGTTCGGGACCAACAAGACGGTCGGCGACCGGATCGATGACTTCCTGAAGCTTTGCTACAACATCAACCCCGACATCCATGAGCCGAACTTCCTCAAGCTTACCTGGGGCAAATTCCACCGGCACCTCCACGGCGACGGGTTCCGTGGACGGGTCGACAGCGTCGTCATCAACTATTCGAGCTTTGACCGCGACGGGTCGCCGATGCGGGCCCAGCTCGACGTCTCGATCACGTCCGACGACGAGCTCGACCGCCAGGCCAGCGCGCTGAACCTCAGCTCTCCTGACCTCACCCACAGCCGCCTGGTCCGCAACGGCGACACGCTGCCGCTGCTCACCACCGACGTCTATGGAAGTCCGGCGCAGCTGGTCGCTGTTGCCCGGTTCAACGATCTCGACACGTTCCGCGAGATCGAGGCCGGGCGTGAGCTCCTCTTCCCGCCGATTGCCGGCTGACATGCTCGCGGTCCCGGTCATCACCAGCGGCGGAACCGAGCTCCCGGGAACCTGGGACGTCGTGTCGGTCGAGGTGGTGAACGAGGCCAACCGGATCCCTTATGCGCAGGTCGTTCTGGCCGACGGCGAGATCGCCAAGGCGAAGTTTCCGGCGCTCGAAAGCGATTTTGCAAGCCCCGGCACCGAGATCGAGATCAAGGTTCGCCAGGGGGACGATATCTCTCCACTGTTCAAGGGCCTGGTGGCGCGGGTCCGGCTGGAATTTTCGGGCGGCGGGCCGCGGGTTGCCCTCGAATGCAAGGACAAGGCGCTGAAGCTGGCTGCCCAGCGCCACAGCGTCATCTATTCGGAGGAAAAGAACGATTCCGACGCAATTTCCGCGGTCCTCAGGCGTTCGTCGATCAATGCCGGCGACCTCGGGTCCGGGGAAACCGTGGCGCCTTTGGTCCAATATGATTCGACCGATTGGGACTTCATCGTGTCGCGGGCGGAAGCGATGGGCTCGGTCGTCGTGGTCAAGGACGGCGAATTGTCGCTGAAGGCATTGTCGGACCCGGGCTCGGCGGTACGGACCTTCCAGCTCGGGATCGACCAGATCGAAGATTTCGAGCTCGAGCTCGACGCGACCGGCCAGCCCACCGAGCTGAGCTCGGCCGGCTGGGACATCAAGCAGGGGCAATTGACCGACGCTTCGGCCGCGCGCTCGACCGGCGCCGCGCTGGGCAATGTCGATCCGGCGGACGCTGCCGACAAGCTCGGCCTTGGCGAAACCGTGCTCCGGCACCTGGTCCCGATGGAGAGCAGCGAGATCCAGTCCTGGGCCAATGGCCGGCTCGCCCGAAGCCGGCTCGCCATGTTCCGCGGGCGCCTTACCACCGGCGGGACGGGCGACATCATCGTCATGGACCTAGTCGAATTGAGAGGGTTCAGCCCGAGGTTCAACGGCAACGCCCTGGTCAGCGGGATCCGCCATTCGCTCGAAAATGGCGACTGGCGGACCGACCTTCGCCTCGGACTGTCGGGAGAGCCGTTCGCCGGTTGCCCAAGCCTCTCCTCGCCCCCGGCCGGCGCGCTTCTTCCACCGGCCCGGGCGCTCACCGTCGCGATCGTTGCTGATTATAAGGACGACCCGGCAAGCGAGTTCCGAGTGCCGGTGGCGATCGGCGGCGTAGGCGGCGGCGAGGGCATCGTCTGGGCGCGGCTCGCATCCCCCGAAGCGGGCAGCGAGCGCGGCTATTTCTTCCGTCCCGATCCCGGCGACGAGGTCGTGCTCGGGTTCCTCGCCGACGACCCGCGCCAGCCGGTGATCCTCGGCGCCCTGTTCAGCTCCAAGAACAAGCCGCCGCCGGCCTTCGCCAAGTTCGACGACAAGAACCTGCCCAAGGGCCTGGTGACGAAGCACGGGATCGCGCTTGAGCTCAAGGACGAGGATAAGAAGCCCGTCCTCACTCTGAAGACCCCGAAGAGCAAGATCGCGATCGACGACGACAAAGGCGAGATTCGCCTCGAGGACGGAAATTCGAACTCGATCGTGCTCGACAAGTCCGGGATCAAACTGACCTCGGGCAAGGATTTCACGATCGAGGCCAAGGGAAAGGTCGTCATCAAGGGGAAGAGCATCGATGCCAACTGAGC
>Ga0070665_100003171_pt1 | contig 17693 bp, 18 predicted proteins | sample KBSS13metaG_FD_65862 | JGI IMG/M metagenome (GOLD analysis project Ga0070665, IMG submission 65862) | Switchgrass rhizosphere microbial communities from Kellogg Biological Station, Michigan, USA - KBS S1-3 metaG | ecosystem: Host-associated > Plants > Roots > Rhizosphere > Soil ...
CGCAAGAAGGAGCGGCGCTCGTTATTGCCGATGTCATCGAGAAAGCAGGAATACAGACTGTCCAGGCCGTGAAGGCGCAAGGCGGACAAGCGATTTTTGTACAGGCCGATATTTCCCGTGAAAACGATTGTCAGAAAATAATGGTTGAGGGCGTCCGGGCTTTTGGCGGGCTTGATGCGCTCTACAATAATGCCGGAATTTTTCCCTCCGACGACGGTCCGGTCACCGAAACTCCGGAAGCTGTCTGGCAAAAAGTATTAGCCGTCAACTTAATGGGCTTAGCCAATTGCTGCAAGTACGGCATTCCCCACTTAATCAAACGCGGCGGCGGATCGGTGATTAACACCGCCTCCTTCGTCGCCCTCGTCGGATGCAGCGTTCCGCAAGATGCTTACACCGCCAGCAAAGGCGCCGTCATCGCGCTCACCAAATCGCTCGCCGTGCAATTCGGCCCCCAGCATGTGCGTTCCAACGCGATCTGTCCCGGTCCCATCGAAACTCCATTACTCACGGAATGGTTGCTGGCCAATCCCGTGGAACGCAACAAAAGACTCGTGCGAATTCCGCTAGGCCGCTTTGGGAAACCAGAAGACATCGCCTACCTCGCGCTTTATCTGGCCTCCGACGAATCCACCTGGACCAACGGCGCCGCCATGGTGGTCGATGGCGGCATCACGTCTAATTATTTTTAACTAAATACGGTATTTTTTAAAGCGGAGTACTTTCTTGTGGCGAACGGCTACTAATAAGGTGCTATGTCCTAAGGAGGTCCAGCGCGCGTCGGAATCCCAGGCTTCAGAAGCAATATCGATGCAATCAGACGTAGCGCGCCATTGCAGAGCAAAGTAAGGTTGTTTCTTATGGCCCAATGCGCCACCTTGGCGGAAGCCTTGGGGATTCACATAGCAAAAGGCATAGCATTCTTTTCCATTCGTTAAAACCCAATTAAGCCCATGCATGGGAAACTTTAAATTTGGATGTGCGGCGCGACGGCGTCGCCACAGCTGATCAAGCCGCTTCATGCTTTGACGCAGACGCGCGGCCGGCGTGCCCGCCTGAGAATGCACAAATGTCTTTAAGAGCCAATAAAACAACACTTCGCTGTCATTATTACTTTTGACGAATTTTTTCCATGCGCCAAGTTCGGCTTTTACTTCTAGAGGAATCGATAGCGTCCCGTTATGGCAAAAAAGCCACGGCCCATGGGTAAACGGTTGGCATTTAGGCAATCCGATTAAGGCTTTTTTGGGAAGTCCCAGAGGATTAGAAGCCCGGCGAATATGGCCGACTAAGGTAGGGCTGAAAATCATCTGTGCCATGCGTCGCACGCGGGAACGTTCATGATAGATCGCTCCAGCGCTTTTCATGACCCGCGGCATGCCTTGAGCGATCCACCCTATCCCCCAACCATCGGATTGCCTTCGCTTGGGGTCATTGGTGCTGAGATGCAGCAAAGAAAACTTCCCTTCTTTTAAAGGGTCTTCTATTCCTTGAGGCGTTAGAGAAAACCGGCTAAAGAGACGACACATAAAACGAGGAGGCGTGAGGCCGCGCTGTTACTGCGGCTTCTCGGTAACGGGGCGGTTAGGAATGATGGCTGGCGTCAGGCGCAACATGGCCTCAATTTGTTTGAGAACCGCTTCCGTTTCAAAGGGTTTTTCCATATAAACGCGAACGTTGGGCACCAATTCAAAGATGTCGCGCGACCGATCCATGGCGGTCAAAATAAGCACGGGAATGGTTCGCATGACTGGATCTTGAAAAAGCAATCCGCTGACGGTAAATCCGTCCATTTCCGGCATCATCACATCCAAAATAATGAGGTCGGGCTTTTCTTGCTGAGCGGCCAAGAGTCCCGCTTTCCCATCGCCTGCCGTGACAACATGATGTCCGCGATGGGTGAGCAGCGCTTCTAAGAGATCGCGAATGCTGCTGTCATCATCAACCACAAGAATTTTTGCCATCGTGCTGAAGGTTTACCCTTAGATTTGCAGCTCGTCAAGGAAAAATTCAGGCTCCTGGCATCTTTGATTTATCGATATAAAGCACTTCCCAAATGTGCCCATCGGGATCCTGGAAGTTGCGTGTGTACATCCAGCCCAGATTTTGCGTGGGCATATTAGGCGATCCACCGGATTTCAAGGCCTTATCAACGATGTCATCCACTTGGGCTTTGCTGTCTACGCTAAGCGCATTTAAGACTTCCGTCGTTTGCGCGGCATCGGAGGGCGTTTTTTTAGTGAAGGTTTTGAAAAAGTTCTCCACGATCAACATGGCAAATACGTTTTCCCCTAAAATGCAGCAGGCCGCTTTTTCGTCGGTAAATTGCGGGTTAAACGTAAATCCAATGGCTTGGAAGAACGCCATCGATTTTTTGAGGTCCTTCACCATCAGATTAATGAAAATTTGTTTGACGGGTCCTGGTTGCATACGTCATCTCCTTTGTTACCGATCGTGATTCATTCTATTTTCACTTGGCTGACCATTCAGATCCTGAATAGGTGGGGGAGCCGGCGCTGATCGGAAAATTGCCATCGATTTCAATTTGGGAAAATTTAGGCGGATCCGCTTTCGTCTCTTCCTTCACGGTGATAGTCGCCGTGGCCACAAATATTCCAGCTGGCAGACTCCCCCCCGCAGCTAGAAATGTTTTAAACTCCATAAACGCCTGATCGAGCGCTCCCAATTCTTTTAGATTTTCGTCCACCAGCGTTATTTTTTTAAATTGATAGCTGCAAGACATAATGAAGGGAGCCGAGGCCAAAAAGGTGCATTGATCCAACCGGGGAGTCAATCCGGCCACACGAAACCCCTTAATGCGTTCCGAAATTCCCGGATTTTTAAGCGCTCTATCGAGCAGTTCCCGATCGGAAATGTGCAGAGAATTATGATCGATAAAAGAGATCGACTGATCGTCCGGAGACGTAGTAAGTTTTAAAGACCGATACTGAAAATTCCAGGCTTTTAATCGCGGCAGTCCCTGGACGACTAAAATATTTTCCATGGTACGGTCCTCCTGAGGAACATGTGGGCGTTGCGCCATTAGGCGAGAATTCAAAAAAATAAGCGGCGCCAAACCGATTCCTAGCCATCGAATTCCCATATTATAAATGGCCTAAAGGATTGGGTCGGTCCTGACCGGTAAAAATCATTTTTTCCAAGGCCTGCAATTCCACCAATCGATCCCCATAGACCAGCGAATTACTTTTACCGTCTAGATGGAGGGTATAAGTCAGGGTCATATCCTGAGAAGCCGGCACGAGCGCGTCGTTTTTTTTCAACAACGCATGATCCCGAATAAAAGTCTTTATTTTTTCAAGCTGAGCCACATCGACTTTCCCTTGCCAATGATCATAGGCGCTTGCCGTGATGCGGCCCGAGGCATATAAAATGATGGACTCCGACCCTACCGCGTGGCCACTGGCCGGTGAATAGGTCACGTTTTTGCTAAATAAAATTTGACTATCTAGAGAACGGCTGTTATTCATTATATTTTTGGCGCTCGATCGCTGTTGGACAAGAACGAGTAAGACGAGTGAAATACCTACGGCTAAAAGAACGTCCTGGAAACTCATTTTTGTATCGATCGCCATCGGTTAGTATTAGACTATTTTTTTGAATCATGCAGGCGGTCTTTAGAAATTCAGGATTGCCATTTTGGCGGGCACATGATAAAAGAAATCATGTTAATCGTGGATCTGTACAGTCTTTTGCCCGCCTTTACATTGGCCAGTTTTCTCGTGATTCTGCTCTGGCCCGAAAATATTGCCTTCCGCAAGCGGTTGCGCTTGATGATGATTGTGTTGGTGAACTGGCTCATCGCATCGTTTGTCCAAATGTTTGCTCTTGGAACGCCGGATAATATGATGGTCTATATCATTAATATTTTCGTGGGATTTTTTGGTTTGGTCGCCGTGCTGGCGTCTTATCAGACCAAATCCACCCGCCACCAGGCCGACTGAGAATAGGCAGACGCGATCCGAATTGAGAAGACGTTGCTTCTTTCGTCCTTTAATACCACGTCTCAAAACCGAAAGAAATCAACGCCCTCCCTCATTCGAATGCGCGTTGTTTACATCGTGGAGTCGTTTTTAACCGTTACGGTAACCACATCGCCGGTCTTTAATTCCGCCAGCTGAATGATGCTCCCCGCACGGGCAATTTGTGTATTGGCATTCACTTGCAGAGTTTGCACAGTTCCCAATTTGTCCTTGATCTGGACGTTATTATTCGTTGCATCGACTTTTTGCACAGTGCCTGTAACGACCTGAGCCGAGGTGGCGGCTGGCGCTGTCGCAGCAGATGTCCCCGCCGGTGCCTCAGATGAACTCCCATAATCGGCTGCAAAACCTAAGGTTGCTACTCCCAGGGTCAAGACAAGCGTGCATATGGGGATGGTGGATTTCTTCGTCATAGTACATCCTCCTATTTATTTTTACTCATGTGTCAGCATTGAAATGAATTGCTCCATTTCTTTATTTTTGACCAGAAATTGCAAGAGAGGTTACAAAAAGACGAACTTTTTGTACTTTGAATGAATGGGGCATTCAGCCTATATACGGATTTATGCCGTTATCCGACGCATTCCTAAGGGACGCGTGGCGACCTATGGTCAGGTGGCACGACTCGCGCAACTCCCCGGACATGCGCGACAAGTGGGCTATGCCTTAAGTGCGTTACAGGAAACGCAGGAGCACGAGGTTCCTTGGCAGCGTGTTATCAATGCTAAAGGCGAAGTCAGCGCGCGCTCGATACCTGACTATGAAAATGTTCAGCAGAAGCGATTGAAAGCGGAAGGCGTTATCTTTGATGCAAAAGGCCGTATTTCGCTAGCGCGTTTTCAATGGAAAGCGACGACAAAAAATCACTTTAGGCGGCTTGCGATGTAGATTCGTTATCGCGGCTGCCGCGGAAGCGCGGCAAGGTGATGAAGGGAGAGAGCGCTTCATACAGCGCTCCTGGCGAGGGAGATTTACTTGAGGAGCCGGAAAACCCAAGCTGCGACGCAGCGACCGGCTCCAGCCCCACATCCGATAAAGCAACCAAAGGCACGCCTTGCAGCGCAGGATCGTTACGAATCGCATGGGCAAACGCCGTTCCATCCATATCGAGCAGATGAAGACTGACTAAAATAACCGGCAACGGGCGGCCGGCGGCGCGCTCACTGCGCAAAAAGTTTAAGGCCACTTCACCGCTGGCCATCCCGGCGCCTGGTAACCCCCATAAATTAAGCTGCTGCAAAAAGCGTTCACGGACAATTTCGCTTTCTTCCACAATAAGTACGCGCGGCTGAATGGGAGTGCGGCGTTCAGCCGAATATTCTTTTTTGAATGGAATCGTGACCCAAAAGGTCGATCCCTTATCAGGCCCATTCTGAAAACCAATTTCTCCCCCCATTAATTCCACAATGCGTTTAGCCAGGGCTAGACTAACCCCCGTTCCGCCGAAACGTCGGGTCGGAGTCCCATCGCCTTGACGAAAAGCATCAAAGAGATGTTCTTGAGCCGCAGGCGAAATGCCTGGACCAGAATCTGTGACACGGCAAGAAATCCAGCATTGAGACGCATCTTGTTTGGCGATACTGACGCGCACCGCCACGCTGCCTTGTTCCGTAAACTTTACGGCATTGCCGATGAGATGGGTAAGGACTTGTCGGAACCGGGCATAGTCGCCCCAAAGAGAAACGGGCACATCGCCCGTAAAAGCGCTGGTCAATTCGATTTTTTTTGCTCCCGCCTGATCGACAAACATCCCTAACACATTCTCGACCGTTTCTAAAAGTGGAACTTGACGCACCTCAAGCTGAAAGCTACCGGTTTCAATTTTTGAGAAGTCCAAAATACTTTTCGTCAACCCGGAAAGACCTTCCGCCGCTTTGTGCACGGCTTTCACAAATTGAAGTTGTTGCGGTTTCAAATCGGTGTCCTGCAAGAGCGCCGACATCCCAAGAATCACGCTCAGCGGCGTACGAAACTCATGCGTCATGTTGCGTAAAAATTCGGCCTTTAGGCGCGCCGATTCCAAGGCCGAATCGCGTGAGAGTTCCAGCATTCGTTCGGCCCGCTTACGATCCGTCACATCTTCCGAGATGGTGACCAAATAAGCTGGCTGACCATCGGGATCAGGAATCGCCACTTTTTGCGTGTGAAAAATTCGCGTCTGTCCTTCTACTGTCACATTTTCTTCAGGGATATCGACGGGCTGACCGGCAGAGAGCGCTTGGCGATCTTCACGCGCTTCTTGTTCTGCTTCATTAGGCGGACGCCAGTCAAACACATTGGCTCCGACTAGCGCCTCGGTCGAACGCCCCAGCCAGCGTGCGGCCGCGTGATTGGCATGAACCACGCGCAGCGCGCGCGCTTCTTTGACAAGCACACTGTAAGGAATGCGTTCGATAATGGAATACAGAAAACTTTCCAAACGCCCCCGTTCGCGTTCTGCATAAACGCGTTCACTTGATTCCCGGCGCCATAACATAAAGGCCCAAATGAGAAATCCTAAACTGACCAATGCCGCTAAAGACAAAGCAATTTTTGCGAAGGTCGTACGTTGAAAAACCGACGCCGTATGCACACGCACATCCAGACGTTCGCGTTGTCGTAATTCGGATAGCATTTGCTCCGTAAAGGCACGCGGCGAGGCGCTGTCTTCGGTGGCAATCCAAGAAGAGGCGGCCGCAATACCGCGCGTACGCCGCACGCGGACGACATTCCGTAGGTAACTCAAATGACCCAACATCATCCGTTCTAAGCGCAATAGCGCTTTGAGTTGCGCCGGATTGTCTTTTACCACGGCTTCCATATGCCGTAGTTCGAGGGGCACGCGTAATCGAACTTCATGAAAAGGGGTTAAGCGCGCGGGATTTCCCGTAATGACAAATTCATCCACAGAAGATTCTGCGGATTCCATCCAGGACTGAATGGTTTGCAATTTTTCGAGCGCGCGGTGTGATTCTGTCGCCGAATCGAAGGAGCGGACTAAACGATGCGTCCCCCAATAGGCGGCTAATCCCGTCCAAGAGATAACGGTACAAGCCGCGCCAAACCAGACCGCGGCGGCACGACGATGAAGCCAGGAATAACTCACGTTAATGAGTGTAAAGGGATTTAATCCGTTATCAAGGTTTGAATAATGATCTATTTAACAGCCAGAAAGGCAATCCGAATACCGCTGATCGCAACGTTCTGGGCTCTCTTGGCAATTCAGAAGATGGTCCCGACAGGTCTGCCGACAAGGGACCGAATTGGCGGGCGCGGCTGTGGTCGGTGGAGGTAGCGGGGCGGTATGCGGCACGGGAGGCTTGGGTTCGGCCCGCTTCACTTGGGTGGGTGCGCAAGCACTCAGAGCTCCTAAAATCCATATCCAGCGCCAATGTTTCATTTTTTTATTGTACTTACCAAAGTACAATAATCAGCGTGAAACTTTCTGAACCCTCTGAAACACCATCTTCTCGTGTATTTGAAACCGGACGCAGCCGAATTTTTGGCGCTGTATCGCTGGCCCTTTTTTGTGGCGGAGGATTTGCCGCGACCAGCCTCTTTAATGTTTCACGACGGGGACTAGAGCATCTTCCAGCCATTCATTCTCTTAGGCTGGATGGCGCAATTCCCTTGGTCTCAGGATGGGTATGGATCTACCTTCTGTATTATCCCTTCTGTTTTCTTCCGCTTTTACTGCAGGATGTGCGAAATGATCCCTCAACATTTAAAAAAACCATTACGGCCTTTGGGTTGCAGTTTGGCATCAGTTTCGTTGTTTTTCTACTTTGGCCCCTGCGCATGGCACATCCGGTTTTGCCGCATACGTTTAATGGCGCCATCCTCCATCAGCTTTATGCGGTCGATCGAGGATTCAGTAGTTTTCCTAGTTTGCATGTGGCCAATATCATGTTCGTATCGTTATTATTTCTCCGTTTTCAACGGGCACGACCGGCGGTGGTGGTTTGTGGAATTGCCCTCCTCATTGCCGCTTCAACACTCTTGGTCAAACAACATTTTTTATCGGACGTTTTGGTGGGCGCCTTCTTAGGTTGGGCCAGTTTTGCGATCACTTTTGGCGCGCGGTCCAGTCATTCAAATTTGACTTGACGCGTATATACTCTTCAGGTAGGTAGCTTTATTATGTTTCTTTTAGAATGGCTAGGATTAGGGGCACGAACCCGAGCCTATCTAATCGCACGTGGGCACGTCTATGAGGGCGGATTTAACCTTCATGTCGAGCGCGTCGCGAGGATGAAAGGTCTCAAAGGATGGATGAAAGTAACCCAGCTGCCTATGTCGTCCTATATTGAAATTGAAGTTGAAGGACTAAAATCCGTCATCGATAAATATTTGATTATCCTGCGCCAAGGAACTCCGGGATCCAAAATCACCGACATCCAACTGGAATGGCGGCTCTACGAAAACCGTTTCCAAGATTTCCGCCTCCGCATTTAAATTACTTCGTAAGGCCTTCGTCTTTAGGAGCTGTTTTTTTGTTCTGGAATAACTCTTGGTAGTAGCGCAAGGCGGATTCGGCGAAAGCACGTTGCGCGGCGGCTATATGCTCCTCTAGCGGTTTCAAAGGAGCGGGATTACGGTCGCGCAGCAAATCACCATCATAGGCAAAGGTAATATGCCCGACTTTTTTTCCTTTGATAAGTCTATTGTACGCCGCCTCGTCGAAGGGATAGTGGTTTTCGAAAACCTGGGGACCTATGTCATAGGTAAAAAGCGGGCCTTGGCGTAAGTTCCAACGACCATCTTGAACCATGAGCACAAATCGATGTTGCACATCCTGACGCAATAAGCTGGTGCCTAAAAAGTAATTCGCCTCGTGAATTCCCAACACATCCAAGACAGTGGGGCCAAGGTCGATTTGACTACCCAGCGCGTGAATGACCGCGGGTTTTAAATGCGCCGGAGACCACAGCACCAACGGCACGCGAAAATAAGCCTCTTGGCGTAGGACGGGATGCGTTAACAACCGGTCTTCGGGGAAAAGCCACACGCCGTGATCGCCGGTCACAATAAACAGCGTATTGTCGAACGCCGGCGTTTTGCGTACCTGATCAAAAAACTGACCTAAAGCGAAATCCGTATAAAACATTCCCTGGGCATACTTTTTGTAAAGCTCTTCCCCTTGCACAAATGGCGTAGCCGTGGCCGTAGGCATGGGATCATCCCAGGGGAAATGATTACTCAGCGTCATGATCTCCGCATAGTATGGGGCTTTTTGTTTAGTCAACACTTTAAAGGCATAACGAAAAAGATCTTCATCGGAGGGGCCCCAACCCACCTTTTTGGCCGTGCGCGGAAGACTCCAATGAAACGCCGTAATGCCGTGATGCGCGTGGAATTCTTGTTTATTGTCATAGGTTGGCGTGTAGGACCCAATCCACATCGTTTGGTATCCATGTTTTCGCAGAAGCATCGGCCATGTCACAAAAGGGGCTTGTGGATCGGTGACGTATTCTGGACTTCCGATCATCCGCGGCATAAATGAAGTCTGAATCGCAAATTCCGACCGTACGGTTTGAGAGCCGTTGGCATAAAAATTTTCGAAGATCATTCCTTCGCGCGCCAACCGGTCGAGGTTTGGGGTCAGAGAAGACGGCGCGCCATAAGCGCCGCTTTCATACGCTCGCATAGATTCCATGAGAATTAACACCACATTGGGCGGTTTTTGAAATTCCTGAGCCAGGCGGACGTGAGACGGTGTGGGATGCTTGAGAAGCGGAAACTCCTGGCTTTCTGCATTCGTATAGAGTGAGGTATTTAACGCCTGAAAGCGCTGCGCTAAAAGTGGGGTTGAGTCACGATGGGTCGAGGGATGAACGCTTTTCCATTTTTGCCGCAGCGCATAGAGTAAGGGGTTATTTTCCTTATATAGAATCTCGGGCGACGCAAGAAAAGCATGTCCGCCGCTAAAGACACATCCCCATAAAATGCACATGCTTAAAAACCGTCGGGAGGGCGAGGACAGGCGCAAGCTGAAAATCCATACCAAAAAAGGAATTGCGATGAAGAAAACCCAATCCGCCGGTCGCAAGAGATGTTGAATACCCGTTAAAATAGAGGCTAAATCATCCCATTGTTGTACTGCATCGATGTTTCCCCACGTACTAAAGAAACGGTAATGTAATGTGTTAAACAGAAAAAAGCAGCTTAGTCCACTGGTTAAAAAAAATGTACTCGCACCGCGCGCAAAAGGGCCCGTAAAACGTAAAAACGCAGCGTAAGCGGCCATAAAAAACAACACCATCGTTGCATGATCCAGAAAGCCGGCGACATTTATTCCTACATGAGTGGTCCATGAGGAATAAGAAATAAAACAAAAGGGCAAACCCATCAGAAAAAGGATGTTCACAGCCTCTCCTAAGAAATCTATTAAAAGGAATTCATTATACGACGGCCTTCCCATCTGTCATTTTTTATCTCTGTGCGCCGGCTTGGATGTGTTAGCATTCTTATAGAAGACAGGTGCTAATAGATATCTTAGAAATGGAGATTATTTTCTATGAAAACAGCTCAACCCTTTTTAACCGATGTGAAACAACTGCGCGAAAAAGCACGGGCCAATATTGAAAAAGGCGCGGTCACGCCAGATTACCAAGGCGATGTGAAGCAAACTATTGATATCCTGCAAAGTGTATTGGCGACAGAAATTGTCTGCGTATTACGCTATACGATGCATGCCGTGGCAGCGAGCGGCATTTCTAGCCAAAGCGTGAAAGAAGAATTTGATGAGCATGCTCGTGAAGAACAAGAGCATATGCGTCAAGTGGCTGAACGCATTAACCAATTGGGTGGCAAACCCAACTTTAACCCCGAAGGCTTAGCTTCACGTTCCGCTTCCGAATATAAAGAAGGCGATAATCTCGTAGATATGATCAAAGAGAATTTGATTGCTGAACGCATCGCCTGCGAGCACTATCGCGAATTAATTCGTTTTTTTGCCGACAAAGATCCGGCGACGCGCGTGATGCTGGAGAGCATTCTGTCAAAAGAAGAAGAACATGCTAATGACATGCATGATTTATTGGTAGCGCATGAAGGGACTCCCTTATTGAATAAGTAGCATTCAGATGGAATGGCGCAAAAGACATTATTTCCCAGGAGGATGAAGAATGAAATTGAATTATGGCGTAGCTCTCATACTCACCGGCATGTTAAGCGGCGTTGTCCTTGCCGATCAGGCGCAGCCATTGACGGCGGGTGGAGAGTTTTATATTGATCCTGGCATTGCGCTCACGGGAGCCGGCGCTAATGGATATAAAAATTCTTTCTCGCTTGATGCCGGTTATTTAAAAACGATTCACCAAATCGCTTCGATCGGCTGGGAAGTCGGCTATTTGTTTGGTTCTAAATTCGAAAATGATACGGTCAGCGCGGATGCCAAATTAAAGATATTTCATTTAGCGCCCGAAATTAAAGTTGGTCCCACGCTAACAGTTGCCGGATACAACATCAATCCCTTCATTATCGGGGGTGGCGGATTTTACTGGAGTCATCAAAACAGTGGCACGCTCACCTTCGCCAACGGCGCTACCACCGGATTTAGTGCCCACGATAACTATAACGGCGGTTGGAACATTGGCGCGGGAGCGGCGCTGAGCTTACCTGGAAACTGGAGTGTCGGGTTTGACCTGCGGCATCATGAGATTGTTAATAAGCATACCGCGGACTTTACCTGGTTTACTCCAGCGTTTCGATTTGCATTGCTTTTCACCTAACCCCAAATAAGAAAAACCCTTGCAAGCCTAAGGTGCACAGCTTAGATATAGACCTAGGCTAGGGAGGGTTATGGCAAAAATTCTTATTATTGATGACAGTGTGGCCATTAGCAGCCTGCTTAAAATGCATCTGGGAGCGCATACTTTTCGTGACGCTCGGGATGGCCAAGAAGGCTTAAGCGTGGCCCGCGATTTCGTGCCCGATGTCATTTTTCTCGATATTCAAATGCCCAAGCTCGATGGATGGGACACCTGCCGGCAACTTAAAAACAGTCCGCTGACGCGCCACATCCCGGTCATTATGCTGACCTCCTGCAAAGAAGAAATAGAACAGCTGCGTAGTTTTGAAAGCGGTGCTGATGAATTTTTGTCTAAACCGTGGAATCCTTCGGAAGTCAGTCTCCTTGTTGACCGACTAACCGGGAATAAAGCCGCATGAACAGCACCATCAATCCGGTATCCCTCAAGATTAAGCCGGAGCTGCTTAAATTACTTTCCTGGGAGATTATGCGCCAATACGGCGTCTTACCGTTTGATCGCAAAGGCGATAAATTATGCGTGGCCATGGCCGATCCGTCCAATTCGATCACCGTGCAAAAGCTGCGGACGCTCACGGGCCTAGAGATTGAAGTGTTTGGCGCTTCCCGCGAAGCCATCCTGCAGGCGTTAGATGGTTATGCCGTTAAAAAACCCGATGCGCCGCTCTGCAAAGAATTTGTAATCGATTATTCCAGCAGCAATGAAGAAGCGCCGATCATAAAAATCGTGGAAAAATTATTTGAGTTGGCGCTCAAACAACGGGCGAGTGACATTCATTTAGAACCCCAGCACAAAGGACTGTTCGTCCGTTATCGGATCGATGGCGCGTTAAAGACCATTCATGAATTTCCCTTGGCTATCGCAGGTCCTTTAATTTCCCGCATTAAGGTTACGGCACTGATGGATATTACGCAAAAACGCCTGCCTCAAGATGGACAAATCAGCATGAAGATCGCCGGACGCGATATTGATTTACGCGTCTCGACGTTGCCGGCAAAATATGGCGAGAAAGTTGTGATTCGTTTGCTCGACAAATCCACTGTGGCCTTAGATTTAGGCCGTTTAGGAATGAATCCTCATACGCAGAGCACCTTTGAACGTATGATCGATAAACCCCAAGGCATTATCCTGGTGACGGGGCCTACCGGAGCAGGCAAAACAACCACGCTCTATTCCGTTCTTAATCGTTTGAAATCACCGATGAAAAATATTATTACGTTGGAAGATCCCATCGAATATGAACTTTTAGCCGACGCGGAAGCGGAAGCAGGGATTACGCAAGTGCAGATCAACGCCAAAATTAACCTGACCTTTGTAACAGCGCTGCGCGCCTCGCTGCGTCAAGATCCAGATGTGATTATGGTGGGCGAAATTCGCGACCGCGAGACGGCAGAAGTGGCGATGAAAGCGGCGATGACCGGGCATATGGTGCTTTCTACGCTACACACCAATGATTCGGTAGAAGCCGTCAGCCGCATGCGTGATATCGGCGTTGAACCGTACCTGATTGCTTCTTCCGTCGTCGGCGTCATGGCACAACGGTTGCTACGCATGCTCTGCGAAAAATGCAAAGAGGCTTATGAACCACCGGTGAAAGCGCTGAAAGCCATTTTTGGTCAAACCACAGAAATTACAAAACTGTACCGGGCACGCGGATGCGACCATTGTGAAAAAACCGGCTACCGAGGCCGGATCGGCATTTACGAATTACTTTCCTTAAGCGATGAACTGAAGCAGATGATTCACAGCAATGTAAATTCTGACGAAATGCGGAAGTTAGCGAAAAGCCAAGGACTGAAGACCCTGCGCGAGAGCGGTCTCGAATTTGTCACTCAAGGATTGACCACAGCCGAAGAAGTATTTCGTCACACGATCTAACCTGACGCGTTAGAAGACGTACGCCCCTTCCTACAAGCCTGTCTTATGTTAACACCTGCGTATCAAGGGCCCAAAAAATCCGTAGGTCATAATGCTCTTTTTTACATGCCCGTAACAATGTAAAAAAAATACGAAATGCTTTATATTTTCATCATGGTTCTCTTTCCGTGCAGGTAGGCCTTGCTTTAACCTTCCCGTTTTGAGGTCTTGCCGTTTATTATTGACTTAGTAATAATGTCCGCAGTTCTCGATAGGGGTCCGCTATTTAGACACTTTGGCTAGCTGTACCTGCCTGCCCTTCACCACGAGTCTATGGAGAAATGAATGATTGAAAAGCATGACGTGGTCATTACTATGCCTTTGCCCAAGCGCCGATATGAACGCACTCCTTGTTCAACGCCGGCCAAGATTCGGATAAAACGCGGGCTGTGGACCCAGACGTTAACGGGGGTTATCACCGATGTCAGCCCCACGGGGGCAAAAATCAACATATCCAGTGGCGGCATTGCTGTCAAAGAAAATGACACCGTGACCTTGGAATGGCTCGTTCCTCCTGTATTAGGAAATATTCCTAAAGAAAAAAAATATGAAATGCCGGGTCGCGTGGTCCGGTTTCAAGGTTTATCCAACACCCAGAAAACATTAGGCGTTCGCATCGATCAAACCATTCCCGAAGCCATTAAAACGTCAGAAGCCCGACTCGAACGCACCATTGTTGCTGGCCTTATGGTGATTGTCGCCGCGGTGATTATCGCGCTCAAATCCCGGAATGTTATTTCTTTTTGGTATCAGCCGATCTTTCAAGTCTACAGTTTAGCGGCGGCCGCCTTCATTTTGTCGCGCGTCGGCCTGTCGATGTTTTATCGTCAACCCAAAGACAATGGGTTTATGACGGCAGTCACGATTACGCTCTCGGTGAAAAATGAAGAAACCAAAATTGCCGAAGCCATTCAGCATATTTTTGAATCGCGCTACCCCAAAGACTTGATGGAGCTGATCGTCATCGATGATGGTTCGACAGATAATACCTGGCACGTATTAAAAACGATTGAGCCTCTTTATCCGCGCATGCGCATCTTTCGTTTTGAAAAAAATAAAGGGAAACGCCATGGGATGGCCCTCGGCGCGGAAAAAGCTAAAGGCAATATTCTGATCTATATCGACTCAGACAGCTTCCTAGAACCGGAAGGCATTTATCGTATTGTTCAACCTTTTTATGATAAACGCGTAGGCGCCGTCGCCGGCCACACGATGGTCTTCATTGAACCGGATAACTTTATTTCCAAAATGGAAGCCGTTCGCTACTTTGTCTCGCAACGCGTGATGAAAGCAAGCGAAAGTATTTTCAACGCTGTCACCTGCTGCCCGGGACCTTTTTCCGCCTACCGCAGAGAAGCCGTAATGCCCATCTTATCGGCCTGGCTGAATCAAACTTTCTTGGGAACAGAAGCGACCTTTGGCGATGACCGCAGTTTGACCAATTTTATTCTCCGGAATTATCGCGTCCTGTATCATGCGGGTGCGCGTTGCGCGACTTATGTGCCCGACCGTTGGTCTGTTTTCTTCCGTCAGCAATTACGCTGGAAAAAATCATGGATCCGGGAAACGACCATCGCCGCGCGCTTCATGTATCAAAAAAGTCCTGTGGCGGCGATCAGCTATTACGTCAGTGTGATGGTGACCGTTTTCTCGCCAATCATCGCGCTGCGCGCCATGCTCTATCTCCCTATTGTTTTAGACTCTTTTACATTTCTCCCTTATTTAGCGGGACTGTTATTGGTTTATGTTTTCTTTGGTTTGACCTATCAATTCCATACGCTGTCTAGAAAATGGATTCACGGCTTGGCTTTCGCGCTGCTGTATGTTTTTTTCTTATCGTTCCAAAATTATTACGCCGTATTGACCGTACGTCGAAACCATTGGGGGACCCGATGAGCTCTGGACAAATCGCCACTCCTGAACGCCATACCCTGGCTTGGATTAATCTTTTTTTTATTGGTTTATTGGCTTTTGTCTTGTTCCATCGTCAGCTGGATCTTTTCACTTTGCAGGCTCCCGCTCCGGCCCCTGCTATGGAGGGCGCGCTCACCGATAATTTTTTAATGGTACGCATGCCAGAGATCAGCACGCAATACGAATCCGGCATCGACATCATGAAAGGACGATTTGAAGAATGGATTGTCGCCCTCATTAGCCAAGGCTATAGACCAATGCTCTGGTCTGAAGTACTGGCACGGTTTGAAACAGGCTCGGGTGTTCCACCGCGCACCATTGTTTTATTTTTCGAACCGGGCTATCGACGGACGTATGAAATCGTCGCCCCGATTTTAGCGCGCCATCAATGCCCGGCGGTATGGTTGACTCCGACGTTTGCCTTAGACCACGGAGATCGCCGTTACGTGACTTATCACATGACCCGACAGATGAAAGAATCCGGTTTATGGGATATTGGTTTTCGACAGGCCAATGATACCTATCAGCTAGATTCCCAACGCTTGCAAAAGACTTTTATCTTAGGACCCTGGGCGCAAACTGCTGGATCTTCTGCTTTAAACCAACGGCAAGATCCTTCGCACATCAATTTCCTTACCGTGACGTCCAATTGGTTAGCGGATGAACTGGTGACGCGCTTGCAAGCCGAGGCGGCCATCACGGGGCCTGTGTATTTAACCAAAGGAATTTTGGAAAACCGGGAATGGGGCATTTCCGCCTTAAATCCTCAAATCCAAAATCGCTTTAATCTTTCTACGCCCTTGCATAAACGCGGCGTGAAACTTTTTTGGCTTGCCACCAAAGGGCATCCCGAATATCAATTGCATATTGAAGCCGATCATATCGTGGGCACCTTTGCCGTGCACATGGCTGCAGATCCGGTTATCGGCACCGCCATGCGCGTCATTTTTGCACCGAAAAACATCACGGTGCAAGAAGTTACCCCGGCTGGCCATCACACCTTAGTTACACTCGCGCGACGAAGCGATCAGCCGACAAGCATTCGGGCAACCCTGAGCCTAAAAGGACGTTTTGTTTTGATTCATAGTCAAGGAACAGCAGATATCCAAGTCCCTCTGACGTTTTCTCCCGGCCCAGGAACCCTGCTCGAACTTTATCTGTATGACCAAATTTTCGGCGCCGCGCGTGCCGATAATATCCAACTGCTGTTTACGCCTTCGTGATGAGAATGAACCGCACTCCATTTCATTTTTTAAGCCTTGGACTAAGTCTTCTTCTCGCTGGAGCGTCCTCCGATTTGCAGGCACAAGCTCTAATTCATGAGCCGGCAGAAATGCGCGCGGAAGCCTTCTCGCTCTATAGAGACGGGCGTTACGAGCAAGCGATTACGCTCTATCGCCAATTGGCTGAATTACAGCCGGATAATTTAATGACGCAAAAAGATTTGATGTGGGCTTTGTGGAATAGTGGGCAATACAATGAAGGAACAAAAATGGCCAACCAGGTCCTCAAGCTGGCCCCTCAAGATCCCGAAGCGCAGTCGATCTTGCACCAAGCGCCAGAGACATCGCAGCGCGACACGATTAAAACATTGCGCCAAGAGGCCGTCGAACATTATCAAGATGGAGATTACACGTCTGCCGTCGCGATCTATGAAAAACTCAATCGTATTGAACCTAAAAACGCCCGCACTTTAAAAGACTTAATGTGGTGCTACTGGAACAATGGGCAATATGACGATGCGGGAAAGATTGCGCGCGATCTGTTGCGCTTGCGCCCCAATGACGAGGACGTCAAACATATTATGTCTCGTTATGAAGCGGCTAACGGACGGACGGGCGCGGTCAGCCGCTATAAAACGGCGATCGATCACGAGAAAGCGGCGGATTACGAACAGGCGCTGGCGCTCTTTCAACAACTCGCCACTGATTATCCGGAAAATGCCTCGTATCTTCATCATTCGCTGTCCATCCTGAACAAATTGGAACGCTATGCCGATGGTATTGAAACGGCGAACCGTTTGGTAAAGCTTCAATCGCAAGATCCAAAAAGTTGGAATTGGTTGGGCTTGATGGAACTTAACGCCAAGAATGACGAAGCTTCGATGGAA
>Ga0070665_100003176_pt1 | contig 17683 bp, 16 predicted proteins | sample KBSS13metaG_FD_65862 | JGI IMG/M metagenome (GOLD analysis project Ga0070665, IMG submission 65862) | Switchgrass rhizosphere microbial communities from Kellogg Biological Station, Michigan, USA - KBS S1-3 metaG | ecosystem: Host-associated > Plants > Roots > Rhizosphere > Soil ...
AGCATCGTGCAAGCCGTTTCGGGCGGGTAAGTGACTTACTCGCTCTCCCCGGAGGGGAGAGGGAGCTAAAGACGGGTACGCATTTGTTGTCGTGTTCAATTCGCGAACATTGTCATCCTGAGAGCGTGTCCGAAAAGTCAGTCATGCGCGACTTACAGGCATGTCATCCTGAGCGTACTCGCGAAGGATCCACGTTCTACGACGATCAGGCCAGATCCTTCGCGAGTACGCTCAGGATGACGACGCTCACCTCTTGTCGTCGCTACAACAAATCGCTCATCGCTCTAGAATACCGTTGATGCCCGACGCTCGTTTCATCCTCCACGTCGACATGGACGCGTTCTTCGCATCCGTCGAGCAGCTTGATCATCCCGAGCTCCGCGGCAAGCCGATCCTCGTCGGCGGCAGCGGGCGGCGGGGCGTGGTGTCGACCGCCTCTTACGAAGCCCGCGTCTTCGGTTGCCGGTCGGCCCAGCCGATGGCGGTCGCCCGGCGGCTTTGCCCGCAGGCGATCGTCGTGCGCGGCAATTACGCCCGTTACAGCGAAATCTCGCGACAGGTGCGGCATATTTTCGAACGTTACACGCCGCAGGTGCAGCCGATCAGCATCGATGAAGCCTTTCTCGACGTAACGCTCTCCGTCCCACTGTTCGGCCCAGCGGAAGAGATCGCCCGCAAAATCAGAATCGACATCAAACGCGAAACCGGCGTGACGGGATCCGTCGGCGTCGCGCCGAACAAATTCCTCGCCAAACTCGCCAGCGACATGAACAAGCCGGATGGCCTGACGGTGCTGAACGCGGAGAACATCAAAACCATCCTCCCGCCGCTGCCGATCGAGAAGATGTGGGGCATCGGGCCGAAGACCGCGACGAAGCTCCGCGAGATCGGAATCAAAACCTTCGGCGATCTGGCCCGATTGCCGGTCGACCTGCTCAAGCAGCGGGCGGGCGAAGACGGCGATCGCTGGCAGCGACTGGCCCGCGGCGAAGATTCGCGCGAAGTCTCCAGCGATCGCGAAGCCAAGAGCATCGGCCAGGAACAAACCTTCGGCGAGAACCTCACCGACCCGGAAGAAGTGCGGGCCGTCATCATGCAGGAGTGCGAATCGGTCGCGGCCCGGCTGCGCAAGCACGAGATTCTGGCCCGGTCGGTGACGGTGAAGATTCGCTACGGGAATTTCCAAACCATCACCCGCCGCTGCACGTTGGAGCGGGGGACCAACGTCACGCTCGACCTGTGGCGGGCGGCCAGGGAACTGTTCGACACCTGGGCGAGCACCGCGTTCCAGCCCGTCCGCCTCATCGGCGTGCAAGCGGGTCAGCTTTCGCAGGGGCAGGAGCAGTTCGACCTGTTCCCCGATCAGGCGAACAAGAAGCAGCAGAAGGTCGATCAGGCGATCGACGCCATCAACGCCAAGTTCGGCAAGTCGGCGGTGAATCGAAAGCTGACGTGAGTGCGCCGATGTGTCTCTTGTAGGGTGGGTTTCAACCCACCGATTCGGCCAAGACGGTGGGTTGAAACCCACCCTACAAAACTGTCCTGCTGAAGCGGGACGGATCCAGAGGATACTCTCAATCCTAAACTCGTTGCGCCGGTTTTGGCACGCCGTGGGCGACACGCGCAAAATGTGAAATCTCGAAAATTTATCGTGTTTTTTCGAGCAGGGCGAAGGTTTTTCGCGCCGGTGGTGCGCGGCCGCCTCGGCGTTCGCGCACCGCCGTCAGTGATCATAGATGCGGGACTCGTGCCCGCGTCGATCGCTGCGCGCCGTGTGGCGTGGCGGTCGCTCTTTGACAAGTGAATAGTCTGTGAAGGTACGGGACGCTGCGGCTGCACCCGTCACTAACCGGCACTTTCCGTCACTAGACGTCACTAAACGTCACTGGACGGAACCACGGCTTTTCGGCCAATGCCCGGCCCGGCCGGTGGTTGCGCGGCCGCGCGGGTCGAGTTGATGATTGTTTCGATCGGCGCGTTTCCTGTAGGGTGGGGTTCATCCCCACCGTTATCCGTTCAGAGGGTGGGGATGAACCCCACCCTACGAAACTAAAATGGTCACTTTGGCGCACCTAAGCGCACCTAAAGACACCTTTGCGCACCCGGGCAAAAGACTTCAACGCCCGGCCCGGCCAATAGTTACGTGGCCGGGCCATCAATTTCATTGATTTGTCGACCCAACGGGATTCTGTCCCGCTAATGCGGGACGGGCCGACGAGGGAGGCTCACGCGCCTTTCAGGAATGACAGGCTCGTCAGCAGTCCAGCCTTTTCGCCGTCCTCGGTGCCGTTGAAGTGGTCGTCTTCCAGTTCAACGCTGACGACACCTTCGTAACCCGAGTCGTGCAGGATTTTCAGGCCGGTCGACCAGCCGAACTGGCCGTGGCCGGGGATCGTGTAGCGCCAGATGTTTTGGCCGAATTTGTAAGACGGTTGGAAGACTGAGTCCTGGTAGATGCCGAATTCGTACTGGGCTTCGGGGAACAGCTCGGTGTCTTTGCCGTGCACGTGATGGATGTGCGGCAGGAACTCGTTTAAGAAGCGGATCGGGTCGACACCCAGGCGGATGAGGTGCGACGGATCGAAGTTGAGGCCCATGCCGGGGCCGACGTCGCGCAGGATGCTGCGGCAGCTTTCGGGCGTGCAGCAGAGGACGGCATAGTGAGGCGGGCCGCCGGGGTAGCCTTCAATAACGATGGTGGCGCCGGCTTTGTCGGCGGCTTCCGCGATCGGCTGGAAGGTTTCAACCGCGAGCTTGTAATTCTCCGCCCGGGGCTTGCCTTGCTCGCCGGGGACGATCGTGAAAAACACCTTCGCACCGGCGGCGGCGGTGGTCTTGATGTACTCGACGTTCTTGGCGATCAGGTCCTTGCGAACCCCGTCGTCCGGCGAAGAGAGCTTGCCGAAGTTGAGCAAGTCGGCCGTGCCGATCTTCAACCCGTTCGCGCTGAGCTGATTGGCGACTTCCGGCGTGTACTGGCCGATGTCGATGTGCTCAAAGCCGTTCTCTTTGGCCCACGCAACGCAGGCGGGGAAGTTCTTGTACCACTCGGTCCAGCCGAGACGAAATCCGATGGGGAAGTTGCCGGTGCGGGTTTTCATAGATCGTTATTTGAGCGAATCGCGTAGACGATGCAAGGGAGCTATTTCTTGAGGAAATTCGCGAGCAGTTTCTCGCCCTGCTCTGTGAGGAAGCTCTCAGGATGATACTGCACGCCCTCCAGCGGCCAAGTCTTGTGGCGTACGCCCATGATCTCGTCGTGGTCGGTCCAACTGCTGATCTCGTACTCGGGAGGCAGGGTGCCTTGGCGGATGATCAGGCTGTGGTAGCGCGTGGCGGTGAAGGGGTTCGGCATGCCGGCGTAGAGTGTTTTGCCGTCGTGACGGATCTGGTCGGTTTTGCCGTGCATGAGTCTCGCGGCCCGTTCGACGATCGCGCCGGCGACGAAGCCGATGCACTGGTGGCCGAGGCACACGCCGAGCACGGGCAGCTTGGGGCCGAAGTGGCGGATGATGTCGTTGCTGACGCCGCCTTCCTTTGGCGTGCAGGGGCCGGGGCTGATGACGATGTGCGTGGGTTTCATCGCCTCGATCTGGTCGACGGTCACCTTGTCGTTGCGAAAGACCTCGATCTTGTTGGCCGGCGCAACCTCGCCCAGCTTTTGCACCAGGTTGTAGGTGAAACTGTCGTAGTTATCGATCAGGACGAGCATATGCAGAAGTATCTAGGGGCGAGGGGCAAGGGGCAAGTGTAAGAAAATGCAGCTTTACTTGCCCCTTGCCCCTTGCCCCTGAATACTGCTTTCCATGGATTCTCGCGTCTACACGTCCCCGCTCTTCTGGTCGGTGCTCATCGGCTGGATCTTGTCCGTCGTGCTGCACGAGTTTGCCCACGGCATCGTGGCGTACTGGGGCGGCGATTACACGATCAAGGAACGCGGCGGGCTGACGTTAAATCCTTTGCAGTACATCCATCCGGTTTACAGCATCCTCCTCCCGGTGATTTTCTTAATGATGGGCGGCGTGCCTCTGCCGGGCGGGGCGACGTTCATCCGCCGCGATCTGCTCCGCAGTCATTGGTGGGACGCCGCGTGCTCGCTGGCGGGGCCGGCGATGAATTTCCTGCTGTTTCTGGCTTGTGCGCTGCCGATGCATCCCAGATGGGGCTGGATCCATCCGATGCCGGGCGATCCGATCGAAGGCGCGCCGGCCGTGCTGGCAACCATGGCGATGCTGCAACTGCTGTCAGTGTTTCTGAATCTGTTACCGATACCGCCATTGGATGGTTTCCAAACGATTGCCGCGTTTATGGACGAACGGACCCGCGCCACGTTCTTCTCGCAGCAGGTGATCACGATGAGCACGATCGTTTTATTTTTCGTTTTGTGCCGAACGCCGTTTCTCATCCAGAAAATTCATCTGATGAGTCACAACGTCATGGTGGGACTGGGGTTTGATAGCCTGACGCTGCATTATTTTGGGCGCGCTTTCAACAGCACGCTGTTCGGATCGTAAAAGAGGTTGCTTGGGGACAAGGAAATCCATACGCTATGAATCCGCTGGAGCAAGTTCAAATGTCGCATGATGTCGGTAAAGATCAGCTCGCACTGATTCGCATTGTGGGGATGCACAGCGCCAAATGTGAGCGGGCGATTCAAAAAGCACTCCTGTCTCATGAAGGCGTCCACGAGGTCGAAGTCGATTTCGCCAGCGGCCAGGCTTCGGTGCTGTACGACAAAGGCGCGGTTACGCACGAAGAGCTTATGGAGTCAGTCAACCAGGCCGGCTACCGCGCGACGGGCGTCACCCAACTGCAGGCCGGCACTGATTCGCACGGCGGAATGCGGATCTAGAAATCGAACCCCGCTTGAAAGACGCCGACCCTTCCATCATTCCCGATTCTGCTTCTCCATCCTCTCCTGAAAATCCCGCACCGCTATCAGTCGAGTCGCTACTCGCCCGGCCGTTCGAACAGCGCCGCCGCGAGTACCAGTACCGATTCGCCCAGTCGGCCGTGTTTGGATTGCCGGTGCTGGCCCTGCAGTACTTCGGCCCGTCGCTCGGCGGGGCGGAGAGCGAGCGGTGGATCGGCGTGCTGCAGGCGATCCTCACTGGCTGGGTCACGTACGTTGGCGCGGCCGGGATGCTGTCGGAAGGACTGGTGCTGCTCGCGTCGCGCGGGAAGTTCATGTTCGAGACAGTTCTCTCACTGGTGGCGGTGGGGCTGTACTTGTTCAGCGCGATTTCAGTCTTAGGTGTGATCCTGCACGGCGCGATCTTCTATCGCCCGTTGCTCTTTCATGTTGTCATCCTGCTGATCGCGACATGGACCGGATTCCGCTGGTGGCGTATGTCGCGTACGTCATGAAGAAATTATGAACGCGGAGACGCGGAGCGCAAAGAAGAAAAGTAACTCATTTCTCTTCTCTGCGTCTCCGCGTCTCTGCGTTCATTCCACTTCTATTGGAGTTTCCCAACCAACTGAATACTCCCCGTCGGCACCTCTACGCCGCCCGCCGGTTCGTCAGTGATGGCGGCGATGGCGACTGGGCCGATGTCTTTGGGGATCGGCGCCGTGATCATTCCATTTCCGCCGGCATCGACGCTAAACGTACCGCCCGCGATTTTTTTCTGATCGGCCGTGATGAACCACAACTCGTAGGTCTTATCCGCCGGCAGCGGCGCGAGGGCGGTGGTGAAGACGTGCCATGTGCCGTGCTCGGCGTCCACCAGCACGCGGCCGACGGCTTTGCTCTTGTCGCTGCCGAGATCGACGACCTTCACGCTCGGGCTGTGCAGGGCTTCAAGCACTCGGGTGTTGCTGTTGATCTGCGATTGGAGCGAAAAGAGCAGCAGATCCTTCTCCAGCATCTGCTTCTTCATGTCCGCGTACACCTGCTGCCGGGCGGCTTCGATTCGCTTGGCCGTCCATGCGTTCACCAGCACGGCGACGAGGATGATCGCCGCGATCGCGGCAAACCCCTGGGCGAGGCGACGCAGGAACAGGAACTCATCATTTTCCTTCAGTCGCAGATCGGCCTGCCCGCGGGAGACACGCTGCATGAGGTTGGATTTGATCCCATGCGGCGGGGCGATCGGTTCGAGCGCGGACGCGTACGCCGCCAGCGTCGCTTCCGCCTCGGCCAAGCTGGCGGCCCACGCCGGATCGCCGCTCAAAAGCGCCTGGCGCACCGTTTCCGTTTGCGGCGCATCGAGCGTTCCCGCAACGTACTCCAGCATCAGTTCCAGGCGTTCCTGATCGGTCAACTTCACTCCGTGTCACGATCTTCAATCGGGGCATCAACATCGTTACGCAAACAGCCTCTCAATCGGATGAGGCCTTGCCGAATATACGTTTTTACCGTGCCCAGGGGCTTCTTTAGTAGATCGGCAATCTCGCTGTGGCTCAAGCCGTCGTAGTAGGCACACTCGATGGCGCGTCTTTGCTCGGGATCCAGCAACGACAACGCCTCGCGCACGATTCCGGCGTTTTCGCTCGCGATCACGCCGTCCAACGCGGTCGGGTGTTGATCGGCGGCATTAGTGGTCTGTGATTCGGTCGCAAGCTTCAGGTTCGATCGCTTGCCGATCGTCCGCCGCCGGTCGATCGCGCGGCTGCGCGTGAGCGTGAGCAGAAAGGTGACCGGGTTGGACTTAGCCGCGTCGTAGAGGCTCGCGCGCTGCCAGAATTCGTGGAAGATGTCGACGAGCAGTTCATCGGCCGTCGTGCGATCGCCGAGCATGCGAACGCAGGTGGCGTAAACGAGCGGGCTGTGACGATCGTAGAACGCCGCCAACGCGCCGGCGTCGCCGGCGGCCATAGCCTGCATCAGATCGAGATCGGATTTCGCCGTTGCAGGCGATCGAAACTCCAAGCCACGCTCCCTGTTCGTCGATGCATCATCGTAGGCGCTGCGAACTCGACAGGGAAATGAAATCGGCGTGATCGACGTCGGTCAAAAAAGCCGGCGGACGACAGCCCCTCCGGGCCATCGTCCGCCGACATACATCTACTCTCCCATTCGCATGTCGCTTACGGCATGACGACGGTGTCGATCCAGTGAATCACCCCGTTGCTGCAGACGACATCGGTCTTGATGACCTTCGCGTCATTGATCATGACGCCGTCGGCGCCGGCCTTCACCGACAGGTCTTTACCCTGCGCGGTGGTGAGCTGCATGGTCTTCACGTCCTTGGCCATGATCGCGTCGCCCACGTGCACGTGGTACAGCAGGATGCTCTTGAGCTTCTCCTTGTTTTCCGGCTTGAGGAGCTCTTCGACCGTGCCCTTGGGGAGCTTGGCGAACGCGGCGTTCGTGGGTGCGAAGACCGTGAACGGGCCCTTGCTCTTAAGCGTATCAACCAGGTCGGCCGCCTGAATCGCGGCGACGACGGTCGTTACTTCCTGCATGCCTGGGCCGGTGGCAGTTTCGATGATGTCTTTCTGCATGGTCGCCGCGGCGGGCTGCTCGCCAGCGATGGCGCGCGGGCTCATTCCCGCACCGACGATGCCCGCGCCCAGCGCGGCCGTCATACAGCCGACGGCAATCCAACGTTTCGATTTCAACATGATGCACTCCTGCCGGCCGAGCCGGCGATGATTTCTGCGGCTGCTCGAAGAATGTCGAGCAGCACGGCAAGAGTTACGGAGCGGCAGGCGCAGTGGATGCGGCGAAACGAGCTTTCAAATCTTCTGATGCGCTACCGGCAGGTGCGAAATGAGCTGGTCACTCAACGCGATCATGCGATCGAATTCGATCGTGTCGAAAGGGCGGGCGGAGAAATCGATCACCAGCGCTCGGCCCTGCACGAGCAGGCCAAGATCGGGCGGTAGCAGAGCGCGGAGCGAGTCGGCGATCTGCCTCGCGGCGGCGCTATCGACGCCAAGAGCAAGAAACCGCTCGTTGCTCGTGATCATGGGAAACGCGTGCAGCGGAAAGCGGTCGAGCAGGCTGCTGAGTTCGCCCATCGGCCGCAGGCCGCCAGCGGCGAAGGGGATGTCGAGCACGCGGTGCAGCACGTGCAGCGGCTCTTCGCCTTGGCCTGTCGCGATTTCCAGGAGCGTCGTACCCCGCGATGAAACCATCAGCAGCGGCTGCAGGCGAAGCTCATCCAGCGGCACGGGTGGGGATTGCGAAGTCGGAAGATGCTTGAACCGCCGATCGCGAGCCCATTCGCTCATCGCCGTCCAGTGGCGCTGCGAGGTGTTGCGGCGCACGAGGAGGAAAAACATTCCCATCGATCCGAGAAAGATCACGGAGAGGAGAAAGAAAATCATCCACGAAAATTGGGCCTTCACCTCCAGCGGCATCCTAAGATTGTGACACGGGGACGCAGCGTCCACAAATAAACTAACACGCTTACGTCCCGTAATAGACAGCCTATCAGTCGTCACCGATCCGTTGACGCGCAGCATTCTGTCGGCTGTTTTGGTGATTGCTGGTTTCTCAAGTTTTGTCCGATGGATAGCGGCCCAGATGATCGACTACGACGCCATCTTCAAAGACGTGAAAGACCGATACGGCATCCGCATCCGTCGCTGGCGGTCCAACATGACCGGGGCCGCGTGGAGCGTGCGGTATAGCGACGGGCGTGCCCTGAATTGGGTCGAATGTCCGCGAATCAAGTCGCCGTTGAGTCTGGCGATCTTCCTGCACGAGGTAGGGCATCACGTAATTGGGTTTGATCGGTATTCACTCAGCTGCGAGGAAGAGCTGTACGCGTGGCGCTGGGCGCTCCGCACTATGCGCGAGCTGGGCGTTGAACCGGACGAGCGCACACAACGCCGCGTAGAGGCGTCGATGCAGTACGCGGTAGAAAAGGCGATGCGCCGTGGGCTGACCATCCTGCCCGTCGAACTGCATGAGTTCCATCGACAAGCCGCATGAAGAACTGATTCGTTACAAACGAAAACGCCCCAGTCTTTCGACCGGGGCGTCTCATTTTCAACGATGTTGATCCACGATGTTATTCAGTCGGTCCCGCTTCGGCTTCGGTCCGCGGGTGCGACCGGAGCACGCCGTCTTCCATCACGTGGCGGATTTTGAGAAGCGCCTTGTTCTGGATCTGACGCACGCGTTCCTTGGTCACGCCGATGATCCGGCCGACTTCTTCAAGCGTCAGCGGGCTTTCCTGGGCCTGCTGCCAGTTGAATCGCTGGCGGATCACCGTCTGCTCGACGTTGGTCAGGTCGGCCAGGTTGCGGTCGACGATCGCCTTGAGTTCATCGAGGCAATCATCTTCCACGTCATCGCGGCGACGATCAGCCCAGTCGCTCTTTTCGAGCTCCGGGTCAAAGTCGACCGGGAACCGCGTGCGATGCTTGTTGGCCTTGAGTGCGGCACGGCTGAAGGCTTTCAGGATCGCGCGGCAGGCGTAAGTGCTGAACTTAAACCCGCGGTCGATGCTGAATTTCTCCACCGCTCGCAGCAAGGCCATATTTCCTTCGGACACCACTTCGGCGAAATCGACATCACCCAGCCGCGTGCGCTTGGCCATCGCCAGAACGAGCGCGAGGTTCGTGCGGGTGAGATATTCGCGGTAGTACTCGAACTTGCGATGCCACTCGACCGCGTCCTGCGCCAGTTCGCGCGTCAGGCCGGTCTTCAATACCTTCTTCTGCACCTGAAGCAGTTTGAACTTCGAATAGTTAAACCGCAGGAACATCAGCCGCTCTTCGGCGGTGCTCATGAGCTTGGGGGCGCCGGTGATTCCGCTATCGAGCATTTCTTCACGGGTCGGCTGATACCAACTGGTGAGCGGAAGCTCGGGTTCAGAACCTTCGGCGAAGAGTTGGACTTCGGCATTCTTCTTATGGAAGAACTCGCTGTCCATGAATGCGTACGCGCCAGCCAACACCTGCTCAGCCTGCTGGCGTAAAGCTTTTTGGATGGGAGCTTGCCTTACGGCCTTGTGCCCTCGTACAGTTTTCTCAGACATCGTTGCGGTAGCCATTGGCCACCTCCTTCAATCTAAGTTCGGTTCTCCCGACTCAACTAACGTCGGAGGAATTGATAACAGATATTACGTTTGGAAACGGTCCGGTATTCCCTGTTTCCCGATCAGGGATTCCCTGATAAGGCTAACTGTCTTATCCAAAACGGGTTACAACGTTTTCATTCGCGATGAAAACCACCCTCCGGATTGGACAGTTGTACGGGTTTGAACGGGGCGTTCGGATGCGCTGTTTACCGATCGAAAATCGCCCCACAGCGGACGGTTCGGCCGTTGCAGATTGGTGGTCCAGTTGAGTGTGATTCCACCTCGATAATCCTCTAGGATACCGCCCTCCATGAACACGCTTTGTGTGGGCGGAAGTTTCAACCCGATCCATAACGCCCACCTCCGCTGCGCCATCGCGGCGATGACGGCCAAGGCGTTTGACGGCGTGTTGCTGATTCCGTCTGCCGAGCCGCCGCACAAACCGGGGGCGACGGATTTAGCCTCCGCCGACGATCGCCTGGCGATGTGCCGACTTGCCGCGGCAGACGACAGCCGCTTCGCCGTCGACGATCTCGAGCTCCGCCGCTCCGGCCCCAGCTTTACTTTCGACACCGCCCGCGAACTCAAACGCCGCGGCTGGCCCGCCGTCTCGTGGATGATCGGCGCCGATCAGCTTTTGTCGCTGCCGCGCTGGCATCGGGCGGACGAACTGATCCGCGAAGTCAATTTCGTCATCGTCGCCCGGCCCGGCTGGTCGCTCGACTGGTCGACATTGCCACCGGCGTACCGCGTGCTCCAAGCCAACGTCGTGGAAGCGCCGCTGATCGACATCAGCGCCACCGATATCCGCCGCCGCGTGAAAGCCGGCGAATCCATCGACGGCCTCACACCGCCGGCTGTGGTGAACTACATTGCCGAGCGAGGCCTTTACCGATGAAACAGTCATCGGCGGGCTCAGCTCGGCTGAACCCGTCCCGTTACAATTCAAGACGGCCTCAGCAAAGCTGAAGCCGCCGGTAGAAAAGATTTGTCCATGACCTTCAAACACGACCTTCCTTTCGATCCCACGTACGGCTACACGCTTGAAACGCTGCTGAAAGTTCCCGCGCCTGTCGGCCCGCCCGACTTTGCCGATTTCTGGCGCGACACGTATACGCAAACGCTCGCCGTGCCGACCGAGATCGCGCGCCGGCCGATCACGTGGAACGACGACCGGTTCGACTTTTTCGAAATCGAGTTCACCAGCCTCGCCGGCCGATGCGGCGGATGGCTGTCGATGCCGCGCGGCGAGTCGCCTAAAAAACTCGTCGTCATGGGCCACGGCTACGGCGGCCGCGGCGACCCGGGCACGATGCAGCTCGACGCGCCGACGGCTGTACTTTCCCCCTGCGCCCGCGGATTCAATCGCTCCAAAACGCCCGGCGTGCCCGAGACGTCCGCGTTCCACGTCATCCACGGCATCGAGTCGCGCGAGACGTACATCCACCGCTTCAACGTGGCCGAGCTGTGGAGCGCCGCCACCGCGCTGCTCGAACTTTTTCCGAAGGCCGCCGACCGGCTCTTCTACTACGGCACCAGCTTCGGCGGTGGCCTCGGAGCGATGATGCTGCCGTGGGATTCGCGCGTCAGCCGGGCGTTCCTGCAGGTGCCGAGCTTCGGCAACATCCCGCTGCGCCTGACGCTGCCGTGCGTCGGCAGCGGCGAGGCTGTTCGGCTGTACCACAACCACCGCGGCGACGTCATGCCGGTGATGCAGTACTTCGACTCTGCGACGAGTGCCCGATCGATTCAGCAGCCGACGCTCGTCGCCAACGCGCTGTTCGACCCCGCCGTTGCGCCGCCGGGCCAGTTCGCGGTGTACAACGCGATTCCGGCGAAGAAAAAACTGTTCGTCAAACAGGCCGGACACTTCGTCTATCCGGACGAGGCCAAGGAAAACCTGGAAATGGCTGAAGCCGTTAACGAGTGGTTTAAGGATTAGCGGCAGACCAGAAAGAACGAACGCGGAGACGCGGAGAGTCGGAGAAGAGAGATCTATCTGTTTTCTCTGCGTCTCTGCGTCTCCGCGTTCATTCATTTGATCTGATTTATCTGTGTTCATCTGTGCCTCCTCTGTGGCAAAATAGCGTCATGCGATATCTCGTCCTCCTTTCGGTTCTCATCCTCAACCCATTCGCGTACGCCGCTGAAACCGTCATCCCGCTCAAACTCGACTCCGGCGGGATCGCAGATCGCGACACGCGCACGTTCGCGGTTCCCGTCACGATCAACGGCAAGAGCTACGATTTCGCCTGGGGCTGCAGCGGCTGGACGATCGTGAGCGAGTCGTTCGCCAAGCAAGCCGGGCTGAAAGTCGTGCCGGATTACTCACTCGAGAGCTGGGTCGACGCCGCCGGCAAGCCGCTGTTTGCGGGGACCGTGATCGTCGAAGTCGCGTTCGCCGATCGCAAGACCAAGGCGCCGCTGCACGTGCTCAAAGACGCGTACACCGACGGCAAAACGCTCGGCACGATCGGGTACGACCTGGCCGGGCAGTTTCAGTGGGAACTCAACCCCGATGCGGAAAAGCCGACGCTCACACTGCGTCAGCTCGGCACGAAATTCCCCGTCGCGCCGCTGGCCGTGCTGCCGCTGGTCGACGACGGCGAGCGGGTGTGGCTCAACGTGACCGTGCGCAACGTCGCGTTCGACCTCGTCGTCATGCCGCAAGCCAGTGACATCACGGCCGGCCCCACCGTGCAGCGGAAGTGGGACCTGACCAAGGGAAAGATCGAAGACGTCCCCACGCCCGCCGGCCCCGTACGCACGATCACGCTCGGGCCGAGGGAGCCGGTGCAACTGAACAAAAAAATCGGCGAGACGGGCGTGACGATCATGCTGATCGGCGACCCGAAAGCCGTCCTCGAACCGCCCGCAACGACGAACGGCGTGGGGGCGAGCCTGCTGAACCGGTTCGTCTACATCGTCGACTTGAAGACGAAGCAGATGGTGCTCCTGTCGCGCGTCAAACTCCCGGCGACGCCGTAGCGCATCGCTCGATTGCCGAAAAAACGTCAAATCGACCCGCCCGGCCGCTAACTACCGGCCGGGCCGGACATTGGCTGAAACCCACACGTTCGTTTAGGTTCGTCTAGGTACGTTTAGGGACAAAAAAGGGACGGTTTAGGGACGGATGAGGGACGGAGCGATTTTCGCCGGCCTTTTCCGTCGAAACAACATCGGCCCGTCTCCTGTGGCTGTAACCGATGGCCCGGCCAGGCGTTGAAGATATTGCACTGGGTGCGCCCAGGTGCGCCTACGTGCGTTTAGGTGCGCAAAGGTGCGCATTTGTGACGCAATCGAGTACACCTCGTCGGACTATTCACTTGTCAAAGAGCGATCGCCCCGCCAACGACGCGCTGCGATCGATGCGGGCGCAAGGACCCTCATCTAAAAGTACTCGTGGCGGTGCGCGAACGACGAGGCGGCCGCGCACCGCCGACGTGCCAATCTCGCACGGCCTGCAAATAATCACGATAATTTTTCCAGATTTCACATTTTGCGCGTGTCGCGCCGGCCTGCGCAACCGCGGCGCAAACAAGTTACGACACGTTTCCGCGAAGAGTTCCGTAGGGTGGGGTTCATCCCTACCGTCAGAAGGAAGGTGGGGATGAACCCAACCCTACGAATTCAATTTGACCGTTCCGCAGTGACGATCCGGGCGAGCAACACGCGTCATTCAATCTTGCCGCCGAGGACCACCACCGTCATGGAGTACGGCGTCATCGGGATCGTCAGTCCCTTTTCGATCTTCAACAGCGCCGGCTTCGGCAGCGCATCCACGGCGGACGGCGATCTCGCGCCGTTGTACACCACTTCCGTGTTCTCGATCCCGCCGCTCGCGCCGGCCAGCGTGTAGACCGTCGCCGTGGCGCCGGGGGCATGACCTAAATTGATCTGCACCGACTGCTTCTCTGCGGATTTGTTGATCAGCATCACGCGGATCGACTGATCGCCCGACCGCGTGGCGTAGGCGCTGAGCGTGTTGCCTTCTTCGGCGGAGCAGCGCGACTCGAGCACGCTCGATCCGAGCAGGTTGGTCATCGCCAGCGCGAAGTAGGTGGGGGATGGAGCGTTCTCTGGCTTTGCGTCGCCCTGGCTGGCCAGCACGCCCCAGTTTTTCTTGATGTGCTGAAAGCAGAAGTGCGTATGGCCCGCCACGCCGGTGCGCAGGAACATGCCGACCATGTCGGCGCAGCCGAGCGCGGTGGAGATCTGCTCTGATGAGAGATTCTTATCGCCGGCGGCGAAGTTCCATTCGGTGAGATAGACGGGCAGGTCGCGGCTGTCGTTTTTGGCGATGATCGAGCGGATGTAGTCCATCCGCTTCACCCACTCCTGCGGGATGGCGCGTTTCTTCGCCCAGTTCTTCGCCTCGCCGGCGTCGGGGTAGTAGTGGAGTGAAATCGCGTCGACGAGTCCCGTGCCATGCTTGTTGCCGTGGGCCGACAGGAATTTGTCGAGGTCGTTCATTTTCCACCAGAAGTATTCGTTGGTGGAGGCGGGGCCCATGATCTTGGCGTCTTTGTCGACGGCTTTAATCGCCTTGGCCTGCTCGGCGAACTTGGCGTTGTACCACTTGTAGACGCGGTCGTCGTTTCCCTTGATGCCGGCCGGCGCGTCGTTCTCCGGCTCGTTGCCGATCTCCCAGAACGCGACTTTGATCCCTTCCTGCTTGGCCGCCTTCACCCAGCCGGCCTGGTGGTCAGCGTTGGAGGTGAGGGTGTAGGGCGTGCCTTTCTTGCTCTTCTTCTGCACGTCCTGCGCGGTGTTGGTTTGCAGGATCATCTCAGCGCCGCCGTAGTCGGCGAATTTCCACGCCATCTCAGGGGTCATGTTGGTGAAGCCGGTGGCGAGCGGTTCTTTCCAGTTGTACCAGTGCGCCGGAACGCCGCCGGGGAAGCGGAGGAGCTTCATCTCCATATTCTTAAACGCCGCGGCCGAGCCGTTGTTAATGCCGTTTGGGTTCCACATCGAGACGAGGTTCGTGCCGCCGAAGCGGTCGCTGACGGTGTGGGTGACGCGGGTGTCATCGATGGTGACGGTGACGTCGCCGGCGCGGGCGGCGGTGACGCAGCACGCGAGAATGATGGCGCACAACACACTTTTGATTGTGGCGACAGTGCTAGTGAACTCGACTCGATCCATGTTCCACTCCTATGCCTTCGATTGCTGGGCGCCACAGGTCGGGGTACTCCGAGACCTGTGCGGTGTTGTCAGACGCCACAGGTCTGCGAGTACGCCGACCTGTGGCACTCGACTTCGATCACCGCGCTATCGTCAGCGTCAAATTCTTTGTCATCCTGATCGTACTCGCGAAGGATCTGGCTTCGATCGACGAGGAACGCAGATCCTTCGCGAGTACGCTCAGGATGACAAGACTTAGACTTGCAATGACGCTTTCTAGTGGCTCGAAGATCTTGCTACTTCGCGTTTCCTGCCGACGCATACAGAATCACGCGCTCCATGATGTCGGTCGCCGACTCCGGGGCGTAGCCGATGACGCCGTCGACGGGTTGGCCTACTAAACCCGTGCTTAGATCTTCGGCGCTCAGGAACACCGCGAGCCGGCCGTTGATTTCGATCCCCTTCACCTGCGGCGTTCGGACCGATCCGACTTTTTTCCTCGCGAATTGCCGCCACTGCACCGGTTCCATCGGCTGGGGCTTGGCATAGAGCGCGTGTTCGGGCGCGACGACCGTCGGCTTACCGCTCGGCCAGATCGCGGCGAGTTCAGTTTCGGCGGCGATGGCGAACGGAGACGCGCCGCCGGTCGAATCGATCACCAGCGTGCCGCCTCCTTCAACGTACGTTTTCAATTCGGCGCGAGCCGCATCGTTCAGCTTAAAAGCCTGCGTGCCGGTGAGGTGGGCAATGGCGAACGACTTGTCGAGCTTTCCGTCGCCGAGTTTGATCGGCTGCACGTCGAGCGATTTCTTGTCGCGCTGGTTCATCACGGCATCCAGGCGCTGCCAGCCGGCGGGTTCCGGGTCCCACACGCCGGGGTATTGCAGGCGGGCGACCTTGATCGTGGTTTTCGATCGCGCCTCGGGCTTGATCGTGATCCACGTGGTATCGGTGCGGCGTTTGAGCTGCTTGTCGTCGGACACGTAGAGGAAAATGTTGCCGAGCAGTTCGAACATTTCCGGCTTGCTCTTGGCCTCGCGCAATTGCCACGAGCGAGACGGGTCGGCTTGCGAAAGCAGCATCAATTCGCGCGAGCCGTTGCTCAGGCCGAGCAGGCTGTTCTTACGCTTGGCGTTTTTCTTGGTGAACGATTGCTGGTAGATCGGGTGGTCGGCCGGCAGTTCGCGGAATTCGAAATCGGGGAACAGCTTTGTGCCGATCGCCTTAAACGCCTTGGTGAAGTTGGGATTGCCGCAGTCGGCGTTGCCGAGGATGAGGCCTCCCTGCTGGACGAAGGTGCGAAGCTTGTCGCACTGGGCGTCGTCGAACACCGGCGGCGTGGTGCCGGCGAGGTAGAGGATCGGCGCGTCGTGCAGGTCTTCGGGCGGGGCCTGCAAGTTGACGGTTTGCCAGTTCAGGTCGCGCTCGAGCTGCTGGCCGAGCCAGCGGGTGACGTTCGCGGCGTCGCGCGGGCGGCGATTCCAAGCACCGACGTCGGCCGTGGCCGCGGCGGAGGTCGTCTTGGTGCCTTGGCGGGTGTTGTTCGCTCCCGGAGCGGCCGGGGCGGCGGTGCCGTACTCCAGCTTGTTCAGGACGATCGGCGCGTTCCCGCGGGCGAGGAAGAGCAACGCAAAGGCGGTATCGGACTGTCCGGAGATCGCGGTGACCCAGTACCGCTCCTGCCCGGCGGCGGGCCACGAGCCGTCGGGGCTTTGGCGTTTCACCAGCCAGTCGGCACCTTTCTGATACCAGTCGACGGCGCCGAAATATTTTCGCCCGCTGGCCATGCCGACACGCTCCAGCGTATAGAGGGTGGGATAGGGGAAGTCGCGGGCGTACGGCGCGTCGGTAGCGACGAGGTTCATCTTGCCGGCGAGCCAGTCGAGGCCTTTGTCGATCGCCGGGTTGCCCAGCCCGCCCTTGCAGTTGATTCCTTCGTTGCCGTGCAGCGCGTCCTGTGTCAGGTATAGCGATGCGACGGCCGCCGCCGTGATGCCGGGCGTCAGCGGGTAGCCTTGCGAGGGGACGAGGCGGTACGACCACGCGCCGGACGGATCCTGGTGCTTCAGCCACGCGTTTTCGATCGTCTGCCAGGTCTTGTCGCTGATTTCCAGGTCCGCCTGCTGGGCGGCCCAAAGTCCGAGCACAGCGTACTGTGTGCGGCTGAAGCTGACGTCTTTGCTGTCGTTTTGGAAATAGTCCCAGCACCCGGCGATGTCGCCGGTGGTCTTCATCCCGCCCAGGAGAATGGCGGCGTCTCGCTTGATGGCGTCGCGGATGGGCGGCGTTTGCTTCAGACGCGTCCAGATCTGCATGCGAACGGCAAGTGCGTAAACGTTTTGCGCCTTGTTGCCCAGCTGCCATTCGATCGCCTTGGCGATGCGCGGGTCGCTCGCGGATTCACCTGACGCCAGCAGCGAGTAGAGCACAATGGCATGGCCGCCGGTTTCGTAGTGCCGCGCGGGCATGGCAGGCTCGGGGATTTCGAGGTTGCCTTCTTCGAGCTTGGCGTAGAGGTACGCTTTGGCCTTCGTGGTGGCTGCGTCGATCTGCTCGGCGGTGGCGGCGCGGGCGGG
>Ga0070665_100003177_pt1 | contig 17682 bp, 10 predicted proteins | sample KBSS13metaG_FD_65862 | JGI IMG/M metagenome (GOLD analysis project Ga0070665, IMG submission 65862) | Switchgrass rhizosphere microbial communities from Kellogg Biological Station, Michigan, USA - KBS S1-3 metaG | ecosystem: Host-associated > Plants > Roots > Rhizosphere > Soil ...
CGCAGGTGTCAAACCAAAAGTAGCTTTTGAAATTTCAGCAGTTAAAATCGCATATTCTTTTTGTTGGTTTACATCCCTGTTTTTCCATTCCTCAGTGAGTTCTTCGCGGATAGCTATACTGCGCATACGCTTTTCAATCCAATCATCAGAATACCCTTTAAGTTTGTATAGCTCTCTTGTTCGTTGCGCGGCCATTTCCGGATTTTCAATTTCATCCAATCTGTCTGAACCAACTTGTGCCAGCCATAATTTGAAAGGTTCAGCTTTTGAGGAAGGAATAGATTGAATAATTCTGAGAAGGCCCTTTGTATCGGCTGCTTGTATTTTTCGTTTTTTACCGTCTGCAGCCTCCATTTCAACCAGGGTACAAATTGTACCCCAGTTGCTTTTAAGCTGTTCATCACGGGCAAGCATCTTTTTGATATATTGTTTTACGTCAGAACTATCCGTTAAGATTTCAACAACATCCTGAACAGAAAAAAACCATTTCTGTTCTTCTTCATTCCACTCCGAACGCACTTGTTTTCGTTCAAAAAGTTTTATGCTGTTCATTAGTTTTCCTATGTTTTATAATTGCACGATTTGCGATCTGGTTTAACCATTTTTTTGCGAAAGCTGCATCAACTTTTAAATATACACCACTTACTTTATCGCCGGAATACGATTTAATTCTAATAGGTACGATTACTCATCAGCAATAAAATGTTTGTGAGAGCTTATATGTAGTATTATTTTTTTCTCATTCCTCTTATTAAAATACCACACAACCTTCATTTTTCCTCCCCACATCATATCAATCTATCTTCCTATATTTATTACAGCATCTTTATTTCTCTAACCAAAACTTATTACCATGCCTATCAGAATGACAGATGATCCACAGGACCCCGATCAATATAAAGATGACCAGGGTGGCGGTGGGGGAGGCCGGTCAAATTTTCCGGGTGGAGGAGGAGGTGGCGGCTTGATTAGTTTATTGCCTTTATTATTGGGTCTCTTTCGTGGTAAAGGAATTATTCTGTTGTTGGTTATTGTCGTGGGTGGTTATTTCTTTATGCGTAGCGGCGGTTGCAATGTTAGCGATATAGCAAAACTGGCAACCGGTGGTTTTCTCGATCCGGCACAATTCAGAAAAGCCAAAATTTATGAACCGGTTTCAGAGGATGATCCAAATAATCCACCGTTACCTGAAAGTGCAAACCTGCAACGTTTTGCTCCTGCGGTAGGCAACCAGGGGCAACAGGGTAGTTGCGTAGCATGGAGCAGTGCATATGCAGCCCGTTCTATTCTCGAATCGGCCAGAACAGGGCAAACGGGTGAACAGGTAAAGTTTAGTCCTGCCTTTTTGTATAACCAGATTGGATTAGAAGGATGCCAGGGTTCATATATCGTGCGGGCGATGGAATTTATGACCCAAAGAGGCTCTGTTCCTTACGATCAGTTTCAATATACTGACCAGGATTGCAGCCGCCAACCCGATCAGAATCTGCAACAAATGGCGCAGCAATATAAAATGCGTGGATTTAACCGGTTGACCAAAGGCGATAATACAGAAAATCTGGATTTGTATGCTATTAAACAAAATCTTGCTGCAGGTGCACCGGTCGCCATAGGAATGATGGTAGGTCAAAGTTTTATGCAGTCGATGATGGGTAAAGATGTTTGGGAGCCTGAACAGGGCGATGAGAGCATGATGGGCTTTGGTGGTCATGCCATGTGTGTAGTTGGTTATGATGATAAGAAATATGGCGGCTCCTTTTTATTAATGAATAGCTGGGGGCCTGAATGGGGAACGAATGGTTTTGCATGGGTGCGCTATGGCGATTTCAAAACATTTGTACGCGAAGCATATGGCCTCGACCCGATGCAACGGGTAGGTGCAGCCGCAAACATCCCATTCGCCTGCGAAATTGGATTGATGGAAGTTGAATACCAGGGTAATAAGACCGTGACAAAAGGATATATTCCACTGCGGTTAACAGGGGGCAACCGGTTTTCTACAACATCACCGCTAAAGATCGGCGCTCATTTTAAAATGGAAATTAAAAACAGCAGCGAATGCTATATCTATGTGTTTGGAAAAGAAACTGACGGTACCAGTTATACGCTTTTCCCTTATCCCACAAAAGAAGACCCGACAAAAACCAGGTATTCTCCTTTCTGCGGCATATCCGGATATCGTTTATTTCCGAAGGATAAAAGTATGACGCCCGACAGTATCGGTACAAAAGACGAAATGGCTGTAGTGATAAGCAAACAGGAATTGGATTGGAATGCTATCAACCAGCAGATCAGTCAAAATCCACAAACTGATTTTGGCAGTCGATTAAATTCTGTTTTAAGCAGCAAGCTTATAAGAAATGTTCGTTTTGCGGGTTCAGACAAAGGCACCCTGCAATTCAACGTAAACGGCGATGAAAACCAGGTGGTGGCTACGATTGTGTCAATCGATAAGCAATAATAAAAACGGTGAACTGAATTAGTTATATATTTTGTTCAAATTCGGTTTTAGTATGAACAAGTATACGGATGAGTTTATAAAAAGGCTGAAGCATCCTGTACTATTCAGGATGTTTCTTTTTGCAAAGATTCCCAGTGCTTATTTTGCCGGTGTACGTATCAAAAACATCGATGAAAAGAAATGCGAAGTAACGGTACCGTTCAAATGGTTTTCACAAAACCCTTTCCGGTCCACTTATTTTGCATGCCTGAGTATGGCTGCTGAAATGAGTACGGGGGCACTGGCTATGGCGTATATTTATAAACTGGATCCGCCCGTTTCGATGCTCGTAGTAAAAACAGAAGCAGAATATTTTAAAAAGGCAACCGGTAAAACAAACTTTGTATGTAATGACGGCGTAACAATGAAAGAAGTGATAGAAAAAGCAGTTGCCACCGGCGAAGGAGAGTTGTTTACAGCCGTTTCCAGCGGGTTCAACGAATCCGGCGAATTGGTTGCGAAATTTTTAATAACCTGGTCTTTTAAAAGAAAAACTAAAAATGTATCGCATCATAATTAGGATCGCGACAATCAGCAAATTAAATTAGTATTATGAAGATAGCATTTCACGGCGCGGCCCGTACCGTTACTGGATCGAAGCATTTACTTACTTTGAAGAATGGGAAAAAAGTATTGTTAGACTGCGGCATGTTCCAGGGATTGGGAAAAGATACCGATGCAATGAACCGTGATTTTGGGTTTGATGCAAAAGAAGTAGACGTCATGGTGCTTTCTCATGCACACATAGATCACACAGGCCTTATTCCCAAATTGTATAAAGAAGGTTTTCGTGGAAAAATATTCTGTACGCCTGCAACGAAAGAACTGACCGGGATTCTTTTACTGGATTCTGCAGAAATACAGGAAGACGATATAAAGTTTAGTAATAAAAGGCGAGCTGCGGAAGGATTGCCTTACCTGCAGCCATTATATACCATAGAAGATGCAAAGAATAGCCTTGGTTTATTTGTGGAGGTTGAGTATGATATATGGTTTGATGTAACGGATGGAGTAAAGGCGATGTTCACTGATGCGGGACATATTATCGGGAGTGCCTGCGTGCATTTGCAGATCCAGGAAAACGGAAAACAGACTGCGCTTACGTTCAGCGGCGATGTTGGCCGTTATCGTGATGTCATTCTGAAATCGCCTGAAGATTTTCCGCAGGCGGATTATATAATTATGGAATCTACCTATGGCAACAGCCTGCATGAAATGAACCTGACAACACCCGATATGCTGCTGCAATGGATTCAAAAAACCTGTTTGCAAAAAAAAGGCAAATTAATCATGCCGGCATTTAGCGTTGGCCGCACGCAGGAAATTTTATACGCACTGAATCAATTGGAGTTTGAGAACAGGCTGCCGCCGGTGGATTATTTTGTTGACAGCCCTCTCAGTATTGAAGCCACTGAAGTGGTGAAGAAATACCCGCAGAATTTCAATAAAACGATACAACACGTTTTACAAACGGATAATGATCCGTTCATGTTTAACGGTTTGAAATACATCAAAACAGTTGAACAATCAAAGATGCTGAATTTCCGGAGTGATCCGTTTGTGGTCATTTCCGCAAGCGGTATGGCCGATGCGGGTCGGGTGAAGCATCACATCAGTAATAATATCGAAAACAGCAGGAACACCATTCTGATGACGGGTTATTGCGAGCCAACTTCTCTTGGTGGCCGGCTGGTAGCCGGGGCAAAAGAGGTGTCAATATTTGGCGTGCAGCATGAGGTGAATGCTGAGATCGGGGCTATCCGGAGTATGAGTGCTCACGGGGATTATGAGGATCTCAGTCAGTGGCTGGCGCACCAGGAAAAGAGATTGATCAAAAAGCTTTTCCTTGTACACGGAGAATATGACGTCCAGGTTGACTTCAAACAACGATTATTAAAAAAAGGTTTTTTTGATATCGAAATTCCTGAACGGCATTACGAAATTGGTCTTCCATAAAAGCGCTTTACTGCCCGTTCTTTTAAAACTTTGGTGATTGAGTGTAGAGTTTTATCCACAATTTTTGAGATAACGGGAAAGGACATACTGATATAATTGGTGCCATCTTCGCCATCGCAAATTTATAAATCACTTCCAGTAGAAATCGTTAGTAATAATACTATTCGCGTCGACGACAGCGGAACAATGGACCTTTATTTTTTATCAACGCTTCAATAGCAAGCAGTATACGTAATATATAATATCAATGTAGAGTTCGCTGCCAACAAAGGTTCTGTGTAAAATGAATAGTGCAATAGGCCGTCACGTCTATCGTAATATTACCGGGCCTTCACTACGCTGAGAATGGAGTGAAATGCTGGTGAAATATTTATTATTAAAAATAAAAAAGCCAGCTACAGAAGTAACCGGCGAAATCCGCGTTCTTGTCTGTCTAACTATGTTAAAATATTGTGCCAACCTTTGCCCATGTAAAATCTCACGATTGCTGGCATTAAACTTGAAAGAATTTCCCTGAATTTTAAACCACGGTATGTACAGAGAAATTGTAACCAGGCGTGCCGAAGCATATTGCCACTTATTCTTTCACTGTTGTATGGGCGACGAGTCCCTGGTACGCAGAGAGACCGCTTTTACAGTAGCGAAATACGTAGAGGGGGGATTGAATGCAAATGTTGACCTGATCGATGAAATGTACAGGTACAGAGTTTATCGCCCCTACATACATAATGAGTCTGACTTTCTCAACTACCTGGTAAGAATTATAAATCCCGCCAGCCCGATCACTCTTTACTTTTATTGAATTGAAATTATTCTTGCCGACAATAAGTATATGGAAAATTCTCTTGCGCTGCTGAAAAGAATTGCGACAGCTTTGAAGCTCTCTTCGCATGAACAGTTTAATGCTATGAGATTGATAACAGAAGTAAAATCTACAGAAGCTGCATAATACCGGGCGTCCATCAACTCTGCTACTAAGAAGCCAATCCTTTATTGTACGAAATACTTTCCACCAGGTCCTTCACCTGCTGTGGCGTTCTGTTCATTTTAGCCGCCAACCTTGCAAGTAATTCTTCTTCCTTTCCGGGCTCATAAACCAGGTCTTCATCAGTCAGGTTGATGTTATTTTCTTTCATTTTTTCCTTTACTTCTTCCCAGGGTGCTTCCAATTTTAATTTCATACCCATAATCATACTATTTAAAATGGATAACCAATGGCTATATTGAAAACTAGATTTTTCTTTCGCCAGTCGGGATCACCGAAATTTATTTGATTAAACACCCATCGTTGCCCGTCTGGCAAAAAAGGTTTTCGCAACGGGAATGCCACATCCAGTCGTAATACCAGAAAAGTTATATCAAAACGCAGACCAACACCGGTACCAACAGCTAGCTCGCGTAAAAAATGATTGGTGAATTTTCCACCGGGTTTTAAACTGTCTGCATTGTATAGCCATACATTACCGGCATCTATAAAAATTGCACCGTGAACTATGCTGAATAGTTTGGTCCTGTATTCGGTATTTAGCTCAAGCTTTATATCCCCTGATTCATCAGGGAGGAAATTTGTTTGTGAAGTATCCTCGTAGGTTCCCGGACCTACCGAACGGCTCCTGAAAGCACGAATGCTGTTATTGCCCCCGGAAAAAAATTGTTTGATGAATGGAAGCTGCAACGAATTCCCGTAAGGGAAACCGATACCAACAATAGCCCTGTTTGCCAATACAGAAGTTGATGAAAGTTTCAGGTAGTATCGCAATTCACTTTCTATACGCAGATATTGTGAAAACTGCGCATGCGCGATGTATTTAGTTTTACCGGATTTTGTATCGGCACCCGATACAAGCCCCGCGATATTCCCGGAAATATCCCAGTTGCCGTTGAAGTAAAGGCCACTCATGACCTGGTTGTTCAACAATTCATTGTAGTTGTAATTATAGTTTGAACCAAGAATAAATTGTTTATCTATCGCCCTTTGCAGCACGATATATTTGGCAGCACTATCTTTATACTCCTGCGTTACATTGAGTGGCTGAACATAGGTAATCGCCACCGGATTTAACTGGTGTTCTTTTTTCACACTTTCTTTCCAGCTATACCCGTAATTCATACGGAATGAATTCAGGCTGTATAACTTGTTTTTGTTCAGGATATCATATCCAACGGTGATGGTTGTTTTCGGAACAAAGCCTCCCCGCGTATTCAAATCAAAGAAGGGAATAATAAAACGGGGAAATACAAGATTCGTTTCAAGGCCCGCCCGGTATGTATTGTATCCTTTCAATGCGGCACTGTACTGGTATTCGAGACCGCCCGTCGCATCAATCGACAGAAGTTCGCCGGCCTTGAATGTGTTCCGGTTTCGCCAGCCAAAAGTTATCGACGAGCCGGTGAGGTTGTTGGACTTTGTGTTGCCATTTACTTCTGCCCGAATAGATTTTTTTGGGAATGGACTCAGGTAATAATAAACATTCAGTTTGGTAGAGTCGCCCGGAACTTTTTCAAAACGGTTTTTTACAAATTTGAAAAGCCCGAGATTGACTAACCGGTTTATAGTAAGATTATGATCTTTCCTGTTGTATATTTCGCCCGGTTTGAACTGCATTGTTTTTTCGAAAAGTTTTGGCTTGTATTGTTTGCTGCTGTCTACGAGATAATATCCGTTGTGTAAAACTGCTTTGTCTTTTGCCGTATCGGATGCGCCGGAGTTCAGTCTGAAGTTCGTATAAATAAACACGTCGTTTATTGTGTAAATTTTTTTTGCATTGTCAGGAGTTTGCGGCTTCGGCCTGACATGAAGATCTACCAGGTGTTTGCCAAGGGTTGAGTCAACCTCTACAATAATATAATCAGGGTTAAAATAATAAAACCCGTTCTCCTTTACGTGTGCATCTATACGCTCGCGCTCATTTTTTATTACAGTAAGGTCAAAGGCATTTTTCTTTTTTAAAAATGTTTTTGCCGAATCTTCAAGTATAGTTTTTGCCAATATGGTCGTGTCGTGGCTAAAGCTTACGGCATTAATATGATACTGCGGGCCAGTTTGTACAGTATAGATGGCAGTTGCTTTCCGCTTTTTAACGACAGTGTCCCCGGCAACTGCAGCATTAAAAAAGCCGCGATTCTGCAGTGTACTTTGCAGCACTTTTACATTATAATCGAGATTGACCTCGCTGAGTAATACCGGCCGCTCACCGAATTTTCGCTGAAACCAGCGACCCAATGATTTTCGTTTGGTGGATTTTCCCGGAAGGCTATACATAAATAATTTGAACCGGATTCCCAATATCTTTTTATTTGGTCTGGGTCTCGTCAATGATACCAGGTCGGCGCGCAGTGCTTTTTTCGTTTTGCTTCTTAATTCATTGTCGGTGATTTTTACTTTTGCGCCGGTGTATAAAGCATCATCAGCCGGCAGATATCGCGACGGACCGCAGGACGATACAGCCAGCAATGAAAAAAGAATAACGATATAGCCTGACAGTTTCTTCATCAGGGTTTGGTTTTATTGGCAGGTGCATTTTGCGTTTGTCCCGGTTCGTTAGTTAATAATGCTTTCCGCCTCGCCTCTCGGCGCCGGCGTTCTGTTTTTCTCGGATGGAGGATTTCCCAAAATTTATTATAGTCAAGTGTAATGATAAAACCAAGCCCTGTTTCAATAATATAACCGTCGATCACGCCCTGGTATTCATTTTTGCGATAAGCCCGCAGCATATACCGGCCATCTTTGCTAAGGCGGTAATTCAATGCAACATTTCCCGCAATATTGCTGCTGTTTTGATTGGAATTCTGCGGCCCTTCCAGTTCAAAATTACTTCCAACGGTAACGGTCAACCGATCATTGAGCAACCGTTTGGAAACGCCAACGTTCAGATCGGTTCTGTCCTGGCGCTCACCTGTTGTATAATCGTCCGAAGATTGCACGTCGAAATTAAGATCAACACCTTTCACAAGGCTTTCTGCGAGCCTGTTTAATTGCTCTGTTATCAATTTGCTTGCGCTCTGCCGCACCAGCGTACCTGTTGTGGTGCTCGTGCTGGAGTTAAAGGGGTTTTCGGCGACAAACCGGTTCAACAGCAGTAAAGCAAATACCTGTTTATTTAATTCACCTTCATCCATCCGTAGCATTTCAAGCTGGGACCGCACAGCGGCCACTGTATTAGGCTCCGCATTATAATCCTTGTTCTCAGGCAGTACGACGTCAAAAGAAATTTTCGGTTGCAATAATTTACCGGTCATTTTTAGAAAAACCTGGAACGGTAACTTTTGCAGATAGGTATTTCGTTCTGCAGTAGTGACATTTCCCAATTGATTCTTTACAAGATCAAGCGGTGCTGTACTTACTTCGTAGGCCGCTATAATATTCACATCCGCTTGTGTCGGTTCTCCTGCCCATACTATTTTGCTTCCTTTTTGTATGTTGAACCGGCGGCGCAATATATTCAAGGTCAGTTGATAGGTGCCTTCCTGCAACTCGTATGATCCAGCCAGTATTATTTTTCCCGAAGGATCAACGGTTGTAGTAAGCAACGCTTCGCCATGTACGTTCAGAAAATCACCACTCCCTTCATCCACGATTAACGTTAACTCTGCTTCTTTTTTTATTTCAATGTTTACAGAGATATCGGCGCCTTTGAATGGTAAAGTATTCAGCGTATCGAAGTTGTCTTTCATTACCACTGAATCATTTTGCGGAGCATCTTTATCTACAAAAGCAACGACTCCTTCACGATTTTCAACACCCGGATCGGGTTGAGGCAATACAACTGTAAATTTTGTTTTATCATTTACGGTCAGTCGTCCGTCCACTACCGGTGCCAGTTCGGTACCTTTTACACGGAGGTTGGTGTTAAAAAAAAGTCTTCCATAAAAAAGCTTGTTATTTCTTTTCGTACTGCTGCTTGCCTGGAAATCGTTAGCACGTACAGTGAAATCGAAATTGTAATTGATAAAATTTTTGGTTGCCGCCGTGCCGTTCAATGTCATTTCATTACCACTTGAATCCTTTATAGTAAACTTGTCAAACAGGATGCCTTGTTCATTTACCTGCAATTTTTCATTATCTATCGCGAAACGGGTACCCAGCTTTGTTGGATTAAATGCGGCCTGAACAAAATTTAAATCACCATTGATTTTTGGTTGATCCAGTTTTCCTTTTACAGTAAACCGTCCGTTTACTGAACCAGAGGACTTCGTTATAGCCCCGTCTGAAAACGCTTCTGCGGTCGTCAATGGAAGCTGTTTCAGATCCAGTATCATGTCCAGGTTATTGTCAGCCTGTTTCGCATAATAACTACCGCTGATTTTTACATCATTGCCGCGGCCCGTTAACGTAATATCGGCGCTATATGTATTGGCGGTTTTATTGTTCACAAGCAATTTCACATTTCCCGCCGTGTCATGTTTTATGTTGAGATCAGCAATGCTCAGGTCACCCGTAAACACAGGTTGTTTGGGCAAATCGCTTACGATAGCTTTTCCATTTAAAGTACCACCTATTAAAGTGGAATCCGGTTGTACAAAAGCGGTAAGTGTTTCCAGTTTAAAATCTGTAAAACTTACTTCGAGCGGAGAACCCGCTGACTGCTTTTGACTGTTTAAACTGAACTTCTGGTTATTTTTTGAAAGATTGAAATTATCAGCGAGCACGGTTTCTTTGCTGAGTTCGATTTTGTTGTCCTTCGCAATAGTCCATTCATCATAGTTTAGTAAAAGGCTATCAGGTTTTATCGAAAATCTGTAGGCGCCTTTTTCCGGTTGTTCAAACAAACCTGAGAGGTTGTATTTATTTTTATCTGCTTTGTCCCTGATATTTACAGCAAAGTCAATTTTATTATCCTTTATTAAAGTTTTCAGGGTGGTATTATAAAGTATAATGTTTTGCCCGCTTGACAGCAATTTTACATTAGCGTTTACACGCAGGGAGTTTTCAGCATTCGCCGTTGCAACGAGTCCATGAATTTTCATTGTTTCTGTTTCAAACAACGGGGCATTTATTTGTGCATTCCATCCATTGTCGTCGGAAAAATGAGCGCTTAACGTAACAGAATCCATTCTCCGGAGCACTGGTATAAAAGTCTTAACAGCAGGTTTATTGAGCACTTTTGCAGTTACTTTGAAATCATAAGGTGTAGTCTGTTTTGCTGAATCCGATTTGTCCACTGAAAAATAGGGCTCTATTGCCTGCTGAAATATACTGCCAAGCTGCGTCAATTTATAACGCCCTTCAATAGCCGCATTTGCAACATCGCTTTCCAGGTGGACATATTGACCACTATCGTTGTGACCTGCGTCAATCAGTATTGTATCCATTTTCATGCGCTGTTCATTGTTCACCAGCAATGAGTTGGTCACATACAACCTGCCTTGCAGACTGTCAGGATTTAAAACCGGGAAATCGGCATCGATCTTTCCCCTGTAAACAATGCTGTCTGTGGTGAAATGAAGGGGCAATGTTTTGATACTATCAATTGTGGTTACTAATTTAACAGACGGGGAATTTGCAGCCAGGTTAGCCGATGCGTCAAGTGAAAAACTGATGTTTGGGTCTTTAAGTGCAGCATTAACTTTAGCCTGTTGTCTTGCGATTGAGCCATTCAACTTTAAATCGTGGTAGATATATTGTTTTATGACCGCCGATTTTATCAATCCATCAATAGTTGCATCAGCCGTTGTTTTGCCAAGCCCTGATCCTTTTATGGTAAATGATGCGCTAACGGGGCCGAGCATATCCTTTTTCTGCAGGAGAGTTCCTAAATCAAGCTGATCGGTTTCAATGTCAGCGGTATAATTCGCATTTATGGAATCGGAAAGATTTTTTACGTCAGCATTTATCGTTGCTGCTCCCAGGTTAGTCTGTACTTGCAGGGCTGTGCTAAAGCTTTCTTTATTTCCTTTTATATTCCCGGTTACATTCATTTCGTCAGGAATAGTAATATTTTGAGGTAACACAGAATCCGGTACAAATAGCAGTACATCTTTCTTTGACGTTTGCAATGATCGTATGGAAAGGTTTGCATTCAATGCATCGGCTTGCGGAAGACCGTTTATCGTGCCGCTGATATCTACATTTGTATTGCTCAGTCCCTTCAGTTGCAATTTGTCAATTTTTAAATCTGCAATCGTCCCATGGATCTTACTGTCGATGTATAATACAGAATTTCCATCGGCAAAGGCGGGCTGCGTGTGTAAAGAAGGTACAAACAATAAAACATCTTTTACTGAAACCCTGCTCTTTTGCAATACAACGTTTACCTCGGCCTTACCTGAATTATTTTTAAGCGATTCAAGCGATACATAGCGGATAGAAGCTTCGTTTCGTAATTCGGTTCCGGGAGTTTTAAGGTAAAAGTCTTTTAAAAAGGCGCCCTTTTTTCCATAGGCAAAGTCTGCATTTAACTTTTGTAATTGAAGACCGCTCTTTTCAGTCAGGGATGCATCATTCAGGTTACCGGATATTGAATCAGCGTCGAAATAAAATTTATCGGCATGAATAGTTACCTCCCGTGCATCCAGGTGGCCATAATCAATTCCTTTTTTTACAGGAGCATTATTATCATTGTCAAATTTTAAATTATTACTGTCCAGTTTTACCGATGCAGCTGTGATTTTCCATCCCGCTTCAGCCTGGCTTTTTACTTCCTGCTTCGTTTCCTTTTCTACTATTTTCGCTTGTTTGGTTTTGCCCAGCCGTATCGCCGCGGTTGTTCCCTGAAGAGTAAAATCATCAAGATCAATAGTACGATTTGAAAGATCAATCTTGTCCGGATGAATAAGTAAATTTTGAAGATCGAGATAGGTGTAGACAGAAGAAACATTGTTACGGTAATCAATATTTATTTTTTGCAGTGAAATTTCTTTCGTGGTCAAGTCAAATTTAACCGGCTCTTTGGCGTCGGCTATATCCTTGGATTCAGGTTCTGGCTTTACTAACGGTTTTGATTGATATACTTTCGCGGTAAAACCGTCGAGTTTAAAACGGGGCACATCAAATTTCATATGGGCAAGGTCAAATGTGCTGATGCGTGTTTCCATCGTACCGATCATCGCTTCCATATCGCTGCCGGTAATAGTATCCTTGTATACCAATCTTATTTTATTCAGATTTATATTTTTAAAAGTCAAATTGTTTGCAGTATCCTTTTTAGCAGGTTTGACTTCTTTTTTATCTGTTGATCCAAACGCATCGATAATAAACTGGAAATTGAACGCAGTATCCGGCAATTGCCTTTTTACTTTGGCAGTAATATTGTCGAAGAACAAGTCATTAATTTCAATTTCGCTTCTCAGGAGTTTCAGCAGCGAGATGTCGGCTTTTATTTTGCCGGCGGATAACAAGGTATCTTTTTCCCTGTCTTCAATATAAATCCCCTCAATGACAACATCTTTTGGAAAACCGATGTATATTTTTTCAACGGCAATGCGGGTGTTTAATTTTTTTTCCAGCCATGCTACCGCTTTTCCCCGAATGAAATTTTGTACAGGTGCCGTTTGTATCAGCAAGACAAGCGCAACAAAAAAAAGCAGGAGTATAAGAACGGTTTTGAGCAGGATACGTAAAATACGTACACCAATAGGTTTTTTTATTTTTTTTTCCTGGTTTGCCATCTCCTTACCGCAATATAAAACATTAAGCCACTGGCCGCCGGTTATAAACAGTAAAATATCGTGCTTGATTGTTTAAATAAAATAAAGCGGAAACACTGTGCGTTTCCGCTTTGGCTGATAAAGGCTGCTTTATCAACTTTCAGAATTGCTGATAGACCTTTTGCAATTCAATGAACGTTTCACACTTTCTTCTTCCAGGCTGATAAGCAGGCTCTTTGACAGACTGTTCAAAGGTACTTGCAGCGGCCCCGGGGGTGATCATTGATGATTAATCCCACCGCTTTTACTTTTAACTAACAGCATCATGTCGTACATAACTAAAAATGCCTATTGATTACTTCGGTAATCGTATTATTCGTTAATCGCCTCAGGCATCACTGCCACTGCGAATAAGACCAAGCAATAATGATATAACGGCCAGTACGATAAGGATGTGAATTAAACCGGTTAAACTGTAAACAAAAACACCGAGTAGCCAACCTATGATCAGGACAACCGCAATCACATAAAGTATACTTCTCATAATTTATATTTTTTAAGACAACTAAAAATCTTTTGCCACCTGCCAGGGTATCCTATATATGCCATCAAAGACAGAAATAGTGGAAAATATTCCTCAAATGCTCCCTCTTTACTAATTTGAGTATCAATTTTCAAGGCAGGAAAATTGGTACGGTTTTGCTCATATTTTAACGAACAGATATATCTACCTTGGCCACCCAGACAACTATAGTAAATGCTGAATAACCCGGTTTCTTCCTCTGCAGATATGGCAAGACGCTTACAAACGGGATCTGCCGCAAATCATTTTGATGTGGAAAGCCAGGTTTACTTAAACACAGAGGGAGAAAGTGTGGCTGCATGGGACCTTGACCTTAAAACAAACAATTTCTCCGATCCGCCATTTCCGGCCAGGATCTTCGGTCGTGAAAACCCCGAAATTTTCAACTACCAACAATTGCTCAACCAGGTTCACCCAGATGATCTGCCACATGTAGAACAGGCATTTGATAGGGCAATGCGGACAGGAGTGTACTTTCATGAAGCCAGGATAGTGTGGCCGGATCATTCATTTCACTGGATAAGAACAAGTGGCCGTGTAGTGTTTGACAAAGCGCATAAGCCTAAACGTATTCTCGGTATAACCCAGGATATTACTTCTGAAAAGCAAATTATCGTTAACGATCAGCAAAGTGAAATTCGCTATCGTCAAATTATTTATAGTCTTCCCTTTGCTTTTTACACGTGTGATGCAGATGGCAATATCGGCATTTATAATGAGGCAGCTGTACAACTATGGGGAAGATCGCCGGGCAAAGACGACCAATGGTGCGGATCATTCAAAATTTTCAGGCCGGATGGAACAACACTTCCTGCAGATGAATGCCCGATGGCTGTGACGTTGAAAACAGGAAGGATAGTAAAAGATGCAGAAATACTTATAGAAAGGCCAGACGGAACACGGATAAATGTTTTACCCTATCCCAGACCGGTATATGACGGGAAAGGAAATATTACGGGTGGAGTAAATATGCTTGTCGACGTTTCAGACAGGAAAAAGATTGAAAAAGATACCGCTTGGCTCGCCGCTATCGTCGAATCTTCCGAAGATGCAGTGGTGAGTAAAACGCTGGAAGGTGTAGTGACCAGCTGGAATGCAGGTGCAGAAAAGCTTTTTGGGTATACTTCAGATGAAATGATCGGTCAGCCTATAAGTAAATTATTTCCCGAAGACAGAATGGATGAAGAACCGAAAATACTTGACCAGATTAAGCGGGGAGAAGTAATCAATCACTTCGACACGATCCGGTTAAATAAATCGGGACATCCTATCGACATCTCGCTTACTATATCGCCTATAAAAGACAAGAATGGGAATTTAATCGGTGCTTCCAAAATAGCGAGGAATATAACGATCCAGAAAAATCTTCTTAAGGCATTACAGGAAAATGAGCAGCGCTTGCAGATTGCGATTAAAGCAGCGGAACTGGGTACATGGGAATTTAATCCTGTAACGGAAGAAACGCAATACAGCAGGCGGTATCTTGAAATAATGGGTTTCGATGAAAACGAAAATCCAACGCACGCGGAACTTATATCAAGAGTACATCCCGAAGATAACCTTAGGAGAAACGAAGGTTTTCAAAGAGCATTGAACACAGGCGTGCTTGATATGGAACTACGCGTTGTTCACCGCGATCATTCCATTCATTGGATCAAAGCACGCGGAAAGACTTTTTATGACGCGTATGGTCAACCCGAACGCCTTCTTGGGACGATACTGGACATTACTCCGCAGAAGAAAGCGTTTGAGGCTTTGCAGGAAAGTGAATTATTATTTAAAACCATCGCGAATGTCGCACCGGTCGGGCTTTGGATGACAGACAAACAGGCAAGAAATAATTTTGCAAACGATACCTGGATTGAATGGACCGGGTTGCCCTTGGAAGAGCAATATGACTCTGGCTGGATGAGTTGTGTATTGCCTGAAGATGCAACGCGGGTGAAAAACAGGTTTGAACAGGCGCTTGCCAATCTTGAGAGCTTTAATGATGAATTCAGGCTGGTAAGACAGGACGGTGAAACTCGCTGGTGCCTTACCGAAGGATTCCCGTTTTTTAATGATAAAGGACAATTTGAAGGATATGCGGGTTCTGTTACTGATATCACGGAACGCAAGATGATTGAAAAAGAACTGGAAATAAAAGTAAAAGAAAGAACGCAGGCGCTGAATATCGCTAACTCGGCACTTGAAAAATCAAATGATGAACTTGAGCAGTTTGCTTATGTGGCCAGCCATGACTTGCAGGAGCCACTTCGGAAAATCAAAACATTTGTAGGCAGATTGCACGAGTCAATGGAAACGAAAGTGGATGGACACAGCAAGGTATACATGGATAAAATTATTGCCTCCACTAACCGTATGTCAGATCTTATACACGATTTGCTGGAGTATTCACGTACTGCAAAAATTTCGGAAAAGCATTCATTAACGGATCTAAATGAAGTTTTCGAAAACGTAATAGGAGATCTTGAAATACTTATCAATCAGAAAAAAGCGGTCATTCATTCTGAAAAATTACCGGTATTGTATGCAGTGCCTCACCAAATGAATCAGCTTTTTACTAACCTGATCAGTAATAGCTTGAAGTTCCTGGATGAAAGTAAGGCGCCTGAAATCACCATCTCAGCAGCAGATGTCACGTCTGAAAAAGCGAAAATTTTCGGACTTGAGCCGGACAAAAAATATACAGAGATAATTTTTACCGATAATGGAATCGGTTTCAGTAATGAATATGCAGAAAAGATTTTTGAAATTTTTCAGCGGCTCAATCCACGGAGTGCTTATTCCGGTTCCGGTATCGGTCTTTCCATATGTCGTAAAATCGTCAGCAACCATCACGGGATCATCTTTGCAAATTCAATAGAAGGGAAAGGTGCATCATTTCATATCGTTCTTCCGGTTGAAAACATATAATCGTATAGAAAATCTGCCAGTTTACTTCTTTGCAAACCGGAATACGACATTGTATTTAATTCTTAAAGAGAATAGCGGGAATTCATCCTTAATGAAGATAGTATAATGGTTAACGTCCACAAAGTAACTGCCGCACCGGTAATTTTTGCCCAACCTGATAAATGATATACGACAATAAGTGTGAGCCAGCAATTGAAATAGAATGCCGTTGTAAAAAGGAACCTGGCTGTGTTAGTATTCATGATCCGGGTTAATTTGAATTTAATTAAGCTATTTCCAGACTTAATTTAACAGGGCTGTGATAACGGGAAGGTTTGAATAGAGTAGTAAATAAATTCTGCAGCAAACCCTTTGAAGCGGCAGCTTTAATACTCTTACTTTTCTGCTCATAATATTCAACTTTTACCATTTTTAAATTTATAAGCGCCAGGTTTTGCAAAGCGGCATGTTCTGTTTCCGGACCCAGCGCAACAAGCTCCCTGATTGTTTCCTTGTCTTCAGCAACATGCGCATAGCCGCTCACGTAGATATAAAACGGTTTTCCCTTTCTATAAAATTGAAGATGAGCCGGAAAAGATTTTTCATATTCCGTCATTAATTGTGGAGGCCTTTTGACAAAAAACCACAGGTGACCGTTTTCATCCATGCGGAGAATAGAGATAATGGAAACCGGGATCCTGATCAGCTCGTTCGTCGTACTGTAGAGTATAGCGCTTTTAATTTCATTGATCCTGGCTTTCAAAAAAGGCAGATTGTTTTCAGTGGCCATAAGTCGAAAAGTTTATTTTATGTTAATGTTCAAATCTGATACCAGCGATGACCGTCAAACTTTCAAAAATTATGAGGAATAAGTTCTACGCAAGGTGATTTAACGGGCACAATTTTGGCGACCAACGAAAAAAATACTGTTATGAAAACGAATGAAAAGGTCAACGAAATTCTGAATGACCTTATAAGAATCAATCATGATCGTGCAGAACGGTATGAAAAAATTATTGGACAGCTACCTGATTCGGATACTGATCTGAAATACCTGTTTAAGCAGTTTATATTTGATAGCGAACAAAATGCGGACAAATTATCTTACTTCGTTTTGAAAATGGCGGCAAGCCATCAACTTTGGATACCATCTCAGGTAAAA
>Ga0070665_100003178_pt1 | contig 17682 bp, 16 predicted proteins | sample KBSS13metaG_FD_65862 | JGI IMG/M metagenome (GOLD analysis project Ga0070665, IMG submission 65862) | Switchgrass rhizosphere microbial communities from Kellogg Biological Station, Michigan, USA - KBS S1-3 metaG | ecosystem: Host-associated > Plants > Roots > Rhizosphere > Soil ...
CAGTGGAACTGGCGGGGACTGATCGCCTACTTCGCAGGCTTTGTGGTGATGATCCCGTTTTTCAGCACGGGGTTGTACACGGGATCAGTGGCGAAGGCCCTGGGCGGCGCGGATGTCGCGATGTTGGTCGGATTGCCCGTGGCGGGCATCGTCTATCTGTTCGCGTGCCGGTCGTTCAACATCGAGCACGACCGGCACCTGGCGAAAACGGCTGACCTCGGATTAGAGTGACTGACCGACGGCATCCGCTTTGATGTCATCCGTCCACTGGAAGTAAGACGGCTGCTTGCGGCGATACTCGACGACCACCGGCTCAGACAATTTCCAACGGCGCGGCAGCGCGTACTTGCGCGCAATTCTTACAAGCTCCTGCAGAGTTTCAGCGTCCTGCAGAGTCATCTTTTCATCCGAGCCGGTCCAGCGTTGGATGAAGTTGGCGCGCAGGGCAAGCTCCCTGCGAAAACGCTCAACATAAGACGGTCCCTGCGCAGTTCCGGAGCGTCGGGCGGATTGATCTGCGTTAACCACGAGCTCTTCGATGCAGCCGTCGGTGAGTCGAATTCTCACGTTGGCGGCCTCCAGCTCCTCGCGAAGCCAGCGTAACCCCGTCCCTTGCACCTGAAGCAGCAAGCGCACCATGGAATCGAGCCCTTTCATGATCTTCCCCTGTGAAGACAAGACTTATGTCGTGAGATGGCGACAACGCGCCCTCGCGCACTGCAGGATGCACACCCTGTGCCAAGCCCACGCCACTAGGATGGCGGCGCATCCAGGTGATCTCAATGCAGTGAGGGCCCCCTGGCGTTGTATGAACGCATCAGCCAGCGGGCGTATTGACAATTAGACCGCCGGGGAGCACGGCGATCCAGTGACTAAAGTGATGTGGGTCGGCTGGGGCTCGAACCCAGGACCAATACCTTAAAAGGGTACTGCTCTACCAACTGAGCTACCGACCCGCCCAAACGGGGCGCGCATCATACACCACGCAGAGCCGATGTCAGCTCTTAGGTGCGTTCGCCGGAATCCGTTTCAAGCGGTCCGTCGCCAGGCGCGCGGCGTCAGTGTCCGGAAATTTCTGCGTGACATCTTCCAGCGTCTTGCGCGAATCAGCGAAGCGCTTCTGCTCATACTGCGTGAACCCGAGTTTGAGCATGGCGTCAGGGGCCTTCCGCGACTGCGGATACTTCTGCAATACCGTACGAAACGCCGTACCAGCGTCATCGTAGGACCGTGTCACGTAGTACGCCTCACCGAGCCAGTACTGTGCATTCTCGGCGAGCGGGCTCTGAGGATACGTCGTCAGGAAGTCTTTGAAGCCGGTGATGGCGATGGAATAGCTGCCTGCCTTCAACGCAGAGAACGCCTGCGAATACACCGACTGCTCCACTGACGATGCGCCGGCACCGCCTGCAGGCACGTCCGTGCCACCTGGGCCCGACCCCACGGCCGCCGCTGCGGCAGCCCCGGCGCCGGTAGCCGCACCCACGGAGCCCGCGGTTCCAGCGGCATTGGTGGCATCACCGGCGCCTGCGCCCGGCACGCCAGCGGCACCAGTAGCGCCGTATGAACCGTTGTTGGCGCCAGCACCACCCGGAGCCGCAGCCCCGTAGGTACCATTGTTGGCGCCAGCCCCGCCACCGTACGCGCCGTTGTTGGCGTTGGCACCGCCGCCGATGATGCGAACGGAGGCCGAAGCAGCCAGCTGCTTCTTCATCTGCTCGTTGCTGTTCTCCAGCTCATCGATCCGTCCCCGCAGCCGGCGAGTCTCCTGCTGGACGGAATCGAGGTTCTGCGCAAGCTGCACCAGGCTCTGGTTCGACACCACACGCTCGATGCGCGCAACGCGGGCATCGAGATCATTCAGCTTGATCTGAACAGGATCTTCCTCGGGTGGAGTCGAGGCGCATCCCGCCAGCACAGCAGAAACCGTAATCGCAACAGGCAGCAGCTTGTTCATGGAGGACGTCCTATCGTTGCGGCTGTGGCTGCACAGGTGCAGCCTGGCCACCGGGGCCGAGGTACACGATCTCGACGCGGCGGTTCTTCGCCCACGCGCCCTCATCGTTACCCACAGCGGCCGGGCGCTCGGCGCCGTAGCTTACCGTGGAGATCTGCCCTTCCGTAGCACCCTGCAGCATCAGAGCCCGACGGACCGCCTGCGCGCGGCGCTCGCCGAGACCGATGTTGTACTCGCGTGAGCCGCGATCGTCGGTGTTGCCTTCGAGGCGAACCCGGGTGCTCGTATGGCTGGCGAGATACTTCGCATGCGCAGCCACCACATCATTCCCGTCGCCCTTGATGTCACTGCTGTCGAAGTCGAAATAGATGACGCGCTTCGCCAGCAGGCCGCCCTGGGGACCTGCGACATCGTCATCGGCCCCGACGTTGCCCGCATTGGCAGCATCCGAGCCGGCGCCCGCAGAGTCAGCGCCGTTGTTGGCACCAACTTCGGTTGACTGAGAGGCCCCTGGCTTGGGCTTCTTGCTTGCGCACCCACCGGCACTGACCAACGCAGTCGCCAGCATCAAAACCATCAGTATTTTTCGCATACCTTTATCCACCCTTTATCGGCCGGTAATACGGCTCAAACCTTACGAACTATTGAGCAAACGGTCCCCAGGCAGGTTCCCGTACCCCGCCCTGTTCCGATTTCAGTCGCAGCCCGATCAGGCCATCCACCGAAACGGTTGCCAGACTTGCGCGGCTACCCTCGCGCTCCGAAAACATGATTGTACTGCCGTTCGGCGCAAAGCTCGGCGACTCATCCAGGTGTCCCTTCGACAACACTCGAAAGGTTCCACTGTTGAGATCCTGAACGGCCACGCGGTAGTTCCCGCTGTCCTGCGTCACCACCGCCAACAGATTGCCGTCCGCGGATACTCGCGGCCGCGCGTTGTAGTTGCCAGTGAAGGTGATGCGTTTCGGGCGATCACCCGGATTGACGCCGATCCGATAGATCTGCGGCCCGCCCGCACGATCCGATGTGAAATAGATGTACTTGCCATCCGGCGACCAGGTCGGTTCCGTGTCGATTGACGGGTCGTCCGTCAGCCGACTCAGATTCTGGGTCTGCAGCTCGAGGATGTAGATGTCTGGGTTGCCGCTGCTGCCCCCCAACGTCAACGCCAGCTTCTTGCCGTCAGGCGACCAGGACGGTGCACCGTTGATTCCCGCGCGAGCCGAAACCTGGCGCCGCTCGCCCGTCCGCACAAACTGCACGTACACGGCCGAGCGCTTGTTCTCGAATGACACGTACGCCAGCCACTGACCATCGGGAGACCAGGACGGCGACATCAGGGGATAGCGCGACTCGAGCACGAGCCGCTGATTCTCACCATCGGCATCCGCCACAATGAGTTGAAACTTCTGTGCAGGCGGCTGCCCATCCACCGACACATACGCAATACGCGTAGCAAACGCTCCGCGGATACCCAGAATCTTCTCGTACACGACGTCGCTGACACGATGTGCCGCATTGCGAAGCGCGCTCGGAGTGCCCGTAAAGCGCTGTCCCGCAACCCGCTGCCCCGTCAGCACGTTGAGCAGATCAAAATCGACGGCGAGATTGCCGCCATCCAGGGGCACGACGCGACCGACGACGATGTAATCTTCGCCGGCGTTCTTCCAATCGCCCATGACGACGGCATTCGGCTGCGTCGGCGTTGCCGGCATGTTTGTCCGCGGCAACGTGCGGAAGCGACCACTGCCTTGCAGGTCGTGCTCAATGACCGATGCGACATCCAAGCCGCCGTCGCCGGCGTTCGGCTTCGCAAACGGCACGATGGCCACCGGCACGGGATCAGAGACTCCGTTGGTGACTTCGACCTTGAGTTGCGCCCAGGCCGGCCCAACGGCGCCGGCCGCCAACAGGGCGGTCGCGAGATAGACGGAAACTGCTTTGTTTAATCTCATGGCGTACTGTTGAAGTTTGACATCAATCGGGCCTGAAGGTGACTTCCAGATCCCTTTCGAACAGGGACGGGTCCGGGGGCGGCGGCAGCGGCGAGGCCCGGTACGCCGCCGCTTCAATCGACTCACGCACCGCCTGATCACCGTTGCAGGATTCAATCTTCGCGCTCAACACCTGGCCCCCTGGAGCCTGAGTGATATGCAACACGCACTGGATGCCCTGCCGTGCCGACGGCGGCCGCAACCAGGCGCGCTGGATTCGCGCCGCAATCTGTCCCACCCAGCTCACCAGCGCGCCACTGTTGCGCACCTGGTTGGCGTGCTCCTCGGCAGCCAGGCTGTTACGTAAGTCGGCCTCATTCTGCTGCCGCTCCTTCTCATCAGCGGCGCGTTGCGCCTCCTCGGCCTTCTTCTGCTCCGCGACTCGCTTCGCTTCGGCCGCCTTGCGCTCGGCTTCGGCCTTCTCAGCGGCCTCGCGCTTACGCTTCTCGTCCGCCAGGCGCTGCGCCTCCTGCTGCCGCTTCTGCTCATCGAGCTGGTGCTGCTTCTCCTGCGCGTCGCGCTCAGCCTGCTCTCTGGCGGCCTGATCCTTCGCAGCCTGCTCCTTCTGCGCCTGTTCCTTCGCCGCCTGCTCTTTCTGAGCCTGCTCCTGCTGCTCTTTGTCCTTCTGCGCCTGCTCGCGCTGCGCCAACTCCTCCGGAGTCGGCTGCGGAGGTCCCGCAGACTCAACTGGCTCAGGCGGCTGTGGTTCCGGCGGCGGGGGCGTTGGTGGCGGCGGCTCGGGCGCGGGCGGGGTTTTCACCGCGGCTCCCTGCACCGATCGCGAGTCAACAACCGTCCCCTCAATCGCCAGCGTTGGGGTTGGTGGCGGCGATTTGTGATACGTCCAGAATCCATACGCGAGCGCCGCAACCAACGTGCCGTGCAGAATCACGGATAACGTTATGGAGACCCAACGGTCACTGGTGCGCTCGAGCATAGGAGCTTAGGTCAGCGACTACGGCGCGCGGGGTCCCGCGAGGGATCCGGCAGCGGATCGGTGATGAAACCGACCTTCTTCGCCCCGGCCTTCTGCAGGATCACCATCGCCCGAACCACCATCCCATATTCGACGTGGTTGTCAGCCTTGACCAGCACCGGCAGGTCCGGGTTTTGCCGCAGCGCGGCCTGAGACCGGGCGGTCACGTCCGCTGCCGTCAGCGGATCCTGCGGATTCCCACCCCCGATATTCATATACAGCGCACCTGCCCGGTCCACCGACAACACCAGTGGAATGGCATTTTTGAGCATTTCGGGGTCCAGGGGTTCCGCGCCCGCCTTGGGCAGATCCACCTTGATCCCCTGTGTCAGCAACGGTGCGGTGATCATGAAAATGATGAGCAACACCAGCATGACATCGATGTAGGGCACGACGTTGATATCACCCATCAGACGTCGACCGCGTGAGACGCTTGCCATTGCTTGGCGCTCCTACGCTACGCTCGTTGGCGTTGATACCGACGAGCCGGCAGAAGTCGGCACCCCATTTCCGCGGGTCGCATGTCGCTGGAGGATGGATGAGAACTCCTCCGTAAATGCGTCGAAGCGGATCTCCAGGCGGCCGACCTGATCGGCGAAACGGTTATAGGCCACCACCGCGGGGATAGCTGCGAACAAACCGATGGCCGTTGTGATCAGGGCCTCCGAAATACCCGGCGCCACCATGGCCAGCGTGGCCTGCTGGACGTTTCCGAGCGATGAGAATGCGCTCATGATGCCCCAGACGGTCCCGAACAATCCGACATACGGACTGGTGGAACCGACGGTGGCCAGCGTCGCGAGACTGGCCTCCAAGCGGTCGATCTCCTTCAGGTGAGCCACCCGCATCGCGCGCCGCGCACCCTCCAACAACTGATCCGCGGCCACCGTCCCCTGTTGCCGCAGCCGCGCGAACTCGCGGAACCCGAACTCGAAAATACTGGCCATGCCGGTCGTGCCGCCCCGCTGCTCGATGGCCCGATACAACTGAGCGAGGTCCCCGCCCGACCAGAAGCTGTTCTCGAACTGATCGGCGTTTCGGCGCGCACGCCCGATGATCAGGCGTTTGCGGAAGATGATGGCCCAGGACATCAACGAGGCCAGAAGCAAAATCCCGATGACAATCTGCACCGGGATGCTGGCCTCGACAATGAGGCGAAGAATCGAAAGCTGATCACCCATTCGGCAGGGCTCCTCCAGCGTTGGTCAGAAAGTCCGGCAGCCGCTTGGGCCGCAGGGTCCGGGCGTCGATGCAGGCGACGCGTACACTAGCCTCCACTAACAGCTCATCTGCGCCGCGGTAGATCCGCTGCACAAAACGCACAGAGGCCGAGCCCTCAACGGCCGGCTCGCAGGTGATGATCAGCTCATCGTCGAGTTTGGCCGGGCGCCGGTACTCGATGTTCAGACTCACCACTGCAAACAGAACCCCAGGCTCCTCAGCCAACTTCAGCTGCGAGAATCCCAGTGACCGCAACCATTCTGTCCGGGCTCTTTCGAGGAAGCGCAAATAGTTCCCATAGTAGACGATGCCGCCCCCGTCCGTATCTTCCCAGTAGACTCGTGACGCCCACCTGAACGGGCTCACTTATCGTCCTCGAAAAGCTGCAGATTGGCGGCGATCCGCTCTGGAGTCTTGAGACCGAAGTGCAGGTAGGTGGCACGGGTAACGATGCGTCCACGGGATGTCCGCACTACGAACCCTTGTTGAATCAGAAACGGCTCGACGACATCTTCGAGCGTGCCTCGCTCCTCACCGATCGCCGCGGCAATGCTGTCGATGCCGACAGGACCGCCGTCAAAGCGCTCGATGATCGTCGTCAGGAACTTGCGGTCCAGCGTATCGAATCCCAGTGGATCGACCTCCAGCATGTTCAACGCCGCTTCAGCGACCTTCTCATTGATGCTGCCATCGCCTTTGACCTGCGCGTAGTCACGGACTCTACGCAGCAGTCGGTTTGCGATTCGTGGCGTACCGCGGGAGCGCTGCGCAATGCGTCGTGCGCCGTCTGTATCAATGGGTGCGTTGAGAATAGACGCCGAGCGCGCGACGATCCTTTGAAGATCATCGACGCCGTAAAACTCGAGGCGTTGCACGATGCCGAAGCGATCGCGCAAGGGAGACGTCAGAAGACCGGCGCGCGTCGTCGCTCCTACCAGGGTGAAGGGAGGCAGATTCAGCTTGATGGAGCGGGCCGCAGGCCCCTCGCCGATCATGATGTCGAGCTGGTAATCCTCCATCGCCGGATACAGCACTTCCTCGACGATGGGCGACAGGCGATGGATCTCATCCACGAACAGGACGTCGCGTGCCTGCAGGTTGGTCAGCAACGCGGCCAGATCTCCCGGACGCTCGAGCACCGGTCCGGATGTCTGTCTGAGGTTCACGCCCAGCTCCGCGGCAATGATGTTGGCCAGCGTGGTCTTGCCGAGGCCGGGGGGCCCGAAGATCAACACATGATCGAGCGCCTCCGCACGTTGACGCGCGGCGCCGATGAAGATCTCGAGTTGAGTCTTGACCTGCGGTTGACCGACATACTCTTCGAGAGTCCGCGGACGGATGGCGCGATCGACTGCCTCCTCCTCTCGCGTGGCGGACCCGCTGACCACTCTTTCTGCTTCTGCCTGCACCCTCTGTATCCTCAGATCGCGCCCTGAAGGGCACGTCGGATCAACTCTTCGGTGGAGTGTGTACCGGGACCCGCTGTCTTGAGCAAGCGGGTCGCTTCAGCCGGCTTGTAACCCAAGGCCACGAGCGCGCCAAAGGCCTCGGCCTCGGGATTGGCGCCGGGGGGTCCGGCGACGGCGTTGACGACAGTTTCAGAAGGCGGCCCCAGGCGGTCCTTCATCTCCACCACCAGGCGCTCAGCCGTCTTGCGTCCGATACCCGGCACCTTGGTCAACGCTGCAATGTCCTGGTTCTGAACACACAACGCAAAGGCCTCGACATTGATCCCGGACAGCAGTGCCAACGCGATTTTCGGACCGACGCCCGACACTTTGATGAGGCTCCGAAACAACCTGCGCTCATCGTGCGTCCCAAAGCCGTAGAGGATATGCGCGTCCTCGCGAACCACGAGATGAGTCAGGAGAAAGACTTCCTCGCCCACGGACGGCAACAGGAAGAACGTGGACATCGGCGCCTCGATCTCGTAACCGACTCCACCGACGTCCACCATGAGTTGCGGCGGTGTCTTGGAGGCGATGCGGCCTCGGATCGATCCGATCATCGGGATTCCAACTGATGCAGCCTGCGAGTGTGCGCGTGACACACGGCTATCGCCAAAGCATCCGAGGCATCGGGGGACAGCGTTTCGTTCAATTGCAGCAGCGTTTTGATCATGTGACCCACTTGTGCCTTCTCAGCCGCACCGGAACCCACGAGAGCGAGCTTGATGGCGCGCGGGGCGTATTCGAACACAGGGACGCCCTCAGGCACGGCGCACAGGGCAGCTCCCCTTGCCTGCCCCAACTTCAATGCACTTTCCACATTGCGGTTGACGAATACCCGTTCAACCGCAATCTCCCCGGGACCATGTTCCGAGATCAAAGCCGTCAGGGCTTCGAATATCCGTCGCAGACGTTCGGCCAGTTCCAGGCCGGCGACGGCGATGCAGCCGTGGGCGACGTGCTTGTAGTCGGCACCACGGCATTCGATGACGCCGAAACCGGTGCGTCGGGACCCTGGGTCCAGCCCGAGGATTCTTACGTTGAAGGCAGGCACCGGACGCGGCTTCGGTTCGGCGACCCGAGCATCCGCCAACGTGCTGACATCAAGAGCGCGCCAGGACCTCGTCCGGTATCTCGACATTTGTATACAGATTCTCTACGTCTTTCAGGTCTTTGAGGGCTTCGATCAAATGCACCATCGCTCTCGCCGCATCCCCCGTGAGCGGAACCGTAATCGAAGCGCGCTGGGTCACTTCCGCGCTGGCTGGGACGAACCCTGCGGCCTGCAGCGCCGCGCGCACGGTGTCGAAATCGATTGGATCGGTCAATACTTCCAGCGGAGCTGGTATCACATCCTCCGCGCCCACCTGCAGAGCGACCGCTGCCACCCGGACGGCGTCCGTGCCGCGCGGAAAGGTCAGTCGTCCCACCTCATTGAACAAATAGCTGACCGCTCCGCGCGCAGCCAGATACCCGCCGTACTCACGCACAACCTGCCGCAACTGCGCAATCGTCCGATCACGATTGTCAGTCCGGCACTCGAGAATGAGCGCGCCGCCACCGGGGCCATAGGCCTCGACGCGGAGGGTTTCAAAAACATCCGGCACCGAAATCCACTCGAGGCAGCTAAGCTTCGGCGCCGCCAAGGAAAACAGGCAGGTATGATAGCCCGCCGACGCCCAGAACCGTAGCTCTACGTGGAGACCCTACAACTCTGCCCGCCGCCGATTCGCCAATCGATTGCCCTCACCCGGGGCGCCATCGAGGAAGCGACTCAGGCGCCGCCTGACCGTCTCGCCCTCGCCGCCGAGGCAGCGGAGGTCATGGGCGCGCTGACGGACGATCCCGTGCTCGCCGCAGCGGTTCTTGCGAAACCCGTGGTCAGCCTTCCCGGCATCACGCCGGAGAAACTCGCGCGCCTGGTCGGTTCCCCCGCAGCGGAGACTGCACTGGCACTCGTGCGGCTGGGTGAGCTGGGGCTGCCCAGGGATTGGTCTCCCACTCAAGGCCTCGACTCCCGTCAGGCAGAGACGCTCAGGAAGATGCTGTTGGCGGTAGTCAGCGATCCGCGGCTCGTGCTTGCTCGCTTAGCCGAACAACTCGTCGCGCTGAGGCATGCGCGCTCCCTACCTGACGCCGAGCGAGAGCGATTGGCCGTGGAGACCCGTGCAGTGTTTGCGCCGTTGGCCAATCGGCTCGGCGTGTGGCAATTGAAGTGGGAACTCGAAGATCTCGCTTTTCGATATCTCGATGCGGACGAGTATCGGCGCATCGCAGCAGCCCTCAATGAACGGCGTGCGGATCGAGAGCGCTACATCGAGGAGCTTTGCTCCGGTCTGAAGGCCGAACTGAGCAAGGCTGGAATCGACGCCGAGGTGTACGGACGGCCCAAGCACATGTACAGCATCTACAGGAAGATGCAGCGCAAGCATCTCGCCTTTGAGCAACTGTTTGATGTGCGAGCGGTTCGCGTCGTCGTGAGATCGATACCCCAATGCTATGCGGCGCTCGGCGTCGTGCACGGATTGTGGCACTACATACCTGGCGAGTTTGATGACTATATCGCTACACCCAAAGGGAACTTCTATCGCTCGATTCATACCGCGGTGATCGGTCCCGGCGGCAAGAGTGTCGAGGTGCAGATCCGTACCCGCGAGATGCACGAGCACGCGGAGTTGGGAGTGGCGGCCCACTGGACATACAAGGAAGGCGGCGCCCGCAATGCAACCTACGAACGCAAAATCGAGTGGGTGCGGAAGTTACTCGAGCCGCAGGATACGTCCACCGACGAGACGGACCGCAACTTCCTCGAGCGGATGCGCACGGAGTTGTTTGAAGATCGGGTGTATGCGCTCACGCCCAAGGGCGAAGTCATAGATCTGCCCCGGGGATCGACGCCTCTCGACTTCGCGTACCAGATCCACACGTCTCTCGGGCATCGTTGCAAGGGCGCCAAGGTCAATGGGCGCATCGTGCCCCTGACCTACACTTTGAATAACGGTGAGGTGGTTGAAATTATCGCCGGCAAGCTGGAGTCCCCGAGCCGGGACTGGCTCGCTCCGGAACAGGGCTACCTCGGCTCACCTCACAGCCGGACTAAAGTCCGTGCCTGGTTTCGCAAGCAGGAGGAAGCGGCACAGCCCGCTGTTGCGCACGCGGCCACCCCCGTTGCCGAGCCTGTCGTTGAGGAGCCGCCTCCCGTGGTGCGGCGGCGTGTGCGTAAGGCTCTCAGCGGATCGCCTGTTGACATTGAGGGAGTGGGTGACCTGCCAACAACCCTGGCGCGTTGCTGCGCACCCCTGCGGCCGCAGCCCATAGCAGGTTACGTAACATTGGGACGCGGTGTGACAATACATCGCGCTGATTGCCCCAGCCTCAACCGCATGCGCGCGCTGAAGCCCGAACGGGTACTTCAGGTTGAGTGGGCCAGCGACACGGCCGAGGGCCTGGTGGTGCAGATCTCAGTCACCGCCTACGATCGCCGCGGGTTGGTTAGAGATGTGACGGATGTCTTGGCGCTGGAGCGCCTGAGCATCGAGGCTATGACGACCACGACCGATCGGGACGCAGGTACGGCTCACGTCCTCGTAACTGTCTCCGTCACCGATTTGGACCAGCTCGCGCGCGTCCTGCGCAGGCTCGCCGGCGTGCCGAATGTGACGCATGCACGGCGTGTCCACTGACCAACACTGTGTATCCGGCCAGAATATGGAAACCGTGATCTGCCGCTGAGCCCGGCGGCAGCCGTCCGGTAACATTGGCCGCATGCGTGTGCTCGTTGTCGACCAGGATTCCGCCAGCAACTTGGCGATCACCCGATCGCTCCGGGATCTTTACACCGTCGACTGTGTAACCAACAAAGGCGACAGCCTCGACCTGCTCCGCTCCAACACGTACGAGGTCATCGTGGCCACGGAACGTCTGGAAGACGGATCGGGGCTGGAGCTGCTGGGCACCATTTCCAAGAAGTGGCCCTCGGTGTTGCGGATTTTCGCGGCTGAGCGCCAGCGCTTGCAGTTGCTGCGCGGGCGGCTGGGGCCTTTCGAGTTGTTTCAGACGCTCACCTACCCCATCGATGCCGAGAAGTTGATTGCCACACTCGAGATGGCCGCCGCCGCTCAACACGGCGTTGCGGAGCAGATCGAGTTGACCGATGAGGCGCCTGCCGAGGAACCCGAGCAGAATGATCCCATCGACCTCGAGCAGTCGGATGAGTTTGAAGAGCCGCGATTTGCGCGGGCAGGCCGCGCATCAGGGCCAGCACAAGTCAGCTCCGTAGGTCAGCGCCCTTCAGCGCGCAGTGCGCCGCCCGCCCCTGCGCGAACGGCCGGGCCGGCCCAGCGCGCCCGTTCTGTTTCTGCTGCCGCTGCGGCGCCTGAAGCCCCGCGCGGGCAGCGAGCGCGCCGCGATCTCGAACCCAATCAGGCGAATGATCTCGCCGCGAAGTTTCCTGGCTCGGGCACCATCGGTCCGCGGCGCGTCGCCTCCGGGGCTGGGTCGCCCGGTGGATTATCGAGCGGCTCGGCAGGCGGGCCAGCGCGAAGCAGCCGGCCACGGAGCGCTGCTGGGAAAGCACCGCCGGTCAGATTCCCACCCCTCGAGCGAACGCCGCCCCTGGAGCGGACTCCTCCGCTCGAGCGGATTCCGCCGTTGGAGCCGCCGAGTGCGCGCAAGCCCGGTGGCGATTTTTCAGAAGCAGCCGCCATGGCCCGCGCCGCACGGTCCAACTACGAGTCCAGCTCGGACGAGGTGGACACGAAGCGCGTGGCGGTGATGATCGGCGGCGGCGTTGCCGTTGCGATCGTTGTTGTGTTCCTGGCGTTCAAGATGTTTGGGTCGAAGAGCGAGGCACCAAAGGCGGCACCGCCGGTGGTGGCTCATGCGCCCGAATATCCGCCTGAGGTCACGGACCTCGTTGCGCAGATCGAGGCCGCCTTCAAGGCCGACGATTTCAAAACCGCACGGGCGGATGTTGATAGGTTGCGGCAGTTGTCGCCGTCGCATCCGCGGTTGGATTTCTTTGATGGGTTGTTGATTGCCAGGAGCAATGCCGCCGCCAATGGGCGCGGTACGGGCAAGAAGAGCGGCAAGTCGGGCAGTTCCCATGCGGCGAATGTTCCTGTTCCTGCTCCTCCTCCAGAGGTGACGAACGCCAAAGCGCCGCCGCCCCCCTCTAACACATCGGCGGCCGATGCTGCGCCGACGCTGCCGCCGGAGACTCCGGCTGGCATGACCCTGGCGAATTCGGCGGCCGCCGCCCCAGTCACACCCGCTCCCACTCCAGCTCCGGCACCTGCCGCGGCTCCTGCTGTTGGCGCGGCAGCACCAGAGGCTGGCCTTTCTGCCCATGCTGCTCCCGCTGCCGCCGCTGTCCCTGCCCCTGCCGTCACCGGTGCCCCTGTCGTCACCGGTGCCCCGGCTGCCGTCACCGCCGCCACTACCACGTCGCCTGCCGTCACCGCCGCCGCTGGTGCGAACGTCGCCGCTGGTGCCAAGGCCGCCCCTGTCGCGCCCCCCGCTGCCACCGCCGCTGTGCCAGCTCAGGCATCCCCCGCGCCTCGCCGAGGCGGAGACGAACCGCCGCCCGTGGTCCAGGAAGCCAAGCTGGTGCGTCGTGTGAACCCAGAGTACCCGTCTGCGGCGAAGAAGGACGGCATCTCAGGCTTCGTCGACCTGGAAGTTACGGTCTCCAAGCAGGGTAATGTCGACGACGTCACCGTCATTCAATCAACCCCGTCGGACATGTTCGACAAGTCCGCCGTCGCCGCCGTACGCAAGTGGAAATACGACCCCCGCTTCGTCGACGGCCTCCCCTCGACCGCGCAAGTGAAAGTGCACCTGGACTTCGGCCCCAACAAGTAGCCGACCTGCGCCACACGCTCGCGGAGCCTTGGTCGACGACCACGGAGCCATGCACCGGCGTGCGTGCCCCAGCGAAGCTGAATGCCGTCCACTCAATGCCGTCCACTCAATGTCGTCGGCTCAATGTCGTCGACTCGATTCGCGTCGGCGGTCAGTGGGCGTCCAGCATCGCTACGATGTCTTGCATGTTGCGGCGCTTAGCGGTGTCCAGCGCGTCTATGCGGTCCTTGTTGCGGACCCGGGAGTTTGCGCCGCCCTTCAACAACACCTTACACACGTTCGCGTGACCTTCGCGGACGGCGACAATCAACGCCGTGTTGCCGGCATTATTCTGCTCGTCGATGGTGGCTCCGCCGCCAACCAGAACATTGACCAAGGCAGCATCGCCTTTGGCAGCGGCGGAGATGATCGGCGTGTCGCCGGACGACCCTTTGGCGTTGGGTGAAAGCCCCTTCCGAATCAGGTGCTCCACCATGCCAGACCGCCCTGAGCGAACCGCCGCGAACAGCGGTGACTGTTGCTTCCGGTTGGAATCCACAGGCGCCCCCGCCGCAAGCAAGCGGTCGGCAATCTCCTCCGTGCCACTGTCGGCGGCAAACCAAAGCGCATCGCGCCCAGTCTTATCTGCCTGCTCTACCTGCGCCCCCGACCCCAGCAACAGCTCCAGAATCTTTGCATCAGACGACGCAGCAGCGACCATCAACGCAGACGTACCGCTCGTCGACTGCAGATTGACGTTAGCCCCCGCCTCAATGAGGTGTTTGACCGCACCGTCGTCATGCGCCCGTGTCGCACGCAATATCGCCGGCTCTTCGGTATGCCCCTTGGTGTCAGGCGACACCCCCTTGGTCAGCAACATATCGAGCACTTCGATCTCGCCGTGAGCGGCGGCGTACCCAAGAGCAGTCTCCCCGCTCTCGTCGTAGTGCGCCGGGTTAGCGCCCGCCTTCAGCAAGGGCGCGATCACGGCAGCCGCACGATATTTGGCTGCCACCAGCAGCGGCGTATCCCGCTGCGGCGTCGGATCGTCCGCGCGCGCGCCACCAGCAAGCAGTTCCGAAACCAGCCGCGCGTCATTACGGCTAGCCGCAATGTCAATGGGCGGCCAGCCTTGGTACAGCTCACCGCCGCGAGTGGGATCAACTCCCCCACCCTCGCGCATCACGGAGTTTTTCAGGTGGCCTGTCGCGCCGGCTTTCTTCAGAGCCTGCACCGTCTCCGGGTGGTTGTTCTTTGAGGCAACGTCGACGACAGTCCAGCCGTCGGAGTTCGACTGATCGAACGCCGCGCCCGCCGCAATCAACCTCTGCACGTGGTCGGTTCGACCAACCAGAGCGGCGTAGAACAACGCCGTGTCACCCACGCTGTCCTTCTTATTGACGTCAGGAGCGGCTTTGAGCAGTTCGTCGAGGATACTGTCGCTCTCGGCTTCAGCAGCGAGCATCAACGGCGTAACGCCGAATCGATCCGCATGTCCCGTGTCCGCACCGGCGGCCAGCAAGTGTTGAACGGCAACGTCTGAGCCGCTCATCACCGCATACTGCAGCGGAGTACGGCCAAACTCGTCGGCGTTTTCGACGCCGGCGACCTTTATGAAGATATCAAGCGTCTTCTCATCGCCGTGACGGATTGCCCAAACCAACAGCTCGCGAGCGAGCGCGGTATCTCCCTTGGCATCCCGTGACGGAGCCAACGGCAGTGCGTGGGCGGCTTTCAGCTTGATAGCCGTGGGCTCGCCCATGCTCGCGGCGCGGGCAACCCACGTTTCGGCAGCAATGCGATCTTGCTCGGAACCGTCGGCGAGCAAGCCGGCTAGCGCCAGGGCGGCTTCGGGATGGGATCGAGTGGCAGCGGCCTCGAGCCAGCGGCGCGCCTCAGTTGGCGAAACCTCTGGAGCCACACCGCTCGCGTACACGAGGCCCAGCAAGTACTGCGATTCAACGTCGCCCTTGTCGGCGGCCCTACGCAGCTCCTGCATCGCAGCGCCGAATTGCTTCGTGCGCAAAGACGCCTTCGCCTCTGCAGACGGCGCGCTATCCGGCCGGTGCCGCATAACCGTCTTACCCCGAACAGGCTTCGAATCATCCGCCGCGACGTCAGTCGACTTGTGATGCCCCGGCGTGATCTTCGCCGCCAAGTCCTTCACGCGCGTCCCAATGGACTTGTGAACCTTCGGCGCGTCAGGTGCTGGCGCAGCGGTGACCGTGTCAGCGGGCATCACCGCCGCCGCCGAACCAGAGGCCGTTGAGTTGGTGCCGGCGGCAGCCGAGCCACCCGCGGCAGCTGACTTGTGGCCAGGCGTGACTTTGGCCGCGAGGTCTTTGACACGAGTGGCGAACGACTTGTGCGGTTTGGGGGCGTCGTCTGTCTTGGCCCATTGCGGTGACGTTGGTGTCGCAGTCGATGTTGGTCCTCCAGCGCCCGCAGTGGCCGGTGGCGAACTGCCGGGCCCACCCGTGGCCGACGCCGGGGCCGCGGCGCGGGTCGGGGTCGATGGAGCGGTGGCGGGCGCTAACGGCTGGGCGGGCGCTGCGGCCTCGCCGGGGACCGCTTGCGGGGCGGGGGCGGAATGCATGGGCGCTGCCTCGTTCTGCAGCGGATCGGCAGCCGCAGGGCCGCTTTGCGCGGCGGCTTGCGCCACGCAACCGGACGCAACGGCCACAACGGCCAGTTGCCGCCACCCCCCACTCGACTGAAACGAGCTCATGCCGTGCCGTACTTAGTCTGAACCTGCACGCCGACGTTCTTCAGAAAGTCCGTTGGCACGATACCGCCCGCCTGAACAATGACCACCTCATTGGGAATGCGCATGAGCTTGCCACTCTGCTCCATGACCACCGCATCCGCCGCGATCTGCCGAACCTGCGATCGCAACACAACATGCAAACGCCCCGTGCGGCGGGCATTCTCCAGGCGCTCGCGATTGCGAGCCTTGGCCCGCGTAAACGCATCACCCCGGTAGGACAAAGCCACCTTGGCGTTGGTCGACTCGGCAATGCTGCTGGCAGCCTCCAGCGCACTATCGCCACCGCCCACCACCAGCACATTCTGGCCGGAGTACTGTTCCGGATCGATCATCCGATACACCACCTTCGAAAGCTCCTCGCCGGGAACACCTAATTTGCGAGGTGTGCCGCGCCGCCCGATGGCCAACAGGACGGACGAAGCCGCGTATTGCCCCTTGCTGGTGCGAATCAGGAAACCACCGCCGCGGGGAGTAATGCTCTCCACCCGCTCGCGGTACCGGATGGCCACACCGGTCTTGCGCTCAACGTTCTGCCAGAACTCCAACAGCTCCTCCTTGGAGGTCTGTGTGATCTTCAACTTGCCGATGATCGGGACTTCAACCGGCGAGGTCATGACGAGCTTGGCGCGCGGGTATTGAAACACGCAGCCGCCCAACGACTCCTGCTCAATGGTCACGTACTTCAGTCCCAGCGACATCGCCGTCAGCGACGCGGCAAACCCAGCAGGCCCCGCACCAACAATCACGACATCCACCATGCCCTGGCGCCGCTGCCTGCGGTGCGCAATGGCTTCGATGGCCTCCGTGCCCTGCACGAGCGCGTTTCGAATGAGGCCCATGCCTCCCAGCTCGCCCGCGACAAAGATGCCCGGGACGTTAGTCTCAAAGTCGGGAGTCAGGATCGGGATGTCAATTCCGCGCTTGGCTGTACCAAACACCAGGGAGATGGCGCCGACCGGGCAGGACGTGCGGCAGGCGCCGTGTCCGATGCAATCACCTGCGTTGATCAGCTCCGCCTTGCCGTCGACCATCCCGAGCACATCGCTGTCCTTCTCCGGGCAGGCCTTGACGCATTCACTGCATCCAACACACAGCGAGGCGTTGATTATGGGATGCAGCGAGACGGGCTCGTTGAGTCCGGCACGCTGCGCCTGCACGTGGGCCTCGCGGCCTTTGACCGCGATACGGCGGCGCCTGGCAACCTGCCAGCTCCACACGGTCAACAGAGGAATGAGATAAACGACCCACCAGGCACTCATTGACGCAGATCACATTTCTTGGTGTACGGCACATGCGCTTCGCTGGCACAAACTACCCTTTCAAATCATCACGGCATAGACGTCTGTTCACACAGACAGCGCAACTGGATGTTAGTGTGAACTGATTCGCAAATTGCCCGCGTCTGCGAACCGCGACGCGTAGACGCTTTCCTCAACACACGTTACAACTGTTCCGTAGATATTCCTTCGACTTAACTC
>Ga0070665_100003179_pt1 | contig 17679 bp, 16 predicted proteins | sample KBSS13metaG_FD_65862 | JGI IMG/M metagenome (GOLD analysis project Ga0070665, IMG submission 65862) | Switchgrass rhizosphere microbial communities from Kellogg Biological Station, Michigan, USA - KBS S1-3 metaG | ecosystem: Host-associated > Plants > Roots > Rhizosphere > Soil ...
GGGGCACCAGAAGCGGACACTGCCGCACTACAATCGCAATACGATTTGTCCGGGGTGAAATCGCACCGTAACGGGTTCGTCCTCCTCATAGCTCATGGGCGGCAACGCCGCATGGATGAGGATAGGCGCGATGACAGCGAGCAAGATCGGTAAGCAGGCCGTAGTGATCGGTGCCGGCATGGCCGGTTTGGCCGCGGCGGGCGCGGTTGCCGACTTTTTTGAACGGGTGATCGTGCTGGAGCGTGACCGCCTGCCGAATCAGGCGGTGCCGCGACAGGGCGTGCCGCAATCCCGGCAGCTGCACGGTCTGCTGCCGGGTGGCCAGCGGGCGCTGACGGATCTGTTCCCGCATTTCGAGCGCGATCTGGCGGATGCCGGCGCGGTGCCGCTTCGAGTGCCGGGCGAGCTTCGTATGGAGTTTCCGGGTGTCGGTCCGCTCCCGTCGCGCGATTTCGGTTGGCTTTTCTTTGGCGCATCCCGTCCGCTGATAGAGCTGACCACACGCCGGCAGGTCGAGAAGCTCACCAATCTGACGGTGCTCCCGGAGTGCCGGGTGCGCGAGATCACCGCTGCGCCCGATGGCACCATGGTCACGGGCGTCAGGTATGAAGCCGCCGATGGGCAGAAAACCCTCGCTGCCGATCTCGTCGTCGATGCGTCCGGACGCGGTGCGCCAACCTTGGCGCTGCTCCGTTGGTCCGGCCATCCGGAACCGGATGAAATCGTCATCGGTGTGGATCTCCATTATACGACGGCCACGTTCGTGATTCCCCCGGACGCATCCACTGATTGGAAAGGCATAGCCACCCATCCCAACGCGCCGGAAAGCAGTCGCGGCGGCTATATGTTGCCGAACGAAGGCAATCGCTGGGTCCTGACGCTTACGGGACGGCTCGGCATACAGCCGCCGGCTGAGCCCGATGGGTTCATGGACTATGCCCAGCGGCTCGAGACGCGGACGATCTTCGACGCCATCAAGCACGCCGAACGGCAGGGCGGATTCGAACGCTTTGCCTTTCCGGCCAGCACGTGGCGCCGTTTCGATCGACTGAGCGCCTTTCCGCGTGGCCTTGTGCCGATCGGCGATTCGATATGCCGCTTCAACCCGGTCTATGGCCATGGCATGAGCGTGGCGGCGCAGGAGGCGCGCCTCCTGAACCAGCTTTTGAAGGACCGGGCGTCCAAGGCACATCCGCTTGCCGGCTTGGCGTCAGCGTACTTTTCCGAAAGCCTGCCGTTGGTCGAGGCGCCGTGGAACATGTCGGCGGTGCCGGATCTGGTCTATCCAGAGACGCGGGGCGAACGCCCGGCAGATTTCGAGAGCATGCTCAGGTACAACAGCGCCCTAATTCAGACCGCGATGCACGATGCCGACGTTCACCGTCTACTGATGGAGGTCCAGCAACTGCTCAAGCCGCCCAGCGTCCTCCAGGATCCGGCTGTCGACCGGCTGGTTCAGCGTGAATTGTTCCAGATGGCCGCCGAATAAACATATCGGCCCAGAGCTCCTGGGCAACGCGGACGCCGTTGTTGCTCAGTCTGCCGCCGCGAAATGCGCCATCTGGTCCGCGCGTGCCTTCACGAAGGACGGGCGGGCCGTGGCGCGGGCGACATAGTCGCGACAGGCGGGACGGTCCGCCAGCCCGTCGAACCGGTCGACGAGGCGCAGCACATCCGCCATGAGAATGTCGGCGACGGAGAAGGTCCCGGCCAGCCATTCGCGCCCCGCCAGCACCGTTTCCATGTGCTTGAGCCGGGCCTCAAGGAAGCCGTCGAAAAACTTCCGCATTTGCGTTTCTTCGGTGTCGCCAGAGAACTTGTAGAAAGACCAGGGCTGGCTTGCCGCCTCGACCGAGGCGAGCGCCGCGAACAGCCATTCCATGGCCTCGGCGCGACCGCGCGGATCGGCGGGCATCAGCGCATCGCTGCGATTGCCGAGATGAAGCAGGATCGCGCCGCTTTCGAAGATCGAGATGTCGCCATCGGTCAACCACGGCACCTGGCCGAAGGGCTGGTGCGCGAAATGCTCGGCACCCCGATCGCGGAACGGCACGCTCTCGACGCGATAGGGCAGCCCGGCCTCTTCCAGTGCCCAACGCACACGGAGGTCACGCACATAGCCCCGCGGCATCTCGGGGACCCAATCGAAGGTTGTGAGGATCAGGTCGACCATTCGGCATCTCCTTCCATCGACGCCGACCTATAAGCGTTTTCGGATAGCGCAGGAAGAGAAGGATGGCCGGACATATATCCGGCCATCCCCCGAACCTCAGATCAGAACTTGCCCTGGAAGATGTTGAACAGGTCCGTGTGATCCGTCGTCCCGAGCACGGCATTGGCGCCCGGGCCCTGGGCCCAGATCGGAACGGCCGCGCCGGTATGCTGCTGGCTGGGCGGGGCGTCCGGCAGGTCGACGCCGCCGGCCGTGCTGTAGGTCACGCGCATGACTTGGCCGTCCTTGGTTTTCAGGTTATCCGAGTAGCCGGTCGGGTTGCCCGTGCCCGTGCTGTCCTCGCCAACGATCTGGCTCGTGTGGGAGTGGTCGGCCGTGACGATAATCAGCGTGTTCGGGTGGAGCCTCTGATACTCCAGCGCGACGCCGATCGCACGGTCGAACGCCACCGTCTCGCCGATCTGGGCGCAGGCATTCGCCGCATGGTCCTGCTTGTCGATCGAGGCGCCTTCAACCTGCAGGAAGAACCCGTTCGGGTTGTCCAGCAGCTCGATCGCCTTCTTCGTCATGGCGGCCAGCGCCGGCTCGTTGACGGGACGATGGCCCGTCGTGCAGGTATGCGCGGCAACGCCGTCGCCCGGGACGGCCACCGGACCGGTCCACTCGGTCGTCATGTTGCCCGCACTGAACAGGCCGAGGACCGGCAGGTCCTTCGACGTCAGATTCGCGAGCTGGCCCGTCTTGGTGATGAATTTGTAGCCCTGGCGTTGGGCCGACTGCACGACGGTCTTGCCGTTGTCGACGCCGCCGCTGATCAGGCCGCCGGTCTCGTCGAAGCGGCCCTTGCCGCCGCCGAACAGGACATCGACCTTATGGTCGACGGACTGTTCCGCGATCGAGCCGAGGCCGCCCTTGGTCTTCGTCTCGAGCGGGCAGGCACCCATGTCCTTCGGCCCCTGGCAGCCGCGCAGGCTGATATGGGAGTCCAGCACGGCCGGCGTGGCATCGGTGATCTCGGCCGTGGAGACGTTGCCGACGCGCTTGCCCTGCGCCTTGAAGACCTCGAGGATCGTCTTGAATTTCACGCCGGGTACGTCGAGCGCCCGGCTCGGCCCCTGGGAGATGCGCTCGTCGACCGTCTTGCGGCCGGTGGCCCACATGGTGCCGGTGGACGCCGAATCCGGGTCATAGTCCGGCAGGTACTTCGGGCCGGCGCCGGGCTTCAGCGACCAGGTGGTCTGGAAACCGGTGTAATGCAGCTTGTCGAGGTTCATCCGGCCCGCGGCACCGTACTGATAATAGCGGGCAACCGTGACCTCGGAGATACCCATCCCGTCACCGAGGAACATGATGACGTTCCGCGCCGGCGCAGCATGGGCGACCTGGGCTGCGAGCCCGCACAGCAATGCCGCGGCGGAAACAGCAGCCAATTTACGTTTTTGCATAACAATCCCTCTGATGGATGAACGATCTCACCCATCAGACACCGCCAACATGGCAGTTGTGTTTAAGGCTGGTTACAGAATCGTGATGTTATAACATTTCTCATAAAGCCAAGGTGACCGGCACAGATAAAGCCATCCAGCCGGCGCGTGAAATAATGGCAACAGCTTGCACTGGAATCCCGCAACGCAAGTGATAGTAATAGGCAAAATACCCGTCCCTGCCGGATTGAATCCCCATACCACCTTAGGCCTGCAAGTCGAGAGTAAGTGAATGCGCCCGATACTGCTGTTGCTGACCGCTCTTTCCTGTTCCGCCTGCTCGCCGACGGGCATGCAGACGCCTCGAGACGCGGCATCTCATGCAGCGGCTTACGATGAGACGTCCGATAAGATGCCTGTAAGCTATGCGGACCGGACCCCGCCTCAGCGCTCAAAATCTCTCCTCCTCACCGCCTCGAATTCACTCGTTTCGATGGCTGGACCGCCTAAGGGTAACGCCGACGACGCGATGAAGACGGGCGAATTCCTCGTCAAGTCGGACGGGATCAGGGCAGTCTTCGAAAATACCACCCAGGGCGCGACAACGACCTTGCGGCACAAGCCGAGCGGTCTCGTCTGCATCGGACCGCAGATCGTATTCGTCCCGAAGGCGCAGGCGACGGCATTCGATCCGGCCATGCAGTCAGGCTGCCTCAACTGGGAATCCGGGGTGCAGCACAGCCTCACCGTTATTCCCAACAGCGGTTCCGTCTCGGCTGCCAAGGCGCTCGCCGCCCTGATGGCACACGAGCACACCATGTTCCCCGCGCTGGAAGCCCAAAAGACCGGGAGCACGCCCAGCCGCGGCGACCATGCCTCCGGCAGCATGGCCGGGACGGCAAATAACGCGCCGCAATATGTGCACTTCGCCGTGGCAACCGTGAACGGCTGGGTCGTTCTGGAGGAAACACGCGGCTCGCCCGAAGAAGCCGCCGATTGCGATCGCGTTGCCGAGGCGGATCTGAGTTACGCGATCGCCTCTATCCACAGGCCGGGCGCTTAACCCCCCTTTCCTACCCGCCGCCGATACCGCGCAGGAACACGCCGCAGGCCGCGCTCAGATAATCGTCAGCCTAGCGCGGCGATGGCGGCTCGCCCGCCATCAGGAGGCGGTTGTTCAAGTCGCCGAACACCGGTGCATTTAACTCGAGTTGCCGTAATCCTTTTCCTATTCAGGGCGGCGCGCTTTGTCGCCTGGGAGGTAGCAGCAGCCTCATTGAGATGGATATACGAAACATCTATGGTTCGTATATTCCAGCCTTCTGCCGAGGATTCGATGGGCATTGTGAAAATTGACGGCGAGCTTCACGAGGAGGCCCGTCGGGCCAGCACGGTCATGTGCCGGTCGATCAATGCCCAGGCTGAGTTCTGGATGAAGATCGGGATGCTTGCCGAGGCGAACCCGACTCTGTCCTTCAACGACATCGTGAAGATGCAGCTCGAGGCCGCGCAAGTCTGCGTGGCCGGCGCGGCGGCCGCCTGACATGGTCAAGACGCCCGACGAACTGACGCTCATGCGAACGTCCGGCAGGTTGCTTGCCTCTGTCTTCGAGATGCTGGACAGGCGCGATCTTACCGGTATGTCGACGATGCAGGTCAATGACCTGGTTGAGCGCTTCATCACGGTGGATCTTGCCGCGCGGCCGGCGAGCAAGGGGCAATATGGCTTCAAATATGTCCTGAACTGCTCAATCAACCATGTCGTGTGCCACGGCGTGCCCGATCCGGGCAAGATCATCCGGGACGGCGATATCATCAATCTCGACATCACGCTGGAAAAGAACGGCTTCATCGCGGACTCGAGCAAGACCTATCTCGTGGGCAATGCGCCGCCGGCGGCGCGCAGGCTGGTGCGGGTGGCGCAAGAGGCGATGTGGAAAGGGATAAGACAGGTGCGTCCTGGGGCGCATCTGGGGGATATCGGTTTCGCGATCGAGCGGCATGCCAGGAAGAACGGCTACTCGGTCGTGCGGGAATATTGCGGGCACGGCATCGGCCGAGAGATGCACGAGGAACCCCAGGTGCTCAATTTCGGCCGGCCAGGAACCGGCCTGAGGCTAAGAGAGGGCATGGTGTTCACCATCGAGCCGATGGTGAACCAGGGTATCCGGACGGTTTCGACCGAACGGGACGGATGGACGGTTGTCACAAAGGACCGGAAGCTGTCCGCTCAATTCGAGCACACCGTCGCGGTGACCGGGGACGGCGTCGAGGTGCTGACCTTGCGCGGCGACGGGACCTGACACCGGTCATTCAGGCAGGTGTCGCAGACGTGCACGCCGATCTTCTCGTCATAGCTCTGTCCAGAATCCGAAGTCGCCCATCCAGGTCGCGTCGGCGGGAAAGAACCGGTTCGGTCCTGCCCGCCCGTGCATCGAAAGCGATAGCCGCACATAATCCGCAGATATGGAAAGTTGCCTGTCGAGCAGCCCGCGTGCGCGGCTGTAGCCGTACGCGGACCAGTCACCGTATGCGCGGACCGATATGTAACCCTGGAGAGCAGCCCTGCGGAGCCACGCTGCCGCCTCCTTGGGATCTTCCGGCACGCCCTTGCCGTGGGCGTAGAACTCACCCAATGCGAGCTGGCAATGCACGTCTCCAAGCTCCGCGCCTTTCCGCAGGATCACGGCAGCATAGTCATAATCAGGCTGGGAAAGCTGTTCCGACAAAAGGCGCGCCAGGGGCCAGAGCGCGGGAACATAGTCGCGGGAACATGCTCTTCGCAGCCATGTCTCGGCCGCTGCGAGATCCTGTTTCACGCCGCGTCCCAAGCGGTACATCTCCCCCAGTTGGAACATGACCTGCGTATTGCCCTCGGTTGCCAGCGCCAGAAGCAATTCCGCGGCGCGCGCGCACTCGGCCTCCGGCCGGTTTCTGTCGAGCAACAGCTGCGCGAGCGCCAGCTTTGCCTCGTTGTTGCCTTGCGCTACCGCCTTTTCAAACCAGAACGTGGCGGTGCTGATATTGGCTTCTCCCAAAGCCCGACCGGCAAGGAGCAGGCCAAGTCCAAGCTGTCCGGAGACGTTGCCCTGTTCGGCGGAGGCTTCGAACCATTTCCGAGCCTCGGCAACGTCCAGGTCGACGCCGAGCGCCTTGACATATTGAAAGCCTAAAGTCGCCTGCGCCTTCGCGGATCCGGCCTCCGCGGCTCGGGAATTCCAATATGTCGCCCTTGCAAGGTCCCGCGCCACGGAAGCATGTTTCTGCCAAGGGTGACCGGCTTCAACCACGCCTTGCTGGCTTGCCCTTCTCAGCGCTCTGTCCCGGCTGCTTCGGCCGGTCAGATAGATATCACCGAGCCTGACCATTGCCTCGACCATATCCAGCCTGGCGGCAGCTTCATACCAGCGGACCGCGTCGGTGAGATTTTGAGCCGCGCCCAGGCCGCGTTCGTAGCAATCGCCTATCCGGTACAATACCGCCGGGTCATCGCACCCGGTCAGTTTGGAAAGGCGTGCAAACCCCGCGATATTGTCGCCCACGGAAAATTTCCGCTCGGCCGCCTTCTGCAGTTGGATTTGGCGGACCCGCTTGACGGAGTTCAGGAGGTCTTTGGGTTTGATTGACGCCTTGAGTGCAAAATTCATATCCCGCTCCAAAATCGGGAAGAAAATTTCCCTTCGGTTGACGGTTATCGGCGGCAGAAGAAAATGCGAGCGCACGGCACTCATCCGGCATCGCGATCACGGCAAAATCGGAACGGCGCCGTTCGCCCCAAGTATGCAAAGGGGGCTGAACCGGCACGGCTCAGCCCCGCATGCCCCGCATTAACTTAGGCGTACCAATGGTTTGTGGCTGGATGCAGCCCCATGACACTTTGGTCGATCTGGTGGAAGCCAGCGGCCAAGGCGGGTGAATTGCTTGCGAGATTGTAGTTGCCCCCGGCCTGGTTGACGAACAGGGCGTTGCCGAAATGGGCGTTGGTTTCGTGAAAGGCGGTGCCGAACGTTTGGAAGTGGCTGTTCAGCAGGTCCATGTAGAAATTGTTGTCGATGGTCGGGCTTCCGCCGTCGATGTTGCTGAAGGCGGCCGGCGTCGGAGACGTCGAGGTGATAATGTTGTGCGAGAACACATTGTTGGTCATCGCATGGCCGCTGATCGACTGGAACAGGGCCGCGGTATCCCACCCCCATGACGATCCGCTGGCTGACCCAAGATCGAAGATGTTGTTCGTTACGGTGATGTTGCTGCCGCCATGGATCTGCAGCGAATGATCGACGGTGTTGGCGACGATGTTGTTGGTGACTGTGACACCAGATGTGAGATCGTCGAGATAGATACCGACGATCTGAGGATGGTTCGCGGTCGAGATCGTTGACGCGATGTAGTTTCCGCTGATCTTGGTTTGGGTGTCCACGCCGCTGCGACCGAGAAGGTAGATCGCGCCGGTGTCGAGCGATTGCGAGCTAGTTCCGACATTCTTGATCATGTTGTCGATGACACTGTTGCCGACATTGACCGTGCTGGAATCCCAGTTTTCGATGCCAATGCCCATGCCGGCGGTGTTCTGCACCTGGTTGTGGCTGATGACATTGTTGTTGGCCCCGTGAAGAAAAATCCCGCCCCCTGTTGTCCCGGTGGCGCCGGTGCCGTTGATCAGGTTGCTGTCGAAGGTATTGCCGTTGCTCTGGTTGTCGACCTCGATCCCGCTGGTGGCTGAGTTATCGATCTCGTTGCCGGCCACGGTGTTGTTGCTCGAACCTTGCAGCAGCAGGCCTTCGTGGGTGTTCGAGAACAGGTTGCCGGTAATGTGATTGCCGCTGCCGCCCTTCAGCGTCACCGCGGCGCCATTGCCACCGGTATTCCGGAGCGTCAGCCCCTGGAGTGTGACATTGCTCGCGCCGTTGAGCTGCACGAGCGTCGACAGCGACCCTCTTCCGTCCAGAATAGCCTTGGCACCCGGCGCCGATGCGATGGTGATGCCGGTATCGGCCGAACCGAGATTGATGGTCGAGCCGAGGCTGTACGTACCGCCCTGCAGGTAAATGGTTTTCGTGCTGCTGTGCTCTGCCGCGGTTATCGCCTGCTGCACTGACGAGAAGGGATTGGAAGCGCTTCCGCTGCCGCTGCTGCTGCCCGACGTCGAGACGTAGAAGGCGGCACCAGTGGGCGGAGGCGGAGGCGGAGGTGGGGGTGGAGACGGCGGATTGGTTGTTCCGCCGGATATCGAAGCCGGGAGTTTAAACTCCGCGGTTCCGTTCCAATACATGTTTCCGTTGGAGGCGAGATCGCCCTGACCGCCCGCCTGGGCGTGATAGACTTCGTAACTGCTCGTCGCGGAAACCGTCTGCCCGTTAATGCCGATCGATTTCAGGATGAGGTTGCGATCCTGGCCATTGACCACGGTATCATTGGTGTACTGGATTTGGACGTCATGGGCCGTGTTCGCCGTAACCGTCGTGTTGAACGAATAGGTCGCGGTTGCCGAACCGACAGTGGTCGAACCGATCACCTTTCCATCGAGCAGAACGTTTACATGCGCGCCTACTCCGCCCGCTAGGGTCGAAGATGCCGTGAAGGAAATTACGTTAGAAGCCATACTCGCGTCCCCTCCTGCTGTTCACGTGATCCGTTAAGGTGGCTTTAAGCATATGTGAGTATAGGATTTATTCTCGAAGCAGATCCGCAACAGAAAAATTACCAATAGGCAGAATCATCTGGCGCCATAAATTTTTTCCTAATGGTTTTTGATCCTCATATCGGGGGTATATTATTTTATGTATCTCGGCCTATTGGGAGTCGCCGAATTTTTCCGCCAGCCAGCCTCTATGAAATTTGAACATGAAATGCAAGCGCCATAATCATGTCGAAGACCGGAACGCTTTACGTGACTTTCCAGCACCTAATAAAAATAATACCCAATTAGGGTTAACACTAAATTATATTATTTACCCCGGACAAAAATGGACCTTAGAAATAACCAACTGATTTCTTGGGGGGTTTGCGAGTTTCAACTCCTCAGAAGTTTCGAGTTACTCGCTTTGGCCAAACACGCTCGGTGCTTCCGATACTATCCGGGGTGCACTCTGTCCGGTCACCGAATAGTCACATCTTGCTTCCGCCCTACAGCTTGTATTCCAGGCTGAACGTGACGCTCCGCGGCGCAGCGTAATAGGACTGATTCCATTCCAGGCTGTTCAGGTATTTCTCGTCCGCAACGTTCTTGAGGTTCAGCGTCGCCCGCAACCTCTCCATCACGCTGACGCCGGCCATCAGGTCGAGGACTGCATAGGCGGGCTGCCGCAGCAGGGCGTAAGTGTCCGACATCGTCGTCGAATTTGCGAGCGGAGCGCCGCACCGAGCTTCAGTTCGCTCAGCGACGGGATCGTGTAGGCGGTCGACCACTTCTGCGTGATTTAGTGAAATTTTTTTTGCACTGTGCAAGTTAGCCAAGTCAAAGCTATGATGACGGGATGAATGAGGATCAGATCTTCACGCAACGTCGTGTATGGCTGTTCGGACGCCTCATCCCGGCTCTTTATCTCTTTATGACACTGAAGTTCTTGTTCCGCGGCGATTGGCTTATTGCGCCCGACGGATCGCGGCTGTGGACCGATTTCCTTGCCACATGGTCGGCCGGCGATCAGGCCCGGCACGCGGGCGCTGTGTCGGTTTACGGCATTACGGCGCTCGATGCGGTGCAGAACGGAGTCGTTAGTAACTTAGCCGGGCTGCACTTGCCATTTGCGTACCCGCCGACATTTCTGTTGGTGGCTGTGCCGTTGAGTTCAATACCGTATGTTCCGGCTTTCCTTGCGTGGCAGGCGGTAACCCTCTGTCTCTACGCCGGGGCCGTATATGCCATCATTCCGCGACGTGAGGCCGTAGTACTTGCCTTGGCGTTCCCGGCGGTATTTTCGAATGTGTATGTGGGGCAGGAAAGCCTTCTAGCCGCGGCTCTATTTGCGGCCGCGCTCGCATTCCTCGATCGCCGTCCGATTTTGGCCGGCATCGCGCTTGGGCTTCTTACCTTCCGGCCGCAGCTTGGAATTCTTTTTCCGATCGTGCTGATACTCACAGGGCGCTGGCGTGTATTCGGCTCCGCAATGATCACCACGCTATGCCTTGCCAGCGCATCGCTTATTTTCTTCGGCGTCGACGCTTGGCGTGCGTTCTTCGACCACGCGGCAGAACATGCGGCTGCAACACTCTCGGACGGCCAGGCCAGCGGCAGTTGGGTCGTGCTGCAAAGCGTCTACGCGTTGGTTCGCAACCTCGGCGGGACTGCTGCGCTTGCCTGGCTCAGCCATATCGCGATCGCCGCGCTTGCGGCCCTTTTTGTTGTGCGGATTTGGCGGCAGCGATCGGTCCGCTATGAGCTGAAGGCCGCGGCTCTCGGGCTGGGCGCGGCGGTCGTTACCCCGTACCTCTATTTCTATGATCTTTCGATACTGGCAATCCCCGTGGCTTTCCTGATAGCTGACGGGCTCAAATATGGCTTCGCGCGCTTCGAGCGTCTCGCGATCCTTGCGGCAGCCATCAGCACGGTCATCTTCGTCCCCGGGCTGTTCGCCCCCGTCGGTCCATTCATCATGGCGGTCATTGCCGCGATCCTCTTCGCCCGCCTTAGAGGCCAGACCGCTATCGAGACGCGCCTGGTTGATGAATTGCCGCTTCTCGACGGCCGCATGCACCCCTGATGGGGACCCGATCCGCGCCGACTTGCGCCCAGCCTACATCCTGTACTCCAGGCTGAACGTCACACTCCGCGGCGCGGCATAGCGCGTTCTGCCAACGGAGCGCCGCGTCCAACAGTCGTCAATCCGCGGGGCGGGCGATGCCGGCGCTCGTGTGAATGCTCAGTGCCGCGCGATGCAGGCCGGGGCCTGCGCCAGGTCGAACGGCTCGCTGCGCATCGCCGGCGCCCACGGCAGCTTCATCCGCAGCATGAAGATCAGCGCTAGGCCGGTTCTCTGCTGGTCCTCGTCCAGCCCGGCGGGCAGATGCGTCAGGAACGTCGCCCGCTCCGCCTCGTTGGTCATGGCGAGCGTGAGCATCTGGACGTGGCGCTCGTACAAAACCCGCCAGCATCCCATCGAACAGCGTTTCCAGGCCTTGCCCGGGCCGGCAGCGGTCAGCCGCAGCAAGGCCTTGTCGGCATCCTCCTCGAACAGCGGATCGTAGCCCAAGGCCGCCAGCCGGGCGGCCTTGGGCTTGAAGTCGGCGTTCCACTCCCACATCAGCTGGATATAGCGCGCCGGCGAAATGCCGACCGCTGGGGCGCTTGCGTCGAACCCGCTGAGCACGGAATGGAAAAAGCTGTCGGCTTCGGGAAACGGCATTGACGGCGCACTCTGACGAATTTTTCTAATAATCACATGGGACTGAATGACCATTCAATAGTGAAATGACATTCCCGTAAGATTATTGAAAAAATGTCGCACGACGATCGGCGACAATGGTTCAAGAGAGTTACAGTATTACTCTGGCCCTCCCCGCGATTTCGCTGGACCATCGTGAAAGGCGAGTGGCACACTTTGCCCTAAGGCCGGCACAGGCCTGAACTCAATGGGGAAGCAGATGCTCAAAGGCACCGTGGCAGCGGCGGCATTCGCCTTTCTCTGCATCATGGCTCTTCCCGTCCGGGCTCAGACCCGCCCCACCGAAAGCGGGCCGGTCCAAGGCCTCACAGTCATCAATGTCGCGCAGTTCCGCGGCATCCCCTACGCCGCGCCACCCGTGGGCACGCTCAGATGGCAGCCGCCGCACGCGCCGCTGGCCCATGCCGGCACGCTGGACGCTACCAAATTCGGGCCAGCCTGCGAGCAAGGCCTGACGGCCTATCCGGTCAGCGAGGATTGCCTGACGCTCAACATCTACGCGCCGGCCTCCGCGACCGCCGCAGCCAAGCTGCCGGTGATGGTCTGGATCCATGGCGGCGGGTTCATCTCGGGGGCGGGGCGGGATTTCGGCGGATCGGCGCTGGTGGAGCGCGGCAATATCGTGGTCGTCACCATAAATTACCGGCTGGGCTATCTGGGCTTCCTGGCCCACCCGTCGCTGAGCCGGCACGACCCGCATCATGTCTCGGGCAATTACGGCATACTGGACCAGCAGGCTGCGCTGGCCTGGGTCCGGCGCAATATCGCCGGCTTCGGCGGCAATCCGGCGAAAGTCACGATCTTCGGTGAGTCCGCCGGCGGGCAGAGCGTGATCCTTCAGTTGGTGTCTCCGACCGCCGGGCGGCTCAGCGCCGCGATCGCGCAGAGCGGGTCCTATATGACGACACTACCGACCCTTGCCGACGCCGAAAAGTCGGGCCAGGCCACCGCCAAGTCGCTCGGCTGCCCGAGCCAGACATGGGCCTGCCTGCTGGCGCTGCCGGCCTCGAAGATTGCCGCCGCGCTGAATCCGCTCTCCAGCCTGGGCGCGGTGTCCGCGGTGGTCGACGGGCGCACGATCCCGCTGCAGCCGGCAACCGCCTTTGCCCAGGGCAAGTTTCAGAAGATCCCGGTGATCAACGGCAGCAACCACGACGAATACCGGCTGTTCACTGGGCTTCAGCGCGGGCTGCTGAACGCGCCGGCGCTGACGAAGAAGCAATATTACGCCGATCTGAAGAGCCTGTTCGGTCCAATTGCCGGCAAGGTCGCCTACGCCTATCCGCTAAAGGACTTCGCAACGCCGGACTATGACTACGACGCGATCCTCACCGACGTCGCCTTCGCCTGCAACACGCACCTGCTGAATGCCCAGATGGCGCGCCATACCAGCATCTGGGAATATGAGCTGAACGACCCGAACGCCCCGGTCGCCTCGGGGCCGGCGGTCGCCGGTTTCTCCTATGGCAGCCCGCACAGCGCGGACCTGTCCTATCTGTTCCCGTCCTACAACGTGAAAGGCTTCCACCCGGACGGGCCGCCGCCGCTCTCGGCCGACCAGAAGGTGCTGCGCGCGACGATCCAGGACTATTGGATCAATATGGCGAAGACCGGCAACCCGGTCGGGCCGCAAAGCCCGGCCTGGCCCGCCTTCACCGCGAAGGCGCCGGCGATCCTGAGCCTCGTGCCGCCCAAGCCGACGGCGACCGGGTCCTTTTTCCTGACCGACCATCGCTGCGGCCTGTGGAAGGCGATCCTGCTGGCAAAGGCCGGCCTGCCGTCGAATTCGCCCTACTGAGCTAGGCCGCCTCGGCCGCGATCCGCCGCAAGGCCTCTTCGAACGCCGCCGCCGGCTGGCCGCCGGAGATCAGATATTTGCGGTTGACGATCACCGACGGCACTGAGCTGATGCCGGCGCGGCGCCAGGTTTCCTCGGCGGCGCGAACCTCCTCGGTGTAGCGGCCGGAGGTCAGCACCTCCCGCGCCTCGACCGGGTCGAGGCCGACGCTTTCGGCCCGCGCGGCCAGCACGTCCGGGTCGGTGATGTTGGCGCTGTCGGTGAAATAGGCCCCGAACAAGGCGAGCTTCAGCGCGACGCCCTTCCCTTTCAGCTCAGCCCAATGCAACAGGCGGTGCGCGTCAAAGCTGTTATAGATGCGGCTGTCTTCGCGCATCGCCATGGTGAAGCCGAACTCGGCCGCGCGGGCCTTGATCGCGTCGCGCGCGGCGTCGAGTTGGGCGGTCTGGCCGCCGAATTTCTGCGCGACATGCTCGGCCACGTTCTGGCCTTCCTTGGGCATGTCGGGGTTGAGTTCAAACGGCTGGAGCGCGACCGTGGCATCGACCGTGCCCTTCAGGTTTTCCAGCGCCTTCTCCAGCCCCTTCAGCCCGATCACGCACCAGGGGCAGACGACATCCGAAACGAAATCGATCTGCATGGGCTTGGGTGTCTGTCCGCCGTCCATCGCTGCCTCCTTATGTGCGCCAGGTTTCGCCGCTAATGTGGCGACCCCGTCGAAGCCAACAAAGATACCAGATGCCGAAACTTTACCAGGGCCTTCTTCTCGCCACCGCTCTTGCGGCCGCCCTGCCCGCTTGGGCAGCCACGCTGCTGGACGAGAACTTCGCCGGCAAGCCGGTCGATCCGAAGAACTGGGAAATCCCGACCTTCAAGGCCAATGGCGACGGCACCTTTATCGGCCGCACTCAGTTCCGCGTCACCCAGGATTCCAGCCTGCCCAAGACCGACGCGCACGGCGCGATGATTGCGATCGAGACCTTCAACGGCAAGGAACCATCCTTCTTGGGCACGGAGATGATCTCCCGCCGGGAGTTCTCGGTCGGCAAAGGGCTGGACGTCACCGTCCGCGCCAAGATGAACAGCGCCGCCCATCCCGGCATCGTCGGCGGCGTCTTCCTCTATGCACTGAAGCCCGGCAGCAACACGATCCATGACGAGATCGATTTCGAGTTGCTGACCAACCGGCCGAACGAGGTCCAGACCAACATCTATGCAAATGAGGAACTGGGCGTCGGTCACGTCGTCTTCGTGCCCTATGCCACCGGGTCGATGGCGGACTATCACGACTATCAGATCCGCTGGACCGCTAAGGACGTGACCTGGCTGATCGACGGCAAGCCGGTCCGCACCACGACCGAAAACGTGCCGACCCAGCCGATGAAGTTCTATTTCAACATCTGGGCCCCCGACGCCCACTGGCCCGGCGGCTTCCACGCCGGGATCCAGCCGGTGACCGACGCCGGGGCGAACAGCATCCTGGATTATCTGAGCGTGGCGTCGATCAAGGTGAAGACGATCGAGCCCTGATCGCCAATGCTTTATGAGGTCACGACCGGCAGCGACGATATACCGGGCGCCACCGCTCCACCGCCGATCAGCGCGGCGATATCGGCCCTGACGATGGGCGAGCGGCGGTAATATTGGTGGGTGGCATCGATCGGGTCGAGCTTGTTGTAATCGTCGACACCGGTGCAATCGACATTGCGGAACCGCTTCGGCGGATAGAGCGTCTTGTTCGTCTTATTGTCGGCGCCATCCTTGCCCAGCCGGTCGTTGCGATTGACCGCCATGCTGAGAAACATCGCGACATCGACCTGATTGTAATAGACCGAAATCCGTTTCGAGATTTTCGGCAGCAGCGCCAGACGCCCGCCATTGGGTGTCTCGAAACTGGTGGCGACCTCATCGGCCGCGGCCAGAACGACTTCGTCGAAGGTCAGAGGCGGTGTCGGCACCTGAAAGAAGAAGGCCTCGACCCCTGCCTCAAGCGCCCAGTTGCCCATGCTGTGCGCCAGCAGCAGCACCCGCCGCTTCACGGTCGGATCGAAGCCTGTGAACAGCTTCGACACTTCGTTGAAGAAATGGGCCAAGTGATAGCCGGATTTGCTCGCCCGCCCCTGGTCGGCCACATAGGCGGCGTCGGGAAAATTGGGCGGCACCGCGATCAGCGAGCCGGAGGACGGCCAGGTGAAGGCCAATATATCCATGTCCGCCGCCGACAGGCCGGACTGGGCGAGCCATTCCCGGTTATAGGCGGCGCGCGTGATCGCGGCTTCGAAGCTGTTGGCGAAGCCATGGATGAAGATCAGCAGGTCCTTCGTTGAATTGGTGAGCGCCGTCCGGCTGGCGTCCGAGAACGTGCCTGCGGAGACATTGGTGATCGCGTCGATCGTGCCGCTGTCCTGCTGGGCGATCACCGTGCCGCTGACCGTGGCCTCGGCGAAGACCAGCCCGTCGGGCGTCAGCGCCGCCGGGTCGAAGCCGTACCAGGGGGACTGGAACGGCTCCAGGGGCTTGCGGTTGGTTGCGAAATAGACTGTCGTCATCGTGGCCTCCGATAGTGCCGAAACCTGCTATGCCGCCGCGCCCTTCTTTTGCGCCTTCTCCTCGGGGCTCGGCCCCGAGCCCTTCAGGCGGACGAAATGCTGCAGCGTGTCGTACCAGAACGGGGCGCCGAACAAGGTCGCCCCGGCGGTGATCAGCCAGCCCAGGATCGCGGTGCGCCACCAGCCCGGGTCCTTCGCGAATCCTGGTGGGGAGATTGAAAAGATATTGTCCCGGCTGACCTTGCCGGCGGAGCCGTCGTCCGGGATCCAGCCGATCGGCAGATTCATCGCCTGAAGGTTCTTCACGGCGTCGACCACATCCGGCGCCGCATTTCCCGAAGTCGGAACGGTGGTCGCGACGGCTCGCGCCAGCAGCGGCTGGTCCCAGAGGGCAAGCGCGACACGGATCGCGCTGACATTCAGGCCGACCGCGACGGCAAGCCCGATCAGGAAGGATACCATCTGGGTCCTGCGCTTATAGGCGCCGCTGACCCGATCCATGCCATTGTCGAACCACTGCGCCAGGCCGGTTTCAAACGCGGCCAGATTGTTGCCGGCGCGATGATAGGTGCCCTGCAGCAGGTTCGCGATCTGCGCGTTGCCGCTGTCCCTGATCCTCCTGATCGCGACGTCGATCGCGCCGTCTGCCTGGCTCGATATCCCGATGACATCGGTCAGCGCCGCAGCGAAATTTCGGGGATCGATATAGGCCGGGGGAAACGCCGGCTTGCCGCCGGCCGGCGTCAATCCGTCGGAACGGGGGCTGACCAGGGCGTGGTTGTAGACCTGCAAGGCAAGGCCCTTGAAATCCTCGTCGTTCAGCAGCGCCTTCACGCCGGCCAGCAGCGTCTTCGATCGCCATTTGAACATCGAGGCCAAAGCCTCGGTCAACGCACCGGCAGCCAGGCTGACGGCGAGGAATGTGAAAACCAAGCCGATCGCCGTGTCGAGGACAGTCGTGTAGAACATGGCTCCCTTAGGCCCTATTGTTTTTTAGATAAAGCTCCAGCAAGACAGCCTCTATCTTCCCAGTTTTACTAGGTTTTTCCCGCAAGAATACTTCTGCGCACTACATGCCCGGCCGCGCACGGTGTCAACGCAAAACTCCGTGACAAAACTGGAGAAGGCGGCCAGATCTAATCGTTACGCCAGACCTATCGTTACGAAGGGAGGAGGAGCCCGGATGCCGAACACCATCACTTGCGAAGTCCATATCGATCTGCCCCGCGCCAAAGTGTGGGAGGGCCTGCGCGACCTGACCCGCGCGCCGCGCTATGTGCCCAACCTGACCGGCGTCGAGCTGCTGACCGCGCAGACCGAGGGCGTCGGCGCCAGCCGGCGGGTGTTCCAGAAG
>Ga0070665_100003182_pt1 | contig 17659 bp, 15 predicted proteins | sample KBSS13metaG_FD_65862 | JGI IMG/M metagenome (GOLD analysis project Ga0070665, IMG submission 65862) | Switchgrass rhizosphere microbial communities from Kellogg Biological Station, Michigan, USA - KBS S1-3 metaG | ecosystem: Host-associated > Plants > Roots > Rhizosphere > Soil ...
TCATCTGCGACTGGCAGCTACGAACGTTCCCGAGCCCCGCAAACCCGTAGCCGGGCAGCGTCAGCAAGGTCACGAGGAGAATCAGTAGCTTGAGCCTGCGCATGAAGAGTCAGACCGGCGATACGGGGGAAAAATTCCGCGCGTAATGTAGAAATCGTACCCGGAATGCTCGATTGACCACAACAGCACGTTTGGACCTTGGGTCACTGTTGCATTAAATGGCCGCGGTAAAACGAACGCTTTTGTGAAGGATTTCTCAATCCAGTCCGCTCTGAAAGGTGAGCGGCAATGGCGCACAACTGCGCAGCATCGCCAGATCCGAGCTTTCCGGGCGTGATGCTACCAACCGTCTTCGAGACCCGAAGTCACCCGCACGGAAGATGCTTTGACCCATGACACTCAGAAGGCCCGTAACCAATGCGGGTGCGCGCAGCAACATTGGGTGCGAGGTGCCGGCGGACTCGTGAGCCCTTCAAATCCTGGATCTCTACTGCGCATCTCCACGGTGCGGAGCTGAGTAGAAAACGTCCCACGTTGAAGCGCATTCCGAGTGAGGCGAACCTTCGCCGCGCCTATAAACAGCTAACCGACATCAAAAAGCGGATCGAGCTGGGAACCTTCAACTTCGAAGAGGAGTTTCCGCACTACCGATTCAAAGGAAATGTGATAGCTACAGACGCCGACGTCAGAAGACAGAAGGAATCCTGCGACGAAGTTTTCGACAAATTCATTGCCTTCTGTGAGCACCGTGTGTCGAAGGACGACATGGCGCTGTCAACTTTGAGTGGGTATCGCGAAAGTGCTGCGTGAACGACTGATCACGGAGGGGCACATTGCACATGACTTCATGTTATTCACCGCGGTGGGCGAGCCCCTTCGCACCACGTATCTGCCCTACAACCGCTGGACGGAGGTGTTAGCAACGCTTCCAGTGCGCCGTCGCAAGCCCTATTCCAGCCGCCACTCCTGCTTGGATCAAGGGAGCAAAGCCAGCGGACGTGAAGAAGATCAAAGCTAGGCTGGCACTAGGAGGGCAAAATGACTGCAACAGCATGACAGCGGACCGCATGCCGCCGGAGGAAGTCAGATCTCTAAGTCACTATCCGGCCGCAGAAAAACGGCTCAAATCGGAGGACGAGGAGTTGGCTGGGGTGGAAGGATTCGAACCTCCGAATGGCGGGATCAAAACCCGCCATAATACTGATTATAATCAACAAGTTACTGACTCTACTGACAGAAATATTCCCCTCCAGTCCCTTCGATTCCCCATCGCTGCCACCAAAGCTGCCACCAGCCAGAGCGTCCTACGACACTCCCGATTGCCCGGAACTGGTATCAAAGCTGGCACCCGCGATTTGATCGCGGTGACGGTGCACACCGATACCAGGCGCTCGAATGAGCACGAACGAAAGCGGGATGAGGCCGACGATGTCCGTCCGGACGCCCGCAAGAACACGTTTGCCCCCGAATCCCGGGGTGCGACACGCAACACTTCGTGCAATTGGTCCCATAGCGTTGTAACCCGATGCGAGCCGTTGCACGCATATCGATTCTGGTGCTCAGTGGTGAGCTCGCTGCCGCGCCGCCCACAATCCAATGCGCGAAGCATCCCGAGGTTACCGTTTGCGCCCGGGGCCGGGGGACCCCTTTCTTTCCCAAATTTTGCCAAAGGCACTACGATTCAGGCATGAGCACAATGAATATCTCCCTGCCTGACTCGCTCAAAGATTCTGTCGACGAGCAGGTCAACGAGCGTGGCTACGGCACGAGCAGCGAGTACGTGCGCGAACTCATACGTAAAGATAAGGACCGTCTGCGGTTGCGCGGTCTCCTACTCGCAGGCGCTGAATCTGCACCGACAAAGCCCGTTGATGAAGCCTACTTCGATCGCCTGCGCCGAAAAGTTAAGTCGGCGAAGCCCGGCGCTCGTCGGTGACGGCGAAACCAGTTATCCCTCGTGAGCGCGCCGAGCAGGATGTCGATGAGGCAATCGATTATTACTCAAGTGAAGACGCGCCGGAGGCCGCGTTAGGCTTCATCGATGCTTTGGAAGAGGCGTATCGTCATCTTTGAAGCCATCCAGATACTGGTCATCCCGCTATGCCGGCGAGTTGAATCTTCCCGGTCTGCGCTTTTGCCGTTCGAAGAAGCACGCACATCTGGTTTCTACGTGGAGCAGAGCAATCACATTGATGTCTGGCGTGTCCTCCACGGCGTGCGCGACATTCCCTCGTCGATGCAAGATCCTGATTTGATCTGACCCTGCACTGTCAGCCCCGGCCAAGGGAGTTCTGGAGTGCTCCGAGATGCAAATGAGAGAGTCACATCGGGACTATCACAATGCCGTGCGATCGCGTAGACGAGGCCCCCAGCGCTGCCAACAGATGCTGCCACTAGGAACAGCGCCTTCTACTGCCCCATCAGCTTTCTCAAATTCTCCTGCACCGTGCGCGCCGCCTGCATCATGGCCTCCTGCTGGGCTCTAAAAAGCTGCCGGTACTCAGATTCGTTCAGCGCCATATCCAAGTCCCGCCGGGCCCACAGCACCACGGGCGGTAACAGATCAGCCAACTGGCCCAGAACCGCAAGAAGGTCGTTGAACATGCAAAGCTGGGCCGCAGCCTGCTCTTGGATGAGCTTGGCACGTCGCGCGGTGTGCTCCTGATGCGTTTGCATTTCCGACTGAACCAAGTCCCGGAGTCTGCCTGCTTGCGCTTCTCCGTCGCCAGCGATGTGCAACTCGCCAGACAACTGCTTAAATCGGTCGATCGCAGCCTCCGCCGCCGCGATCTGAGCGCTTTCTTGGGCAATTGCCTGGTTGCGGGAAATAAGACCAGCGCGCGCCAACATGAGCTGAAAATAACCAGGACTCAATACCTTAAGGTATTCCATCATGGCCGCGATAGTCGGCTCGCTGCCTACGACGTGTACTTTCGCCATCTTCGCCAAATCCTCGGCGATCTGTACGGCCAAGACATTGTTGTCAACATCGGTGTTGGTCAACTGACCCAACGCTGCCTGCGCATGCCCTACCGCTTCGACAATCGGAATATACACATCGCGCTTGAGCGCCATCGTCCTTTCTCGATCTCGCTCCCGTGCATCGTGTTTGAGTTGCTCCTGCATCGTACGTCGCGAATTGCGCACCGTGAGGCATGTGCCGACAAACGAACCAACCGCCGCCAGCAATGCGACGCCAGCGGCCGCGTACGGGCCCAAAAATCCCAGCCACCCGGCCCAATCCGTTGGAAGACTCATACCAATACTCCACCTACGTTGTCACGCCACACCAGTTCGATCCCAGGCGCACCAGCGCGTGTCGCCCGGAATGTGCCGAAGGAATCGCGGAAAGTCGCACTTCGTCTCATCAGTCCAGGAACGACAGCCTCCGGACCGCAGCCAGGAACTCAACTTCTTGCGGCATGCCCGCGCAATAAACGCTACGCGCGTTGGCAAAGTTCAGCCGACACGCGGCACATGCAAGTTTTCATCCGTCGTCCAGCTCCGGAGGGAGCTCGTCGAGAATCTCCTTCACTAAGGCAGTAGCGCCCAGGCGCTCTACGTCTACGACTTTGAGTGCCTGGTCGATGAGCGCCCAACCTTCGCGCTGATCGAGCACTATGGTGTCAATCAACTCGAATTCGGCAGGAGGCGTGAGTGGAGGAGAATACAAAACGTAGGCGGTCTGCGCGGAGATTTGACGCGAGTGCCATGAAAGACCGGCCGCCCGCGGAGCTGCGGTCAACAACTCCCGTGCGGCCGCGTGCGTTTGCCCATAGTCGCGTTCAGGTACCACACACAGTCGTTGCCACTCCGCCTGTCGAGCGGGGTCGGTGCTGAGATGTCTAAAGTGCGGTGCACGCAAATCCAAAATTGGGATCTCGTGGATCAATTTGATTTGTGCGATTGATCGCCCTTCCAGCAATTCCGGATCAATGTGTTGAGGTTGACGGTCCTCGATGACGAGATTGCGCAGGACCGCTTCCCACAAGGCACAGGCGGAACTGTCGCCTGCGAAGAACATGCCACGGTCCGGCGGTGGCAGCATCGCGAATCGGTTGCGTGACTTGGGATTGAATGCGTGAGGCTCGTATATGGACGGATAGACGTGCCACAGCACAGTACCCGCCGGCAAGAGCGTGTAGTGCTCGCGAAGTTCGTCCTTGATCCCGCTACCACCGCTCATCGTTTAGTTCGAAGTCACTACGTGCGGCCTTGATGACCGCCTGTGGATTTTTCTGAAAGACATCGGCGGGACGCACACCGTCGAGCTGGCCGTGACGCTGAAAAAGCCAGAGAGCCTGACGCCAGCCGCTGCGATCCTTGGGAAGGATGTCGAGCAGCGTCTTCATCTCCTGCATCAATCGGCCGGTATCAGGACGAAACTGGAATGTCGGGTGTAGGAATTCCCGGCCATTCCACGCTCCGAGGAGCTCGCCAGATCGCCGTAGTCGGCTAGCCGTATTGTTGATGCCTTGAGAACTTGGGTTTCCACCCTGTTGGATGTGCACCGCCGGCGCATCGATCCATTTCTCTTCTCTCAACAGTTGGTCGCGCCTCTCGCGCGCGAGTTGTAGACGCCGCGCGGAATCAGCATCAGCTGGCGGGTTCTGCTCCAGGCTTTCTGCAGGTGCGAGCTGCGAGAGAAAATCGATGGCCGATTCCAGCTCAGTCTCAAACTCCGACTTCTCCGACACAGACCAGTGGTCTAGCGATTTGAAGCAGTAAAAGACCATCTTCTCGAACGCGCGCGCATTTTCAGATGGTGATTTCAAGAGCTGCTCAGTGAGCGCGGAAACCCGTCGATACTCGGTCGTCGTGATGAGCCAATCCGGTGAACGTTTGCGTTCCTTCACCATTCCTTGAAGGGACTCACAGGCACGCAAGAGCGCTAGGGTCTTGCCGCTGCCCCGGCTTACCGAAATGACGAAAAGGGTGCAGCGGTCGGTCGGGGGCTGTGCTTCGGCCGGTTCTTTGAAAGGTCGGAGATGCGGCGATTTGCCGAACTCTAGGGCAATTCCTGTGGCAGCTAGTTGGGACATGGGATGGTGCCGGCTCTGCTATCTGGGCTATCGGCATTATACCGGATAACCAGGCCGCCACTAAGCCGGCGTTCGGCGAACAGTGTTCATTAGTTAGCCTTGACATTGTTCTATTTATTAGTGAACATTGTGCAATGACAAGCGACGAACTTAAGACCGCGCTGGCCGGAATGTCCCTGAGCCAAGCCGATTTCGCCCGACTGATCGGCGTGACGCCGCGCGCTGTGGCTCTTTGGGTTAGCGAGGGCCGTGCGATCCCCGGGCCGGCTGAGGCGTACTTGAAGCTATTTCAGTCGCTACCGGCAAGTCTTCGGCAGGTTGAACTTGGGCGACTCAAAGATCGAGGTACACCTATGCGTGACGGCATGTATGGCATCAGCTTTCAAGGGCATCAGAGCGCGGGCATGGGAGTGCTCGTATTCGATGCGGGGCGGGTCTATGGCACCGACACCCAGGGCGTCAAATATGATGGCGAATATGTCTTCAACGAGAACACGGGGCAGGCTGACGTCAAAATCAAAGTTACTTTTCCCCCGAACGTTATCGCAGTATTCGGCGTGTCAAATCCCTACGAGTGGGCATTTGACGTCACTACATCCTTTGATCCGAAAGTCAATTCGGGACAGCTCAACATCAAGACATCCATTGGCCAGCCGCTCAATGCTCAGTACGTTTACCTTCGCGCCCTTCCCGACGCGGCGTGAACTTCCTACAACCTCGAGACTTCGACATGCGTGTGATACCGTTTCACCAATTGACCTTCGGGCTCTACTGGGTCGTACAGAAGTCACCGAAAAAAGGAGTTGACCACCACGCGATACTTGATGTGGGCAATCGGCTGGGTTATCGGGATGTCGACCCGAGATACCCAACCATCGTCCATCAAACGCCGCCCTCGATCACACGCGGCCCGTTTATTGGCACCGGTAAGTGGAAGATCGTCATGAAGATCGAGGACGAACCCAGCGCGACCCACAGGCTAATCGCCGCATGCTCAAATCCCGTCTATAACACCACCGGCAACAATTGCGAACACTTTGCGCGATATGTTGCAATAGGCAAGCGCGAGAGTCATCAAGTGCAGGCAGTTGGTTTCGTTGGCCTCCTTATCGGCTTGGCATGGGCGGCTGCGGCGTAGCAAGTCGAACTGTTGTCTTGATGGTCTTCGGCCGATAGCCATGCCTTACAAAAGGCTCGGCGAGACGAATCACTCCAAGACGCAGACACGCATCCTGGGACGACTCCTCCAAACTCTAAGGTGCACGCTTAATTCCGAGGAGCGATACCTGCCGACGTCAGCCTGAAGGTGCTCGACTGAGGTTAAGGGCTCAAGTGCACTTTCAACCGCCCCACGCCCTTCCGGAGCGCTCGCATATCTGCAAGCGGATCATAGTGCTTATCCTCTCTTGCGCAAATGACACTGCTAGCTGTCGCCGTCATCAACTCGAGGGCCCAGCGGCACTTCGTGCCCGTACCACACCTTTCTCCGGCAGGTATCTGCTGCAACGCGATTCACTGTGTAGTCGCGACGATGTTTTGCTAGCATCCGTGGCGATCGGCGAGGTTGCTTACTGCCTAATAAAACAAACAATCGACGGTATTTCATGGAACGACTCATCCCGAGACTGGACGTACTGGGCGCGGAATATGTGCTGATTCAGGCTTGGAAGAAGACGGCAGCCTATATCCGCTATCACAATTGGTATGCGGACACTCTTGAGCTGGATCGCGTTGCGATCAATTTACCTGAGTTTCTCGACGACCTGTCGAAACGGATCCGCACCCCCGATCAATGGGTGAATGGGCCGCTCAGAATGGTGCCTGCTCCGAAGAGCCAGAATTGGCGCGTCGTGGGCAAGTCGAAGCGCTGGGAGCCTGTTCGGGGTACTCGGATCGAAACGAAACTGCGGCCGCTGGCTCATGTGGAGCTGAGCAGCCAAGTAATGTCCACGGCGATCATGATGTGCCTGGCAGACCAGGTTGAGTCACTGCAGTCAGACCCCCGCCTGAGCCCTGATGACCCGGGTGCCAGATATGCACTGATTTCATATGGAAATCGTCTCTTTTGCGATCGGGACGACGATGGACGACTCCACCATCGATGGGGGTCTTCCAAGCTTTACCGTGGTTACTATGCCGACTACCGAGCGTTCATTGCGCGTTCGGAGTATGTCGCGAATCAAACGGAAGAGAGCGATGGGCGTCGTACGATTCTCGTGCACTCGGATTTGCGCCAGTTTTACGATCGCGTCAGACCCAAACTTCTCCAGGCGAAGATCGCGGCGGCGTTCAGAGGTAATGCGGAACCAGAGTTTTTCGAGTTAGTTGCCCGCGCTCTACAATGGACCTGGCATGACCACGATGTGCGTGAGGCGGAAGAGTTTGCGAGGCATGCTGGCATTGAGAATTTCCTGCAGGTCGCCATACCCCAAGGCTTGGTTGCAGGTGGCTTCTTCGCGAACGTGGTGCTGCTAGATTTCGACGAATCTCTACGTGCCGCGATGTCGACTGACTTGGTTCCCGGTCTAACTTTGAGAGATTGCTCCCGATATGTGGATGACCTGCGACTCGTCATCTCCGCGGAGGAAACAATCTCACTCGCGGATGTTGAAGAGCGCGTTGCGGGCTGGCTGCAGGCACTCCTGGAAACCGCAGCGCCCGGATTGCAAGTCTCGAGGGATAAGACTCGCGCATCGGCGTTGCGGACCGATGAGCGACCGCTCGTACGGCAAAGCCGGAAGATGGAACGTATTCAAACTGCCATCTCTGGCGGCTTCGATGCTGTGGCTGGCGCCGAGATACTGGATGCCGTTCAGGGCCTGATCCGTACGCAGGAAGCGTTTTCTGATGCCGAAGTGGAAGACGGGGGCTGGGATTTCGCGCCCATCGCCGACGTGCGTGACGCGACGGTCGCACGTTTTGCGGCGGGTCGATATCGAACGACTTATAGATCGCTGCGACCTATGCTCATGGGCGGGTTGCAACGAGAAGGACTCGATTTGGAGGATGAGGTTGCAGACTTGGATCTCGCCCAATCCAGGAAGGCTCGAACGCAGCTGGATCTCGATGAGGACGCGCGAGCGTTTGCGCTCGGGCTGATCCAAAGCTGGATACGCGACCCTTCCAACGTCAGACTGATGCGCATCGGACTGGATCTGTGGCCCGCGGTAGATGTGCTTGAGGGGATTCTGGAGCTGCTTCGGCCATACACTTCGAGCAAAAGCCGTCGGGTCGCGAATCGGCGGGTAGCCTGGTACTGCCTGGCCGAGATATTCAGAGCGGGGGCCACCGAAACTGGATTTGTGAACGATGACGAGTGCTTGCCAGCCGCCCTCTCCATTGATGCCTATCGAGCTCGTCTGCGACAGGAAGCGATTCGATTGGCGGGTGTCGAAGGAAAACGTCTTCCGTGGTATCTCAAGCAGCAGGTGCTGCTCTTTCTGGCGGCGAATGATCCCGCCCAAGGACCGTTCATCCGTCCCCAGAGCAGTCCGGAGACGAAGCACTACCAAGAGTTAATATGCTATCTACGTGGGGATCCGGTCAGCGGCGAGTCAGTTGAGGATGCGACGCTTGCGGTGCTAGCGAGGCGCGCTTTTGTAGGCAGAGAGAAGGCGATTCAACTCGCCACGGGGCAGTTGCGAGCCCGGGACCTCGAGAGCATCAGTGAGCGCGATCCCGCCTTTGCGATCGAGATTCTCGCGAGCCGGCCGGAATCCGCGCTCAATATCTCTGCCATCAGGCGCGACGATCTGTGTTTGAACTGGGAGGCGTCCGAAAACGCCTCGTCCCTTGCTGCAATCGTGTTGCGTAACCGGGCGACTCATCCGCTGAGAAATGAATTTACCGCATTGGCGTTCTCGATCCAGTTTCTGAATGAGTGTCGCACGGTCGCATTCTCGACGATTAGTCCGTTGAATGTTCACATTGAACTGAATGGCGCCAACTCCAGGATGAACGAAGTAAGCAGTGTGCGCATATCCGTGACCGAGGCTGCTGAGCAAGACTCACTGTACAGTCCACCGAAGTGGTGTACCAAAGAGCAGTCCTGGCGGTTTCACCTGGGATACCTGCTGCGCTTCCTGTTGACCGGATACCAGGACTTTACCCGGACTGTGCGCCCTGAAAGTTGGAAGGAGCGTGAGGCCATCTACCGTTCCGGGTTGAGTCACTGGTATCAACGCCTGCACGGACTGTTCAACGCGTATGAGGGATTTGGAGATGACTGGCTGCCCGTCACTGATTGGATGGAGCAGTTCCTGTCGGCCCTGTTGCGGTGGCCGGGCCAGCGCACTGCGCGCAGCTTTCAATTCGTCGACGACGGCCTTGACGTAACGATCCTAAATTGTGAGGCGCGGCTCGCGACGCTGCGGAAGATGTGTGGGGAGGCCACCGGTTTACCGATGCTGCCGTTGTTTGCTCCGCTGCCGTATGCGTGGCCAAGCGATCGACCACTCCGCGGATGTGTTCTGCAGTCGGTGATACCTGGCGGTCACGATTTCAAGAAGGATGACCTCACGTGCTCATCCCCGGCGCTGCGCAAGCGCCACCGACGGCACCTGTCAGCGAGTCTTGCAGCCATCGAACGGATGCTCGATCTGCGAGAGACGCACCGAGGCTCAAACGGACGCCTGGATTGGCTCATTCTTCCGGAGTTGGCCGTTCACCCTGACGACATCCGAACTCATTTGGTGCCCTTCGCTCGGGCTCATAAGACAATCATTCTCGCGGGCGTGACCTATCAGGAACTGCTGCCCAACGAACCGCTCATCAACTCGGCAATCTGGATCGTACCCGCACAAGATCCAACCCAGGGCCTACAAACCCGGGTACGACGCCAAGGGAAAGGGAATCTCGCGCCAGTGGAGGCCGAGTTCAACCAAGATCAACTTCGTGTGCGCGAATTCCGGCCGGGGCAATGGCTGGTCGGCTACCACTGGAGTGCACAATCCAAAGCGGACCCGCTATGGCTGACAGCAGCGATCTGTTATGACGCGACGGATCTCAAGCTCGCCGCCGATCTTCGAGATCGATCCGACGTATTCGCCGTACCGGCGCTCAACCAGGATGTCGGGACTTTCGATCAGATGGCGCTGGCGCTTCACTATCACATGTATCAGATGGTGGTGGTTGCCAATAACGGGTCGTTTGGTGGCAGCAATGCATACGCTCCTTACGCCAAGCCGTGGCACCGTCAGGTGTTTCACATGCACGGCCAGCCACAAGCGTCTGTGGCATTTTTTGAGATCGACCCAGTTGCCAATTTCAAGCGCCGCAAGAGTAAGGCGCCCGGAGATGATTGGAAATCACCCCCGGCGGGACTCGACGAGGAGCTCAACGCAGTTCGCCTGTCACGATTGGAATAACGCGGCCCCCACTTATAACTGAGTGAGACCGCGTGTCCCTGCTCGATAATCGTGACTGACGTGATCTTGGATTGCACTGGGTCGCGCGGAATCAGGAGGTCAGTCGAATGTCCGGTGGTATCAGCGCGATAAGGGGATTTGCCTACCAGGCGGCAGTCACTCTCGAGCGGCTGTTCGAGCTTTTTGATGCGCACGGTGCTACCGCACTCGTTCGCCCGGAAGGCATGGACGATCTTGACTGCACGTGGGCACAGGACGGAGCGAACTCCCGATGCTTCGTTCAGATCAAGAAACCCCGTGAGGACTCTGAGGGCAATGCCAAACCCCGACTATGGACGCTCTCCGAGGTGGCGCGGGAACTTTTGCCTCACACCATGAGCCACCTTTTGGGAAACAACGCACGCCAAATATGGATTGTCGGCGATGCCATTCATCCGGATATCAATTCACTCATCACCGCAGGCATGGCGGCGCCCACTTCCACCCCGAATGCTTATTGGCGGGTGCTGCATGAGCTCGTTCGGAACGAGACCCTGGATGCGCAGCGCCCGGAAAGATCGATCCGTCGCCGTCTGCTCGAGTGGTCATTGCCAACGGACTTGATGGAAGGCCCACCAGCTGCCCGCGACCGGGTCGCAGATGAGTTTGCGGGGTTCGCCGGCCGCGCGGGCGTACCTGCGAGCTTCGCAACTCGATATCGGCAACGAATCGTGGAACAGCATGAGATTCTGCCCTCGATCCTCGCTCGTATCCATATAGCTTCGTCATATGGAAGCGAATTGCAGGTCGCCCAGCGAGTGTGCGCGGAACTCGAGACCCGATATCAACTCTCCCGGAAAGTAATTGAAGACTGTTTGTTCCTCAACCTCGTGGGATTCATTACGGAGATTTCGAAGCAGGCCGGGAGAGTCTTCGGTCAGGCGGAGTTTGAGTTGGAACTGCGCCGCATCTGGCCTGAGATGGTGCCACTTCGAGATGTTCCGGAGCTCGAGGTCAAACATGTACCGCGAGCTGATATAGCGGAACGACTGACAACTGGATGGCGCGGCGGACTCCTGGAACTCGTGGGAATTTCCGGATCGGGCAAGACCTCGCTCGCCGCCGAAGTCGCCGCTCGTTCGGCGCAGAACGATCCTCAGCGACATGTTTATTACGCCGAAGTCAGACCGACCACCAAGCTGCGGAATGTGCTGGCCGGCGTGGGCTTCCACCTCAGACGCATAGGTATTGACAGCCTATTCGCCGTCAGCATCGACCGGGTTCTCACGGACGAGGAAGCCTTGAAGCGCTTCGCCGATGAGTGCTCCAGAGTTCCGGGGGATATTTTATTGCTCGTAGACCTCGTCGACGGTAGCTGCAGTGATGGATTCGCTCACGATCTGGCCAAGTTTGCTCGCGCATTGCGTCCTTCGAGATTTCGCATGGCCGTATTTGGCCAGGAAAGTGCGTTGCGAAATTTGACCGCCATCGAAAGGTCCGAGTGCGAAGTCATGCGCCTGGATATCCGAGGATTTCACTTTGAAGAATTTGTGAGATTGACGGCTCTGTATCATACAGATCCGGATCGGGTGCTGCTTTGGAATGTCTTCACACGAGTAACCGCAGGGCGCCCCGCGGGACTATTTGCCAAGCTCGCCCATTCGCTCGCGCGTGCAGAGTCTCTGGAGGAAATGCGTCGCATCGCCAACATTCCACCCGAAGACATTCTTGCATACGCTGAACAGCAACGATTCGCACGAATGAGTGACTCAGCGAGACGAGGAGCATCAAAACTGGTGTGTTTCGAACTGCCGTTCAGACGCATAGACGCTGAGGAAGTGTTTTCGGACGACGATATCGGAACGGCTATTCAAGAGCTCTCCGCACGAGGCCTGATCCGCCCTCACCCACCCGACGCCTATGAGATGCACGAAACCGTGCGCGCCGGTCTCGAAGGAAGCATTGCGGTCAACGTGCGTCGCTCAGCGCATGCGGCATTGGCGGCCTGGTATCGAGTGAAGGGATTTGCAGCGGAAGAAGTGTATCACCTCGAGAAAGCAAATCAGCCGGCCGCAGCGGAGGCTCAGGCACGAACAACCTTTCTGGCCGGATCACAATGGGGTTCGTTGTGGCCATACGTGGTGGATCGAAAGTTGGTCACGGTCCAGGAACTGATCAACGTCATGGCGAGTCCGCAGCAGTGCGAGGACTCTTACCTATTCCCGACAGTTCTGCGGGGATTGAACTCGATGGCACCCGTCGACGATATGTTGGCCATTTTGCGCGACCAACTAGTACGCTTCGACACCGATTCCACCTGGGGCATGGCAATGTGTGAGGCCATTCTCGGTTCGGATCCCGGTCGGTTGTACGATTTGGTGCTCCTTGCTCTGCACCGAGCGGGCGATCCAAAGCGGAACGAAGCGACTCTTGCATGGATCCGGACAGCTGCGCAGCGGAGCAAGGTCATCATTGATTCGCGCCTTATGGAACTTTTCGCAGCTGAGCCAGAGGACCGGAAACACTGGTTGGTGCCATTTCTGCTGCTCGACTATCGACGAGAAGTCCTTCGAGTTGCTCTGTCGTTTCTCGCTAAGGAAGCGGCATCCGAAGAACGCCGGCGAACGGACCGCATCGGGTTGTCTTACGCGATGAAACCCCGCAGTCGCGCCGAAGCAATCGAGTTTCTCGCGGCAATACCCGCAGTGCATCCCTCGATCATATTGCATTCGAAGTCACCGCTCCTCGGATCACTTGCAATGATGGTCTGGAAATGCCGCGACCCCTTGCGCGGGCATTGTATTGAGATAGTGATGGACCGGACCTCAGAGGCGCTAGTGCTCGCGAATGCCATTCGCGTGCTGATCTTTTTTGCCGAACCTTACCTTGCCAAACACTGTGTCCCTCTCCAGGAACGGAACGACGATGTCGGCAAGCTTGCTACCTGGATTCCAGCGTTGCTCACTTCTCCGGGTTGCGAAACCTGGTTTGAAGAGCGACTTTTCGACTCGTCAGCAGCTGTTTCAACACGGATCTCCGCTCTCATGGGACTGGCTTCGATGAACGGCGATCTCAACGAAGCTCATCGACGAATTTCGTCGGAAACCTTGCATCCGACTTCGTTGAGCTTATTGAACTTCGGCTTTCTAATAGCCTGCGCCATCAAACCGTTCATCGCTGCGGTTCCGTTGGTTCAGCGCGCGATGCTAGAAGCCGATCCGAATATTGTAGCCGTGATCACGACTGCGATATTCCGACTTGGCGAACTCCCGGACGAATCAGTTACCAGAATGCTCACTCACCTTCTAAAAAGCAACAGCGCAGGACTCCGTCGCGCCGCGACAATGACATTCGTCAACCGGCGCTCTCGCTCGGCGTTGCCGGCCTTGATTGAACAATATCGTAGCGAGTCAGATGACACCCTGTTGCCGCAATTGGCTGCAGCAATTGTCGCTTCCGGGTCGAGTTCAGTATCTGACTTGAGCGGGCGCACCCCAACGGACGCCATTCGGATTTGGCAATGCATTCTGGCAGCCCGAACCCGGGATGAGTCTTTCGCCGCTGAATTGGTTGAACTTGCAACCAACACGAATGGACCGTGGAAGCTGCGCCGAGCGGCGATCTTTGCGGCAGGCCGCCTGCCTTACGAGGTAGCCACAGCTAGGATTTTGCGGAGAGTCGCAGCAGAGCGGAGCCCCCTGGACTTGGATAAACACATCGATCGCCGAGGTCATCATGTAATGACGAACATCCTGACCGTTAACGAAGCGCTGATGCGTGAGATCTTCAATCAGGGACGAGACTTTTTTGTGGAATTTTTTGCCCCCGGATTCAACGCAGGTTGGCAGCAGGATCAGGGAGTGCCGACGGGAATCGAGGCAGCAGAGTGGCTTTTCAATCGCCTTGCCTTTCACGAGTGCGCGGACAACCCAGAAGCAATCAGTCGCGTGGTGAACGAACTTCACACTCCGATATTGCAGAATGCTCTATTGAGGTCCTTACGGCTCAATGGTCAGTGGGAACAGCTCGAAGAACAATTCTCCCAGATTGATCACGCGTGGCTCGGCATAAAGTGTGTACAGGAACGCTCCCGCTGTATGCCGCGAGACTCAGATCTGAAGTTCAGAATGCAACAGCGGCTTGCAAACACTGCGTTCGCCGGCAGTGTGAGACTCCAGCGGACAATCAGTGAACTATGCGCAGCTCCGTCGGTACGACCGCAGTCCGCGGCAAAAGCACCGGTAGCTAGCCCCGTGGTCCGGGTTTCGTTCAGTGAAGCCTGCAGTGCGCTGACATCAAGATCCAGTGACCTGATGTCAGCGTCAGTTGTCGTACTCGAACCAATCACCGCGGATCAATGCAAAAGGTTGAGCGTCCTTGCAGACCCGACCAGTCAACGCGACGCCACCTATGTGACGGGCGATCCCCGAATGCGGCTCACTACATCGGGGCCATCGATCGCACAGCCCCGCACCAGCTCAGGTGCTCTCCGGGCTGATGCACTCCTTCGACCTGCCATCGCAGCGGCAAATCGATTCTCGATTCCGATCGAGTGGCACGAGAGTCAGCTATCCGGACCACTAGCAAGCATATATGCGTCCCAATTCCTTGCCAGCCTGGCGGCAATGGACGATGTCATGCATTTGCACTTGGCACTCCAGTCAAATGAGAGTGCGCTGATTGAGGTGCTATGCGAAGGCAAGGTGCCTGACAGCATCCTGAGATACATGGATGCCCGAATCGTACCGTTTATCCTGCGTCATATGACATTCGGGACGGATACATTCTTTGATGGGTTGAGTTCGCTGGCTGCGCATGTCTCCACACCGGAGGTGGATTCGGCTTTGAGTGGTCTCTTGCTCCGCTGGAACAAGCGGTTCGACCCCAAGTCGCTTGATTTTCAGCATTCCGACAATCATTCCCTTTGGCGAGGGTTTAAGCGGCTCTCGGACCATCCCCGATTTGGGCACGTAGAGAACTGGCAGTCATTGCTCGCCACAGTGGTTTCGAGCAACCTGATTTGGTATAGAGCTGACGATGTGTTTCGCGTTCTGAAACGACATCCGAGTTCTTATCGACTCGTCGAGGAGAAGTTGGTCAGCCGCGTGAATTGGGAGCATCCTTCCGTCGATCAGATAGATGTGCTCGATTCAGCGGCAGATCTGTTGTTTCATCAGTCGCGCACGGATTTATAGTCGCATCGTTTTCGATTGACGTTACTGGCAATCCCGGATTTCGATACTGCTCGGTACCAGCCAATAGTTCGCGTACGCTGCTGTCAACATCGGACCGATCGTCGTCCGAGTCATTGGCATCGACGCTACGAGGGCATAGGCTCTACTGTCGGGGGTATCAAAGGGGGTAAGGCGCGGTCTCGGCAGAGAAGTCGAAATCCGGTTCGCCTTCCGCATGCGTAGACACTGACCCCGATCATTCGATCCTCGGAATCCGAAAGGTCAATCCTATGGGCAGCAAGTGGTTCACCGGCGGCGTGGTCGCCGCATCTCGCGGCCGGATTCAATTCGATTTCCGGTTGGACGGAATCCGGTATCGGCCGACGATCAAACGCCCGCCTTCGGAAGCCAACTTGCGGCGAGCTCGGGAGCGCCTGGAGGTGATCAAACGACAGATCGAAGCCGGTACCTTCTCGTTCTCCGACGAGTTTCCGGACTACCGATTGATGCGGCACCTGAAAGGCATTTACAAAGCTCGGTTGTGCAATGACGTATTCGATGAATACTTGGCCCACTGCGAAGCACGCCTGCGTCGCGAGGATCTGGCCGCCGCGACATTGACCGGGTATCGGAAGGTCCTCGACGGCGTCTGGCGACCCGCGCTGGGCCAGCGTTTGTTTTACAACGTGAGCTACTCCCAACTGGTGGCAATTGCCGACCGACATGACAACTGGAGCAAGAAGACCTACAACAACGCGCTCAGCGTGCTTCGACGCGCCTTTGACTATGGCTACAAGGACCGTCCACTCGAGGCCAACCCCGCGCGCAGCCTGCGCAGCGCGCGCCTGCGCAAGACCGACCGCCCGAAAGTAGACCCATTCTGCATGTGCGATGCCGAAGTCTTGATTGCGGCAATTCATCGCGACTGGGGAGAAGCGCAGGGCAACTACGACGAGTTTCGGTTCTTCACCGGCCTTCGCCCCTCCGAGCAGATCGCGCTCGTTACGACCGACATTGACGTGGAGAACGGCGTTATCAGCGTCAGCAAGGCGCGGGTCTCCGGAGTGGATCGATGCAAAACGAAGACTGGAGACGATCGACGTGTACGACTGTGCCCGAGGGCGCTGCTGGTTATGAGGAGACAGCTTGCGCTTCGCGAACGCCTCGTCGCAGCTGGGCTGATCCAACACGACCATGTGTTTATGTATGCAAACGGCGAGCCGATGCGAGATCTGCAGGTGGCCACGATTCGATGGCGCAAGACACTGCAGTCTCTGAAGGTACGTTACCGGCGGCCCTATACGGCACGACATTCTTCCGTGAGCTGGAACCTCATGTTAGGAAAGAACGTGCTCTGGGTCGCCAAGCAGCACGGTCATAGCATCATCACGATGCTGCGGACCTACGCTGCATGGACCGAGGGCGCGACGGAAGCAGACGTGGCGGCAATCGAAGGATCGATGATGCTGAGCCGTACGGCCGTGCCACGCGACCGTCCGCGCAAACCTCCGCGCTCCGGCGGCCGACCTGCCACTATGGAGACCGCTGCATCAGCCCTCGACGATCTGGCAGTAGTTCAGTCAGTACCGAAAACAATTACGGAATTTTTCGCCGCTTGCGAGTCGCGGATTCGGCGGCTAACTGCTTGTACAGAAAAGAGAAAACAAGCTTGGCTGGGGTGGAAGGATTCGAACCTCCGAATGGCGGGATCAAAACCCGCTGCCTTACCACTTGGCGACACCCCAACCCAAAAAAATCAACCCGAGCGACCCCGCGTGCGGAGCAGCTCATGCACCGGGGAAACGTTCAGCCCCCGAGCCACGTAACTCGTCCAGCGGTCCGGTACGCGCGCCGCGATGCGTTCCGCGTCGATCGCGGACGCGCAGGGCGCGAAGATACAGGAACCTGTGCCAGTCAGCCGGGCCGACGCGAACTGTGCCAGCCAATCCAAGGCTTCCGCGACCGCCGGGAAGCGCCCGCGGACCACTGGCTCGCAATCGTTCCGACCGCCCGACTCCCGAAAGGCGCGCATTGTGATGACGGGGGTATTTCGTGTCAATTCAGGGCTCTGGAATACGTCCTTAGTTCCCACATGGAC
>Ga0070665_100003183_pt1 | contig 17657 bp, 12 predicted proteins | sample KBSS13metaG_FD_65862 | JGI IMG/M metagenome (GOLD analysis project Ga0070665, IMG submission 65862) | Switchgrass rhizosphere microbial communities from Kellogg Biological Station, Michigan, USA - KBS S1-3 metaG | ecosystem: Host-associated > Plants > Roots > Rhizosphere > Soil ...
AAAAAAAGCAGCAAAGCACACGCATAGATCCGCTCAATATGCTGATTGAGCGCCTGATCGAAGAGCACGAGTTGGAGTGGGCGGACAAGCTTTCGCACCACTATCTGGGCTTGCTCAGCGGCGATTTGGCCTAGCTCCTCAGGGCGGCAGACGTGGCAGCCGGGCAAATTTTGGGCATAATTTAAGTTATGGAACAGGATGGTGCAGCGATCATTAGTCAGGGCAACGGGCCTCTAGAAGGTCCAGAGCCGACGCCGCTTTTGAACATCAGCCCCGAGATCGACTGGGGCCTGCGACTGCGCCTATTTGTTCGGCGCTGTGCGGCCGGCACTGTCGATCTCTTTGTCACGGGCTCGATAAGCATTCTCTTTTTCTGCGTACCCACGGCCCTGCGCACTCTCTACGAATTCTGGCAAACTCCCACGACTGGGGCATTGCCGGCATTAAACTCGCTGGTTAGCTACGCCCTTCAATTTGGCGCAGCCGCCGCCATCCTCACCCAATTGTTTTTCTATACGGCCTTATCGGAAAGCAGCTCAACCCAAGCCACTCTCGGCAAGATTCTCTTTGGCTTGCGCACCAGCGACAGTCGCGGGCAACGTCAGTCATTTCGATCAGTGATCGGCCGACTGGCGTTCAAGTACGCGCTGTTGGCCATTCTCATCGCATTTTCCGAAATATCGGTCAATTTTGCCGCCGAGTTTATCAGTACGCTGCAAATTGAACAATACAGATCAGTCGCCAAAATTATCATTGTGGTAGCCAGTTTCACCCTTTGCCTGGTGGAGGAACGTCAGCAAAATCTCTACGACATTTTAAGCGGGCGTCTGGTCACCGCCGATGAGACAACCGGCATCAAGGAACGGTTTCAGCGCTTTATCAGGGCGCTGATCAACAACCTGGCCGCTCTTGGACCGGCGCATCTGCTCAGACAAATGAAGACCGAAAAAGGAGACCTGCAGACCATTGTGACAATCACGCTCAATTTTTGGACCTATATTTGCTGCGCGGCCCTGACAGCAACACTGGCACTGACAGCCGTGCTCGCCTATTCGGCCGCTGAAGTCGACAAAGGTCTGGCCCTGGCCAAAAGCGATCCATTGAAAGCTCAGCATCACTTTCAACAGGCACTAAAAGCCAGTCCCAATATAGCGAGCATGTACGACATGATAATTCTCGCTTACGATTATGCCGATCCAAACAGACAGAACCAGGCCTGCGAGGCCCTCGTCGCCATACGCGCCGGGGCGCAGGACTATCTGGCACGCGCGCGTTCCAGGTCCAAACAACATCTCTACGAGCCGGCCTACAGCGACTATGAGGCCGCACTTTCGGGCGCTCACGGTACTCTGGACATACATGACCGCGAAGCGGCCACTGTTGAACTGTCTATGCTGCGCCTGGAAGAAGAGTCTGAGAAATCGCAAGACTCTGAGAAAGCCCAAGAGTCTCAAAAAACGCAAAAATAATCCCCGCCCGGAAAGAAACCTGTCGCTTAACGAGCGATCAGCTTCTTGAAGGGCGGATCAGTTGAGACGTTGGCCCGCACTCTATCCCAGACGACAGGCACTTTTCTGTAGCCGTCGGCGCCGTTATCGATTGTGTAAGGGTCAAATACAATCTCCAGCGCTTTGGGTGTGACCTGAAATTTGATGAAGTTCTTCTCTTCCGGCGCGGCGCCGCGTTTGACCCAGTCGGTGCCTTCCTCATCCAGGCCCTGTGAAAGAGTGGCCACACAAATTTTGGAAATGACTGGAATGTATTTGTAATCTGGACGGAAAACATCCTTGAGACCAAATTGCTGGTTGTAGTCAAGGCGGTAATTGAAGGTGCTGAGAGCTTCTACCGGGTGTGCCGACTGGAAGGCATAATTGCTCAGATCCACTTCCATACTGCAGAGATACTGATTGTAGGTGGAAACGTTGCAGTTGCCCTTGATATAGCTGAGCGGCTTGGGACCTTCGATATGCTGCATGCTCTGCGGCATAACGGCCCTGGCTGCGTCTATTTGCGCATAAACATACCGTTTGATTTCTTCGTTAAGTTTGCTCGGATCCGAGCCTTTGATCGGGTCAAACTGCGGATATTTCACGTCCACAGTGTAGGACTTATTGTTCTCGATAACCGACACTATTTTCCATGGATCCTGCGGCCCCTTGGGCTTCACACCAGCAGGATTCATATTGGGCAAAAGATTTGTGGAAGCCGACGACCCGTTGTAGGCATTGGTTGTCGGTCTGATCAAAGGAGAGCCGCCGGACTTTGCCGCCGGTGCAGCGACCGGAGCGGCGGGCGTTGCGACAGGAGCAGCCTTGGCGTCGCCGGAGGCAGCCGGGGCGCCTGTCCCCTGAGCAAATGTCGCTCCGCTAGTAAGGACACCGAGTGAAAAAGCGGCCAGGACCAAGGCTCTCATACTTTTCTCCAGTGACGCTGACATTGCCTGATTCACCACCATTGCCCAAGCTCCTTTGTATAGATTGGTTTGCCTTCAATGTTACCAACTTATGTTCGATCTGCCCTGCCCGAACTGCCCTTTATTGCCACTTTACTTGCCCTTTTTGCACTTTGCCTGACTTTTAATTTGCAGTGAGAGATTGGGTTGCGCCAGCGTGAATTTGGCCTTGCGAAAAGGCGGTGGGCCGAACGAGGCCCGCGCGTCGTTGGAAATGCCGAATTCCACCCTGGGCCGACCAAATGGGCCTACTACAAACTTGCCGCTATTGTTCTCATCGTGAAAAAATTTGACCGCATAATCACCATAGGGCATCTCGCTAAAACTCGCCACCGCCTGATTATTGACCACGGGTACGACTACCTTGCGAAAGGAACCCATGCCCACATTGTGATCGTTGTTATAAGTCTCTGGTGAGCCGAAGAGTGCCACCCGCACTACACCCTGATTGTTTCGCAGGCCGCTCATAATAACGGTGATAGTACCCTCGGGCGGCCCGGCGCTTGAATCTTGGGCCAGGGCCGCTGCACAATCCGGGCGACCAGTGAGAGACAGGACAAGGCCTAAAACAGGCAGGGCCACCGCCGATCGCTTTCTCATCCGCCAAACTCCTCTCTGCTCGCACCGCATACAGTACCAAACGGCGCGGTCAAGAACAATTTTTTGCTCTTGCGCCCTAAAATCTCAGCGCCGCAACCAATATACAAACTCGACAAAACGAGGCATTAAATCACATCCGATCGATAGATGTCAGCAGCGCAAAGCTGGTAAACTTCCAAAAAAATTAAGATAGGGTCAGGCCACGGAAGATCTATGGAAATAATTACCCTGATTAGCGTCTTGGCACTGGCCTCATTCATGGCCATATTTATCAACGACCATACCGCACTGGGCGGGACGTTCGAAGACAGTGATTTTGTCGGCTAAAAAAGCGCGACCCAAATCAATCAATTAAAATTCGATGGCGTGTTCTTTGATCTTGCTTGTAAGCAGCTTGCCTGGAATACCCAGACGCTTGGCCGCTTCGGACTTATTACCATCCGAATCTTTCATAGCGCGCTCGATAATCAGTTTTTCGACTTTGGCAATCGCTTCTTCATAGTCCAGCACTGCCAGCTCATCCATCAGCGCGGCGCCATTGGAGTGACCGCCTTTTTTGCCTTTGCCTGTGCCGTTTGTGGGCGCGGGAGCGGGAATAGGCATTGCGGCGACAGGCTCGGGCTTTGTCAGCTCCAAATCCGCCACTTCAATAACTGCGCCGGGCAACTGACTTACTCTAGCCATCAAGTTTTCCAATTCGCGCACGTTGCCGGACCAATCATGTTCGAGCAGCACTTTGGCGGCGGAGCTGCTGATGCGCTTGGGCACACCGGCTTCACCGGCGGCTTCGTGCAGGAACGACTCGGCCATGACGAGCATATCGGCACCGCGCTCAGCCAGAGGAGGCAGGCTGACAGGCAATACATTGAGGCGGTAATAGAGGTCTTCGCGGAAGGCACCGGTGCGCACCAGGGCAATCAAATCCTGCTTGGTACCAGAGATTATACGGACCGAGCCCTTGTCGTTGCCGGCTTTGGTTTCGGCCGGATGCATCTGCAGAGCGACCAGAAGTCTGGCCTGCAGGCCGCTGGAGAGATCGCCTATCTCATCAAAAAAGATAGTGCCCTTGTGCTTGGCAAAGAAGCTGGGTTCAAAAATGTGGTCGCCGATGGCGGCACAATTGACTACCATAAAATCATATTGTGAAAGCTTGCTGTGCTTGTGAATGGTCCGGGCGACGCGCTCTTTGCCGGTACCGGCAGCGCCGGAGATCATCACCGAAGCATTACTCGTGGCGGCCAGACCGACCAGTTTTTCTACTTCACGCATGGCCGGGCAGGAGCCCAGGAGGCTGACTTCATAGCTTTCACCGGCGGCGGCGCGGGCCTGGGGCCGGGCCAGAGCGCGGGCGATAACCGACTTGAGATCGTCACGGGAAGCCGGTTTGATCATATGATCGAAGGCGCCGAGCTTCATCGCTTCAATGGTATTTTCCAGATCGGTGTTGGCCGAAGCGGTCAATATAACTACAGGTAAATGCTTGATCTTCTTATCGGCACGGATGCCGCGCAGAACATCAAGACCATTGACGTCCGGCAGTTTGAGATCCAAAAAGATCAGGTCAAAATTGACAGTTTTCAAAAGCTCAAAGGCTTTTACACTGTTCTCAGCTTCCTGAACTTCGTGCCGGAAACTTTCTAAAGTTTCGGACAGAACGGCGCTGAATGCATGATCGTCATCGATTATTAGGACTTTAGCCACGATTTTTCCACTTCAAAGAGATCTCATACTTTATCAGCCTGGCAACCTCCTTAGTGGCCCTGGCAGCCCAAGTTGTTCAATCGAGGATGCTAAGACCTCGACAGGCACAGCACTTCCAGTTTGTTACAGATTTCTCAAAAAAGCCTGCTGACCCGACTGAAACACTTTCAGGGCGGGGATCAGGGCGGCTGCCAAGAACCGGGGAATTTGTCCGACTGTGGGCAATTGCCTCTTTTTCGATGGGCATTATTTAATCGAAATAGTCTGGTCTGGGCAGTTCACAGGAAGCAGCCAGTCAAAAAAGAAGAGAGGTCCACTGAGTTTGCAAAAAGGTCTTATCTTTCGGCCTCATCGTTGGCAATTCGCGCCAGCGCCGGCAAAACGTATTTCGCAAAACTCAAGGGGCCAAAAACAGCGACCAAACCGGAAAATATCAACAGACATGTGTCGGAGGGAATGCTGCTCTGATTCGCCGCCTTGGAGCCGATAGCAGCGAGATAGTATGCGGTGACGCCCATCAACGTCATGAAGGCAAATACGACGGTGGCCACACGTGCGGCCACCCGAGCCAGAGGATAAGCCCGTGCTTTCAGTTGCTCACGTGTCGGAAGCTGGGACATAAATCCATTATGCACCTAATACAAGATCGGTCCAATCAATCAGATTTTGCTTTGAGGGCCTGATCAAAAGTCACCTGTATGTCGATGAAGTCACGCGAGCCGGCAGGTAAGGGCGGCAGCTTGCCGACGTCTCGGGAGGACTTGAGCGCCGAGTAGTCGAGGTCCTGGAAGCCGCTTGTTTTCCCGACTTTTACGTTTTGAATGGTTCCGTCTCTGGCGATTCTAATAATCAAATCGACTTTGCGGTTGGTGCCCTCATACTTGGGCGGAAACCAGTTCTGCTTCAGCAATTTCGACGCCTTACCGACATAAGCGGGCCAGTTAATTTCGGAGTCGGGCTTTGATTCGGGTTTTACTTCGGGCTTTGATTCGGGCTTTACTTCCACCTGTGCGTCCGATTCGATTCGGCTCGACGAGGCCCTACTTGAGGATTTTTCCGGCAGCGGCTGTTTTTCAGCCGCTACAGACTCACGAGACTTAAGCTCCTCCGGCTCAGAGTGCGGAGATTTCACAGTCAGAGCATCAATGCGCTCGCGCACGTCGCCACTCTGCACTTCGCCAAAAACTTTCTTATCCAGCCTGTTCAAGCGAGTTTCGAGCAAGTCCCGGGAATGGGTTGAACCAAGATGGTTCTTTTCCAACTTATCCACGGTCGCATAGATTTCTTTCAGGTCTTCGGCCGGGGCCGGACCGGCGCAAATACCCGACGAACAGGCGACCAAAAGCGCCAGGGAGAACAACTCTTTCCGCATCTTAATCCGACATCCTCTGGGGGTTATTGATTTTACCTTTTTTGCGGGATCGGTCTTAACCATGGCTTAACCGTCCCCTGAGAACATTACCGTCACACACCCCGTCTTCCCCCTCCCATACCTCGGGTACATATCAATGAGCGCAAGCACAGGTATTCTGTTGCTGGATTTCATTTGCCGTCCATTTTTGAAATTCGGCATGAAATTCCCCGTCATCGGTTTCGTTTTCCTTTTCCTCATTTACGGTCTAGTGGCCTATGGCGCACTCAAAAGCGCCTTCTTGTCCGAAAATCCATACTGAATTATTGCTATTACTTTCTCGACTCATCTTTTAGCCCCGGTGCGATAAGCTATCCTTCTCCTTCCAAGAAAGGTTAATGATGGCGAAGCGGCTACACGCGGCAAGAATTGCTCTGGCAGTGAGTATGGTACTTGGTTTTAGCCAACCGGTCCGGTCTTCCGAACCGGCTCAGCTGCTGATTACCAACGGCAAAATATTTACTGGACAATACACCTCTAATAATGCCGGTGGTAACAACAGCATTACAAATACGCCGGCAACGGTCAGTACCATGGCCTGCAGCGGCGGTAAAATTGTCTATGTCGGCGACGCCGCAGGGGCGGCGCCATTTAAAGATGCCCAGACAAAAGTTATAAATCTGGCGGGGGCACTGGTGCTCCCGGGCTTCCACGATTGCCATGTACACTTGTGTGAGAGCGGCATGGAAGCCGGCTTTTGCATGCTCACAGGTTCTAAGACCAAGCAGGCCGCTCTGGCCAAATTGAAAGATTATGCCGCCAAACAGCATCTGACAAAAAATCAAAAGGGCAGCTGGCTCAAGGCCGGCGGCCTGCCACTGCCGGCGGTGCAAAAATCGCCATTAACCAGAGAGGATCTGGACTCTGTCGACAACAGCAGGCCGATCATTGTTTACTCGGAAGACGCGCACTCTCTCTGGCTCAACAGCCGCGCTCTCAAACTGGCAAAAATTGACGCCCGCACTAGAACACCTGAGGCCGGCATTATCGAGCGCGAAAAAGAGGGCAGCCCTAACGGCTGCCTGCGCGAAGAAGCGATGGAATTGATCACCGATGTCGTGCCCATGATGCCGCTCAAAGAACGCTGCGCCGCCCTCAAAAAAGCCGTGCGTCTGGCCAATAGCCTGGGCATCACCTCGATACAGGATGCCCACGCCAGAGAAGAAATTTTGGCCACCTACGCTGAGCTGGCCGAAGAAAACGAACTGAATGTCAAAGCCGTAGCGGCTATTCATGTGGGCGCCAACTACGGCGAAAAAGAGTTTGAGCGCATGGAGGACCTGCGCAAGAAATATACTATCGGTAATTTCAAGGCAACATCCGCCAAAATCTTCTCGGACGGTGTTATCGAAACCCAGACAGCGGCCATGCTTGAGCCATACTGCGGCAAAGACGCGAGCGGCGCAAGCCTGGGCAAGGGCACACTAAATTTTAAACCGGAGGATCTGAACCGCGTTGTTGCCGCCCTGGACAAACGCGGCTTCCAGGTACATGTCCACGCCATCGGCGACCGAGCAGTCAGATCCGCCCTCGATGCCTTTGCGGCAGCCAGAGCGGAAAATGGTCCCGACTACGAAAAGCACCGCCATCAAATTGCTCATCTGGAAATAATCCAAAAAGCGGATATTCCGCGCTTCAAAGAACTCTCGGTGATCGCCAACTTCCAGTCATACTGGGCTTTTTACGACCCATATATGACCGATCTGACCGTACCTCTGATGGGACCGGAACGGATGAAGCTCATTTATCCAATCAAAAGTGTAGTCGACTCAGGAGCGCATCTGGCCGCCGGCAGTGACTGGTCAGTGAGCACTCTCAATCCTCTCAAAGCCATGCAAATAGCCGTGACCAGAAAGGCGCCCGGCAATCCGTATGCCAAAGTCCTATTGAAAGAAGAGTGCGTCGGCCTCAAAGACATTCTCGCCGCCTACACCACAGGTGGTGCCTATGCAAATCATTCCGAGGACAGCACCGGCAGCCTGGAAGTGGGCAAAGCCGCTGATTTTATTGTTTTAGACCACGACATATTTGCCCTCAAACCGGAACTGATCGGTCAGGCCAAAGTGATGAAAACATTTGTCGACGGCAGGTTGGTCTACGACCGCAGCCGGCCGGGTGATAAGGCAGTTGGAGAATAAGGCGGACAGGTCTGTTTACTTGAGTTTGCCGGCCCGCTCAATAGATTCTTGGTCCAGCGCGGCACGCTGATAAGCTTCATCCACCAATCTGCGATCGCCCGCGCTGATATTAGTCTTTTGACTCTGGAACAGATTTTTCACTTTGCCCAAGAGCATCACACAGACTGTCGGTACGGCAACGGCGACGAGTATACCCAGGAGAGTAATTCCTATCTCTATAAAGCAAGTGAGTTTATTGAGCAGAACAGTCAATTCTGATATCTCGCTCTTCAAGCCAACCACTTCTTTGTGAACGCTGCTCACTTCACCGGTCAAGTCACCGATTGGCTGTCGCAGGGCAGTGACTGGCTCGGCCAAATCGTTGAGAGGTTTGCTCAGGGCGTTGAGTGGCTTTTCCAGATCAGTCATTTTGCTGTGCAGACTTCCGATCTCGGTGCGCAATCCGGTTACGGGAGCGCGCAAATCGCTGAGCGGTTGGTAGATGCGGGTGACGGGCTCTCTGAGCGCGCCGATTGGTTTTTCCAGTGTGGAAACTTGCTTCCAGACATCGGAGATATCGGTATGGACTGTGCCCAGCTCGCCGCGGATCCCATTGAGACTTGTGTGCAACTGATTCATCTGCGCTTCAATAGCCAGGAAGCGCTCGTGAAGCCTGACCATAGGAGGCTGCAGGTCTTCAATTGGTTTTTCCAGTTTTACAATTTGTTCCTGCAGACGAATGCTCTGCGTCTGCAACTCAGTGACCGGCGCCAGAACACGACGCACAAGACCCACTTTTTTGACTTTGACCTTTTTGACTTTGACAGGCTTAGTTGAGGCTGCGACAGTGTCTTTGGTTAAGACCGAAGCCACCGCGGCAGTGGTCGCCGCCGAAGTTGTAGAAGCCGCTTCCTGGCTCTGGGCCGGACAAACAGCGATAAACGCTAGAGAAAGCGCCGTGAGCACCGATGACTTGAATACAATCTGTCTCACTAAAAGGCTACCTGCGTTGACGTATCGTTCGGATATACCAGCCTGATTGACCATGGGCCATGGTAACCCAGGATCCCATGGCAACCCGCATCAGCACAGTAAAACATCGTTAATGTAGCGGAAGACCGGCAGTAAAAGCCTGATTCCGTGGGGCATAAGGGCATTTGTCTCCGGAAAAGCCCATGTCGCCCTGTAAACTGAATCGCACTACCTCAGGGGAGCCTAGAACTATGCCCGTACAGACCGAGATCGTTGTGACAAGCTTCGCCGCCAGCGACAAAGAACGCTGGAAAGAGTTGTGGACGGCTTATTTGGCCTTTTATGAGACGACTCTGGCGGATGAAATAATCGAGTCGACCTGGCAGCGCATAATCAACAAAAGCGGCTCTCTACGCGGTCTGGGCGCCCGTATCCGCAGCACCGGCAAACTTGTGGGTCTGACTCACTTTTTGCTGCACGAAAGCGCCTGGAATCCCCGCCCCGCATGTTATTTGCAGGATCTCTTCGTTGATCCGGATCAGCGCGGCACCGGTGTCGGCCGCCTGCTGATAGAAGCCGTCGCCGACAAGGCCCGTGCCCTGGAGTGCTACAAAGTCCACTGGCTCACCCACCAGACGAACACTACTGCCCGCCGACTCTACGACAATCTGGCCGTAAACGAAGGCTTCATCCGTTACGACTTCGACTACGACAAATACGACCGCGCCGCAAAGTAGTCCCCACCTACCAGCGGATTTTAACTGCGCGACCACAAATGGCCCGACTCTGGAAGCGAAACTAGGTGCACCCAAACCCTTTTTTCTTTTCTTCCGAGGACTACATCATGGCCGCCGACACCCCGCTTGTTAAATCAGAAGCCCCGATTGCCAGCCCCGACTCCTCCACCGACTTCCACAGCCGCGCCCTCGCCGAACTCGACTACAAATCCAACCTCAATATCGTCACAACCAAAGAAGCGCTGCCCCTGGCCTTTGGTTCGGCTAAGGACGATTTAAAAATTGTTGATGATCGCCTGGCGGCGACAATGAAAGTGGCCGAAGGCATGCTCACACCTGAGCAAATCGACCGCGTCAACCGCGCAGCGGCTATTCCTTACCGCTATATCCAACAAGCCGGCGAGATCAAGCCGCAGGAACAGGTCACGGCAAAGCCGGGCGATACGTACTGGTCGGTTGCCCATAGCGTACTGTCACAGCGCGAAGGCAAAGTGCCGACCAATCCCGAAGTGCATACAATGATGCGCGCCCTGGCAGCTCACAACGGCAAGACCGTGGAAGAAGCGGCCAATCTGCGCGTCGGCGAAACCATCAAAATACCGCCTGCCAAAAAGTCGCACTAAGTCTCGGCATAGTCCATGGCGCGGCCATAAGTATCTTTGACAAAACAAAGTGCCGCCAGCGCCAGCAAAAATACTGTCGCACCAACCGTGGAAATAGCGGCCACTATCCCTATGGAAGGCTTGAGCAAAACAACTACCGCGTTCATCGGTATGACACAGCCGCGGCAAAAATTGGGGATAGTCGTGGCGGCAGTGGCGCGCAAATTGGTGCCGAACATTTCAGCAACCATGGTGGCACCAACGACCCAGGTGCCAAAAGCAAAGCCCAGACAGGAACTGAGGACGTAGAACTGCATTGCGCTCTGGTACTGCCATAGCGAAAACAGGGCAAAAACGAGACAACCGGTAACCGAAAACAGCGTAATCACAAGCTTTCGGTCTTTGATTTTTTCGGCCAACATAATGGCAAAGAGATCACCGATTATCACACAGGTGTATCCGTATCCCAGTATTTGAGCGGGATTAATACCGGGGACACCCCTGGCGAGGGCTATTTCAGGTGAAAGACTCCAGAGAATTTGCGGGATAAATACCGAAGGCAACAGTACAAGAATGCCGGAGACATATTTGATGCGCCGGCTTCCGTTGAGCAAGAACGGCTTCAACCCGCCAAAAGTAACACCGCTTTCTTTCATAGCTCTGGCACTTTCGAAAAGGGTAGACTCTTTCAAGGCAAAACGAAAAAACAGCAGTACCAGCCCCATGATTCCGCCGATGAAATAACACAGGCGCCAGGGCAGATACTGCGCCGCGGCGGAAGCAAGCAAGACACCGACAAAGCCCAGGATAATAAAAGTGCCTACTCCGAGGCCGCGCCGACCGTCGGAAAACTTCTCCGATATCAGAGTAATGCCCGAACCCAGCTCACCAGCCAGACCGATGCCGGTAAAAAAGCGCAGCAGGGCATAGCACCAGTCGACCTGTACAAAAGCGGTGAGCAATGACGACAGCGAATAGAGCAAGATGCTGTTTAGAAGTACCTGCTTGCGACCGCGCCTGTCGCCCAGCACTCCCCAGATATATGAACCGATAATTAGTCCCAGCAGCTGGGAGTTGATGATCTGGATGCCGGTATGGGTTATCTGTTCAGAGGTCAAACCCAGATCAGTCAAGGATTTGACTCGCACCATGTTAAACATAAACAGGTCGAACATGTCGACAAGATAGCCGCTGCCCGGGATCAGTACAGTAGCTGACAGCAATGCGCGGACGTCGATTTTACTCTCGCTGGCGACCGTCGCCACTACTTCGACCAGGCCGCCAATTGCGGTCGCAGATACTGTTGAAATTGACCGGCGTTGGCGCGCATATCTGTGAGGATAGCCGCAGTCTTAAGCAGGCTGACCGAAATGCGCCGGGCGTCGGGATGGCTGGAACGCATTAGTTGCCGCAGGGGCAAAATGACGTTGGCCGCGCTCACAGTCGAAAATTCAGCGGTAAAGGCACGGTGTCCGGTTGCCAGCTTGTGTGCCTGCAGCCCACGATAAGCCACAGCCTGAGCCGGATTGACATGCTCAAATCGCTCGACGCCGCCATGGGTCAGGACAATGCTGCGGCCGGGAGCGAGCACCAGAGACTGCTCACCGCAAAGCACTTTGACCGCCGCCTGGCGTTTGTCGTCGAGGTCGTAAACGGCCACACCGTGAGCGAAGGACATAACCAGTACAAGAGACCTGGGCGCGATTTTGATAGAGCCAAATGGCGTGTGTACTGTTGTGTCTTCGATCGGCGCGAAGAGCACCGAGCCGCTCTTGAGTGTCACGGCTCTGGCAGGCATTGTCGATACTTTCTCATCCATCTCCATATCGACCACCGCCGAAACATCGGGCTTGATGCCGAAATCGGTCACTCCATGCATGACGGCAGGGATGGCTCCACTTGCCACTTCGGTATCTGAGATCCAGTCGAGCGCCGAGGCGGACTGCACTGCTGCAAACTCGGAAGCCGCCGTATACTGCGGCGCGCGAGCACTGATCATATTCGATATCAAATTAGTCGACACCAAATTAGATGGCGCCGAATTAGTCGACACCAAATTAGTTGAAATCAAATTGGTCGCGGATGAATTTGCCGGAATCGTCATGCCGACTGTGATAACGTTTACAGGTGGAGATACAGGTAAAGATACACCGGCCGACGGCAGGGCGATAGTGTAACCCAACACTGGCGCGGTGGACGCTGACACAGTCGGCATCAGCACGGCCGGTGCCGTCAAGACCGCAGCCTGAGGTGCCGCAACTGGAAACGGGGGATCAGCAACTATTTTAGTCGGCTGGCCACCATTACCGTTAACAGTTATGGCGCTAGCAGCCAGTTTGCCGGTACTGAATATTACCTGGCCTTTGCTAGTGGAAGCATTAACAGATTCAATAGTTACATCGGTGGCGGTAGTGCTGGCGATGTTGATGCTGTTTGTGCCGAAGAAGAAGGGTCCGAATGCGGTGGGTGTAACTGGATTTTTATTGACCAGATACGTCGCAGGACCAACCGGAATCGTACCAAATACACCCTTTGCCGGAGCGCCAATTGCAATGTTGACGTTGCCACCACCGGGACCGGCGGTCTCAATGTCGCTTCCAGCCCCAATTACAATGGCACCGGCTGTTTTATTGGCGTTCTCGATTGTGATTGTGGCCTTGGTTTTGCTGGTCGATGACTTGGCCAAAATCAGGGCATCACCATAGGTGCTGACCAATTGACCGGCACCAACGATTGACACGGGTCCTTCATTGGCCGTAATACTTCCTACGCTGAGGAAGTTGGAGGCAGCGTTTGAAGCGACCGTAGTCTTGAGAATTGCCGAAGTACCGGCGCTAATCGTACCTTTATCATCGATAAAGTTGCCGGCGTTGAGCGTTACAGTAGAGGCAGCGGAGGTGATCATGCCGGAGGAGCCGACAATGATACCGCCCTTAGTGGTAGTAGCCGAAACGGCTCCTGTCGCACCGACGGGTGCCTCAATGTCTATAACCGCGCCCGTACCGGTTGCTGTATAGACTACAGTGCCCTTGGCTGCGTTGGATATCACATTACCATTGGACGTGATATTACCCTTAGCCGAGACCGCAATATTACCGAGACTTGATGTGAGGCTTCCCGTTGTAATCGCGTTTCCTGAAGCCAGGGCCGTTGATTTAAACGTTATGCCAGTAGCACCAGTAATTGAGCCATTGCCCAGATTAATGTAGTTGGCTGCGCTCAGTGCAACGGCTTTGACATTGGCAAAAATTGTGCTGCTAGTGCCGATGATACTGCCTTTTGCGGCCGTCAGCGTAACCCCTGCATCGGCATTTAGAGAAGCTTTGCTCAACTGAATGACGCCATTTGTGCCGGACGATACAAGGGCAATTGTGCTTTTGGAATTGCTGCCCAGTATGGTGGAATTAACGGCAAGTACGCCACTCGTGCCAGAGACGGTCAACTTAGCGGCGGTAGCGAAGTTGACGGCGCCGTTTATCGTAATACCACCAACCGCAGTCAGCGTCAGTCCGCCCGTCGTGGCCATCACTATCGCCGGCAACTGAGTCGTGATACTACCCGTGGTCTTACCGGTTGATTGCAAAGTCACCGACGTGCCGGTAATGTTGCCGCTCACGGTAATGTCGCCGCCCGATTTGACCGTCAAAGCCGTGCCGGCAAGATGCTGGATTTCCAGAGGGGCAACCGGACTGGAAGTATTTGTGACAGTTACGGTGCCACCGGCGGTAACATCCAACTTGGATACATTAGTAGCCAGCGTCAGCGCCGAGGTGCCGGCAACTACTGAAAGATTGGCGGCCTGCAAGGTCTTAGCACTCAACTTGCCGCCTGTATTCAACGAAATCAAACTTGTTGTACTGCTGCCCAGATTGTTGCTGACTGTAAGCGTGCCGTTTTTGCCGACAATCAAGTTTATTGTATCGACCTGAGAAACGGCCTGCGAAAGCGTCAGAGCGCCGCCGTCGTTGCGCAGAAGCAGATCACCGTTGCCATTGCCCGAAACAGACAACGAACCCTGCACTCCGTTAGTTGTCTTGGCGCTACCGATGTTGAATAGGGTGGCGCTATTGGACGCAAGCACAATCGCCCCGCCCGTTCCGGAGCCACTGCCGTTAGCACTGAGATTGCCAGTGACCAGAAGGATACCGGAGTTGCCGGTGCCCTGTCCCGCTTCCAGATCCATAAGGCCGCCGTCTCCAGCCGCCCCGTTAGCGTTGACAGAGATGCCAGTTTGATTGACGGTCAGGTTGCCGCCCACGAGCACAGTCACAGAGCCGCCGCCGCCGGAGCTGCCGCCGTCGGCTTTCAAAATAAAATTATCACTGAGACCAGATCCGATAGTGTAGGCATTTTTGCTGGCGGTCAAATCAATATTGATCGTACCGCCTCTACCCGAGCCTGAACCATTTACATTGAGTGTGAGTGGCGCGCCCAGCAGAGCATTTTTGATGTTGACCGCGGCAGTGAGACTTATCTGACCGCCATCACCAACTGTTTTCGGAGCCACATCAAGACCTATCGGATTGATATCAATAGTGCCGGCATTGATTGAGACTTGACCACCGGCGCCGCCAGATGGTCCGCTTGCGGCAATTAAATTGATCTGCTGGGCGGCTTTTCCAACGACGATGTTAGAAGTAGGTTGAAGGTTTAGACTGATTTGGCCACCAGCACCATCACCAATACCACTGACGTCAAGGATAAGAGCTTTGGTTGCGTTAGTGGACCAGTCAATCACTCCTGTCGATACACTGAGATGCAGACCACTGGCCGCAATTGCGGCACTGGTAGCATCAATGCCGAGACCGCTGCCGATGGCATTGCCGGAAGCATCGGTCTGGAATATTACTTTGCCGGAGCTTCCCAGACTGATCAAGCCACCCGTATTGCCGCTGGTCAGCATTTTCACCTGAACCATACCGGGATCCGTTCCAATGTTTAGATCGTCGGTTGTGCTGATTTGCACATTGCCCCCGGCACCTCCACCAGAACTGCTGGCATTGAAGACTATAGGAAGAGCGCTTGCAACGTTCTTAGCGTTGACCGAAATCAGGCCACCATCGCCAATAACAGAAGTAGGCAGAGCCGTGATTAAGCCGTCATCCAATTGCAGTGTGCCGCTGGAGGTAAACGTGAGGGTATGAGCGTTAAGCTTCGCACCAGAATTGATGGTTATACCCGTTGTGCCGGTCACTGAAATATTGTCGGCGGTGAGAACGCTGCCACCTTGCAGGACAACAGGTGAATCGGTAAGCAATGTGATTTGGTTCGATTGACTAATGGTCACCCCGGATTCGACAGTAATAGCTCCCACCGCGTTTTGGGTCTTGATCGTGGCATTTGTGCCGATTATTTGGCCGCCCTTCAAATCGATTGTTGTGGACGCTACCATCGTCAAATTGTCGGCATTGATTTTGCTATTTGCAAATGTCGTAATGGTATTGAGTGAGCTAAGGGACACATCGGTAGCGGTCAAGGTAGCATTTGATAGGATAGAAACGCCTTTAGCAAGCACAGCAATGGTGCTTCCGGTAAAGGTAGCGCCCGTATCCAGGACGAATCCCCCCGAGGGGCCGAAGCTGCCGATGCTTGCTACGCCTGCGACCGTATTGTCGCCGACGAAGGAAAAAGTAAGGGCAGAATCTTTGAGATACAAAGATCCGGTCGTGTTGACCGTGACCTTAGAAGCGGATGTTAATAGATTATTTGTGGGAATTCCAATTCCACCACTGCCGGCCAACAAGATAAGGTTGTCGGTATCGATTGAACCGGAAGAGGTGATGTTGCCATTGGCAGCGCTTGCGGTGAGAAAGACCGTCGACTCGATTGCACCAGTATGCGTCGCATAGATACCACCGCCAACAATGGCGACGCTACCGGACGGAGTACCAGAGAGTATCGTGCCGCCAAATACCTGCCCGTTCAGAACAGTGATAGCTGAGCCGGAGCCAGGATTGAAAGCAAAAGCAAGTTTGGCGGCACTTATATTGACATTACCGGCGGTGCCACCGCTTGTATTGATCGAGCCCACTGAAACACCGTTGCCGATGATTGAGACTGAGCCACCGAAGGCGCCGGCATGGGTATCTATGGTTCCTATGTTGACACTGCCGTTGGCATAAGCAAAAACGCTACCAGCCGTACCATTCCCGGCTGAAACAAAGGAAGACGTGTCTATCGACGTGTTGGGCAGAATAATATTGCCAGAGCCGGAGCCGGTTATTGAATAGGCATTGGATGTGTCGGGATTAACGCCTACTGTCGCTGCCGGATTGAATTGAAAACCGGCAAGCAAGTAGAGCGCCCCGCCGTTAGCCTTGGTACTACTCAGATCAATCTTCGAGCCGCCAGATGCGGTATCAACAATATCGCCACCGGAAAGTATGGTCAGTTGCTGGCCGCTAAAAGTAAGATTCAAACCATTCAAATCTATCGTTGAAGACGAGGCATAAGTCCCGGCCAAGCCAGGCGCCTGAAAAATCACATTCCCCAGTATTTGCCCCGGACTGTTAACGATCAAAACAGGACTATTAACAACTACATCAAAGCCAGTCGCATCGACAGTGGCCGATTTATCAACAATGACGGCCTGTCCATTTCCGGTCGCGTTTAAAACCAGGTCGTTGGTGAAATTCTGGCTGCCCGTAAACTCCACTACATTGCCAGCGGAGCCATCAGCGGATGTGCTGGCTTGAATGAAGACTGCCTGTCCTACGCCACTGCCAATGGTGCCGCCCCCTTTGACAAAGACACTGCCGCCAATATTGTTTGTGTCAGGATTACCGACAATAAAGGTCTGGCCGGTGAGCGACTGAATTAATCCTTGATTGTCTATTGTCAGGTCTTTACCGATTAATCCAAGAATGTTCACATTGCCGGCGGCTATATTGCCGCCTGTGATGGTCAATGCGTCCGTTGTAATAGTGATTGTATTGGCCGGTCCTGAGCCGGCCGTGAAGTCGACAGGTGTCGCGCCCTGCGAAACACTGACTGTGATGTCCCTGGCACTGGTTACGTCAAAGAGCTGAATCGTGGGCGCAAACAGCGTAACAACCTGGCTATTGT
>Ga0070665_100003185_pt1 | contig 17655 bp, 12 predicted proteins | sample KBSS13metaG_FD_65862 | JGI IMG/M metagenome (GOLD analysis project Ga0070665, IMG submission 65862) | Switchgrass rhizosphere microbial communities from Kellogg Biological Station, Michigan, USA - KBS S1-3 metaG | ecosystem: Host-associated > Plants > Roots > Rhizosphere > Soil ...
GGGCGAGGGTCCTCGGTCTCGTCGATCGTCTGCTACCTCACCGGTCTCTCGCACGTCGACCCGATCGCCAACAGGCTGCTGCTCGGGCGCTTCCTCAACGAGGAGATCGTCGCGCTGCCCGACATCGACCTCGACTTCCCGCGCGACATCCGCGAGGTCCTCATTCCGCGCGTGCACGACCGCTACGGCCGCGAGCACTCGGCGCTCGTCGCGGCGTTCCCGACGTTCCGCGCGCGCGGCGCCGTCCGCGAGATCGGCAAGGCGCTCGGGCTCCCGCCGGGGGAGATCGAGCGCGTCGCGCGCTCCAGCGAGGCGTGGTCGGCGATGAACGTGGACAAGGACATCTCCGTCGCGCTCGGCAAGGGGAAGGAGCGGCGCGGGCGCTGGGCGTGGCTCGCCGCGCTGTCGGAGGAGGCGCACGGGCTGCCGCGCCACCTGTCCCAGCACTCGGGCGGGATGATCGTGTCGACCCGCCCGCTCGTGGACTGCGTCCCACTCGTGCCCGCCGCGATGGAGGGCCGCCAGCTCGCGCAGTGGGACAAGGACTCGTGCTCGGACGCGGGCTTCCTGAAGATCGACCTGCTGGGCCTGGGGATGCTCTCGGCCGTCGAGCGCTGCGTCGACCACATCGCCTCGCGCCGCGGCCAGCACATCGACCTCTCCCGCATCCCCTACGACGACCCGGAGACGTACGCCTCGATCCAGGCGGCGGACACGACGGGCGTCTTCCAGATCGAGAGCCGCGCGCAGATGGCGTCACTGCATCGCACGCGCCCGGAGACGCTCGACGACATCACGATCCAGGTCGCCATCGTCCGGCCGGGGCCGATCGTCGGCGGGGCGGTCAACCCGTACATCTCCCGCCGGCAGCGCCTGCGCGTGGATCCCGACTACCAGGTGCCCTACGCGCACCCGTCGCTCGAGGAGCCGCTGCGCGAGACGCTCGGCACGATCATCTTCCAGGACCAGGTCATCGAGGTCGCGCGGGCGTTCGCGGGCTTCACCCACAGCGAGGCGGAGGGGCTGCGCAGGGCGATGAGTCGCAAGCGCTCCGAGGCGGCGATCCGTGCGTACACGGAGCGCTTCGTCGAGGGCGCGCAGGCGACGCATCCGGACGTCGACGAGGCGACCGCCCATCGCGTCTACGAGATGATCGTGGGGTTCTCCGGGTTCGGCTTCCCCAAGGGCCACGGCGCGGCGTTCGGCCTGCTCGCCTACCAGTCGGCGTGGCTGCGCGTGCACTACGGGCCGGAGTTCGTCTGCTCGCTGCTCGACGAGCAGCCCATGGGCTTCTATCCCTCCGACGCGCTCGTGCACGAGGCGCAGCGGCGCGGGATCGAGGTGCTGGCCGTCGACATCAACACGAGCTCCGTCGGCTGCACCGTCACGCCCGAGGGCGAGATCCAGATCGGGCTGGGCTACGTGCTGGGCGCGCGGGCGGGGGAGGTCGCGGCCATCGTCGCCGCGCGCGAGCGGGGCGGGCCGTACCGCTCGGTGGAGGACCTCGCGTCGCGCTCGGGCATCGGGCGCCCGACCCTCGAGCGCCTCGCCTGGTCCGGTGCGTGCGACGGGCTCGTCGACGGCGACCGCCGCGTCGCGCTGTGGCAGCTCGGCGTCACCGCGCCCGGCTACGGGTCCGGCGATGGGGCGACCCAGCTCTCGCTGCCGCTGGACCTCCCGGGCGCCCCGCCGCTCGACCCGCTCATCGGGTGGCCGGCGATGGTCGCCGACTACGCCTCGACGGGCCTGACGACCGGCGTGCACCCCATGGGCCTGCTGCGGGACGACCTCGAAGGGCGCGGCGCCGTGCACAGCGCCGACCTGCGCGAGCTGCGCCACGGTCAGCGGGTCCGGATCGGTGGCGTCGTCGTCGCGCGCCAGCGCCCCGGCACGGCGAAGGGCGTCGTCTTCATGCTGCTCGAGGACGAGCACGGCACGATCAACCTCGTCGTGCCGCCGGAGGTCTACGAGCGCGAGCGCCTCGTCGTGCGGTCCGAGCCGCTCGTGATCGCGCAGGGGATCCTCGAGCGCCATCCGTCGGCGGGCGGCGCGATCAACGTCCTCGTGCGCGGCATCCGCGCGCTCGACGCGCCCGACCGGCCGCTGGCCCAGATCGCGGAGCTCGCCGGGCACATCACGCTGCAGGACTTCTCGCCGCTCGACGCCGAGGAGCTCGCGCGCCAGGACATCGCGGTGGGGGAGACCGGCCCACCCACCGGCGTCGCCGGGTTCCGCGCGGTCGCGCCGCCCGTGCAGTCGTTCGCCAACGGCCGTCGGCGATGAGGCGCCGCAACGCCGTCAGGTTGGCTACAGTCCGCGCGTGCTCGCGCTCGGGTTTGTCGCGCTCTTCCTGGCCATCGGTCTCACCGTCTTCTTCGTCGCCTTCCGGGGCGGTCCGTCGGCGCCGGCCACCTCGCAGGCCGACCGCAAGCGCAGGATCGGCCGCCCGGTGCTGCTCGCGATCGCCGCCGTCTTCATCGGCTTCGGACTCGTGATCCCGCTGCTCTCGCTGCTGCACAACGGCAACACGCAGGCCGACGCCGCCATCGGTGGCGTCAAGCTGACCGCCGCGCAGGAGCATGGGCGCCAGGTGTTCAAGGAGCGCTGCGCGACCTGCCACACGCTCGACGACGCGGGCGCGGTCGGCATGGTCGGTCCGAACCTCGATGACCTCCGGCCCGCGACGGCGCTCACGCTCGACGCCATCAACAAGGGCCGCGCGCGAGGCCAGGGCCAGATGCCCGCGCAGCTCATCTCGGGGCCGGACGCGCAGGACGTCGCCGACTACGTGGCGACCGTCTCCGGCCGCTGAGCGGCTCCGCCCTGCAGGATTTCTTGCCGCTCTGTGCGGGGGTTTCCGTAACTCCGCGCGTTTGCAGGAGAAATCGCCGCTGCTACGATGCCGCCAAGTCAGACCGCTGAATCACCGCCCGAGGGCGGCTGAGCGGGGGAACCAGACAGTTGGGGCGAATCGATCCGTCCGGTCGTAGCGCGACTCTCCAGCGCGAGCCCGTCAGCTAACCCCGTAGGCAACGGAAGAGGACGACGCATTCATGGCTGAGACGGATGGCGCTTGGTGGTCGGAGGTCGAGCACCTGCGTGAAGGGATCGAGCGCAAGCGCGCGCAGGCGACGGAGCCCACCGGCTTCGATCGTGTCGCGGGCGCGAAGGACGGCCGCTTCGCCCGTCGCCAGAAGGAGCTGACGGCGACCGAGCGCGATCGCGTCGACGCCGAGCTCGCCGATCTCGCCTCGCCGTCGCGCCGTGACCGCGACCTCTTCGAGGTCGAGCCGACGGACGCGCCCCAGCGCACGGGCCGCTTCGACCGCGACGAGACGATCCTCCTCGAGCGCGACATCGACCCGGCCGACGCCCCGCCGCCGCCGGAGCCCATCAGCCCCGCCGCCCTGCTGTCCCTCGACGTCGGCTGGCAGGAGTCGGTGCGTCGCGAGCCCGAGGGCGAGTTCACCGAGCTGATCATTCCCGGCCAGGGCGTGCCCGGCCGCCCGACGGTCCAGATCCGCGGCCGCGGGACGGAGGGCCGCGTGGACGCGCTGCTGCCCGATCGCGCACGCCGCCGGCCATCGCGCTCGGTCTCCGAGCGCCTCGGCCCCCGCCCCGACCGCCTCGCCCTGTGGGCGTTGGTGCTCGCGGTCGTGCTCATCATCACGGCGGTCGCCACCGCCGATGCCTCGACGCTGAGCTATTAGTGCCGTGAGTCACTAGTTCGCTGGCATCCGGCGGCGCCGTTCTCGCGTCTGCCGGCCCCCGGCATCGCCTGGCGTATGCCCGATATGACTGTCGATGCCGGTCGCCGGCAGACGCGATTCGGCATCCACCGGCTGCAACCGATCTCCTGACTCACGACACTTGCGCGCGGCAGCGCCACCCCGGTGATCCGAGCGCGTTTCGCGCCCGGATGATCAACGACGCGATCGTCCGTTGCGTCATGCACACCGGGCTAGACTTACGAAATGTAAGGAGCGGGGCGACGACCGGCCCCGAGTGGCGATGAAGACCTCCATGAGTCGGTTCCAGATCCACGACGACCTCACCGCACCGGAGGGCTCGCAGCCCTTGCTGCGCGGCGTGCTCTCGACCGGCGGGCAGCTCCCGAACTTCCTCGGCGTCCTCGCCGGCGCCCCTGCCGCCCTGCGCGGCTACGCGCGCCTGCGGTCGGAGTTGCGTCACGGTCACCTGGAGCCCGCCACGCTCGAGCGGATCGCGCTCGCGGTCGCCGAGCACCACCACTCCAAGCCGGGGGTCGCGCTCCACGCACGGGTGGCGCGACGGACCGGGCTGCGCCACGACGACATCGCGCTCGCCCGCGAGTGGGACGCACGCGACTCGCGCGACGCCGCGCTGCTGCGCTACCTCAAGCCGCTCGTGACCGAGAGCGTCGCGCCGGCGCCGCACCTCCATGAGGAGGCACGCGAGGTCGGCTGGACCGACGAGCAGCTCCTGGAGGCGATGGCGGTCGTCGCGCTCGAGGGCCTCACCGCGATGGTCAACGTCGCGGGTGACGTGCCGGCCGACGGCTCCGTCGAGGAGTCGCGCAGCCAGCCGCTCCGCGCGGCGTAGCTCCGGGCGACGGAATACGCTTCGCACATGCGAGGCGCAACGACGGCGTCGCCGTGTCCGCTCTACCACGACGCCGTTGAGCTCATCGGCCGGCGCTGGACGGGCGCCATCGTGGCGGTCCTCCTGGAGACCGGACCGCTGCGGTTCCGGCAGATCGCGCAGGCCGTCCCCGACCTCTCGGACCGCCTGCTGGCCGAGCGCATGCGCGAGCTCGAGACGCGCGGGCTCGTGACCCGCACGGAGCTCGAGGTGGGCGTCGAGTACGCGCTGACGGAGATGGGCCGCGACCTCGAGGCGGCGGTGACCGAGCTGCGGGCCTGGGCCCGCCGTTGGTTGGCGCGGTAGCGAGACTTCCGACAACCGGTCCACCGCTGCCCGCAGGCCCATCATCTAGGGTCCGCTGGCGATGACCGACCAGCCTCAGACCGCCGACGACGTCAAGGCGCTCGTCGCCGAGCGTGACGTCCGCTTCATCCGCTTCTGGTTCACCGACATCCTCGGTCAGCTGAAGTCCTTCTCCGTCGACCCCGACCAGCTCGACGGCGCCTTCCAGCAGGGCCTCGGGTTCGACGGCTCCTCGATCACCGGCTTCAACGCCATCGAGGAGTCCGACATGGTCGCCATGCCGGACCCGTCGACCTTCCGCGTGCTCCCCTGGCGGCCGGAGGAGCAGGGCGTCGCCCGCATGTTCTGCGACGTGCTCACCCCCGAGCGCACCCCGTACGAGGGCGACCCGCGCCACGTGCTGCGCCGCGCGCTCCAGCGCGCCGAGGGCATGGGCTTCGACCTCTTCGACGTCGGCGCCGAGCCCGAGTACTTCCTCTTCCGCGACAACAAGAACGCCGAGCCCCTGGACGAGGGCGGCTACTTCGACCTCACCACGCTCGACGCGGGCTCCGACGTGCGCCGCGACACCGTCCTCGCGCTCGAGCAGCTGGGCATCGGCGTCGACCTCTCCCACCACGAGGGTGGACCGAGCCAGCACGAGATCGACCTGCGCCACGGCGAGGCGCTGAAGATCGCCGACGACGTCATGACGTGCCGCATCACCGTCAAGGAGCTCGCGCTCAACTACGGCTGGCACGCGACGTTCATGCCGAAGCCGCTGTACGGCGTCAACGGGTCGGGGATGCACACCCACATGACCCTCTTCAAGGAGGGGACGAACGCGTTCTTCGACGCCGATGATCCCTACTTCCTGTCCGACGTCGCGAAGGCGTTCATCGCCGGGCAGCTGCGCCACGCGCGCGAGCTCTCCTCGATCTTCGCCCAGTGGGTCAACTCCTACAAGCGCCTCGTGCCCGGCTACGAGGCGCCCGTGTACGTCGCCTGGAGCCGTCGCAACCGCTCGGCGCTCGTGCGCGTGCCGCACTACCACCCCGGCGCCGAGGCCTCCACGCGCATGGAGCTGCGCTGCCCCGACCCCGCCTGCAACCCGTACCTGACCTTCGCGGCGCTGCTGCAGGCTGGGCTCGAAGGGATCGAGAAGGGCTACGAGCTGCCCGAGCCGATGGAGCGCAACCTCTACCACCTCGCCCCGGACGACCGGCGCCGGCTCGGGATCGAGCAGCTGCCGGAGACCCTGGGCGAGGCGATCGAGCTGACCGCGGAGTCAGAGCTCGTCCTGCGGACGCTGGGCGAGCACATGTTCAACCGCTACATCGAGATCAAGCGACAGGAGTGGGACGAGTATCGGGTCCGGGTGACACGTTGGGAGCTGGATCGGTACCTGCCGGTTCTCTAGCCAGCTTCGACGGAAGCCACACCTTCGGCCCGATCCCGAGTACGAGCGCGGGCACGAGCACCGAGCGGACGACGAAGGTGTCCAGCAGGACGCCGAAGGCGATCACGAAGCCCAGCTGCGTCAGGAACGTCAGCGGCAGGACCGCGAGCACCGAGAACGTCCCAGCGAGCACGATCCCGGCCGACGTGATGACCCCGCCGGTCACTGCCAGGCCGCGCAGCATCCCCTCCCGCGTCCCGCGCTGGATCGTCTCCTCCCGGACGCGGGCCATGAGGAAGATGTTGTAGTCGACGCCCAGCGCCACGAGGAAGATGAAGGCGAACAGCGGCAGCCCGGGGTCGCTGCCCGGGAAGCCGAACACGACGTCGAAGACGACCGCCCCGACGCCGAGTGCCGCGGCGTAGCTCAGCACGACGGTCGCGATGAGCAGCAGCGGCAGGACGAGCGCCCGCAGCAGGAACGCGAGGATCACGAACACGATCACGAGCGCGATCGGGACGAGGAGCTTCGTGTCGGACTCGGTGGCGACCCGCAGGTCGCGCTCGACCGCGGACGGGCCGCCGACGAGCGCGCCGGGCGCCGCCTTGTGGACCGCGTCGCGCAGCTTCGGCACGACGTCGTAGGCCGCCGTCGAGTACGGGTCGACGCTGAGGAACGCCGCCAGCTGGGTCGCGCGGTCGTCCCGCGCCACGGGTCGCGTGGGAACGGATGCCACCCCCTTGACGCCCTCGGCCGCTCGGACGACGGCGGCGACGTCGCCGCCCGCCGGCACGACCACGTCCGCGGGCGCGGTCGTGCCGCTCGGGAACGCCTCCGCGATGAGGGCCTGGCCCTCGATCGACTCGACGGAGTCGCGGAACTGGTTGCCCTGGGTGAGCCCGGTCGAGAAGTTCAGGACGCCGAGCGCCATGATCACCAGTCCGACCCCGGTCACGACCCCGACCGTCACCGGCCTGCGCGCGACGCGGTTGCCCACCCGGCGCCAGAAGCCATGCGTCTCGTCCGACCCCGTCCCGCCCACGCGGGGGATGAAGGGCCAGAACGGCCGGCGGCCGGCGATGAGCAGGATGGCGGGCAGGAAGGTCAGCATCACGACGACCGCGACCGCGATGCCCATCGCGCCGATCGGCCCGAGCCCGGCCGTGCCGTTGACCTTCGCCAGGGAGAGCGACAGCAGCGCCGCGCACACCGTCAGGCCGGAGGCGAAGATCGCCGGCCCGGCGCGCCGCAGGGCGATCGCCATGGCCTCGTGCTTGTCCTCGTGTCGTCGCAGCTCCTCGCGGTAGCGTGCGACGAGGAGCAGGGCGTAATCGGTCCCCGCGCCGATGACGAGCACGGACAGGATCGCCGACGACTGGCCGTTGACGGTGACGCCCGCCTCGGTGAGCCCCCAGCCGATGCCGCGCGCCGTGATCTCCGCGAAGGCGACCGCGAGGATCGGGAAGAACCAGAAGATCGGGCTGCGGTAGATGAGGATCAGCAGCACGATCACGAGCAGGAACGCAACGCCGACGAGCGTGCCGTTGATGCCGTTGAAGACCTTGATCGCATCCGCGGAGATCCCGGCCGGCCCGGCGACCTTCACCTGCAGGCCGTCGCTGCGATCCGTGCTGACCGCCTTGCGGTAGGCGTCGACCGGGTCGAGGATGTCGTCGCCCTCGCCCGTGCCGGTGAGCTGGTTGGCGATGAGCGCCGTCGTGCCGTCCTGCGAGAGCTCGTACGGGACGCCCGTCCCGGGGTCGGCGGGGTCGCCGAACGGCGTCGAGTTGTCGAAACGCCGCGTGATCCGGTTGAGCTGCGCGACGTCGTTGGCGATCGCGCGACGATCGGCCGCGGTCAGGCCGCCGTCGCGGCGGTAGACGATGACCGTCGCCGCCTTCTCACCACCCTGCAGGCGCTCGGTGACCTGCAGCGCCTTGGTCGATTCCGCGTCGCCCGGGAGGAACGACGTCGACTCGTTCTTCTCGGCGCCGGCGAACTTCCCGGGGAGGTTGGCCCCGATGACCGCGACGACCACGACGAGCCACACGAGGGCGACCAGCCACTTTGCGAGACGACCTGCCGGAACGGCGAAGAGCGAGCTCATCCGCAAGAGATTCCCGCGAACGCAACATCCCTGCAATCAGGGATCCGCCCTACGGGAGGGCCCTTGCGGTTACGATCGCCCGCCTGATGTCCCGGCGCGCCCTCATCGCAGTCCTCACCGCAGCGGGGCTCGCGCTTGCGGTCACCCCCGCCGCACGGGCCGACTGGCAGCGCATCACGCCGGTGGCGTCGTCGACGACGACCGGCGAGGTGGCGCTCCTGCGCACGCCCGACGGGCTGCACGTCGTCTGGCGCTCGCACACGAGCAAGTTCCGCAACCACCTCACGCACCGCGTCGTCGGCAACGACGGCACGCTCGGCTTGCCGCGGTCGGTCACCGAGGACTGGATCGAGATGGGCGACCCCGCGCTCACGGCGGGCCCCGACGGTCTGCGCGTCATCTTCGGCGGCGTGCACACGACGCATCCGGACGAGATCAACACGGAGATCAACACTGCGGTGTCCGTGGACGGCGGACTGAACTGGGGGCTGCAGGACGGCTCGATCGTCCCGCAGGGCCGAGGCTGGCCCGATGACGCCGTCAGCGCTGCGGCGCAGGCGGACGGCACGCCGCTCGCGGCGTGGGCGGACGGCTCGGGCGTGTGGATCCACCGCGGTCTGGATCCGAACACCGCAGTGACCGACATCCAGTCGGCGCTCGGACCGTTCGGCACGGGCCCCGGCGTCGCTGCGGCGGACGGTCGCACGGTCGTCGCGTGGTTCTCCGCCTCGTCGGCCGCACGCGGCGTCTACGTGCAGGACCTCGGCCCGGACGGCGCGCTGCTCGGCACCCCGGCTCCGATGCCCGACTCGACGAGCCTGCGCACCGGCATGGCCGCGCGCACCCCGGTGGTGGTGCGGCCCGGCGGGCGGGCCTACGTCGTGTATCCGACCGGCTCGGACGCCAATCGCGCGATCAGCCTCTGGTCGGTCGGCTCGGCGCGGACGGTCACGATCGGGCGTTCCACGGGCGCCGCGTTCACGACCGTCGCCGCCGGCGCGAGCGGCCGCGTCTGGGTCGCGTGGACCGCGACGGTGAACGGCCGCAGGCACGTCCTCGCACGCCGCTCGAACGCGGCGGTGTCGCGCTGGGGCGCCGTCGTCGACTCGGGCCGGCCGGACGGCGGCGCGACCGCCGGAGCGCTGAACGGCAGCGACGCCAACGGCGCGCTGGATCTCATGGCGTCGTTCACGATCGGCGACTCCGACCGCGCCTCGACGTTCTACGAGCGCGTGCTCCCCGGCCTGACGATGAGCGTGTCGGGCGCGAAGGTGACGGTCACCGATGCCGGCGACCCGGTGCCCGGCGTTCGCATCACCGGCGGCGGGCGCCGCGCGACGACCGATGCGAGCGGGCAGGCCACGCTGCGCGTCGCCGCCGGCACCGTAGTGCGCGGCTCGCTCGCGGGCTACGCGACCGCCACCGCGACCGCCCGCTAGTCCCGGGACAGCAACACCGCGAGCTCGCCGGGGTCCGTGACCGGCCGCCGGCACGCGAACCGCTCGCACACGTAGGCCGCCGCCCGGCCGCCGACCGCCGTGCGGCCCTCCAGCAACGGCACACCGCCTGTGTCGGATCCGTCGCCCGCCGCGAGTACGACCGCGGGCCAGAGCCGCTCGCGCAGCACCCGCTCGAGTGCGTCGCGGCCCTCGCCGGCGAGCGCGACCTCCCGCGGCGGGTGCAGGGCGAACGCGAGCGCGAGCAGCAGGTGCCCGAACGCCTGGGGATGGCGCGGCGCGAAGACGCCCACGAGCTCGAGCACGGACCGGCCGTGGCGCTCGTAGGTGTCCTCGCCGGTGAGCGCGGCGAGGCGCAGGAGCCCGAGCGCCGCGCTGGACGAGCCCGACGGGATGGGGTTGTCCTCGAGGTCCTTGCGCCGCGTGACGAGCTGCTCGTGGTCGTCCGAGGTGGAGAAGAACCCGCCGCGCTCGGGATCGGCGAACCGCGCGATCATCGCGTCCGCGATCTCGCGGGCGGCGGCGAACCAGCGCGGCTCGAAGGTCGCCTCGTAGAGGTCGAGCAGCGCCTCGAGCAGGAACGCGTGGTCCTCGAGATAGGCGTTGAGCTTCGCTGTCGTGCCGTCCGACGTGCGGAGCAGCCGCCCGGTGTCGTCGCGCATCGTGCCCAGGAGGAAGTCGGCGTTCGCGCGCGCGGCGTCGAGGAGGTCCTCCCGGCCCAGGCGCGCGCCGGCCTCCGCCAGCGTGCCGAGCGCGAGCGCGTTCCAGGCGAGCAGGCGCTTGTCGTCGAGCCCCGGGCGCACGCGCTGGGCGCGAACCTCCATGAGCCGCTCCCGGATGCGCGCGCGCTGCTCGGGCGGGGGCTCGGGGCCGCGGGACTCGAGCACGTTCGTCCCCTCGAAGTTGCCCTGCGCCGTGGCGCCGAACCAGACGAGCGCCGCCTCTGCGTCGTCCGGCTCCAGGGCGTCGAGGAGATCGTCGAACGACCAGACGTAGAACTTGCCCTCCTCGCCCTCGGAGTCGGCGTCGAGGGCGGAGTACAGCCCGCCCTCGGGGCCGCGCAGCTCGCGCAGGACGAACTCGAGCGTCTCCTCGCACGTCCGGCGCAGCACCGGGTCGTCGCTCACGAGCCACCCGTGCAGGTACGCGCGCGCCAGCAGCGCGTTGTCGTAGAGCATCTTCTCGAAGTGCGGCACGGTCCAGGTGCTGTCGACCGCGTAGCGGGCGAAGCCGCCGCCGATCTGGTCGTTGATCCCGCCGCCGGCCATCGACCGCAGCGTCTGCAGGGACATCTCTCGCTCGCCGTGGGCGAGCAGGAAGAGCAGCACCGAGGACGGCGGGAACTTCGGGGCGCCGCCGAAGCCGCCCTGGATCGAGTCGTACTGGCTCCGCAGCGTGTCCACCGCCGCGTCGAGGACGGCGGCCGAGATCGCCTCGCCCGAGGGCTCCAGCAGCGCCGTGCCTCCCAGGCGCTCGGTGATCGCAACGCCCTGCTCGCGGATCTCGTCGCGCCGGGTGCGCCACGCGTCGGCGATCGCCTCGAGCACCTGCGGCCAGGCGGGGATGCCCTGGCGGGGCGTCGGCGGGAAGTAGGTCCCGGCGAAGAACGGCACCTGGTCGGGCGTGCAGAAGACGTTGAGCGGCCAACCGCCGTGGCCGGTCATCGCCTGCACCGCCTCCATGTAGATGGCGTCGACGTCCGGTCGCTCCTCGCGATCGACCTTCACGCAGACGAAGTGCTCGTTCATCCGCCGCGCGACCTCGGGGTCCTCGAAGGACTCGCGCTCCATGACGTGGCACCAGTGGCACGCCGAGTAGCCGATGGAGACGAGGAGCGGCTTGTCCTCGTCCCGGGCCCGGCCGAGCGCGGTCTCGCCCCACGGCAGCCAGTCGACAGGGTTGTCCTGATGCTGGCGCAGGTAGGGGGAGGTCTCGGCGGCGAGGGCGTTCGCCATGCAGAGGACGCTACCCGGCGTTGCGGAGGCGGAACGCGCGGAGCGCGTCGGCGACGCCCGGCACGTGCTCGGCGTGCGCGGCGGCGGTGGAGCGCACGACCGAGAAGTGGCGGCCGCCGAGGCGCCCGCTGATGTGCTGGAGGTCGGCGCTCACGGTGATCGTGCCGCGCAGGGCGCCGCCGCCGCGCACGCGTAGGTGGGTGGTCCCCTTGGACGGGGCCCAGCCGGAGACGTGCACCCCGGTGACGTAGCGGGCGTCGCGCAGGCGCAGGCCGCCGCCCTGGAGGCTCGCGAAGCCGCCACGCAGCGACCCGACGCGCCGCGGCAGCGCGCCCGTCTCGAAGGCCTCGTAGAGCACCTGGCGACGCAGGTCGCTCACGGTGTCGAGCGCCGCGCCGACGGTCCTGCCCAGCCGGCCGCGCAGCGTCCCGACAGTCCGTGCGCCCGCGAGCCGGATCGGCGGGCGGCGCGCGAGGGAGATGGGTGCCGCCGCCGTCGGGCAGCCGGGGATCGCCTGATCGCCGAAGAACGCCGCGACCGCCTTCGCCGCGCATGCGTCGGTGGAGATCTCGCTGCTCAGCACCGAGTGGCCCACCCAGGGCACCGTGACGATCTGGGCGCTGAGCGGCAGGCGAGCGGCCGTTGCGCGGGCGTCCTCGGTCGGCGTCCGCAGGTCGGCGCCGCCGCTGAGCATGAGCGTGGGAACCGCGGGCAGCGGCCCGATCGGCACCGGGGCCGGCGACGCCGTGGGCCAGCCCAGGCACAGCCCGATGAGCTCGGAGCCCAGCGCGGTGCTGCGATCGAACGGCGCGAAGTCGGCGGGCGGCATGTCGGCGACGATCGACTCGGCCTGCCGCGCGCGCGTCCTGACGCCCGCGGCGCGGTTCCACGGGAACGAGAGCTCCTCGCACGTCGTCGCCGCGTAGAGGCCAGGGGCGACCGTCGCGTCCGGCTCGGCCAGGGTCACGCGGCCGCCGGCGTGGGCGATGAGACGCCCCAGCGGCCCGCGGTCGCCGCGGTGCAGCGCGCCGAGCGCGGCCGGGACCTCCGCGCGCATCGCGGGGTTCGTGTCGCCCTTGACCAGCATGGTGAAGAGGTCCTGGCGTGTGATCTCGACGCCGTGCCGGCGCCCGCGGTCGTCCACGTAGCGGGTGCGCATCGGGTGTTTCGCGAGCCGCGTGACGAGCGCCTTCAGCGATGCGGTCGGGTTCGCGGTGATCCCGCGGCACGCGTCGCTCGCGCAGAGCTCGCCCAGCACGCGCGGGACGGCTGCGAACGTCGAGTGCTGCAGCACGTCGGGGCCCTCGGGCGTGACGACCGAGTCGAGCACGAGTCGCTCGACGCGGTCCGGGTGCGCCGCCGCGTAGGCGAGCGCCACCTTCGTGCCGTAGGAGACCGCGTAGATCGTGAGGCGGGCGTACCCGGCCTGCTCGCGCAGCGCCTCGATGTCGGCGACGGAGTCGGCGGTCCGGTACAGCCCGCGACGCGCGCCGAGCTGCGCCGCGCACCTCGCACCGGCCTCCAGGAGCGAGCTGCGTGCGCTCGGCGTGTCGAGTGCCGGGCAGGTCAACGGGCTCGATTGGCCCGTTCCCCGCTGGTCCATGACGAGCAGGTCGCGCGTGGCGCGCGCCGGGGCGAGGATCTGGGCGAAGGTCGCGGCGAGCGGCGCGGCCGCCTGGCCGGGGCCTCCGGCGAGCGCGAGGACGGCGCTGTCGCTCGGCGCCGTGGTGGCGGGGACGCGACGGACGTTGAGGGAGACGGTGCCGGGGACGACGCCGGTGCGATCCAGCGGGACGGGCAGCGCCCCGCATTGCAGCGAGGGTGCGTCGGTCTGCGGACACGGGGCCCACCCGACGGCCGCGTGCGCTGCCGTGGGGCCCGTGAGCACGATGACCGGCACGGCGAGCAGCGTGAGCATCCATGCCCGCATCCATGGGGGACGCTAGCAGCGCGGTACGTTCCAGCACCCCGGCCCGAGAGGTGGAGAACGACGTGACAGAGCACCGCCAGACCGTGAACGCGCCAGGCGCCCCGGCCGCCATCGGGCCCTACAACCACGCGGTGCGCACGGGGAACCTCCTGTTCTGCTCCGGGCAGATCCCGCTCGACCCCGACACGGGCGAGATCGTCGGTTCCACGCCCGCGGACCAGACGCGCCAGTGTCTGCGCAACCTCGACGCGATCGCCCGCGGCGGCGGCGCGAGCCTCGCGGACGCGGTCCGCGTCGGGGTCTTCCTCGTGGACATGGGCGCGTTCGCCGAGGTCAACGAGGCCTACGCGGAGTTCTTCGCCGAAGACGACGCGCCCGCGCGCTACGCGTTCGGCGTCGCGTCGCTCCCCCGGGGCGCGCTCGTGGGCTTCGAGGCCATCGTCGCCGTGCCCTAGCCACGTGACACGCTCCGTCTCGGCCGAGGACATCGCCGCCGCTCGTGACGCGGTGCGCGACGTCGCGCGCCACACGCCGGTCCTGCCGTCCGAGACGCTGAGCGAGCGCGCGGGCGGCGACGTCCTGGTCAAGGCAGAGGCGCTGCAGCGCACGGGCTCGTTCAAGATCCGCGGCGCGCTGAGCAAGCTCGCCTCGCTCGGACCGCACGCGGCCGACGGCGTCGTCGCGGGCAGCGCGGGCAACCACGCGCAGGCGCTGGCGTTCGCCGCCCGCGTCCGCGGCGTCCCGTGCGAGGTCCACATGCCGCGTGAGGCCCCGATCTCCAAGGTCGAGGGCGCCGCAGCTCTCGGTGCGGTGATCGTCCAGGAGGAGGGGTCCGTCGACGACTGCGTTGCGGCCGCCGCCCGCCGCGCCGAGCAGGCCGGCATGGCGTTCGTGCATCCGTTCGACGACCCGGACGTCGTCGCGGGTCAGGGGACGCTCGGCCTCGAGCTGCTGGAGGACGTCGACGACCTCGCACGGGTCATCGTCCCCGTCGGCGGCGGCGGGCTCGTCAGCGGCGTGGCGATCGCGGTGAAGTCGGCACGACCGTCGGTCGAGGTCATCGGCGTGCAGGTCGAGGCGTGCGCGTCGTTCCCGGCGTCGCTGGAGGCGGGGCACCCGGTCGCGTTCGACGCGGCGCTGACGATCGCCGACGGCATCGCGGTCAAGCGCCCGGGCGACCTCACGCTCGCGCTCATCGACCGCTGGGTCGACGACGTCGTGCTCGTGGGGGAGGAGGAGGTGGCCGAGGCGATGGTCGCGCTGCTCGAGAAGGCGAAGCTCGTCGTCGAGGGCGCGGGGGCGGTCGGCGCGGCCGCCCTGCTGTCCGGCCGCGTGAGCGCCGCGCCGTCGGGTACGACCGTGGTCGTCCTCTCGGGCGGCAACGTCGACGCGGGCCTGCTCGCGACGGTCGCACGCCGCCACGAGACGCAGGCGGGCCGGCGGCTCGTGCTGTTCACCCGCCTGCCCGACCGCCCGGGATCGCTCGCCGGACTCCTCGCCCTGGTCGGTGACCAGGGCGCGAACCTCGTGGAGGTCGAGCACGTCCGCGAAGGCGTCGACCTCCACGTGCGCGAGACCGCGGTGCAGCTCGTGCTCGAGACCCGCGGGCGCGACCACGCCCAGCGCGTGCTCGAGGCGCTCACGGGGGCGGGCTTCGACGTGCGGGTGGTGCGGTAGCGCTCAGCCCAGGTCCTGCAGCACGGCCCGGGCCGCGTTGCGACCGTTCAGCGCGATGACCGAGCCGCCCGGGTGCGTCGCGGCGCCGCACAGGTACACGCCGTCGATGCCCGTGCGCGGCGTCCAGCGCCGGTCCCACATCTGATCGGGCAGGGCCTCGCCCTGGAAGATGTGGCCGCCGGTGAGCCCGATGCGGGCCTCGATGTCGTGCGGCGCGAGGACCTCGAGCTCCTCGATGCAGTCGCGGACGTCCGGCGCGTGCTCGGCGATCGCGTCGAGCACGAGCTCGCCCGCGGCGACGGTGTCCGTGCCGTACGGCGCGTACTGCGCGAACACGCTGAGCATGTGCTTGCCGGGCGGCGCGATCGACGGGTCGTAGGCCGTGTGGACGTAGAGCTCGCAGAAGCCGACGGCGGCGGCACCGGCGCGGCAGGCGTCGGCGGCGGCCTGCATCCCGTCGACCCCGGCGGTGATCGAGATCATCGCCCGCTCCGGGCGCTCGTCCTCGGCCGCGGCGGTCCAGGTCGGCAGGCGGCCCAGGAGGGCGTTGAGCTTCACGACCGGCGAATCGGTCCGCCACGCCGCGACGCGGCCCGCGAACGCGGCGGGCGCGTCGGACAGCATCGCCAGGAGGCGCTTCGGATCGGCGTTGGAGACCACGGCACGCCCCAGGATCCGCTCGCCCGACTCGAGCACGACGCCCTCGCCGGGCAGGACCGACGCGACCGGCGCGTCCACGGCGAGCACGGCGCCCGCCTCCGTCGCCGCCGCGGCCAGCGCGGCGGACACGCGCCCCATCCCGCCCTCCACGTAGCCCCACGCACCGCCCACACCCTCGACCTCGCCCATCGAGTGCATGAGGTGGATCGCGGCGGTCCCGGGGTCGCGCGGGCCCGCCATCGTCCCGATGACGCCCTGCCCGCACAGCGCCGCCTGCAGATCAGGGTCCTGCACGTGACGGGCGAGCACGTCCGCCACCGAGTCCTCGAACAGGACGCCCGCGTCCTCCCCCGCGAGCGCGACGAGCTCGTCGCGCGACGGCGACGGTCCCGACCACGCGGCGCGCAGCGCGACCCGCAGGCGCTCGAAGAGCTCCTCGTAGGCGACGACGCCCTCGACGTCGGCTGCTGAGAAGCCCTGCCCGCGGAGGTGCTCGGCCGTCCGCGCCGGCTCCAGGTACTGGGCGACCGTGCGGCCGTCGGGCAGCGGGCACCAGAGGTTCGGGTCGGCGAGCGTCACGCGGTAGCCGTGCCGCGCGAGGTCCAGCTCCGCGACGACCTCTCGGTCGAGCAGCCCGACGAGGTACGCGCAGGGGCTCACGACCGCGCGGGGATCGCCGAACGGCCGCTCGAGCGTGCACGCTCCGCCCAGCTGCGAGCGCCGCTCGAGCACGACGACCGAGCGGCCGGCGCGCGCCAGGTAGGCGGCGGCGGTGAGCCCGTTGTGGCCGCCACCGACGACGACGGCATCCCACACGCGCCCGGTCAGCTCACGTGGCGCGATGGAGGGCGGCTCGAGCACGTAGATGACGCTACCGACGGGTAGCGCCTCGGGCATGACACACGAATGCAAGGACAAGGACATCGGCAGCGAGGGCGAGACGGACAAGGACACGCTCCCCGCCGCCCCGTCGAAGGACGACGACACGCCGCTCGGCGACACCGACCAGCACTCGACGGCACCCAGCCCACCCGCGCAGACCGGCTAGGTCAACTACTCTCCCCGCCGCTTGGTTTGTATGACAGTCGTGCGGTAGCGTCGCCGCGCCGAGACGCGTGGGAGGGTCATCGATGCCGGAACGGGTCGGGTTCATCGGGTTGGGCAACATGGGCGGGCGCATGACGCGCTGCCTCGTGACGGCAGGTCACGAGGTCGTCGGGTACGACCCCGACGCGGAGCGCGTCACCGCCGCCGGCGCCCGGTCCGCCGACTCGCCGGCAGCGGTCACCGCGGAGGCGGAGGTCGTCCTCCTGTCGCTCCCGGACTCGCCGGTCGTCGAGCGCGTCGTACGCGGCGACGACGGCGTGCTCGGAGCCGCGCGATCGGGCCAGGTCATCGTCGACCTCAGCACCGCCTCGCCGCCGTCGACGCAGGCGATCCACGCCGACCTCGCCGAGAAGGGCGCCGAGTACCTCGACGCCGGCATCTCCGGTGGCGCCGCGGCCGCCGAGAAGGGCACGCTCACGCTGATGACCGGGGGCTCGGAGGACGCGCTGGAGCGCGTG
>Ga0070665_100003188_pt1 | contig 17650 bp, 15 predicted proteins | sample KBSS13metaG_FD_65862 | JGI IMG/M metagenome (GOLD analysis project Ga0070665, IMG submission 65862) | Switchgrass rhizosphere microbial communities from Kellogg Biological Station, Michigan, USA - KBS S1-3 metaG | ecosystem: Host-associated > Plants > Roots > Rhizosphere > Soil ...
TACTTGTTCTGCGATCCGGAGACGATGTTCGTCGCGAAGCCGGAAGCCGAGAAGGTGGGCTTCAAGTTCTGGAAGCCGCTCATCTGGGATAAGTGTCTCGGGCCCGACACACTCGTCTGGACCGATCGAGGCGTGCAACGAATCGCCGATATCGTCGTCGGCGACCGCGTCGCCGTTCCAAACGGCGGCACGACACGTGTTCGCGGCACTCGACGCACGCGCTCGCCATCTCTCCGATTACGGCTGTCTGACGGGACCGAGCTCGTCGCGTCTCGCGATCATCGCTTCGTACGCGCAGACGGATCGCTCGTCGAAGCGTGCGAGCTGCGCGTCGGGGATCGCTTGCAGACGCGTCCTGTTCGCGAGGCTCCGGCCACCACCGTATCGATGGACGAGGTGATTCCGGACCACGACGCGGTCCACGAGCTCCCCGACATCACGCGTTGTCTGTGGTGCGGCCACGAGTTCGAGAGCTCGCGTGCGGCCGCGGCACATCAGGCGCGCTGGTGTGCCACGCCACTCGCGAAGCGCGAGCTCGCCCGACGGTTGGGCGTAGCTCCGAAGCGGCTGCGGCGATGGATGGGTCAAGGCCGACTGCCGCGCGTGTGGGCAGAGCGTCTCGGCCTCGAGCACAAGCTCGGACATCGCGTTCAGACGTCCCTCCAGAACGACGTCGAAGTCTGGTATCCGCGCAGCCTCGAGCTCGATCACGAGCTCGGCAAGGTCGTCGGATTGTTCGCAGCGGAGGGATCGGCCGGCGCGACGACGGTGAGCTTCGCGCTGCATAGCCACGAGAAGCACCTGCACTCGGCGGTCGCGAGGTTCGCGCGCTGGCTCGGCGTGCACACGCGCGTGCGTCGCGCCGGTAACCGCGCGGTCGTCGAGGTGAACTTCAAAGTGATGAAGCACCTCATGCGGCACTTCGTGGGTGGGCGCAACGCCATCACGAAGTCCCTCACGCCCGCGGCATACGCCTCGCCGGCCGAATTTCGCCACGGCGTGCTGAACGGCCTCATCGAAGGCGATGGCCACTGGTCGCATCGCGAGCAACGCGAGTCGTACGCGAGTGCGTCGGCCGACCTCGCAATGTTCGTCCGCCGCGAGCTTCAGGATATGAAACGCGCGCCGACGATCCGCCGGTTCGAGAACGAGCACGCCGGCGGCTGGAGGGTTCGCGTCGACCCGATTCGCCGCGATGACGGCACGCGTGTCACCTCGATCGAGGACATCGGGATGCAAGATCTCGTCGACATCTCGGTCGAGCACCCGGACGAGCTGTTCCTGCTGGCGAACGGCGTGGTCACCCACAACTGCAAGATCGGCATGGGATATCACTACCGTGCCCGCTACGAGTGCGTGCTGTTCTTCGAGAAGGGCAAGCGCAAGCTCCACGACCTCGGCATCGCGGACATCATCGAGGCTCCGCGCGTGAACGGCGGTTATCCAGCCGAGAAGCCGCCGCAGGTGGCCGAGGTGCTCGTCACGCAGAGCTCGGAGCCGGGCGCGCTGGTGATCGATCCGTTCATGGGCTCGGGCTCGACGGGCGTCGCGGCGGTGCGCAACGGCCGCAACTTCGCCGGCAATGATCTCTGTACCGAGGCGATCGAGATCGCGCGGGCGCGGCTCGTCGAGCTCGGCGCGCGCGAAGCGGCGCTCGAGCGGCCGGCGAGTGGAAGCGCGGTGCCGCAGCTCGGACTGACACTGTGATGGAGTGACGCTGTGACCGGCCACCAGTACCGAGACCTGATCGCGAGCTACATCCACCACAACTACGGCCCGCACGGCCTGGTCGTGTATGTCGAGATCGCGCTCGGCAAGACGGTGATCGGCAAGGACCGCAACATCGACGTGTTCGTGATCCGGCCCGACGATCGCAAGGCGGTCGCGATCGAGTGCAAGTATCAAGACTCGCTCGGCACCGTCGACGAAAAGATCCCCTACGCGCTGCAGGACCTCGAGGCGCTGTGGGTGCCGGGCTGCCTGGTGTATGCGGGCAAGGGCTGGTCGCGCGGCGTGCTGCACTCGCTGGAGGCGTCGCGGCTGGCCGCGTTCTGCCTGCCGGAACGCGACAAGCTCCACAAGTCGCGCCAGACGCGCGAGCTCGATCATATGCTCGCTGCCGTGTTCGGGTTCTGGGATCTCGTGCTTCCCGCGAACAAGCGGTTTCGGCGCTAGCGATGCAGTGCCGGCGGCTCGAGCACTACGACAAGGGCCGTTTCGTCGAGATCTTCTGGGAAGCCGGCCGGGTCGAGCTGACGAGCGGCTCGTTCGGCTCGAAGGGCCGGACCCGCGAAGAGGCGTTCTCGAGCGTGCGCGAGTGCGACGAGTTCGTCGAGACGACCGTGGCGCGAAGGCTGCGCGAAGGCTACGTCGAGGTCGTGCCCGAGGTGTTGCGCGCGCGAGAAGTTCGGCACGTCGCGCCCGAAGCGGACTGGATCGTGCGCATCGCGGCGGCGTACGACGACGACGCGCCGCGCCTGGTCTACGCCGATCATCTCGAGTCGCTCGGCGATCCGCTCGGCGAGCTGATCGCGGTGCAGTGCCAGCTCGCGCGTCTCGATCCGTGGGACCCGCGATGCGGCGTGCTGCGCGAACGCGAAGACACGCTGATGATGACCTACCGGCCGCGCTGGCTGCCGAAGATCGAGCCGGACATCAAGTGCACGTTTCACCGCGGCTTCGTCGAGCGGATCGCGCCGGAGCCGAGCGTGCGCGCCCCCGCGTTCGAGCAGCTGATGAAGCACGCGCCGCTCGTTCGCACGTTCGAGCGCGAGATGCGGTTCGATTACTGGCAGGGCCGCTCGCCGTGGGCGAACGTGCCGCGTGCGCTGCTCGAGCAGCTGACCGGCATGGCGATCCACAACTGGGGCCAGGCGGCGCCGGGGCTGCGCGAGATCCTCGAATCGCCCGAGCTCGCGCGCGTGAACCGGCTCGCGCTGACCAGCTGCAACCTCACGCCGCAGCACATCGACATGATCGCGACGCGCGCGTGGCGCGAGCTCGCGTTTGTCGGCTGCTCGATCGGCGACGACACCGCCGCGAAGTTACTGCGCGCGTCGGCGTCGATCCTCGAGGAGCTCGTGCTCGACGCCGGCTCGGTTCGCGACGACACGATGCACGCGATCGCAGGGGCACCGGCGAGCCGCCTGCGCCGGCTCGCGGTGCGCCACACGAAGGCCACGCGCACCGGCATGCGCGCGCTGGCAGGCTCGCCGCACCTGCCGGCGCTCGCCGCGCTCGACGTCTCCGACAACGCCGACGTCGTCGGGCTGTTCGAGGACGCGCAGTTGCCCGCGCTCACGGAGCTTCGCTTGCACCAGACCGGGCTCGACGACGACGGGCTGACCGCGCTGCTCGCCTCGCCGCTCGCGACTCGGTTGCGCGTGCTCGATCTATCGAACAACCGGCTCACCGACGCGCGGCTGTTGCTCGAGGCCGAGCTGCCGGAGCTGCGCGTGCTCGACGTCTCGAAGAACCCGCTCGGCGCGCGCGTGCGCGAGCTGAAGTCCGGCCTGCCACGCGTGCGCGTCAACGCGCGCGGATCGCAGACGAGCTAGGCCGCGGCGTCGACGAGGTGAATCGCGCGATCGAACGTGCGGCGCGTGCGCTCGAATGCCGCTTTCGAGACCTGGAGACGGCCGGAGAACGCGTTGTCGAGATCGCCGATGAGGAACAAGATGTGCGCGACCGCGCCGGCAAGCGCCGCGGTGATCGTCGCGTGGATCCACAGCTTGTCGACCGACATCAGGAACATCGAGCCGATCACGATCGCGGCGCCTAGGTAGAGCAGCGCCTTCATCAGAAACGGGATGCGCGCGCGCGACGTCGAAAGCCGGCTCGTGCGCATGTCAGAAAGGTCGTTGTAGCGCGACAGCACCTCACTGAACACGGCGTGCTGGCAGTCGTTGACCGGGCAGCACGAGTGGATCGCGGCCCAGACGTGATCGAGGTGCGCGCCGACCTTCTCGAACGTGTCCTCGTCGTGCTTGGCCATCGCGTTCCATTCGAGCTCGATCACTTGCTCGACGTAGAGGCGCAGCGCCTGCTGGATCTCGATCCGCGTGGACCTCGGCAGACCGCTCGCGGTGCGGTGCAGATCGACGAGCGCCGTCGCCTCGCGCTCGATGTACATGCGCGCGTCGTTGAACTGCCCCCACACCACGAACACGATGAACGCGAGCAGCACGGCATAGATCCCGCCGACGGTCTGCAGGTAGTTGCCGACCGCATCCGACGAGCCGGCGAGCTCTTGCGGCGAGATCCCGGCGCGTACGACGAGCAACATCAACACCGCGACGATCGAGACACCGCCGACGATCGGCACGAGGCCGAGCGTCGTCTTGAGCCAGTGGGGCATCCCCCGAGACTACTCTGGAAGCGTATCGATGCCGGCGCCGAGCGCGATCGACTGCGTGCCCAGCATCAACGTGCCGCCGACGCCGGTCGGATCGAACGCGAGGTGCACGGCGGTGCCGTCGGCGAGCATGAGGTCCACGCTGTTGCCGTCGGTCGACGTGATCTGCGTGGCCGAGCCGTCGATCGTCGCGACGTGCAGCCAGCGGTTGTCGCCGCCGGCCATCGTCTCGTCGAGGCGGAACCCGTTCGAGAAGTCGCTGTTCTGCGTGAAGTCGTAGACCGTCGGCGTCGCGGTCGTGGGGCCGAGCCGCTGGATCGCGAGCGTGTGGCCCGACGCCGTCACGGTGGTCGTCGCGCCCGAGATCGCCGGCGAGGCCGGGAACGCGAGCGACCACACCTGCTGGTTCGCCGCGGGCGTGGTCGCGCGATCGTAGATCACGACCGTGTCGGGCTGGAGATAGACGACCTCGCGCTGCAGCTTCGTCGCGGCGCTGCCTTCGAGCGCCGTGAGATCGGCGGCGATGTGGACGTAGCCGGTGCCGGCGTGGAGCGCGAGCAGGGTCGACGCGTTGCCCATCTGCTGCGCGACCGCCTTGCCGTTCTTGACCACGCGCAGCGTGCCGTGCTCGTCGACGTCTTGCGGCAGACCGGAGTGCGAGTCGATCACGGGGTCGTAGGCGAGATAGCCATCCTTGTAGATCATGAGCGCGCCCTGATCCTGGTGCGCGTGCGACTCGGTGTACGGGCCGGCGTTCATGTTGATCCACGTCGCGTGCGTGTCCCAGCCGGAGCGCGCGTAGAACTGGCCGGTGCCCGACGCGTAGTACGCGGTGCCCAAGCTCGACAGCGACGTCGGCGGCACGTCGCTCGCGAGCAGGAAGTCGTAGGCGTACATGAACTGCTCGGTCATCGCCGGCACCGACGAGCTCTGGAGCAGCGCGAGCGCCGGCCCGGCGAGCGAATCGTTCGGGAACAGGTGCACGAGCTCCTGCAAGAACATCCGGTGGTAGTCGAAGAACGACGCGGTCGAGTCGCGCGACTGATCGCCGGTGGGCGCGACGCGATCGAGCGTCGGCAGGACCTGGTGGATGAAGTCGAGCATCGACGCGCGCGTGTGCGGCGTCATCGTCGCGATGTCCTCGCTCGTCGACGCGCCCCACAGATCGTAGAGCTCGAACAGATCGCGCAGCGACACGCCGTAGCCGGTGCCTTCGCGCGAGCCGCCGCCGACGAGGTTCTTGTCGAAGTTGGGCACGAGCTCGCCGGTGAGCTTGGTGTCGTGGAACTCGGTGATCCACTGATCGATGCCGTCGAGGTCGCCGTGCCCGGCGAGCCCGAGCAGCATCGTGGCGCGTAAGAAGCTGTAGTAGTAGTTGTCGTCGGGGTCGTCGATCGCCCAGCCGTCCCACTTGGCGGCCGTGCCGCCCCACGACGCCGAATCGGGGTTCCACACGTTGGTGACCGCCTGGTTCGCGTACGACAGCCACGCGGTGCGCTGATCCGATGACAGCGTGCCGTAACACCAGTCGTAGACCAGCGCGAGATCGCCGACGTCGTCGCCGACATCGAGGTAGTCGTCATCGGCGACATCGGGCGTGTTGCCGCCGGAGATCGCCGAGTTGGCCGCCGTGACCTCGTCGTCGACCGACTTCACCGCGGCGGCGCAGTACTTCGCGTCGCCCGTGAGCTGGCCGAGCAGCGCCGCGTTCCACGGCTCGAAGCCGTAGACGTCGTCGCCGCCGACCCAGCCGTCGACCATCTTCTGAAAGCGCACGGCTTCCGGCGTGCCGGCGGTGAGTGCCGCCGACAGCCGGTCCTTGTTCGCGCTGATGTAGATGCGCGGATGGTCATCGGGGAGATTCGGTCCCGAGCCTCCGCCGTGACAGCCCGCCGCCAGCAACACCAACGCCAGAAGGTTCCGCATGGACCACCGGCTTAACAGAGGTCCGCGGGCGTGTCACGCCTCAACTACTCCGGGAGCTGATCGACCGTCGCTCCCAGAGGAATTGTCTGATTCCCGAGCGTCAGCGTGCCGCCGACGTCGTTGGGGTTGAACGCGACATGGGCAGCGGTGCCGTTGGCCAGCACGAGGTCGACGCTGTTGCCATCGCTCGACGTGACCTGCGTCGCCGAGCCGTCGATCGTCGCGACGTGCAGCCAGCGGTTGTCGCCGCCCGGCATCGTCTCGTCGAGGCGATAGCCGTTGGTGAAGTCGCTGTTGTTCGCGGCGTACGAGTACGAGCTCGCGGTCGCGTTCGCCGGGGCCAGGCGCTGGATGTTCAGCGTGTGGCCCGACGCCGCGACGGTCGTCTGCGGGCCGCTGATCGACGGCGACGCCGGGAACGCGAGCGACCACACCTGCTGGTTACCCGCGGGCGTGCTCGCGCGGTCGTAGATCACGATCGTGCTCGGCGGCAGATACACGATCTCGCGCTGGAGCTTCGTCGCCGCGCCATTCTCGACGGGCGCGAGGTCCGCCGCGATGTGCGAGTAGCCCTGGCCCGCGTGCAACGCGAGCAGCGTCGACGTGTTGCCGACCTGCTGCGCGACCGGCGCGCCGTTCTGCAGCACGCGCAACGTGCCGTGCTCGTCGACGCCTTGCGGCAGGCCCGACTTCGAGTCGACGACCGGGTCGTACGCGAGCCAGCCGTCCTTGTAGATCATCAGCGCGCCCTGATCCTGGTGCGCGTGCGACTCGGTGTACGGGCCCATGTTCGTGTTGATCCACGTCGCGTGCTTGTCCCAGCCCGAGCGCGAGTAGAACTGGCCGGTGCCCGACGCGTAGTACGTCGTGCCGAGCCCGTCGAGCGACGTCGGCTGGACGCCGCTGTCGAGCATGAAATCGTACGCGTACATGAACCCCTCGGTCATCGCCGGCACCGAGCAGTCGCGCAGCAGCGCGGCCGCGCGCGGCGCGAGCGAATCGTTCGGGAACAGGTGGATCAGCTGCTGAAGAAACGCCCGGTGGTAGTCGAAGAACGACGCGGTCGAGTCGCGCGACTGGTCGCCGGTCGGCGCGACGCGATCGAGCGTCGGCAGCACCTGGTGGATGAAGTCGAGCATCGTCGCGCGCGTGTGCGGCGTGAGCTGCGCGATGTTCTCGGTCGTCGACGAGCCCCAGAAGTCGTAGAGCTCGAACAGGGCGCGCAGCGAGAGGCCGTAGCCGGTGCCTTCGCGCGAGCCGCCGCCTTGCAGATTCGCATCGAAGTTCGGGATCAGCTCGCCTTCGAGCTTGGTGTCGTGGAACTGCGTGAGCCATTGATCCATGCCAGCGTGCTCGCCGTGCGCGGCGAGGCCGAGGAACATCGTGGCGCGCAAGAACTGGTAGTAGTAGTTGTCCTCGGGATCATCGATCGCCCAGCCGGTCCACGGGGACGCGTTGCCGCCCCACGTCGCGGTCGTCGGGTTCCACACGTTCGACACGGCCTGGTTCGCGTAGTCGAGCCACGCGTTCGCCTGATCCGACGTCACCATGTCGTGGCACCAGTCGTAGGTCAGCGCGAGGTCCTCGATGTCCCCGCCGACCTCGAGGTAGTCGTCGGCGGCGATCACCGGCTTCGAGCCGCTCGCGATCGCTGCGTTGGCCGCCGTCACGTCGCTATCGACCGACGCGATCGCCGCCGTGCAGTACTTCGGATCGCCGGTCAGCGCGCCCATCAGCGCCGCGTTCCACCGCGGAAACGCATAGACGTCCTCGCCCGCGACCCAGCTGTCGACCATCTGCTTGAAGCGAACCGCGGCCGGCGTCTGCGCCGCGAGCGCGGCCGACAACCGATCCTTGTTCGCGGCGAGATAGATCCGTGGATGCGCGTCGGCGTAGACCGGCGTCGTGTCGCTGCCCGTGCCGGGCGCGACGCCGCTGCCATTGGTGTCACCGTTGTCGCTGCCGGAGCCTGCCCCGTCGTTGCTTCCACCACACGCGGCAGCGAGCGAGCACGCCACCGCAAGAACGATGAGATTTCGTTGCATGAGCCGCACGAGATAGCAGAGCTCGATTGGCACGTCGCCGACAAAATCACGAATCGGGCAAAGTCTTCAAGAATGCCTCCAAATCTCCGACATCCTCGTCGGTGAGCCTCGGAGTTTTCTCAGCGAACGGCGCACCTACATCTAGGTTATGCAGATACTGCTTCGGCAGATCTGTAATCCACAGACCAGGCTTCGAATCTCGCGTTGCATAGAAGCGAAGCACATCGCGCAAGCTCGACAGCGATCCATTGTGAAAGAAGCGGCGACGCCTCGCGACGTTGCGGAGCGACGGCGTGCGGAACATGCCGCAGTACTCGGGATGCGCTGCGAGATCGGTGCGCAGCGGGCCGATCTGCGGTTCGGCATCTCGCCGCTGCCGGGTATCTCGTCGCGCGATGCGGCGCTCGTCGCCGCGGGCGGCGTGAAGATGGGCGACCTGACGAACGCGCTCGACTTCAGTGGCCACTAGTGCGCGGCTTCACGCGCGCGTTGTAGATCGTCAGCGATAGCGCGAGGCCGAGCACGCACACCGGGATCATCGCGAGCGGCCACGCGTGCCAGCTCGCGACGTCGTGAATCGCCGGATTCTCGACGAGCTTGCCGCCGACCATGATCTTCGACTCGGGCAGCGTGTGGCCGTAGACCACGCCCTGGATCGCCGAGCCGAAGTACACGAAGCCATCGATCAGGCCGGTCGCGGTGCCGGCGTTCTTGCGGCCGCCGAAGTCCTGGCTCGCGACGCCCGACAGCATGCCGTTGATGCCGATCACCGACATCGCCATGAATGCGACGACGAAGCCGATGCCGGCGGGCGTGCCGCCGAGCAAGATCAGCGCGCCGACCAGCACGATCGCGAACAACACGGTCGCGACCGGCGGGCGCCGCGACTGGAAGAAGTGATCGCTCAAGATGCCGGCGAACATGCCGCCGGTGATGCCGGCGACGCACGACACCATGCCCCAGTGCTGGACGAAGAACGAGCCGCCGAGCCCGACGCCGTTCGCGAACGAGCGCCACCACTTCAGCACCGCCTGGCGCAAGAACCCGTTCGCGAGCGAGATCAGCGCGATGATCAAGATGACGCGGTTGGTGAGCAGCTTCCACACGATCTTGAGCGCGGGCAGCGGCGGGCCGTCGTCGCCGCTCGATGCATCTTCGACGTCGAAGTTGGGCAAGCCGGCATCCGCCGGCGTATCGCGCACGAACAGCGCGGACAGTACGAAGAACACGCCGATCAGCAGCGCCGGCGCGAGGAACAGCCACGGCGTCGACGTCCACGACGCGATCTTCGGCGCCCAGTCGTACGCGAGATAGAGCCCGAGCGAGATCAGGATGCCGAAGATCCCGCCGAACGTGCCGCGCTCGCGCAGGTGGAACCACGCGGCGTTGACCTTCACGATCGCGACCGCGCCGAAGCTCTGGAAGTACATGTTGAGCGCGTACAGCACGATCAGCTGCGTCGTGCTCGGCGCGCCGCCGTGGGCCCAGATGAGCACGCCGATCGCCGCGTTCGCCGCGGCCGAGCCCGCCGCCGCCATCAAGATCGTCACGCGGCCGCCGAGCTTGTCGGAGAGTGGGCCGTTCACGAGAAACGCCAGGCCGTAGACGAGCGAGCCGACGGCATCGACGTCGCCGAACACGGCGCCCGAGATCACGTTCGTGTCCTTGAGGCTGTTGAGGTTGTAACGCCCCATGTAGAGGAACGCGTAGGTCAGGCCGAGCGGCAGCCAGTTGAGGATGCGGCGGCGCTGGAACTCGGGGCTGTGCCGGATCCCCGAGCTGGGCAAGCGCCGCACGACGACCGCGATCACCGCCAGCAAGATGAGGATCGGGACGACTTCTTGCGTGAGCTTGTCCACCGCGGGGGACCTTACACGACGTGATACCCTCGTCGCGATGCGCATGTTCGTTCTCGCGCTCGCCCTGATCGCGTGCGGCAAGGCCGATCCGAAGCCAGCGCCGCCGCCGCCTGCTGGCAGCGCTGCCGTCACGGCACCGTCACACGATCTGGCGATCTTCCTAGGCGATCAGAAGGTCGCCACGGTGCCCGCCGCCGACGTCGCGAAGTGGCCGCGGCTCGATACGCTCATGCCGCCCGACGATCGCCGGCTCGGCCGGTGGGAGGAGATCGCGCTGGTCGGCACGACGCCGCAGTCGATCCATGCGCCGTCGTCGACGTATCCCGAGCTCGTGCCGGCGGTGTTTCCCGGCGCGGATGGCTCGCCGTCGTTCGGCATGTTCGATCCGGTCGAGCTCGGCAAGCACGGCACGCCCGCGGTGCGTACCGACGGCGTCAAAGAGATCCACGTCAAGGTCAACCAGGATCAGAGCCGCGGCCAGCACGAGCAAGGCGGCGGCGGCGGCACCGATCCGAACCAGCTGAAGTTGTCGGTCAAGACGCCGAAGGGCGAGCAGGTGATCGACGGCAAGACGCTGCTCGCGATCCCGCGCGAGAACGTGCCCGGCGGCCAAGGTGAGGGCTGGGCGCTCACGACGCTGCTCAAAGCGGCCGGCGTCACCGAGTTCCAGACGCTCGTGCTGAACGATGCGAACGGGCTCGCGCTCAACCTCGACAAGTCCGCGTTCGATCCGAAGACGTCGATCCCGTTCGTCAAGCTCAACCGCTCGGGCGTGCTGCGCTTCCGGATCTACAAGAAACAAGGCGAAGGCTGGACGTCGAGCGGCGACTTGCGTGGCCTCGTCGCGATCGAGATCACGAAGTAAGGCGCGATGTGTCAGTATAGCTAGAGATGAGCGAGCGGGTACGAATCGGGTGTTGCGCGAATCCGGCGGAGGCGACGCTGCTGCGCTCCTTCTTCGACGCGCACGACGTCCCGGTGACGATCAACGGCGAGCAGCACGCCGCGATGCTCGGCGGGCTCGGCGGCGCGTTCCTGTCGCTCGAGATCGCCGTCGACTCCACAGACGCGGAAAAAGCGCGCGAGCTGCTCGCGGAGTTCCGCGCGGCGACACCCGCGTTCGAAGACGAGGAAGAAGACGAGGACGAGGTCGACGAGATTTCGCTCCGGCTCGAACGACGCAAGCGGATCGCGATCGCGATCATGCTCGGCTGCTTCATCACGTTCGGCACGGCACATCTGTCCGCCGGCGCGTTCAAGCGCGCGTTCGCGATCGCGCTGTTCGAGATGCTCGCGATCCGCGAGCTGATCGTCCACGGACCGTGGCCCGGCGCCGCGATGTGCGTCGGCGCCGTGCTGCTCGACATGGTCGGCTCGGTGCACGTGATCCGCGAGCGGTTCGCGCACCGGATTCCGCCGGCGACGCTCCGAAAGTAAGAAAGGCCGGCGCACCAGGCCGGCCTTCGTTAGTTGTTGGTGTTGAACAGCTTCTCGAGCTTGTCGCCGCCCATGACCAGCTTGAGCTCGTGGATCTTCTCCGCGATGTCGCGCATGGTCTCGAGCTCCTTCAGGCGCATGAGGACCGGGTTCTCGGCGATGACCTTCGCGGTCTGCGCCATGTTACGGGTCGCAGCCGCGTCCTCGCGACGCGTGATCACGTTGGCGGCCGCGGCCTTCTCGGCCTCGATCACCTTGTTGAGCAGCGTCTTCATCTCGCCCGGCAGGATCACGTCCTTCACACCGACGCGGTGCAGGCGCACGCCGAACTGCTCGGCGCGCGGTGCGACCTGTGCCTCGAGGAACGCGTTGAGCGCGCCCTTGCCCTCGAGCAGCTCGTCGAGCGTGACACCCGCGACGTACTCGCGTGCCGCGAGCTGAACCGCGAGGTACAGCGCGGCCTCGACGTCGGCGACCGTGTGTGCGGTCGTCGGCGCGTCGGCCGGTGCGTACTCCGCCGTGAGCGTCAGGCGCAGCGTGACCTTGTCACGGGTCATCAGCTCCTGGCCCTCGATCTTCAGCTGCTTCACACGAGTGTCGACGACGATCACCGCGACGCGCGCGTTGTGGTGGGTCCAGAACGCGTGACGGCCCGGGTCGAGCATGCCGGTGAACTTGCCCTGCACGTACACGAGGCCGCGCTCGAACTGCTTCACGTCGGCCTCGATCAGCTCCGTCGCCGGGATGATCGCGCGCAGCTCGTCGGTGAGCTGCGGCGGCGCCTGCGTGACGTCGAACGTGCGGATCGCGACGTTCTTGTCGAGCGTCCACACGCGGTGGACACCCGGACGCAGGTACAGACGCGGCTTGTCGTCGCGAGTCACGATCGCGCGCTCGGTCGGACCGAGCTCGAGCGTGGTGAACCACGCCGTCGGCAGGATCGCCAGCACCTCGGGCTGCGCCCAGAAGCCGAGATCGTCGACCTTCCAGGTGATCAGCTTGTTGTGCGGGCCCCAGAACGCGTGGTAGCCGGGCTCGAGGACGCGCTCCGGCACACCGTCGCGCACGAGCACGCCGCGCTGGTTGAGCTCGAGCGTGATCTCGACGAGCTCGCTCGTCGGGATCAGCTTGCGCAGCTCGTCGTCGAGCGGCGGCAGCGGATCGGTGTGAGCGAACGCGCGCACGCGGATGTTGCGGTCGACCTTCCACAGGCGGTGAACGCCCGGGCGCAGGAATGCGGCCGGACGCTCGTCACGCATGACGATGCCGTACTGGTTCGGCGCGAGCTGGACGGTCTCGTACCAGTCGAGTGGCAGGCCGGCGAGCACCGCGTCGGGCGCGGTGAACACGAGCTTGTCGGTGTCGAACGTCACGACGTCGTAGAGCTTCCACAGCGTGTAACGACCCGGACCGAGCGCACGGATGGCGCGACCGTCGCGAACGAGCACGGCGCGCTGGTTGAGATTGAGGTTGAGGTGCTTCACGGGACTACTCCTTGTTGGAGACAAACGAAAAAGGGTGGCCGCCATCGATGACCGCCAGCGCGCCATGGCACGTCGCGCGTGGGCGACGAACGGTTGCGCGTGGGCTCCGCGACCGAGCGTGGCGAGCCAGCGCGAATCGCGGCGGTCGACCGCGCGCGCGAGTGCTGGCGCGGGGACGAACGCGATCGAAACAGGCTCGAGACGAACGGGGCGTGGAGAGATGCTCTCCGGGCGAGCACCGACGACGACCTGCTCAAGTTTTTTTCGGCTTACCGACCGAGTGGACGTTGGGATGAGCAGCCCAGTGCGTTTACCGTTTCGCCACCCCCCCAAAAGCAAAATGCGGGGGAGAGAGGATTCGAACCTCTATGTCCAGGTCTCTCTGGCGGATCTACGTCACCGGGACGTGAGTCGCGAACGCGCGTTGCATGACGGCACGTTACTGCCGATCTCGCGCGCGCACCGACGCCGGCTTGGCAACGGACGCTTCCTCGTCAGCGAGGCGCGTACAACTACGCGCTTGATTCGCGCGCGTCAAGATCAAAACAGCTTCACGAAGTAAACGGCCGAAACTGCGCTGCCGATGATCATCACGATCGCGCGCAGGACTTTGGCCGACACGCGCGACGCGATCGCCCCGCCGATCACGCCGCCGATCAGCGACATCACCGCCATCGCGATCACGACGCTCCAATCGAGCCGCGCGACCAGGACAAAGACGATCGCCGCGGCGACGTTGACGATTAGCGTCGTGAACTGCTTGAACGCGTTGAGTCGCGTGAACGTGTCCTCGATGACGACCCCGAGCACGCCCAGCACGATGATGCCGAGGCCGGCGCCGAAGAACCCGCCGTACACCGATGCGAGCGCGACGAGCACCGCCGCGGCGAGCTCCGACTGGCCGTGCTCGCGGCCTTTCGCGAGGTACGCGCGCAGCCGATCTTGCACGCCGAGCAAGACCACCGCGACGAGCAACAGGAACGGCACGACCACGTCGAACGCCTTCGGCGAGACGTGCATGAGCACCAGCGCGCCCGCGACGCCGCCGATCGCGGCGCCCGGCAGCACGCGAGCGGCGCGCCGGCCCTGTCCGACCATGTCGCGCCGCTGCGCGAGCGCCGCGCCGAGATAGCCCGGACACAGCGCCACCGTGTTGGTTGCACTCGCCGTAACCGCCGGGATGCCGCACGCGAGCAGCGTCGGGAACGTGATCAGGCTGCCGCCGCCGGCGATCGCGTTGACCGCCCCCCCCGCCAGCGCGGCAGCGCCGACCAGCGCCAAGTGTGCGACATCCACGGCGCCGAGCTTAGCTCGTCACGCGGACGCGAGGCGCGCGTTATCCCGTTCGTGTGGAGCCTCCCGCGTCGCGTCGCCTTCCGATTCGCGTTCCTCGCCGCCGCAGTGCTCGTGTGGCCGTTTCCGTTCGGCGTGCTGCCGAAGACGGATGCGATCGCCGACGCGCTGAATGCGCCGTGGAACTGGTCCGTGGTCTGGACCGCCGAGCACATCCTCGGCATCCCCGCGCCATCGATGGACTCCGGGGGCAGCAGCGACTCGACGTGGGGCTGGATCCAGCTACTCGTGATCGTGGCGTTCGCGCTCGCGGGCACGGCCATCTGGTCGGTCCTGGACCGCCGGCGCACCGCGTACCCGCGACTCGCGGCGGCGCTCGAGATCGGCGTGCGCTACTGGTTCGCGTTCACGATGCTCGGGTACGGCTTCGCGAAGGTCTTCCGCATCCAGTTCACGTTCCCGCACGTGTTCGCGCTGCACGAGCGCGTCGGCGACATGTCGCCCATGGGCTTGCTCTGGGCGTTCATGGGCTACTCGAGGCCGTACACGGTGTTCGCCGGCCTGCTGGAGTGCGTCGGCGCCGTCCTGCTGCTCTGGCGCGCGACGCGCGTGCTCGGCGCGTTGGTCCTCGCCATCGTGCTCACGAACGTCGCGATGCTCGACCTCTGCTACGACGTCCCCGTCAAGCTGTTCTCGCTCCAGCTGCTCGCGGTCGCGCTCGCGCTGCTGGTGCCGCATGCTCGCCGTCTGCTCGCCGCCGCGACCGGCCACGCCGTCGCCGAGCTCCCGGCACGCCCACGTGGGTCGACGCGCGCCGAGCGCGGTCGGCTCGCGGCCAAGCTCGCGCTGCTCGCCGCGTTCGCGTTCGCGTTGTACGGCCAGCGCGCCGACTACGCCGGGTTCTTCGCCGAACCCACGCCGATCGACGGCGCGTGGCAGGTCGATCGCTTCGTCGCCGGCGGTGTCGAGCGCCCTCCGCTCGCGACGGACGCTGACCGCTGGAACGAGGTGCTCGTGGCCGGCGGCGCGAAGGTCGGCCCCGTGCTGCGCATCGCACTGGTGCCGCTCGCGGGCGCGCCCGATATGCGCCGCGCGAAGCTCGACGCCGCCGCGCACACGATCGATCTCGAGAGCGAGCACGGGCACGAGACGTGGCGTTACACGCTCGTCGACGCCGATCATCTCGAGCTCGACGGACCCGGGATCCACGCGACGCTGCACCGCGAGCCCGCCGGTCTCCTCGAGACGCGCGGCTTTCACTGGCTCCAGGAACAGCCGCTCAACCGCTAACGCGTCGCCGACAGCACGTCCACGAGCGTGGGCGGCGCGTGCGGATCGATGCTCTCGGCCTGACCGAGATCGGGGCGGACTTTGAGCGGCAGCGGCTCGATCGGCACCGCACGGCCGAATCGCGCCGACGACATGATCGCCTGGATGATGCGAACGTCGGCCAAGCCTTCGTAGCCGCTCGGCTCGGGCTGGCGATCGTCGCGGACGCAACGCGCGAAGTATTCGACCTCGCCGGCGATCTGATCGCGCTGCTCGAACGTCCGCAGCCGCGGCCCGTGCACACCCTCGACGTGCATCTGGATCGACGAGCCGTACTCGTACGCGTGATCGAGCTCGAGAAAGCCGTCGGTGCCGATCACCTCGTAATGCGCGCGCGCGTGCGCGCCGAAGCTGCACGTGAACTGGGCGACGCGCTCGCTCGGGAATCGCATCGTCACCGAGATCGCCTCGTCGATCGCGCGGAACCGCGGATCGCGGCTCGCGAAGCGCAGCGCGGACACCTCGATCGGCTCGGCGCGGAAGATGTAGCGAGCCGCGTTGATGCAGTAGACGCCGACGTCGTAGATCGGACCCGAGCCGCGGCGCGGCTGCGTGCGCACGTTGTCCTCGCGCACCTGCTGCGTGAACGTCGAGCTGAAGATGCGCGGCTCGCCGATGTCGCCGGAACGCGCGAGCTCGATCGCGACCAGGTTCGCCGACTCGAAGTGGAGCCGGTACGCGACCATCAGCTTGACCTTGGCCTGATCGCACGCGCGGATCATCTCCATGCACTCGGCGTCGGTCGGCGCCATCGGCTTCTCGCATAGGACGTGAATCTTGCGCTTGGCCGCGAGGACGGCGAGCCGCGCGTGGAGATCGTTCGGCACCGCGATGTAGACCGCGTCGATGCGGCCGCTCGCGAGCAAGCCGTCGAGCTGATCGTAGTCGCACAGCGTACGCACGCTGTAGCGCTGACCGAGCTCGTCGAGCTTGTGCCGCGATCCCGACACGAGCGCCGTGAGCTCGACGTCGTCGAGCTGCTCGATCGCGGGCAGGATCGCGTGCTGCGCGAAGTAGCCCTGACCGATCACGGCCATTCGCAGTTTTTCTCCTCGGGTCATGGACTGATCGCGAAGCATCGGGCATGCCGGCTGCAGCGCACGGATCCATGAACAACGTATGCGAAACGTGTGGCAACGATTACGACAAACCGATCGAAGTGCGCATCGGGGGAACCGCGCATGTGTTCGATTCGTTTCAGTGCGCGATCCAGGCGCTCGCGCCGCGTTGCGCACACTGCGAGGTCCCGATCATCGGCCAAGGGCTCGAAGCGCGCGGCCAATACTTCTGTTGCGCCAACTGCGCGCGAGAGGCGGGAATCGCCGACATGACCGACCGCGCCGCCGAGCAAGGTTCCGCGGCGACGTAGCCGCACGCCGTGCGCGTGCGCGCGGCTACTTACGCCACGGGGGTGGGACAAGCCGCCGCTTGCCGTCAGCCGCCAGCTTGACGTCGGGCTCGTCGAGCGCGAGCCGATCCCACAGCTTGCACGTGACCTGCTTGTGCTGCTGATCGAGTGCTTCGCAGTAGTTGGTGAACTCGCAGCGGCGGATCTCGGTGCCCTGCCCGGCCCGCAGCTTCTGCCACCAGTCGGGATCGGCGAGCGTCTGGCGCGCGGACGCCACGAGATCCGCTTCGTCGCGCTCGAGGATGCCTTCCGCTTGATCGAACTCGCAGATCCCACCGGCGGTGATCACCGGCGTCGCGAACCCGGCCTCGCGAACCGCGGTTCGAATCGTCGCGGCGAGCGGCACGTTGCGCGAGAACGGCCCGCGCTCGTCGGAGTAGATCGTCGGCATGCACTCATAACCCGACTCGCCGGTGTACGGGTACGACGTCGCGCCGACCTTGGGCTGCTTCGCGTCCTCGAACTTGCCGCCCTTCGAGATCGACAAGAACTCGAGACCCGCGCGCGCGAGCTCG
>Ga0070665_100003191_pt1 | contig 17639 bp, 17 predicted proteins | sample KBSS13metaG_FD_65862 | JGI IMG/M metagenome (GOLD analysis project Ga0070665, IMG submission 65862) | Switchgrass rhizosphere microbial communities from Kellogg Biological Station, Michigan, USA - KBS S1-3 metaG | ecosystem: Host-associated > Plants > Roots > Rhizosphere > Soil ...
GCGTTCGGGTCCGCGGGGGCGCTCTCCGTCGTCGCCGAGGGCGGGGCGGGGGCGGGCGGCGTCGGCTCCGCCGTGCAGGCGGTGGCCACGACCAGCAGGGCAGCGCAGACGAACGTCAGGGAGCGCACGCCACGAACCTAGCCGCGGGCCCGTCGACGGGCGCGCCGGACTCGCCCGAACGGGCACGAAAGGGTCAGCACGCCCGGACCACGCCCACCTCGACACCGTGTCCCAGCACCGCCGTGTGCCCGATCTCCTCGACCGGGTGCCCCCACCCCGCCAGCACCCGCGCGACGACGGCGGGCACCGGCCGCGCGGACCCGTCCAGCACGGTCACGGCGAACGCCCGCCCGTCCGGCAGCGCCCCCGCGAACACGCCCTCCGCCCCGTCCTTCGCGACGAGCCCGGGCACGGCCTGCAGGAACCGGGTCACCGGTCGTCCGGGGCCGCCCAGCCACTCGGGGTACGCGCGGATCGCGGCGGCGACCCGGCCCTCGGGGGTGTCCGCGGCGGCCGTGGCGAGGGTGGCGAAGGCGCGCGCCAGCCCGGCGACGGTGCAGGAGAACAGGGGAGCGCCGCAGCCGTCGACGGCGACGTGCGCGACCTCGTCGCCGGTCAGGGCCTCGACGTGGGTTCGGATCGCCTTCTGCAGCGGGTGCGCCGGGTCGCGGTAGCCCTCGACGTCCCAGCCCGCCGCGACGCAGGTCGCGACCATGGCGGCGTGCTTGCCCGAACAGTTCTGGGACAGCCGGTCCCGCGGCCCGGGCCGTCGAGCGGCAGATCGGGGGTGTTGTCGAGGGCGTCGGCGGTCAGCCCGGCCCCGGCGAGGATCCGCTGGGCGCCCGCGCGGTGGAAGGGCAGCCCGGAGTGCGAGGCGGCGGCGAGCGCGAGCAGCTCGCCGTCGAGGTCGAGCCCCGCCCGCAGCATCGCCGCGGCCTGAACCGGCTTGAGCGAGGAGCGCGGGAGGAAGACGGTCGACGGGTCCCCGAGCCCGGGGCCGTCGGTCACCCCGAGATGCCCGAGGTGGACGGACTCCGTGAACCCCGACCGGATCACGGTCGCGAGCGGTTCGGCTGTGTTGTGCACCGCGAAAGCCTAAGCCGACGCGAACCTCAGGGTCGTTCGGCCGGGGTCGAGAGGTCGTCGAGCGCCGACAGGTGGGGCGGGTTCGGGCCGTACGCGTTCTTGCGGGCGGAGCGCTTGCGGACGCCCGGCATGCGGAAGACCCAGTGCAGGAACCGCGGCGGTGCGATCGTCCGGTCCCGCTCCCGCGCCTTGAGCACCCGCTGCTCGGTGCGGACCTGTGCGGCCTGCACCTCGCGGATCGCGGGCTCGCGGTCCTGCTGGATCGCCATCAGGTCGCTCTCGTGCACCTGCCCGCTGCGCAGCGCCGGGACCAGCCGGTTCGCCGCCGCGACCGCGTCCTGCAGGGCCATCAGGATGCCGTTGCCGCCGACGGGGGAGATGACGTGGGCGGCGTCGCCGATCAGCAGCAGGCCGGGCCGGTGCCACCGCTCGACGCGGGCGATGTCGACGGACAGCAGCGTCGTCTGGTCGATGCCGGTGAGCAGGTCCGCGCGGTCGGCGAGCCAGGGGACGCGCTCGCGGAGGAACGCCCGGATCGGCTCGACGCCCGCCTCCCGCACGGCCGGGTAGCCGCCCTTGGGCAGCGAGTACCCGACCTGCCACTCCTCCGGCCCGCCCAGCAGCCCGATGTAGCGGTCCGCGCCGAAGTAGAGGTCGACGTCCGCCTCCGGGGGATCGTCCGGGCGGCGGGGGAGGGCGAACCAGAGCACGTCGGTCTGCGCGCCCAGCGAGTGTGCGGGCAGGTCGGCCAGGGCGCGGACCTTGGAGAACCGGCCGTCGGCCCCGACGACCAGGCTCGCGGGCAGCTCCTCGTCCTTGACCCGCACCCCGGTCACGACGCCGCCCTCCGTGGCGAGCCCGGTCACCCGCGCCCCGAGCCGCAGCTCGAAGGTGGGCAGCTCGGCGGCCTTCGAGGCGAGGAAGTCCAGGAACCGCGCCTGCGGCATCAGCGCGACGTAGGGGAAGCGGCTGTCCAGGGCGCCGTAGTCGGTCGGGGTGAGCGTGCCCGCGGGGGTGTGGAAGCGGAAGTAGCGGGCAGGGAAGTGGGGCAGCCGGAGGAGGTCGTCGGCCAGGCCGAGACGGTCGAGGGTCTCCAACGTCCAAGGGTGCAGCGAGTCGCCGCGGAAGCGTCGGTCGAAGTCGCGATGGCCCTCCAGGAGGGTCACCGGGATCCCGGCCCGCGCGAGCAGGTAGGCGAGCAGCATTCCGCCGGGTCCGCCGCCGACCACCCGCACCGGTTCCATGGCGTCGACGATATCTCCATCATCGAGACACCGCCCGTCGAACGCTCTGCGCTCGTGTGGCTCAAGCACCACTCAGCGACGCTTGTGCCACACAAGCGGCACTCAGCGCACCACCACACCCCGCTCCCGGACCCGCTCCCAGAGCGCGTAGGGGACGTCCGCCCAGGTGAAGACGTCGTCGATGGTGTCGTACGGGCGCGCCTGCCGGGTCTCGACGATCCGCTCGGCCGTCGCGACGTCGATCCCGCAGATCTCGGCGATGAGGGCGGCGGGGGCGGAGGCGAGGTCGACCAGCCCGCCGTCGTCGTAGTCGGGCGGAGACGGAGTCTGCGGAGTCGACCCTCGGCGCAGGTCCGGACGCCCGATCCGCAGATCGCGGGCCAACGCCGGGTCCTCCGCGACGATCCGCCGGGACTCGGCCCGCTTCTCCCGCGCCGCCAGCGCGTCGGCCAGGGCGGGGTCGGCGGGCTTCTCCGGGGTGGCGGGCCAGACCTGCCGACGGACCCACAGCAGGTGGCAGAACGCCACGACCATCAGCCCGATGATCAGCCCGCCGACGGTGTTGTCCGTCCGTGTCTCGGACGGCTCGACGGCGACCAGCAGCGCGGTCACGGCCGCGGCGTAGAGCACCGGCCAGAGGAAGTACAGCGGCCGCCTGAGGCGGACGGCCGCGTGCGCGAACGGGATCGGCGAGGCGATGCCCAACGACGCCACATCCAGGACGAGGTACCAACCGCCCTCGCGGAACCAACGGGTCATGTCTCGACATCGGACGAGGGCCCCCGAGCGTCACAGCTGTCCAGATTCCGCACACTCCCGGGTGAGTGACGCGGGTCATGCTGGGGACATGGCCCGCGCCTCCCCGCGACGGGATCAATGACGATCATGGAGCCATTGTGAGCAGACTGCGTTTCGGGACCTTCCTCGCGCCGTTCCACGCCCCCGGCCAGAACCCCACCCTCGCCCTGCAGCGGGACCTCGAGCTCGTCGAGCACCTCGACAGGCTCGGCTACGACGAGGCGTGGATCGGCGAGCACCACTCCGCGGGCAGCGAGATCATCGCGTCGCCGGAGATCTTCATCGCCGCCGCGGCGGAGCGCACCCGGCACATCAAGCTGGGCACCGGCGTGACGTCGATCGCCTACCACAACCCGCTGTGGGTGGCGGACCGGATGGTGCTGCTCGACCACCTCACCCGCGGCCGCACGATGCTCGGCTGCGGTCCGGGCTCGCTGCCCACCGACTCGTCGATGATCGGGCTCAACCCCACCGACACCCGCGAGCTGCTCGAGGTGAACCTCGACATCATCATGCGGCTGCTGCGCGGCGAGACCGTCACCCGGACCACCCGCACCCACGAGCTGGTCGACGCCCAGCTCCAGCTCGCCCCGTTCTCGGACCCGCTGTTCGACGTAGCCGTCGCCGCCGTCGCGAGCCCCACCGGTCCGCGGATGGCCGGGCAGCACGGCATCGGGCTGCTGTCGATCGGCGCCACCCTGAGCCCGGACGGGTTCGACGCCCTTGCCCACCACTGGAACGTCGTCGAGGAGCGCGCCGCGCACTACGGGCAGCCCGCTCCGGACCGCTCGAAGTGGCGGCTCGTCGGGCTCATGCACATCGCGGAGACCCGAGAGCAGGCCTACCGGGAGGTCGAGTACGGCCTGGAGCACTGGATCCGGTACTTCCAGAAGGTCGCGGCGTTCCCGCAGATGGCCGTGGACGGCTCGAACCTGCGCGAGATGATCGATTTCGTCAACGAGGCGGGAATCGGTGCCATCGGCACCGTCGAGGACGCCCGCGCGCAGGTCCAGAAGCTGTGGGACCAGTCGGGCGGCTTCGGGGCGATGCTGCTGCTCGGGCACGAGTGGGCGAACCCGGAGGCGACGAAGAAGTCCTGGGAGCTGATCGCGCAGCACGTCATGCCGGAGTTCCAGGGCCAGGCCGCGGGCACCCTCGCCGCCAAGGACCGGGCCAGCTCGACGCGGGAGGGGCACGCCCAGTCCCAGCTCGACGCCGTCGACCACATGACGAAGCGCTACGAGAAGGAGCTCGCCGAGAAGGGCTGACCCGAAGCGGAGTGGACCCGGCGCCGTCCGCGATCCACGATGGGTCCGGACGGCGCGGTCTGCGAGGTGGCGATGACGGCGAGTACGTGGGAGCGGTTCCAGTCCGGGGACGACCCCGCCGAGCTGCGGCCCGAGCTGCTGTCCTCCTGGCGGCGCTCGCGGTGGAACGGCGTGGACCCCGAGCACGTCGACGTCCCGTTCACCGACGCGGACCCGGACACCCGGCTCGCCCGCATCGCCGTCCCGATCCTGGCCCGGATGGCCGAGCTGCTGACCGGGGACGGATCGTGCCTGGCGTTGAGCGACGAGCGCGGCGCCGTCCTGTGGCGGTGGGTGTCGGAGCCGTCGCTGCGCACCACGCTCGACGACCTGTCGGTCTCCGAGGGGTTCTGCTTCGACGAGGAGTTCATCGGCACCAACGGGCTCGGCACCGCGCTGGAGACCGGTCGGATCGCGGTGGTCCGCGGCTCGGAGCACTTCGTGCAGCGCTTCCACCACGTCACGTGCGTGGCGGCGCCGATCCGCCATCCCGTCACGCGGCGCACGGTCGGCGCGGTCAACGTGACCTGCCGGGCCGAGCACACCAACCCGCTGCTCGCCGTCGTCGTGCGGACGCTGGTGGAGGAGATCCAGGCCGCGTTGTGGCAGGCCGCGAGCGCGCGGGAACGGATGCTGCTCGACGCGTTCCTCGCCGCCCGTCGCCGCGGCCCCGGCCCGGTCGTGATCATCGGCGAGGACGTCCTGATCACCGACGCCGCCGCGGCCGCGCTGGACCTCGACCACCGCGACCTGTGGGACGAGGTGCGCGAGCTGCCCGCCGAGGGGGCGACCCTGCAGCTCGGCGCCCAGGTGAACGCGCAGGTCAGCGTGCTGCGCGACGGCCCGACGACGACCGGCGCGCTGCTCACCCTCGCCGACCCGGCGACGCCCCGGGCCCGGAGCACCGGCGCTCCCGATCCGTGGACGGCCGCGGCGGAACGGGTGGCGGCGCTCGTCGGGCGGGAGTCGGTGGCGGTGCGCGGGGAGCCGGGGGTGGGCAAGCTGACCCTGCTGCGGGGGTTCTGGCCGGACGCGGTCGTCCTGGACGCCGCCACCCTCCCGGTCGACGGCCTGCGCACCTGGGTGGGCGGCCTCCGCGCCGCCCTCGCTCCCGCAGCGACCGCAGCGACCGCAGCGACCGCACGAAACGTGCTCTCAGCGCTGCCGCCGGAGTCCGGCCCGCCGGTCGTGCTCGCCCACGTCGAGCTTCTCGACGCCCGGTCCGCCCGGGCCATCGCCGCCGAGCTGGACCGGGCGCCGAGCCCGCCCCCGCTCGCGCTCACCCTGACCCTTCCCGACGGCGCGGGCCCTCCGGAGCCCGCGGCCCTGCTCCTCGACCGGCTCGGCGCCGCCACGGTGGGCGTCCCGCCGCTGCGCCGCCGGGCCGAGGCCATCGCCACCCTCGCCCAGGACCTGCTGTCCGGGCAGCGCCTCACCCTCGCCGTCGACGCCCTCGCCGCGTTGCGCCGACACCCCTGGCCCGGCAACCTCCGCGAGCTCGCCCGCGTGCTGCGCGACGCGGGTCGCCGGGCCCGCGGGGGCGTCGTGCAGGCGACCGACCTGCCGTCGGAGGTCATGGAGTCGGCCACCCGCCGAACCCTGACGCCGCTGGAACGCGCCGAGGCGTCCGTCATCGCGGCCGCGCTGCAGGAGCACCGCGGGAACAAGTCCGCGGTCGCCAAGGAGCTGGGTATCTCCCGCACCGCCCTCTACGCCAAGCTCCGCGGCTACCGCATCTGAGTCGCGGTGCAGGAGCCGCGCCGCAGCGGCTGTCGCACCGCAATGCGCCCGGACAGGCCGGGCATCGGCGCGGCGCGTCCTGGACCCGGGCGGGGGCCGTCGCGATCACGATCCCGTTCCTGGCCTCGGACGAGTCGCGGTTCTGCACCGCGCAGGAGCTCCCGCCCACCGGGTCGGAGGGTCAGCCCGCCGGGCGGTCGCCGCGGTCGGTGCGGGCGCGCAGGTGCGCGGCCATGGTGCGGGCCCTGTCCGCCGCCTGCTCGTGGTCGGCGCGGTCGGCCGGGTCCGCGTTCGCCGCGAGATGCTCCTCGAGCAGGGCCTCGCGTTCGACCAGGTCCAGGAGCTGCGCGGGAGGCGACGACCCGTCGTGCAGGGCGGCGAGGTGGCGCCGCACGGCCGCGAGGTGCAGGAGCTCGTGGTGCGGGTCCATCCGCCCGAGGGCGGCGGAGACGGGCCGGTCCCCGGCGCTCGCGTCGGACGGCTCGCGGTGCCGGACCACCCACGCGTCCAGCTCGGCGAGTGCCGCCCTCGGTTCCGGCGCGTCCTCCGGGCCACCCGGGACGGCGGCCTGCTCGATCGCCGCGTCCCAGTGCCGGACCATCGGCTCCCAGCGCGAGCGGGCCTGCTCGGTCTCCTCGCCGGTCGCCGTCGCGATGTCGGCCCACGGTGTCCCGTCCGCGCGTTCGACGGCGACGGCCGCGGCCAGGACCCGCCCGGCCAGCGCGGTCAGCTGCCGGGCCTCGGCGACGAGGGTCCCCGCGTAGGACATCCGGACGGGGCCGGTCGGGACCAGGGAGCGGGCGAGGTCGGACGCCTCGCGGGCCGCCGTGCCCAACGCGAGCTCCGCGCTCGCCCGGCCGGTGAGCGGTGCGCCCTCGAGGGGCTCGGGCCACACGTCGCTCGGTTCGGTCATGGTCTCGACGCTAGACGTTCCTGGTCGGGCACTCGCGCCCGCCGTGCGAGGCTGGGGCCATGGACGAGGAGTCGAGCCGGTCCGGCGTGCGCGTCGCCGACCTCTCGCTGGTCGACGCCGGTTTCCAGGACATCCGGGTGGCCCGCGCGAACCTCTGGCGCATCCCGATGCGCGGGGTGTGGATCGGCGAGGTGGAGATCGACGGGGCCGTCGAGGGCCTGCGCATCAACGGCGTCGACGTCGGGCCGCTGATCGAGGCCGAGCTGGATCGCCGGTACCCGTTGCGCGCGCGGATGCGCCCCACGGACGTCGCCGGGTTCCGCGAGGCGTGGGACATCCTGGAGTCCCTGTGGGCCGAGACCGTGGACCGCGCGCGGGCCCTGCCGCCGGAGCTGCTGCACGAGCGGGTCGACGGCGAGTGGTCCTTCGTCCAGACCCTGCGGCACCTGCTGTTCGCCACCGACATCTGGGTGTCGCGGGCGATCCTGGGCGACCCGACGCCGTGGCACCGGCTGAGCCTGCCGTTCGACGAGATGGAAGCGGACCCCGACGTGCCGTGGGACCTCGAGGCCCGCCCGGCCCTGGACGAGGTGGTCGCCCTGCGCGCGGAGCGCAGGGCGACCGTCCGCCGGGTGATCGAGGGCCTGACCGCGGAGACCCTGGCCGGCGCCACGACCCCGGTCGAGGGCCCCGGCTACCCTCCGGCCGACGCCTACCCGGTCGCCGGGTGCCTCGGAACCGTCCTCACCGAGGAGTGGCAGCACCGCCTCTACGCCGAGCGCGACCTCGACGTGCTGGAAGGGCGCTGACCGCGCGGGGCCTCAGCGCACGGCGGGCGAGACCGCCACGGGTTCGCGGTGGGCCTCGTGGTGGTTCGCGTTGCTCGGTATGGCGAGGACCTCGCGGGTGCGCTCGTCGATCGCGGCGTCGGACAGGACGCCGTTGTCGGCGAGCACGGTCTCCAACGCGGTGAGCCAGTGCTCGTAGTAGCTCCACGGCTCGCCCGCGTTCCCCTCCTCCCACTGCCGGATGGCCTGGATCAGGGAGAGCTGGAACTCGCTCCACTCGTACCTGCCGCCGTGGTACGCCGCGACGGCCATGGCGAACGCGCGGATCTCCCACGGCTCGTTGAACATGCGCTCGTCGACCCCGCCGCCGGGGAGGTCGCAGACCAGGGCCTCGACGCGGCGTCGGGCGTCGCCGAGCTCGGTGGCGTCCGGGCGGCTCACCGTGCCGCCCCCGGGGTCGCCACCGGGCCGACGCCGATCATGGAGTCCCGGGTGACGAGCGCGGCGAGCTCGAAAGCGCCCAGGTCCTCGGTGCCCGCGGGCCGCTGGGGGAGGACCCAGTAGCGCAGCTCGGAGCTGGAGTCCCAGATCCGGATCTCGACGGAGTCCGGGATCGGGAAGCCGAAGTCCTCGGCGAGGACCTTGCGCGGCTCGCGCACGATCCGGGCGCGGTAGGCCGGAGCCTTGTACCAGTTCGGCGGCAGCCCGAGGACCGGCCAGGGGTAGCAGGAGCAGAGCGTGCAGACGATGGCGTTGTGGACGGTGTCGGTGTTCTCGACGACCACCATCTCCTCGCCCTGCAGCCCGCCGATGTCCATCTCGGCGCACGCGGCCGAGGCGTCGGCGATCAGGCGCTGCTTGAACTCGGGATCGGTCCACGCGCGGGCGACGACCTTCGCGCCGAGCTGGGGTCCGACCTCGTTCTCGTAGATCTCGGCGAGCCGGTCGATGGCGTCGGTGGTCATGACGCCCTTCTCGATCAACATCGACTCGAGGGCCTTGACGCGGGCGGCGATCTCGGCCTGCGTGCGCAGCTTGGTGTCCGTGGGTTCGGTCATCGAGGTGGTCCTCTCAGGGACGAGTGGGGGCGAGGGAGAGGTAGGGCTCCCACAGGTCGAAGTAGGTGACGGTGTTCGGCTCGGCGACCTCGGGGCCCCACAGCTCCTCGGCGGTGAACCTCACGGTGTACAGGTGCTCCGGCGCCTCGGGTCCGCCGTTGCCCGCGCTGTCCGGGTAGATGGCGGCGCCGTGGGCGCCGGTGATCTCACCGGTGCGGCCGCGGACGTAGCGGGCGCGGCGGGTGTGCCCGCGCGGGCTGTCGGCGAGCACGGTCACCCGGTCGCCGACCTTGAACTGCGCGATCTTGTCCGTGGGCCGGTTCGCGGGCGCCCCGGACCGGACGACGGCGTCGACGAAGGCGAGCAGCTCCGGGTCCTCGCGCTGGGGCAGCGGGGCCTCCGGGTTCTCCAGGTAGTGCTGCGTGCGCCGCTCGAGCTCCTCGAGGTCGATCACGCCCTTCTGAGCGCCGAAGTCCTCGGCGACGTGCACCCAGTGCTCGTAGTAGTTCGACAGCAGGTACTCGCCCGGGTCCATCTTCTCGATGCTGTGCCGGAAGGAGTCGACGCCGAAGAAGCCCGCGCGGAAGCAGTTGGAGAACATCGCGAACGCGGCCTTCTCCCACTCCGCGCGGAAGACCGGCTCGTTCTCCTGCGTCACGACGGGCCCGAGCCCGTCGGTCCCGCCGAGGTCGAAGACACCGTTCATGAGGAGGCTCCCGCCGGGGTCAGGGCCGGCGGGGCGGGGAAGCCGCCGCGGGCCTGTTCGTAGGTGTGGGCGACGCGGAGCACGGTCGCGTCGTCGAAGTGCCTGCCGACGATCATGAGGCCGGCGGGCAGGCCGCCGACCGCCTCGGTCGGGACGCTGCACGCGGGATGGCCGCTGACGTCGAACGGCGCGGTGTTGGCGATCATCGACAGCGCCGTGTCGAGGTAGGTGCCCAGGTCCGCGTCCGGCGCCGGGATCTCCCGGGCCGTGTAGGGCAGCGTGGGCATGACGAGGACGTCGTAGCGGGCGAGCGCGGAGTCGTAGGCGGCACGCAGCTCCGGGACGAGGTTCTGCGCCATGGCGTAGTACGAGCCGCCGCCCACCTCGAAGGTGTGCCATCCGGACATCGCGACCAGCTTCACCGTCTTCGACAGCTCGGCGCCGCGTTCGGTCCGACCGCGGTGGTAGTGCGCGATGAGCTCCGGGTCGTAGAGCCCGGACCAGTTCATCCCGTGGCTGTTGCCCGCCACCATCTGGTAGGCGGCGCCCTCGGTCGCGATCACGTTCCAGACGTGCATCGCGTCGAGGTGCCAGGGGATGGAGACCTCCTCGACCTCGAGGCCCGCCGAGCGCAGGACCTCCGCGGCCGCGCGGACGGCCGCATCGACCTCGGGATCGGAGTTCGGGTGGCCGAAGCCCTCCCGCACCACGCCCACCCGCAGGCCCGCGGCCGAGTCGGCCAGGGCCGCGGAGTAGTCGACCGGGTCGAGCACGGTGGGCTGGCGGGGGTCGTGCCCGTCCCGGCCCGCCAGGATCCCGAGCATCAGCGCGGCGTCGGCGACCGTGCGGGTGATCGGTCCGAGATGGTCGATCGTCTGCTCGATCGGGAAGGCGCCGGTGTAGGGGACCAGGCCGAAGGTCGGCTTGTGGCCGACGGTCCCGCAGAACGAGCTGGGGATCCGGACCGATCCGCCCTGGTCGCCGCCCAGGGCGAGGTCGACCTCGCCCGTCGCGACCAACACGGCGCTGCCGCTGGACGACCCGCCCGCGTTGCGGTCGGGTGCCCAGGGGTTGCGCACCGGGTTCGGCTTCGAGGTGAAGCTGGCGCCGGAGAAGCACAGGTCCTCGCAGACCGACTTGCCCGCGACGGTGGCCCCCGCGGCCAGCAGCCGCTGCACGGCGGTCGCGTCCCGGGTCGGGACGAAGCCCTCGACCGTGGCGGACCCGTTCGTCATCGGCACCCCGGCGACCGCGACGTTGTCCTTGATCGCCACGGTGCGCCCGGCCAGCGGTCCGTCCGTGGCACCGGTGATCTCGGTGGTGACGTACCAGGCGCCGAGCGGGTGCTCGCCGGGTGACCACTGCCGGTCGGGGGCGGTGGGCGCGGTGCGCCGGTACAGCGCTTCGACGGCCTCGGTCGAGGCGAACGTGCCCGCGACGGCGGGCCCGAAGTCGGCCAGCTCGGCGGTCGAGAGGCCGAGGTGGAACATCCGGGCGAGCGCCTCCAGTCGCGGTCCGTCGGGAACGGGGACAGCCATGGAGCCTCCTGTGGATCTCGGGGGTGACCGGAAACCTACGGAGGCCGCGGCCGTCGTGTCAACGGTTCGCGACATGTTGACCCGACCTTAACCGGAGGACGACACCCGGAGCTGGGTACCGACCGCCTCCGCGACGTAGAGCCGCTGCTCGACGACGCCGTTGCCGTCGACGGTGACGATCCCGCGGGGCAGGTCGATCCGGGTGTCGTGCATGGCAGCGGCGACCGCGTGCGGCTCGTCGGTGCCCGCCCGCTCGGCGGCCGCGCGCCAGATGTGGACGGCCTCGAAGACCGACTCGCTCAGCGTCGACAGCGGCGGCGCCCACCGGCCGAACCGCGCCCGGTAGCGCGCGAGCAGCTCGGCGTTGCGCTCGGTGCCCAGCGACTCGACGTACCCCGACACCGAGTGCAGCCCCTCGGTCGCGGCGGGGCCGATGCGGGCCAGCGTCGACTCGTCCATGGCCGGGGCGAGGGTCAGCGTGCGCCGGTGGAGGCCGTACTCGTGGCACTGGCGCTGGAAGGCCGCGGCGTCCGCCCCGACGAACGTCGAGAGCACGACGTCGGCGCCCGACCGGTCGACGGCCTCGATCACGGCGGCGAAGTCCGTCGTCCCGAGCGGGGCGAAGCGCTCGCCGACGAGCCGCCCGCCCAGCCGGGGCAGCACCTCGCGGGCCGCGGCGTGGGTGCTGCGGGGCCAGCAGTAGTCGTTGCCCGCGAGGAACCAGCGCTTCCCGCCCGCGGCGCGCATCAGGGGGACGGCGGCGGCGCCGAGCTGGTCCGCCGGGCGTTCGCCGAGCTGGATCCGCAGCCTGCCGTCGATGCCGCCCTCGTTCATCAGGGTCTGGACCAGCAGGACGTCCGTGCCCACCATCGCCTCCGACACGGCCACGAAGGTCGCCGAGGTGGTGGCGAACAGGATCGTCCGGCAGCCCGCCGCGGCGAGCCTGCGGGCCTCGTGGACCCCCGTCGTCGGATCCGTGGCATCGTCGCCGACGACCAGCTCGACCGGCCGCCCGCGCACTCCGCCGTCGGCGTTGATCTCCTCCGCCGCCAGCGTCGCCATGTTGTCCGACGCCGCCGCGAACAGGCTGCCCGGCCCGGACTTCGAGGTCAGGAGCCCGAGCGCGGGATCGTCGCCGGGCGCGTTGCGCACGGCGTGCCCGCGCCTGCGCAGCAGCCACTCGAACCCGTGCTGGTCGAGCTCGGACTGCAGGCGCACCCGGGTGCCGGAGCCGTGGGGGGCGAAGCGCAGGACGGTCCGGCCGCGCCACGGCTGGTCGTGCACGATCTCGATCAGCCGCCCGGGCCGCAGCGTCCCGATCCGGCCCAGGATCTCCACCGGCGGGCCCGCCGGGTCCAGTGGCGCCCTGAGCGTGACGGCGGCGCCGGGGACCACCCGGTCGCAGAGCGCGTCGAACACCCAGCCCGCCCCGGCGCCCGCGCCGAAGAGGCCGAAGACCACGTGCGGCGGCGCGGTCACCTCTTCCTGCGCCGTCAGCGTCAGTACGGACATCCAGACCTCCGGGGAGGGGTGTCGGGTCGGATCCGGAGGGCCAGCGTGGCAGCGGCCGCGGGTCCCGCACCAGAGCACGGAGTGACAGGATCGGCCGCTCAGGCGGACTGTTCGCGCTCCTCGGGCGCGGCGGGCACGGCGTCGTTCACCGCGAGGAGGCCGGACCGGAAGACCTGGTTGAGCAGGGCGAGCACGTCTCGGGCGGACCCGGACGGGTCGATCGAGTAGTAGCGGAAGCGGCCGGCCCGGCGCTCGGCGACGAGGCCCGCCACCCGCAGGACGCGCAGGTGCGTCGACACCGCCGTGCGGCCGACCGAGGTGATCTGCTCGGCCAGTGCGCCTGCGCTGCACTCGTCCGTCTCCGACAGCACCGCCAGGATCTGGCGACGCACCGGGTCGGCGAGCGCGTCGAACGCGAGGTCGGACGTCATCGTCTCTCCTCCTCACCGGTGGGCCGGGCCGAACATGTCAACTGGTGATGACACGCTAGCGCATGCCGGGCCGCGCGCCGCAGGCTGGACCTGCTCGCCGAGCGGGAGCGCACCATCGCGCTCGACCTCGGGGCAGGCCGGTTGAGCGCCGAGATCGCGGCCCGCCACCACCTCAGCCTGGCCACGGTGAAGACCGACATCTCGGCATCCTGACCAAGCTGGACCTCAACAGCCGGGTCCAGGTGGCCCTGCTCGTCCACGACGCCTAGTGACTGTCGGGCGATCGGGGGACACCGGCCTCCCCCGCGCGGTCCGCCGGTCGACCGATCCCGGCGTCGCCCCCTCCGCGAGACGGTGGTTCCAGGCCCGGACGGGCCGACACCACAGACCGGACGGAGATGAGGACGATGATGCGGAAGATGCTGGTCACAGGGGGTGTGGCGGCGGTGCTGCTGACGGTGGTCGCAGCGGGGAGCGCGACGGCGGCGGAGACCGCCGCGACGAAGGGGGTCATCACGCGGGACTCCCACTCCTTCTCGGCCCCGACGGTCTACAGCCCGCCGGTGTCCTCGCTGAAGAAGGACCAGGTGGTCGAGACGGTCTGCTTCATGGAGGGACAGCCGCACCCGGGCGACGGCAGCATCTACTGGTTCCGGATCCGCGACGACAACGGCTCGTCCTTCGTGCCCCGCATCGCGATCAAGCCCCCGACCGACATCAGGCGCTGCTGACCGTCATCCGCCGCCAAGCGGCAGGTCGACCGAGACGACCGTGCCGGGGTGGCCGGGCGCCACGGTCATCCGGCCGCCCGCGGCCTCGATCCGCACCGCGTGCGAGGGCAGGCCGATGTGGCCGCCCGCAGGCCCCGCGGCCTCGGGATCGACGCCGACGCCGTCGTCGGACACCACGAGGCGGGCCCGGCCGCCGGACCGTTCCAGCACGACGTGGGCGGTGGCGGCGCGGGCGTGCTCGGCGACGTTGGCCAGCAGCTCGCGGGCGGTGCGGTGCAGCAGCGGGTCCACCGGCGTCGGTCCCGGCCAGTCGGTGCGGACCTCCACCGCGAACCCGCCCCGGGCGGCCGCGGCGGTGGCGAGCTCACGCAGCGCGGCGGCGAGGCCCGCCTTCTCCAGGACGGCCGGGTGCAGCTCGGCGACCGTGGAGCGGAGCAGCCGGGCGGTCTCGGTGAGAGCGCGGTCGAGGCGGGCGAACGCCTCGGGATCGCCGTCCTCCCGGGCGTCGTCGAGGTCCATCCGGGCGGCGAGGACGTACTGGAGCGCGCCGTCGTGCAGGTGCTCGGAGAGCCGGGTGCGTTCGCGCTCCTCGAAGCCGCCGAGCTGGGTGAGCAGGTCGCCGCGGACCTGGACCAGCGAGCCGATGGTCGCCACGCGGGAGCGCTGGATGCGGGAGAGCCCGACGGCACCGGCGCCGACCCCGGCGGCGATCGCGCTCCGCAGCAGCAGGGAGGCCCAGGGCTCCTCGTTGGAGTCCTGTGTGGCGATCCCGGCGGCCAGGTAGACGAGCACCGTCGGCACGACGACGGCGGCGCACACCCGCGGTCGCAGCTGGGTCGCCGCGAGCACGGGCAGCAGGAGGAACCCCGTGGTGACGACGTCGGACGTCCAGCTGTCCGGGGTCCGCACGCCGGTCAGCAGGGTCAGGCCGCCGAGCACCGCGAGGTCCACGAACAGGGCCACCCATGCCCCGGTGGGGTGGGCATGGGTGGCCCACACGCTCACGACCAGCGCGAACACCGCGTACAGCGCCACGATCACCGCGCAGGCGACGCGGTCGTGCGCGGGCGGGACGAAGGCGACGGTCAGCGCGACGAACGCGACCAGCACCCAGCGCAGCGCCACCTGCAGCCGGACGCCGCGCTGCGCGTGCTCGAGCGCGACGGCGCGCACGTCCTGGGTGGTCATCGTCCTATTCTCACCCCGTGACCGCCGGGCGAGGGGGCGATCCGCGCATCCGCGTGGTGATCGCCGACGACCATCCGTTCTTCCGCGACGGCGTGGCCCGCGGCCTCGAACGCAGCGGCCGGATCGAGGTCGTGGGCGAGGCGGGCGACGGGCGGGAGGCGCTGGAGCTGATCCGGGCCGAGGATCCGGCCGTGGCGCTGGTGGACTACGAGATGCCGGACCTCGATGGGCTCGACGTCGTCCGGGCGGTGGTGCGGGACGGGTCGGCCACCCGGGTCCTCCTGCTGTCCGCGCACACCGAGAGCGCGGTCGTCTACCAGGCGCTGCAGGAAGGGGCGGCAGGCTACCTCGCCAAGGACGCGCGCCGGTCCGAGATCGTGGAGGCGGTGGTCGACGTCGCGCGGGGCCGGACGGTCGTCCCCGCCGCCCTGGCCGCGGGGCTGGCGGGGGAGATCCGGCTCCGCGCCGCCGCCGAGGGCCCGGTGCTCTCGGAGCGGGAACGCCAGGTGCTCGCGGGGTTCGCCCGCGGCCTGTCGATCCCGCAGGTGGCGGCGGAGCTGGTGATCGGCGTGTCGACGGTGAAGACCCACACCCAGCGGATGTACGAGAAGCTCGGCGTCTCGGACCGGGCCGCGGCGGTCGCGGTGGCGATGCGCCGGGGATGGGTCGAGTAGCGGGGCTACTGGGGCAGGGCGGCGACCACCTCGCGCAGGACGGGTTCGTACTTCGCTCCGCCGAGCCGCTGGAAGCTGCTCATCGTCACGGTGAAGCCGTAGCGGGACCCGATCACGACCGCCTCCGCCTGGAGGTCGCGGTACGCGAGGTAGCCCTTGGTGCCCACGTCGAGGTCGACGACCTGGTCGTAGCTGCGGGTCGCGACGTCCCGGCCGTAGTCGTAGGTGGCCCCGCCCGAGGACGCCGAGCTCCCGGTGACCGTGAGCTGGGCGACGCCGTTGCCGTCCCCGAACAGGCAGTTCCCGGAGTCCACCATGGGCTGGCCGACGAGCTCGGAGACCTGGTCGGCGGTGAACGGGCAGTCCGGCGGTGTGACCGCGGCGCCGAACCCCGTGTCCTCCAGATCCGGGTCCTCGGCCGCCGCGGGATCCGCCGTGTCCGATGTGGAGCCGCCGACGAGCCCGCCGAGCAGCGGTTGGAGCGGTCCCAGCGGACCGCCGAGCGCCACGTACGCGACCCCACCGCCGACCACGAGCACCGCCGCGACGAGGACGGCGATCAGCGTGGTCGGCCGCTTCCGCTCGCCCTGCGGCGGACCGAGCCGCGGCGGGGGCAGCCGGGTGGGCGGCGGGGTGGCCCCCTGGCCCGGAGGGCCCTCGGGCCCCGGCCGGTATCCCTGTGGGGGAGTGCCGGGCGGTGGGGGCTGGTATCCCTGCGGAGGTCCGTATCCCTGCTGGGGGCCGTAGCCGGGAGGTGGCCCGTATCCCTGCTGGGGTCTGTAACCCTGCGGTCCGTTCCCCTGCGGAGGGCCATATCCCGGAGGAGGTCCGTAACCCTGCGGTCCGTTCCCTTGCTGAGGCCCATAATCCTGAGGCCCATAACCCTGAGGTCCGTAACCCTGCGGGCCGTTCCCCTGAGGCCCGTATCCCGGCGGCGGTCCGTAGCCCTGGTGGGGTCCCGGCGGTCCGTAGCCCGGGGCCTGTCCGTATCCGGGCGGCGGTCCGTAGCCCTGTCCGTGGTCCGGTCCGTGATCCTGTCCGTGGCCCTGGCCCGGCGGTCCCGGCGGCTGGTCCCCCTGCTCCGGGCGACGCCAGTCCGGCGACGGCGCGGGCCGCTCGGTGGGTCGGTCCGCGTCGTCCGCCATCGGGCACTCCTTCTCGGGAGGTCGCGGGCCGAACCCGGCCGTCGTCGAGGACTCGGGGGAGTGCCGGCTCCCGTGAGCATGATGTGACCAGGGTCACATACTGCGGTCCTCGCCTCGGCCGGGAGTGCCGCTGCGGCACGCCTTCGACTCTCCTCCGCGAACCACGACGCCTCGGAGACCCGCCGTCCATCCCACCGAGCCGGTCTCGGCATTCGGGTCCGACTCCCGAGTTACGGGCCGAGCCGGTCTGCGTACGGCATAGTGGGTGAGGCGATCCGCCCCTGTCCCCGGCGGCCCCGGACGTGAGAGCGCAGGCCCCGTGGGACTGCCGGAACGAGGACGCCGTGCACCCCGCACCCAGCCGCACCACCGCATCCCTGCCCTTCGCCGCCGACCGGTCCGCGAACGGGTTGCTGGTCGGGCTCCTGAGCCGCCGCCGCTCGGTCCTCCAGGTCGGGCACCTGGACGCCTACGTGGCCGCGGTCGTCCGGGAGCTCAAGGAGTGCGGGGTGCTCACCTGCGCCCCCCAACGCACCGGCTCCCCCGGCCGAGCCGTGCGGTCGGTGGTCCTGGACTGCACGGCCCTGCGGATCGCCGCCGCCGAACCCGCCGTCGCGCGCCCGGGACGTCGGATCTCGGCGGGTGGCGCTATCGCGGCGGACCGCGCCGGACCCGTCTGTCTGACGTGGGACGAGCGGGACGGCTGGTCGGCCACGATGGGCCGGGTCGCGGGCGGCTCCGCACCGCGGTATCTGCACCCCGAGCTGGTCCCGCTCCCGG
>Ga0070665_100003192_pt1 | contig 17638 bp, 20 predicted proteins | sample KBSS13metaG_FD_65862 | JGI IMG/M metagenome (GOLD analysis project Ga0070665, IMG submission 65862) | Switchgrass rhizosphere microbial communities from Kellogg Biological Station, Michigan, USA - KBS S1-3 metaG | ecosystem: Host-associated > Plants > Roots > Rhizosphere > Soil ...
GGCGGCTCGCGATAGCCCGGATAGGCGACGTAGGGGCTGGCGGTCCATTCCCAGACATCGCCGATCATCTGCAGAAGCCCGTCGCCCGGCGGGGCGGCGACCGGATGATGGCGGCCGTCCTCGAGCATATTGCCGGCGCGCGCGGCATCGGCCGAGGCGAGCTCCCATTCGGCCTCGCGCGGCAAGCGCTTGCCCGCCCATTTGGCGAAAGCCGCCGCTTCATAGAAGCTGACATGGCAGACGGGCTCGGCGGCGCGCACCCGCCGCAATCCCGACAGGGTGAACACATTCCAGTGATCATCGTCGCGGTGCCAGTAGAGCGGCGCCTGCCAGTCGCGCTGTTTCACGCAATCCCACCCGGCCGACAACCAGAACTCCGGCCGGCAGTAGCCGCCATCGTCGATGAACGCGGCGTACTCGCCGCAAGTCACCAGGCGCGTCGCCAGCGCAAAGGGATCGACCCACGTGCGATGGCGCGGCCCCTCGTTGTCGAAGGCAAAGCTGTTGGCGGCATGTCCGATCTCGACCAGGCCACCTTCGAAATCGATCCAGCCGAGCTCGGTCATGTCGGTGCCCGGCTTCGACATCTCAGGCGCATAGACCGGGAACAGCGGGTTCATCGACAGCATGTGCTTTGCGTCCATCAGGATGAGCTCCTGATGCTGCTGCTCGTGATGCAGCCCCAGCTCCACGATAGCCCCCCAATCGCCCGGGCCCGGGGCGATCAGCTCCGTCATGGCGTTCGTGACGTGCCGGCGATAGGCCAATATCTCCTCGACGCCCGGTCGCGTGATCATCCCGCGCTGCGGCCGCGGATGACGCGGGCCGACCGCCTCGTAGTAGGAATTGAAGAGATACTCGTAGGCCGGGTCGAACGGTCGATAGCCGGGCCGTTGGGGACGCAGGACGAAGGTCTCGAAGAACCACGTGCTGTGCGCGAGATGCCACTTGGTCGGACTGGCATCGGGCATCGATTGCACGGTCTGGTCTTCCGGCGAAAGCGGCCGCGCAAGCCTCTCGGACAGGTGGCGGATCGTGAGGAAACGATCGACCAGCGGAGGGGCGTCTACCGGCATGTCACGCGCTATCAGTTTCGACACGACACCTCCGCATCGCTCCTAACGCCGGTCGAGGATAACCGGTTGCCGAAAGTATGTTACCGTCCACCCCGTTCGGGAGTGAAACAAGTGCCGGTTTGCGAAATCGATCCGTGGCGCATGCAATATTTCGCCGGCATTCCCTGCCCCGCCGATGTTTTCATACCGACTGAGGACAGCGATGCGTGGTTGTGGAATCCCGCTCAGCGCTGGATCTACGACAAACTCGCCGTGGCCACGAGCCAGGGGCTGGACGCTGCCCCGCACGGTGTCAGCCCCACGCATTATCCCGTGTTCTCCAAGCCGATCTACAATCTGAAAGGCATGGGGGTCGGCAGCCGGCGGCTGCTCTCGGAGGCGGATTATGGCGCTGCCTATCAACCGGGTCATTTCTGGTCGACCTTGCTCGAAGGCGACCACGTCAGCAGTGACGTGGTGGTAATTGACGGCGAGCCGAAATGGTGGCGGCACGCGCGCGGCATCACCGGATCCGAGGGCACCTTCGACTACTGGGACATCGGCTCCCGGCCCGAACCGGCGATCGAGGACTGGACCGGCGCCTGGTGCCGCAAGCACCTGCGCGGCTACACCGGCATGGTCAATCTCGAGACGATCGGCGCCCGCATCATCGAGGGCCACCTGCGTTTCGCCGACCAATGGCCCGATCTCTACGGCGGCGATCCCTGGGTCGAAGCGCTGGTTCGCCTCTATGCCAGGGGCGAGTGGTCATTCGACGACAGGGAGCCGAGGCCGGGCTACAGCGTGGTGCTGTTTTCGCCGCATGGGCGGCGCTACCGACATCCGCCGCCGCCGTTGCAGAAGGAGATCGTTGCAATGCCGGGCATCTCCAGCCTGCAGATCACCTTTCATGAAGATCTGGCGCCCGAGCGGCACGCCATGCCGCCAGGGGGCTTCCGCGTCGCCATCGTCAACTGCTGGGATCGCACCGCCGGGAACGAAGCGCGGGAACGTCTGCGCTCCCATTTCGAATCGTGATGCTGCCGGCCCGCCCGCAAGTACCTGGTATCGTGCCCTTATGAGCTTGTGAGTTCATCGCCAAATTGGCGTCAAGCCGCTCGGAGCGCCGCGCTCCAGAGCCGCTCATGGGATGAGGCAAACCGAAGGAAGAGCGGCTCTGGAGAGCCGCGCTCCCAGCGTAACGCCTCTGTCCTGCACGCCGTCACCAGGTCAGCCGGTATTTCGGATTCCCTGCGCCGTCATAAATGCCCCAGTACCGCTCGAACGGTCCGGCGTCCGTGGGTTTCCTGTCCTCGTCGTACATCTCGAAGGCAAAGCACTGGATGGTCTTGCCTCTATTTCGCGGTGTCCCGGTGCCGCTCTTGCAGTGCTTTATGAGGCCCTGATTGAACACCTGGGCATTTGCGAGAGTCGCATCCTGATCGCCCGCAGTCGGCCAGCCGCACTCGCCGACGACGATGTCGAGATCTCCGCAGCCGATCCGGCCCAGCGCCACGCGCAGGGCGTCGAGCATCGCATCGAAGATATTCTCGTAGGTGTAGATGCCATCGCGCACCCACTCCTGCGGTGCAGCATGGAACAGACAATAGTCCAGGGATACGACGCTTCGATTCTCCCGGCGGGTAATGAAGGGGTAGATATTGACCATGAACGGCGCCCCGGTGCTTCGCATCACGTCGCAGGTGCCTTTGATGATGTCTTCGAATTCCTTTTTTATGCTGCCGGCCGACGGTGGATAGGAGGCCTGCATGAACTCGAAATTCTGCGGGACGGTTACGCCAATCGGCAGGCCGGCCTGCTTCAAGGCATTGGCGACGTTCTGGACGGCGGGGACGAGCAGGCGGTCGTAGGCGTGCGCCTGCCAGGAGCCCAGGGGCTCGTTTCCGACACAAACCCAGGCAACGACATCCGAGAATGGCGTTATGTCTTCGATCAGCTTCCGGGTGCCGCCGCCGGCCAGACCGGCCAGCTCGCCATTGGTGCAACCGACCGCAAGCGTGAGCTTCCGTTGGGCCTGCGCCGCCTTGATGAACGGCAGATCGAAGTCATGAGAGAACGTCTTCGCGGACGTCACCGGCAGGTTCGCGATCTGAATTGCCGCTGAATTCGGGCTGATGGGCTTGCTTTGAAAATAGGTGCTGCAATTGACGCCCATTATCGAGGTGAATTTCGGCATTTGCGCCTCCCGTCAATCTCCCTGGTGAGCAAAACCACGGCTGAAAATAATCACGCTCGGCTTGCCAACTATACGGAGATGCACTCGGCCATCGTGGGTCTTTAATGCATATCTCCACCTCCGACCCGGCCTTTCCGGGCCACCTTGCTCGACGCGACCATGTCGAAGAAGGGGAGCGACACCCACATCAACGCCTAGCGCGGCATGATCGCCTTCCAGGAGGGGCGGTTTGCGGCGCCTTGACACGGTCTTGGCGTGCGCGGTTCCGACGCAACTAGACGCGACGGGCGATCGTTAGGCCTGCGCCAGCAGTTGAAAGGGCGCCCCAAAAAGCCGGCAGATGCGGGCAACCGCAGGGACGGCGCGGCGTTCTCCACTGCTAAGGCCCCCTTGAACGACCATCGGAGGCTTCTCCATGCAACGCGAACTCACCCCCACCGAAGCACGCAGCGGCGCCGTGAGCGGCCGCGTCTTCCTGGTCCTGATCTCATCCTTCGCCGGGGCGGTCATCGCTCTTGGCCTGTCGTGGGCCTTGTTCATCCGGCCGTAGTGCACGGCCCTCACCCTCCTCCATTCAGCGAGTAGCGTTGGCATGAGCCCACCCGGTCACAAGCTATCCGACGCCGAGGGGGCGTTGCTGGATGAGATCGCGATCCTCACCCGCAGCGAAGGTCCCGAGGTACCCATCAAGGATCTGGAGCTCCGTCTCGAGGATCGCGGCTTCACCGACATGCAGACGCGGCGCGCCCTGATGTCGCTGCTGCGACGCGGACAGGTTTCCCTGTCCGGCGCAAAACGGGTGCTCTGGAAGGGCGGCGATGGCGCGATGCGCCCCCATTGACGCATCCAGCCCTGCCGCGGCGGCGCACGATCAGTCGCGATACTCGGGGTGACGCCGGACATAGGCCACCACGAAGCTGCAGGCCGGCACGATCTTGAGGCCGCGCCGGCGCGTATCGTCGAGCGCCTCCTTCACCAGGGCCGAGGCGTAGCCCTTGCCTTCGTCAGCCGGCGGCACCTCGGTATGGGTGAAGATCAGGCTGTCGCCCTGCTGGCGATAGACCGCAAGGGCGAGGCCATGGTCGGTCTTCATCTCATAGCGGCTGAGCGCCGCGTTGTGCGTGACGGACATGATCGAGCCTCTCCTTGTCGTTACCGGTCGACTTCCCAGAACATCGGATACGACGACTGGATCAGGCCCTTCAGATCGGTCCGATAGCCTGCCGGGATGGTGAACTGGCCCCACATGATCGAGGGCGTGAGATCGTAGGACGCGACCTGGATTTCCGCGGCAATTCGCCGACGATCGTCCAGCGTCGCCGCCTGGGTGAACTGCTTGAGCAGGGCCGGGATGCGGTTGTCGCACGACCATCCGGGGAAGTCGTTGCAGGTCGCCGCAACGTAGAAATGCGTCAGCGGCGAATACATGTCGGTGCCGTTGGAGTAAACCGGGAACATCGACCAACCGTCCTTCTTGGCACGGCGCGCCAGCACGGTCGGCCAGTCGCGCGGCTGCTGCTCCACGGTGAAGCCCACGTCCTTCATGTTCTGAACGAGTACCCGGGATGCCGTTTGGGCGATCGACCCGGCGACCTCGAGAATGATCACCGGTTCGCCCTTGTAGCCCGACGCCTTGAGCTCGGCCTTGGCCGCCGCCAGATCGAAGCTGTTGCCCTTGGCCCCGGCGTCCGTGGTGAGCGGCGTGCCGCACATCCAGAACGAGGAGCAGGTCTTGGCCCGATACTGCTCGGGGATGCCGATCGCCGTCAGCGTGGCGTCCTGGTCGACGAGCTTCCAAAGCACCTTGCGGACCGCCGGGTTGTCGAACGGTGGAAAGGCATGATTGAGCCGGAAATTGCCCTGGAACTGGTGGAGGCCGCCCAGCCCCATCAGCTTCACGCCCTTCTCCTGCTCGAGGATAGGCAGCATGTCGAACGGCAGGTACTGCATGTAATCTATCTCGCCCGCGATCAGCGCATTGGCGCCGGTCGACTGGTCGGGCATGACGCGCAAGGTGAGCTGGTCGATCTTCACCTTCTTGCCGCCGGCCAGGAAATCGGGCGGCTCGTTGCGCGGCTTGTAGTCGGGATTGCGTTCCAGCAGCATCGTGTTGCCGGGCCGCCACTGATCCTTGACGAAGCGGAACGGACCCGAGCCGATCGGTTCGGGAATGCGCTGGTCCGCCGGCGTGGCGGCGATGCGCGCCGGCATGATGACGGGAAGCGGCGCATTGGGCTTGCCGAGCACTTCGAGCATCAGCGGGAAGGGCTGCTTCAGCACGAACTCGAAGGTCCGCGCGTCCTTCGCCTCGAGCGAGGCGGTATCGGCCATCAGCATCTTGCCCAGCGCGTCGCGCACCGACCAGCGCTTCAGGGAGGCGATGCAGTCGGCCGCCGTGACCGGACTGCCGTCGTGGAACTGCAGGCCGTCGCGCAGCACGAAGATCCAGGTCAGCTTATCGGCGCTGGTCTGGAAGCTGTCGACCATCTGCGGCTTGATCTCGCCCTTCTCGTTCATGGCGAACAGCATGTCGAAAACGTGCAGGCCGAAGGTGCGCGTGATGGTCGCCGTGATGAAATGCGGATCGAGGATCGTGACCTCCGACTCGAGCACCACCGTCAGCCTCTTGGCGGCCTTCGCCTCGCGCGACCTGATGAGAGACGCTGCCGCCAATGCCACGCCCCCGGCCAACGTCGTCCGCCGCCCCAATCCACCACTCATTACGCATCCTCTCGTGAGAAAGGACCACCGTAGCGTCGTTCGGGGCCAAACGAAAAGGGCCGGCCCTCGCGGACCGGCCCTGTCGTGCGGATCGGGAAGAGATCACAAGGGCGCCATGGGGAGGCAGGTCACCCTGTCGACGAACATGCCGACGCCAGGGCCGCGCACCGCCACGCCCAACCGCTCGCCCGGGCCGGCCGTCGGCACCATGACGCGAATCGATTCGACCTTCTGGTCTCCGTTCGTGAAGTGGCAGTCGACGACGGGATTGATCGAGCTGGCGCTGTTGTTCGTGACGTACAGGATCGCGATCCAGTACTCCGTCGGCACCGCCTGCAATGACGGGGCATCCACCGCCATGATGGGCACCGACGGTCCTGCCGTGATCGGCACTACGCCCATCAGGTTGGCCCGCGGGTACTGCACAGTCATCCCCGGAATGCTTGCCGTCTGATCGCGGGGATCGAACGCGCGATTCATCGGAAGGCGAGGATCGCCCGACTGGCGGGAATCCTCGGAGCGCCACGACGGCGTCCAGACCTTCCCCGTCCGCGTATCGGTGACCTGCCCGGGCGAACCCGGTCTTGCCGCCATATTCTGCGCCGCCGCCGGGGCGGCGAAGCCGATCGCGGCCGCACCCAACAGGGAGATGGCACCGAAGTGGAGGGACTTCATGGCCGCCTCCACCTACATCGACTTGTACTTGTGCTCCCAGCCGCTCACCTGCGCTTCGGCCTGCTCCTGGCTGATGCCGTAGCGGGTCTGGATCTTGCCGACGAGCTGATCGCGGCGGCCCTGGATCTCCATGAGATCATCGTCCGTGAGCTTGCCCCACTGCTCCTTCACCGCGCCCTTGGTTTGGGTCCAGCTACCCTTGATCTTCTCCCAGATCGTGGCGGCGTCGCTCTGCGTTGTCGTCGTGGTGGTGCTCGACTGGGCCTGCGCCACGAGCGGGAGGGCGGTAAAGGACACGGCCGCGCAAGCGGCGAGAATGGCCATAGAGCGCATGGAACCTCCATCATCTGCCCTGTGAACGGGCATGCGTTTCGAATGGTGGATCAACGACCGTCAACCACCAAGGTTGCGGCCCTCAGGCCATGGCCAGCTCCGCTCAAGTCGCTAAACTGCACAGGACTTCCTTCTGTCGTCCTGAGCGTAGCGAAGGACCTCACGCCAGCGACGCGGACCGTGTCTGATCGCTCGGTGAGATCGCTGCGCTCAGGATGACAAGGCCTCGTCAGTCTGAGGCATCACCTCGCTAGAACCTCTCGGCTAGGACCAGAGAGCCCTCAGCAGGCAGGCCAACGGCACCACGATGAGGATCGCGACATAAAGATCGAGCAATTCTCCGTCGAGCGGGCCCCGATCGTCCTGGTGCACCGCCTCGTCATGGTGCTCGCCAGGGCTGCCGGCGATCTTTGATACGGCCTGTGGGGGAGAAGCGATCACGCGAGAACGGATCATGACGGCGCCCCTGTCGTTCGATCTGGTGCAGAAAGAACGCCGCAGCGATGCAATCGGTTGCAGGAAATGTGGCGCCTAGGTGGCACCGGCCTTCCGGGCAACCTCGTCGAGGGCCTGCTGGAGATCGATCGAGGAGTACGGCTTGCCGATGAAGCGCAGCCCTGCTGGATCGGTATTGCTCTTGCCGTACCCGCTGGCGATGATCACGGGAAGGTTGGCAAACTGCCGTTGCACCTCGGCGGCAAGCTGTTCGCCGGTCATCCCCGGGAGGCCGAGATCGGTGAGCAGCAGGTCGAAACCGCGGCCGCTGCCGAGGATTTCCAGCGCCTGCTCACCGCTGCCGACGGCCACGACCGTGCAGCCGAGGCGCTCGAGCATGTCGACAGTCGACATGCGCAGCACAACCTCGTCCTCGACGAACAGCACCCGCCGCGGGTGGTCGGTCCTCGACGACGGCATCGTCGGTGTTGGCCTGGCCGCGGCTGTGGCGCCCGGCCCATGCTGCGCCGCCAGCACCGTCCTGACCCGCGCCGCTAGCTCGTCGCTGCGATAGGGTTTCGCGATCACCGGGAACTCCGGCCCGTCATCCTTGGGCAGCAGATCGCGGGCATACCCCGAGGTCAGCAACACGCCGATCCCCGGCCGCCGCTCCTGGGCGATCTTCGTGAGCTGCACGGCCGAGATCACGCCGGGCATGACGATGTCGGTGAACAGCAGGTCGAAGGCCGGATCCTTCTCGAGCACGTCGGCCGCGAGGTCGGGATTCTCCATCGCAACGACGCGATAGCCCCAGCCCTCCAGCATGTCGACCACCGCGCGGCGCACTTCGTCGTTGTCCTCCACCACCAAGATCCGTTCGTTGCCGGCCCCCGGATGCGGTGCCTCGGCGGCCGACTCGGTGACCGGATCGAGCGTGCGCGGCAGGTAGAGCTTCACGCTGGTCCCCTGTCCGATCGCGCTGTCGATGCGGATATGGCCGTTGGACTGGCGCACGAAGCCGTAGACCATGCTGAGGCCCAGCCCCGTCCCGCGACCTTCGAGCTTGGTCGTGAAGAAAGGATCAAAAGCATGGGCGACGACGTCGGCCGGCATGCCCGTCCCGGTATCGGCGACGGCGACCAGCACATAGGCGCCGGGCGTCACCTCCGGATGCAGCGCAGCATAGCGGCGGTCGAGAGTGGCGTTGGAGACCTCGATCCGCACCGTCCCCCCGTCGGGCATCGCGTCGCGCGCATTGAGGGCCAGGTTCAGGATGGCGTTCTCGAGCTGGCCGGGATCGATCCTTGCGTTCCAGGCATCCTGCGCGATGGCGAAGTCGAGCACCACACGCTCGCCCAGCGCGTGGCGCAGCAGCTCGCCCAGGTCCGTCGCCAGGCGGGCGATGCTGACCGGCTGCGGCGCGAGCGGCTGGCGGCGGGCGAAGGCGAGAAGCTGCTGCGTCAGGCGAGCGCCGCGGTCGGCCGCGGCCGAAGCGCTGTGCAGGCGGCCGAGCGTTTCGGGGCTGTTCTCTACGCCCGTCTTGATCAGGTCGAGGTTGGCCTGGATGACCTGCAGTATGTTGTTGAAGTCGTGCGCCATGCCGCCGGTGAGCTGACCGACCGCTTCCATCTTCTGGCCCTGCCTCAGGGCCGCGTCGTCGCGCAGCTTCTCCGTGACGTCGACACAGCGCACCACCGCGCCGCCGCCCGGCATCTCGCCGCGCGAAACTTCGTACTCGCGACCGTCATGCGAGACGCGCGCCGTGGCCTGCTTCTCCTTCTGCGGCGCGCCGATGTGCAACGGCTGCAGCAATGCCCGGGTCGCCGGAAAGCGCTCGGACAGGAGCTGGTCCCATGTCGGCGGCGCCTCGCGCGCCGGGTTCCACGACGCCAGGCTCGCGAATGCCTCGTTCCAGGCGACCACTCCGCCTCCGGCATCGAGCACGAAAATCGGGTCGCGCAAGGTCTCCAGCGTGCTCTGCAGCAGCCGGGTGCGGGCGGAAAGCTCGGCTTGCGCCGTTTCCAGCCGCGCGCTGCCGCGCACGATCAGGAACATGCCGACGATCAGGCAGATGAAGGCGCCGCCCAGCACCAGCAGTCCGGCCACGTCCGCCTGCTCCTGCTCCGACCGCAACGCGGCGAGCCGGCTCGACAGCAGCAAGGTCTGGCCCTCGACGAAAGCATCGGCGACCTGTCGGATGTGATCGGTCGTGACCCGTCCGGCGTTGCGCGGCAGCGTGGCATCGTGGCCGTAAAGCTGAAAGGCGACGATGGTGGCGTTGAGCTCGCCAAGCTTCTCCGTCGTGGCCTGGCGGAACTCCGCGATCTGGCGCAGGGCGCCGGAATCGTCGGCCGAAGCCGCCTCGAGCTGGCGCACGATCGGATCGAGCCGCAGTCGGGCGCGCTCGTAAGGCTCGAGATTGGAGATGTCGCGCGTGAGCAGGTAGGCGCGCTGGCCGATCTCGGCGTCCTGAAGCGCGATCAGCGCCTGACGCATCAGCGAAATCGTCTCGTAGTTGTTGGAGACCAGCCGCTGCTGCTTGGCCGCCGAGTTGTAGTGGACGAACGTCAGCATCGCTCCGGTCGCAACCAGCACGGCAATCGTCAGGCCGACGACCAGGCCGATCGAGCGGGCGGTGCGCATCTAGGCCTGCCCCGCCTCGTCGCGCGGCAGCGGGAAGGTCACGACCACTCGCGTGCCGCCGCCTTCCCGCTCGGAAATCCTGGCCTCGCCGCCGAGCTGCATCGCCAGGCCGCTCATCAGCGTCAGGCCGAAACTGCCGCGCGGACTCTTGCCGATCACGGCGCGAGAGGTCTCCACGCCGTTGTCCTCGATCACGAGTTCGGCCTCGCCGTCCTCCTTCTCGACGGCCTCGATGCGGATCTCGGGAACGGCGACGCCGCTGAAGTCGTGATTGAGCGCACGGCCGACCGCCTCGGTCACGATCAGGCCCACGGGGATCGCGGTATCCGGCCCGACCGCCATGATCGGCGCGCGGATCTGGTAGCGCGGCGTCGGCCGTTCGATGCCGGGCCGCGCGACCGAGATCTGGCGGACCAGGTCGCTGATGAACTGCTGGAAGTCGACCAGCGACCAGCTCGAGCGCTCGTACAGGTGACGATGCAGGATCGACAGGGTGAGCACGCGGTTCTGGGCGTCGCCGAAGAAACGCCGGATACGCGGCGAGCGGATCTCGCCAGCCTGCAGATTGAGCAGGCTCGAGATCATCTGCAGGTTGTTCTTCACGCGGTGATGGATCTCGCGCAGCATGTGGTCGCGCTGCTCCAGCCCCGCCTTCAGCTCCTGCTCTCGGCTGGCGATCGCGGCTGCCATCTCGCTGACCCGGGCGCCCACCGAGACCATTTCCGGCGTCCAGGGCTGCAACGGCTCCAGCGTAACGCTCTCGCCGCGCGCGACCCGGCCGGCAAAGTCCTGGATATAGCGCAGCGGCCGCACGCACCAACGATCCGCCCCCAACCAGATCGCCGTCATGAGAACCAGCATCGCCAGAAGGATGAGCGCGAATTCGCCCCAGTCGAGCAGCAGCGCCGCGAAGCTGCGATCCGCCGGAATGGCGGCGATGGCGTAAAGCGTTTCACCGACCAGCGGGCGAACGTGAAAATCGTAGGCCGCGCCGTTCTGGCCGTAGTCGGCAAAGAACCCCTGCCGCGACGCAATCATCGCGGCGATCCGCGACGCGACCGGCAATGCCGACGTCGCCCGCGTGTCGCCGCCCATCAGCCCGCCGGCACGATCGACCAGGGCGACGCCTGCCGAACCCGCCGACTGCGGCGATCCCACCTGTTCGGCGAGATTGCGCATCGACAGACCGAGCGCACACATGCCGCCAAAGTGGCCGTCGCGAACGACCGGCACTCCGATCGGGACGACGGTCTGCTGTGTCACCCGGCTCGCGATATTGGCTCCCACGGCTGGCGCGCGAGACTGCCGGACGAGGCGGAAAACTTCACGATCCGAGAAATTCATGCCACGCGCCGTGGATGCGCTGCCGCAGCGAGCGATTCCGTCGTCGCCGACCACGATCGCCGCCGAATAGTCGGACGGGAATTTCTTCAGCAGCTCCGAGAGATAGGTCTCGCAGCGCTGGACATCCGCCGACGTGGCGTCCGGCTCGAGTACGCGCTGCACGGCATCATCAGCGCAGGCAGCGACCAGGAGCCGGCGCGATCCTTCCATCAGCTCGCGGTACCGGCTGTCGGCAAGGGCAGAGACAGCGGCGGCTGCCTCCGCATGGCGCACCTGCGCCTGCCGTGCGTCGTCGTATGCGCGCCATCCGGAGATGGCTGCCACGGGCAGGAGCGCCAGCGCCGTGACCGCGACCAGTTTGGTGCGCAGCGACCAGCGCGCCATGATGACGAAGACGCCTGGGCCGCTAGATCGAAACCGTATCCAGCGCCTGGGCGATCGCCGCACGCAGCAGGTCCGGGTCGAACGGCTTGGAGATGACGAAGGCGGGCTCGAGTTGCGTGCCGGTCAGCAGCCGCTCGGGATAGCCGGTCACGAAGATCACCGGCACGGTCATCGCCTGCATGATCTCCTTGACCGCCGAGATCCCGCTATCGGCGCCGCGGAGCTGGATGTCTGCCAGCACGAGATGGGGCGAATGCTTCTTTGCGAGATCGACCGCGGCCTTTTCGGTCGCCGCGATGCCGACGACCTCATGTCCCGCATTGCGCACGATGTCGGCGACATCGAGCGCGATCACCGCTTCATCCTCGATCACCAGCACGCGCACCGCCGCCACGCGCTGCAGCTCGCGCCGCGCCTCGAGCAGGCTCCGCTCGGCCTTCTCGACATCGATTCCCAGGATCTGCGCCGCATCCAACACCGTGAAGCCTTCGAGCACGGTCAGCAGGAGGACCTGGCGCTGCAGCGGCGCCATCTCCGTCAGGGACTCCTTGAGCCGGCCGCTGACGTTCGAGCTCTCCGACTGGTGATCGAGGCTGCCGAAGGGCTGCTGCAGGCGGTGGAACAGCGTAAAGATACCGAGCTTGGTGTCCTCTGCGCCCTCGATCAGGTCGGGTTGGGTTACGGCGACTTCGGCACAGAGCCGGACCCACTCGTCGCCACGCTGCTGTGAACCGGTGACTGCACGCGCGTACCGACGCAGGAACGGCAGCGTCTTGGTGATTGCCTCGGAAAGTTTCTTCGTTGCCGGTCCGTTTGACACAGCTACCCCCTGTTGCTCGCATCGCACGATGCGTTCGACCCTATTCACGACGACCTACGAATCGAACTCCCGGCCCTAGGGGCCGGGAGCCAAGAAGACTCGAGGCTCTTCGGCCTTGCCTCGCGCTCGCTAGTAGCGCCGCTCCGGCGTGGTCGCCGCGCCGACCACGGCGCCCGCCGCGCCGCCGACGACCGCGCCCGCAATCGGCGCACCGACCGTGGAACCGACGACCGCGCCGGTGCCGGCACCGATCGCGCCACCGGTCAGCGCCCTGTCCGTCGGATTGTTTCCGCACGCCGCCGTAAGGAGTCCCAGACCGACCAGCGCTACCACTGGCGCGAAGTTCGTAAACGACATTGTTCGTCTCCTGTTTGCAAAGCCTAGTGCAACCAACCCAGCGCCCACATCAGCAGAAGGACGGGAATCGGAACCCGAGAAGCCACAAGACAGCGGCGCGTCCCATATGCTTACTACCAATCAAGCTCCCGGGCTAACGTGGAAGGCCCTGTTTGGTTCCCCGGCTGTGATTTTACTTGGATGCCCAGACCCTGATAGATGCCCAGACCCTGATACGAGATCTCAAAGACCGCCGGCCCAGGTCTTGACTTGCTTCTCGGCTTCGTCCTTCGCGATGCCGTAGCGTTCCTGGATCCGGCCGACGAGCTGTTCCTGCTTACCGCCGATGACGGTGATGTCGTCCTCGGTGAGCTTGCCCCACTGCTCCTTCACCTTGCCGGTGAATTGCTTCCAGTTTCCTTCGACCCTGTCCCAATTCATGATGGCGTTCTCCTTTCGACACTGCATGGCAAGAGCCAATACTCGGTTCAACGCGAGTCCCACCATGCGGTTGCCCGTTCGATTTTCGTTTGCGCACATGCAGCGAACGCCCACATAAAACGTAACCTCATCGCATAACCGCTTGCGTCGCCGGAGCAATCGTATCGATGTTGAAGGACGATATCGTCGCGTTGCTGCCGGATCTTCGTGCTTTCGCGCGTTTCATGTGCCGCGAGCGCGAAGCAGCCGACGACCTCGTGCAGAACACGGTCCTCTCGGCACTCGACAAGCAACGTCAGTTCGAGGTCGGCACCAACCTGAAGGGCTGGCTTTTCACCATCATGCGCAACCGCTTCTACTCGGACCTGCGCGCGCAACGGCGGCGGCCGTCCACGCTCGAGGATGTCGAGACGGTGCCCGTGGCAGCCGTGGACAATCCCGAAGCGGCGCTCGAGCTGAAGGAGCTGTCGTCGGCTCTTTGGAAGCTCAGTCCGCAGTCGCGCGAGGCGCTCATCCTCGTTGGCGCCGGCGGCTTTTCGTACGAAGAGGCAGCGCAGCTTTGCGACTGCTCGGTCGGCACGCTGAAGGCCCGCGTTTCCCGGGCGCGGAAGCTCCTGTCGGAAAAGCTGCGTTAGAATTTCGACGTGAATCAATATGTTAAGAATTTAAGTCGCGGAATGTAACCTTTTGAGGCCTACCGGCATTGATCAGGCAAGAGACAGGCTTCCCCGCTGCCGGAGATAGACATGGCCATCGCCCCCGAAAAGACGACGACCACGACGGATCGCAACGAGATCAACGATTTCCATGAGCAGCTCAAAGCGATATTGCCCCGCCTCCGCGTCTATGCGCTGTCCCTGACGCGCGATCGCGACGCGGCGGAAGATCTTGTCCACGACACCGTCATCAAGGCCCTCACTGGCCGCGAGAGTTTCGAGCCAGGCACGAATCTGTCGGCCTGGGTATTTCGCATCCAGCGCAACGAATTCATTTCAGGCCTCCGGCGCCAGCGCCCGACCGTACCGGTCGATACGGCGATCGCCGAAACGCTCTCGCACCAGCCGCATCAGGAGAGCCGCTTGGTCATGCGCGAATTCATGTCGGCCTTCGGGAAGCTCGCGGCAACCCAGAGGGAAGCTCTTCTCCTGGCCGTGCTCGAAGGCCAGTCCTATGAGGTGATCGCGGCCCACACCGGAGTCTCCGTCGGCACGGTCAAGAGCCGCATTTCGCGCGCACGCGACACGCTGGAGCGGCTGTTGCTCGAAGGCGACGCGAAGGGCGAGCCCAAGGGCCGTCCGGCCCCTGCCAATCATCGCTCGGCCAGCGCAGCCATCGCACCGTCGGCCATGCCGGCACATGATCGCTGATACTCGATCAATCCTCGTGGACGAGTAAAACAAATATGGGCATTCTCACGGGGAGAGATAAATGCCTCGGACAGGGTTCCGCGGAATTGTCCTTGTTCCGCGTGCAGTGCGCCATGGCAAATGACAACAAGCCTCAGGACGATCGGGCCGCCCCTCTGGCCCGGGAGAAAAACATGAAGGCGCCGGCGGAACGGCCGTTCGACATGTGGCTGCACAAGCAGTTGCATGCGATGTACGACGAGATCGCGGCTGAACCTTTGCCTGACGATCTGGTCAACCTGATCGAAAACGACGCCGGGAAGAGGGAAACGCCTCCCGGCAAGAACGAGAAGAAGTAGGCGCCCAGTCCCGGAGGTTGCCTCATCCAAGCTGCGTCTCGGTCTCCGAAATTCGCGCAAGCGGTCCCACGACGCGACTGCAGCTCTCGCCTTTGTTCGGCGCGCATCCTCAAATGATTCTGTCTTGAAAGTCGCAAAAAGAATGGCGGCAACCTTGCAGTTGCCGCCATTCCCGGTCTGCTGCATGCCAGTCAGCCCGGCCGGCCTGCAGCGACTTCAGCAACCCAACGAGCCATGCGCCTTGAGGTTCCCTCGCCCTTCGCTATACAGGCCGCAAATCCAAGGGAACGCACATGCAGCTTTTCGATCTTTCCGGGCGGGTCGCCGTCATCACCGGCGGCAACGGCGGCATCGGCCTCGGCATGGCCAAGGGCATGGCCGCAGCGGGCGCGACGATCGTCGTCGCCGGCCGCGATGCGGCGAAGAATGCCGCTGCGGTCGAGGAACTCGTCTCGGCCGGCGGCAAGGCCAGCGCAATCCCCGTCGACGTGCTCGAGGAAAAATCCTGCCGTGCCTTGATCTCCAGCACGATCAAGGCGCATGGGCGGCTGGACATTCTGGTCAACAACGCGGGCATGAGCATTCGCAAGCAGCCGGAGGACTACACGCTCGCCGAGTGGCACACCGTGCTCGACAGCAACCTGACGAGCGCCTTCCTGTGCAGCCAGGCAGCCTATCCCGAGATGAAGAAGGGCGGCGCCGGCAAGATCATCAATATCGGTTCGATGATGTCGATCTTCGGTGCGCCCTTTGCCACCGCCTATGCGGCAAGCAAGGGCGGCATGGTGCAGATGACCAAGTCGCTGGCAACCGCCTGGGCCAAGGACGGCATCCAGGTCAACGCGATCCTGCCCGGCTGGATCGACACCGCCCTGACCCGGCGCGCACGCGAGCAGGTCAACGGCTTGCACGAGTCGGTGTTGAAGCGCACGCCGGCCGCACGCTGGGGCGTGCCCGACGATTTCGCGGGCATCGCGGTGTTCCTCGCGGCGCCGGCCTCCGATTTCGTCACCGGTGCAGCGATCGCCGTGGACGGCGGTTACTCGTCTCTCGCCTGATCGCCGACAAGTCGCCCCAGGCCGTCCGCGCCCGACATCCTGGAGGGCTCAGTTCAATCCTAGCGAGGCCGCGAGCCACAGGCCGCCCGCGGCAATCGCCGGTCCATACGGCACGCCACCACGCAGGCGTGCCCGCAGCCTGGTCCCTCCAGCGCCGACCCGATCGACCGACGCACTGGCGAGGATCGCGACTGCCAGGATCCCGCCCGCCAGGGCCGTGATCGTCAGAAAATCCAGCAGGCGGGTTTGGTCTGCGAACAGGCTGACCGCCGCCAACAACTTGACATCGCCCCCGCCCAGCGCGCCCGCTGCGAAAGCCGCCGCACCGGCTGTGAAGACCAACGTCGCACACGCCACTGCCATGCCGAGCGAGGAGGCCGATGTCCTGCCCGATGCCAGCCCCGTAGTCGCGAAGATCGCGAACAACGCGACAATGGCGAGGGGGAAGCCGTTGGCGATCCGCATCGAACGAACGTCCTCTGCCGCCGCCCCGATCAGCAGACCGGCGAGCAACACGAGGCAGATGACTTGAAGGAGCTCGATCGGCGACATCTGGGCAATGACAATTATATGTCTTTCGGCCCGCGAGTTCCAATAAAAATATTAAATAAACACTCTAATACATTCGAAATTAACAATATATTACCAATTCAATGTCTTTTCGACTTTGAACCGAAAAGGTACGGGCGGCCCAATGGGCCGCCCTGCACTTTCTCTCGTAAAGATCGCGCTCAGGTCAATGAACCAGCCGCATTTGCCAGCACATTGTTCACCTTGGAGCCGACGCTTCGCATCGAAGCGATCGCCGCCACCGCGATGAGCGATGCGACGAGAGTGTATTCAATGGCGCTGGCGCCGCGTACGTCCCTGGCCAGGCGGCGGAAGATCGACAGCATGGGTATCTCTCCATTAGGTACGTTCAGTCGTCAAACCGACTTTTATTGTTTTTCCGTAGCTTAGGGAGCGTACTTAATGTCGAAACTAAGGTCAATGGCCGTTCGGCACGCTGCGCAAGGGCACGATGTCGCTCGTTGGCGCCTGGCGGTCGCGCGCCGCCTGCCGGCGGTAGGTGAGCCAGCTATAGGGCACCAAGGCTAGATAGATCAGTCCCAGGAGGGACACTCCGATCCAGGGCGAGCTTGCGATCACTCCCATGGTCAGCGCGGCCACCAGCAGCGACGGCAGGACCAGATGGCGTGGAATGCGGCCCTTCTTGAAGGAGAAAGTCGGGATACGGCTCACCATGAGACCGCCGGCCAGGACCAGCACCGCCCCGACCACGGCGGGGTGGCGCGGCCAGGCGGCCTCGGCCTCGAAGCTCAGGACCAGGGGAATCAGCGCCAGAAGAGCTCCGGCCGGCGCCGGAACCCCGGTGAAATAGGAACTCGTCCAGGCGGGCGGCGGCGTGTCGGACAAAAGCGCCGTATTGAAACGGGCCAGACGGAGCGCCGAGCAGATCGGGAACATCAGCGTGACCACCCAGCCCAGCGC
>Ga0070665_100003193_pt1 | contig 17635 bp, 14 predicted proteins | sample KBSS13metaG_FD_65862 | JGI IMG/M metagenome (GOLD analysis project Ga0070665, IMG submission 65862) | Switchgrass rhizosphere microbial communities from Kellogg Biological Station, Michigan, USA - KBS S1-3 metaG | ecosystem: Host-associated > Plants > Roots > Rhizosphere > Soil ...
CGTCGTTTCGCGCAGATCCGCGTCGCCAAGCCCCCAATCAGGTCCGTTGAAGATCATCGGACGCCCCAGCCACCTCATGTACGACGCCCAAATGTGTACAGTGTCGTTGTCCAGCCAGCTGATGCCGCTCTCGGCGATCCGTTTCTTGAGGAGCGCCTCACCCTCGGGACTCCATCCCGACCCTTTTTCGTGTTCGAAGTGATAGATGCACAACGGCATGTCGAAGACGTGCTCCTGGATACCGGCGGCCGCAGCGATCGCCTCGAATAAGCCGTCGATGCTCATCGAGAACATCTCGAACTCGGGGTAGCCTCGAAGCGCGAACCAGTGCTCTCGCGCCATGAGCTGGAAGTCGCCGCACGCATTCTGGAACAGTTTCGAGAACCGGTGCTCTTTCAGCACCCGGGCGAGCGGCTCGAGATCCGTCAGCGGAAGCAGGGACGCGATTCGGGTCTCCAGCTCACGGACACGAGGAGAGCTTTCGACGATGGTCGGATGAAACCTCTTCGCTCGTGCCGACTCGAGTGATGAGACCTTGGCTTTCAGCCAGTGGAATGGCCTCGCAATGACTTCGGCGCCGTCGGCGATTACTCGCCCAAGGGTGGCGAACCTGGCGTCGAGATCGTCGCGCCTCAACCGTTCCAAGGGAACCGATCCGAGCACCTGACGAAGAATCACGGTTGAAGCGCCGCCCTCGGGTCGATTGTTCGAGACGAGCAGCGAGAATTTGACGCCACGCGGCAGTTCGACGGTGAGGCTGAAAAACCTGGAGCCATCGGAATCCACGTCGACGACCGTCGACGGCAGCACGCGACCGTCCTCATCTGACTTCACACTGAGGAGCACACGGCCCTCAGTCACTTCGTATTCGAGAAGGAATTCGTAGAGGCCATCGGCCGGCGTTTCGAACGAGCCAAAACAGGCCCCGTCGGAATAGTTTCCAGGATCGGTGATGACTTCGATGCCGCCGTCAGTCTGCCGCACGAGCGGCCCTGCAAAAGCCGGCCGCCAGAGAGCCGTGTCGTATTGATGGCGTGGAGGGATCGCCACGCCAACATGCCAGACGCGATAGGACAAATGCGTGCGACTCTCACAGAGAGGCAACCAGGCGCTGCCGCGGCTCGAATCGAGTACTCGGATGACGATGTCGTGACGGGCGACGCCATCATCAAGCGGGACGCGCAACCGTGCTCGGCGGGACGCACGGCGTCGTGTCAGTTGCCGACCTCCGTCAGCGATCTCGAGTTCGACCCACGAGCCCGGTTGGTACGGGTTCGGCTCGACTTCCACATCGAGGACAGCTCCGTCGCCGGCGTAAGGCGCCAGGGTCCGATCGATCGTGACGCTCGCGTCCGGCTCCGCCCATCGGTAGAACCCGTGATTGTGGTCGCCTTCACGTGTATGCCAGCCGGATCCCAGCGCGAAGCCCTTCGGTGCAACGATATCGAAATCGAGCGTTCTCAGCCCGCCGAACGGATCGACAGGATGCGTGCCTGTGCGCGTATGCACCCTGATCTGATGGGTCTGACAATACGTCATCTGCTCGGTCAGTCCGGCTTCGACCGGAAAATCCGGCTCGATGTCGTGCCGATCTACGCGGTAGAGACGACCCGGAACCAGATTGGACGAGGCCAGCCGCTCGACGAGCTCGGTCGAGAGGATGATGTCGATATTCGTCGCGAGAATGAAGCGACCACGGGCGCGCCTGATTCCGACGTTCTTCGCGATCATCTGGAACAAGGGCAGCACGGAACTGAAGCGGAGCCGCTGATGGAGCTCGGCAGGCACTTCGACGAAGCGCAGGGCAAAGGGCGTCTCCGGCGGCACGCGGCACAACTCGGACACGCGAGGTTTATCAGCCGGCGGATTCCACTCGACGATGATGACTTCGGCGCTGAGCGACGTACGTCGACACTGCGCCGCGAAGGTGTTGATGAAGGCCTGCAGCCGTTTCAGAGGATCGCCGCCATGGTCGTCGTTGCGCGTCGTGCAGACGACCGACAGATACGGCGGATCAGGCGAACCAGGCCACCGCTCCGCCTTCTCGGATTCAGCCGGATCCGGCTTCATGTTCGGGGTCGTACTCGATTGGCGTCTTCAAACAGGGACCGCACGAACCAGAAGGTGCCATCCGAGCTCGCGCTCGAGCGCCGCCAGTTCGGCGTCGCTGACATTCGCCCACTCCGGGGCCTTCTGATACTCGTAGCGCTTGTAGCGCTCGATGTCCCAGGTGAAGATGTGCGCCTTGCTGACGGCGAGCACGCGAAATTCCGCGAGCAGTGCCCGGACGCTCTCGTCGGTGTAGGTATAGGTCACCGGGCAGCCCGTCTGTGCTTCCGAATTGCGCGCGACGAGCTCGTCGATGCGGCTCATGTCCCAGATCCCTTCCTTCATCATGATCCAGAACAGCTTGTAGCTGAATCGCGAATAGACCATCAGCCGCAGCTCGCTCGCCGCCGTCATGTAGCCGCGCAGGTGCTCGACGATCCGTTCGGGACGCGGTGAATGATGAATCACCCCGAACGAGTACACGAGATCGAAGGTCTGCGGCGCCAGCAGCTGCGGCAGTTCCTCCGCGTTGCCGACCACGATGTTCACACGGTCCGCGAGCCCGTACACCTCGAGCCTCTGGCGCGCGATTTTTGCGGATCCGCTCGACAGTTCGATCGCCGTCACCGAGGCGCCCGCCCTCGCGAAGTTGACGGTGTCCGTACCGATACCGCAGCCAATCTCGAGCACGCGGCGCCCCTGCCATCGCTGAAAGTCGGCGAAGGCGGGAATGTGGGGCTCGACGAAATACTTTCTGCGCTCCACCTCGTCGAAGTACTCGCGCGTGCCGACCGGCTTTGGCGAATGGTGGAGATTGCAGGGACTCGCGTTCCAGAATTGACGGACGCGATCGATCGGGATGTCGGCGAACGACTCGTTAGCATCCATAGTGCGACGGTGTCTCTCCCCACAACTCCTTCAACGCATCTCCCGACGCGTCAAGGCCGAATCCGTACGGCAGGTACTCGATGCCCTCAACGCCCGAGAGTTGATCGGACAGAATGCGCCAGAAGTCGACCACGAGCGTAGTCTTGCCGTCCTGCCGGAAGTCCCTGGCGCTGAGCCGCTTGAATTCAGGGTCCGGCGTCGCGATCAGCGCGACGTCGGCGTCGCGCAGGCAGTCGCACGGATTGTCCATGACCAGGGCGCGGCCGCCGAGTTCCTGGTTCGCAGCCTGCCCCGCGAGCGGGTCGTAGGCCAGCACCCTGATGCCACGCTCGAGCAGCGTCTTGGCAATCTTGATGGCTTGAGATTCTTCGATGACGTGCGAGTGCGGCTTGTAGGCGAGACCGAGCATAGCCACTGTGACACCACGCGTGAGGCGGCTTCCCAACTGCTGCAGGATCCGGTCTGCGAGGGATCGATTCAACCGGTCCGTGGCAATCGACAGATCAGGCCTGGCGCCGACAGCGTTCGCGATGAAGGTGAATGCGACCGTGTCGCGGGGAAAGCAGGGGCCGCCAAAACCGAGGCCGCCTGTGAAATACTTGCGACCGATACGCGAGTCCATTCCGATGGCATCGGCCACGACGTCGACATTTCCGCCAGGAATCGCTCCGCACAATTCCGCGAGCATGTTCGCGAACGTAATCTTCGTCGTCACGTACGCGTTGACGGAAATCTTCGCCAGCTCCGCGTTTTCGAGCGACATGCGCTTGATCGGTGTGTCGGGCGGCATGATCTCGCGGTAGCAGGCCGACAGGTGGTCGCCTGACCTCGCGTCGATCTCACCGACGAGCAGAAAATCGGGATTCAGGAAGTCGCGAATGACGCTGCCGAGGGCGATGAACTCGGGGCTGTAGCACACGCCGAACTCCTCGCCGGCGCGCTTGCCGGAGTGCTTCTCGAGGATCGGCACGAGTCCGTGCCGCATGGCGCCAGGAAGCACCGTGCTCGTCAGGACGATCGTGTGATGCCCGTTCTTTTTCGACAACGCTTTGCCGATTTCGCGGAAGGCGTAGGCGGCGTACTGCAGCGAAAACGCGCCGCGTTCATCGCTCGGCGTCGGCACGATCACGAATGTCAGCTCCGACTCGAGCACCGCCTGGTCGTGGCTCATCGTCGCTCGGAGGCGAGCGCGATTCGCGTCGATGAGCTCCTGAAGACCCGTCTCCTGAACGGGCGCCCGGCCATCGTTGAGCGCGTCGACGGCGCGGTGATTGACATCGACACCGATGACGTCGTGGCCGCGACTGGCAATGGCCGCCGCCATACTTGCTCCGAGCTTACCCAGACCGACCATCGAGATGCGCCTAGACATACGGGCTCGCCGTTCTAAACCGGGCTGCGGTGAATGTCAGCCGGGAAAATAAGAAAGTGAATAGACCTAACATACCAGAGGCCGCTTCCCTGATGAGTGCGTCACCGTTTCAACTTCGGAAACGTGTACGGGCCCGGACGCTCGTTCAACGTGAACCAGAACCAGTGACCCTGCAGCGCGAACAGCTCGTCTCCCAGCAGCTCGCGCATCTGGTCCGCTCTCCCGCCGTACTGAGCGAGATCCACATCAAAGCTATGGTCGGCGGAATCCAGCGTGATGTTGTTGCGGCCCGAGAAATCGATCACCGAGATCGCCTGCGCAACGGCGGAGTCGACGATGCCGATGCGCAGCCTCGCGTCGCCGGCGCTCTCGCCCTTCCACATCCCGCGCTCACCGTAGTCGGCGAGTGATGGCGGGCAGTACCGAATGTCCGACAGATCGTGCATGAACACGAGATGGGCCCGGTCGGCAAGGAGCGGCAGGATGGCTCCCAGCACGCATTCCGCGATCTCGAATCCGTGTGCGTCCCAGAACACGATCACCCTCTGAGCTCCGGACAAGTAGGAACGGTAGTCGAACGTCAGGATGTCGGTGGTAAGCGCTTCGAGAGGTGCGAACCAGCTGTCCCCGACCACCGGCGCCAACGCCGGCCTGGTGAGCGTGTGCCACTCACGACTCTTGCACAGGCTCACGACACGCGTCCGCGTGACGTCTCCGAGCAGGTTGGCGGCTTCGGTGAACGCGCACGTCGAATTGCCAAATCCCCGTCCCAGCTCGAGGATCAGATCCGGCTTGAATTCCAGACATCCGGCGACGAGCTGCGCAAACTGATACGGCGCCAGGTCTGACGGCCGCCCGACGGTACGGCTCAGCGTGAGCAGACGATCTCGCGCCGCACCGAGTCTGGCGCGCTGGTTCCAGTACGCCCGTCCGGGCGTGAACGCAGTGCCAGACCCGACGGTCGAGTCATTCAACATAACGCGTGTTTCACGTGCTGAGAGAATGTTGCAGACCGGCGCCGCTCGGGATGCTCACACGTCGCGAAAGCGGTTTGTGATGGGATATCGCCGGTCTCGTCCGAAGCTGCGGCTCGACGTCTTCACGCCGGGCGGCGCTTGACGGCGTTTGTACTCCGCAGAAAACAACATGTTCTGCGTGCGGCTCACGACGTCACGCGCGTGGCCGTCGTTGGCGATATCGTCGACGCTCCGTTCCTGCTCGACGAGGCCGGCCAGCATAGCGTCGAGTTCCGCGTACTCGGGTAGCGAATCCTGATCCTTCTGGTTGGGTCGCAACTCGGCGGTGGGTGCCTTCGTCAGCACGTTCCGCGGGACGACCTCCCCCGACGGTCCCAGGGCGCCTTCGGGCACGCAGCGGTTGCGCCACTCGGCCAGCGCGTAGACCTCGGTCTTGTAGAGATCTTTCAGGACCGAATAGCCGCCGCACATGTCGCCATACAGCGTCGCATAGCCGACGGACATCTCGGATTTGTTGCCGGTCGTCACGACCATCCCGCCAAACTTGTTCGACACGGCCATCAACAGCAGCCCGCGCGCGCGGGCCTGGATGTTCTCCTCGGTGATGTCTCGCTGCCGCCCCGCGAACAACGGCGCCAGCGCCTGTTCGACGGCGTCGACCACACCCCCGATGGCGATGGTCTCGAGCCGGATGCCGAGGCGCGTGGCGGAGATGTCGGCGTCGGTCTGGCTCTCGTCGCTGGTAAAACGCGACGGCAGACGAATGCCCATCACGCGGTCTGGACCGAGGGCGTCCACGGCCACCGCGGCTGTCAGCGCGGAGTCGATGCCGCCGGACAGTCCAAGCAGCACGCCCGGGAAGCGATTCTTGTTGACGTAGTCGCGCAGCCCGACGATCAGGGCCTGATAGGTATTCCCCGGTTCGGCCGGCAGTGGCGCCAGCTGCTGCGACTCACAAACCCACCCTGCGGGAGAGCGGGTCCAGGCGGTCCTGTGGCTCACCTCGTGCCAGACGGGGCACCGGGCCGCGAGTCGTCCGTCGCCGTTCATCACGAAGGAGCCGCCGTCGAAGACCAGTTCGTCCTGTCCGCCCACCTGGTTGATGTAGATGAGCGGCAAGCCGGTCTCGCGGACGCGATCTTCGGCCAGCGCGATGCGCTTCCCGGATTTCTCGCGCTCGAACGGCGAGCCGTTGGGCACGATCAGGATCTCGGCGCCCTGCCGGGCAAGGTGTGCGACCACGCGCGGGTACCAGATGTCCTCGCAGATCGGGATGCCGAGACGGACACCCCGGAAATCGATGACGTCGGGCAGCGGCCCTTCTGCGAACACGCGTTTCTCATCGAACACACCGTAGTTGGGCAACTCATGCTTGAAGCGAATCGCGGCGATTCGTCCCTCGGTCAACAGCACGGCCGCGTTATAGACCGCGCCGTCTTCCGCCCACGGTGTGGTCACGAGAATCGCGCATCCAGTCGCGGTGTCGGCTGCCAGTCCGTCGACGGCACGCCGCGTGGCGGCCAGGACTGCCGGACGCAGGACCAGATCCTCCGGGGGATAACCAATCAGTGCCAGCTCGCTGCAGACAAACAGATCGCAGGATCCGGCGTCCGCGCGCGCCTGACGGATCTTCGCGAGGTTTCCCGCGATGTCTCCCACCGTCGGGTTGAGTTGACCCAGGCTGATGACGAGCGAGTCAGACATTCACACGCTTCAGGCGTAGACGCGACGGGCCGGCGCGGGGGTCACCATCTGGTCATGAATCCAACGGTAGGTCTTCTCCATGCCATCGTGCAGCGTGATCGCCGGGGCCCACCCGAGCTGCTGCTTGATGAAGGAGTTTTCGCTGCAGCGGCCGCGCACGCCTTTGGGCGCGCCCAGGTTATAGCGTCGCTTCAATTTCACGCCGGCAATGCCTTCGACGATGTCGATCAGCTGATTGATCGTCACCATCTCGTCGCTCCCGATATTGAGCGGTTCGCGAACGTCGCTCGCGAGAAGCGCTCGCGTGCCGTGCAGGCAGTCGTCGATGTACATGAAGCTGCGGGTCTGCTCCCCGTCTCCCCAGACCTCGATCTCGTTGTCGCCGGCCAGCCGCGCGGCGATGACCTTGCGGCAGATGGCCGCCGGCGCCTTCTCGCGCCCTCCTTCGTAGGTACCGTGAGGGCCGTAGACGTTGTGATATCGCGCGATGCGGGTCTCGAGGCCGTAGTCCTCGCGGAAGTGACGGCACATCCGCTCGCTGAACAGCTTCTCCCAGCCATAGCCATCTTCCGGCATGGCGGGATAGGCGTCCTCTTCCCTCAGCGGCGCGACGTTCGGGCGGGTCTGCTTGTCGGCGGCATACACGCACGCCGACGACGAGTAGAAGAACCGTTCGGCCTTCACTTCGCGAGCGGCCATCAACATGTGCGTGTTGATCAAGACCGAAATCATGCACTCGGCTTTGTGAGTCTCGATGAATCCCATTCCGCCCATATCGCAGGCCAGATTGTAGATTTCCCGGGCGTCACCGGCCGCCGTCAGGCACGCCTCGCGATCGCGCAGGTCGAGTATCCGGTTGTCGACGTCGCGAAAACTCTGATACCACTCGTCGATCGGTTTGACGTCCACCGCTCGGAGACGCCGGTGCCCGAGGCGACGGAGCTCGGCGACCAGGTGGCCGCCGATGAACCCTCCGGCGCCGGTCACCAGAATCAGGTCGTCTTTGCTTGCGTCACTCATCACTCCTCCACGATGAAGGTCTTGATCTGGTCACTGCACGAGACTGAGCAGCGCCGGGACTATCCGGGCGGCCACAGCAGCAACTCCGGCCGACGAGTAGTTCCATCCGTCGAGGCGCAATTCCGCGTCGCTCGACAGTCTAGCGTCCTCGCCGAGATTCACCCGGCGCAACCACGACTCGGATCCGGCGAGCCGCTCGAGTCGAGGCTGCAGTGCCTGCGAGTTCACGCGTTGCTCAACGGTGTCTGCCGGGCTCGTCACCACCACGACGCCGCGGGCATGCCGATGCGCCGACTCAATTGCTTCCATCATCTCATCCACGTACGTCGTCCGGCGCTCCGACCGTTGGCTTCGCGAAACCACGGAAGACAGCGCCTGGTCCACGCCGGCAAGTGCCTGGCCAGCCGACTGAAGCGCGCTGCCCGCGACCCGTTGCACCAGGGACGCGCTCGAATCGGGACCCGACGCGGCGCTCGCATAGCCGCGCTGCACATCCCCAAACCGCAGGGCCATGCCTTTCTCACGGGAGACAAGCGGCAACGCCGGCGCATAACCGGTCAATTGATAAATCCCGGAAGTATGTGCTGTACCCGTCAGAGGGGATCCGCCTTGCACGCCGAGGTCGTCATACAGGCAGACGAAGTCGGGCCGGAGATACGCGTAGTGTTCGATGATCTCCGGATACGCGCCAGGAAGGGCGCCCATTCGTCCGAGGTTCACCACAACGATGGGCCGAACATCGCCGCCCGCCCGATCCGTCGTCAACATGATCAGGCGCCTGAGCTCCGCCGGCAGCGCTGAGGCCGGGACGCCCCACCCGAAGGCGCGCGTGCCGCCGACGATGGCGATCCGAACCTCGTTCGGCTGGCGCTGTCGCGCCACCGGACCACGATACCCCCACTCGTTCACGCCGCCAAGCGGCGCAACGCGTCCGTGCTCGCGGAGATCGAGAGACACGATCAGGGCGGCGGCAATCGCCACCATTTCAATGGCGAGGAGCCACGACGTCCGTGTCACCGCTGGAGCACCAGGAAGAAAGGGACGCCGTCCAGTTCATCAACCGCCTTGCGGACGGAGAGGTCCCCTCGCTGCACGAGGACGTCCACCAGCCGGTTGCCGACGTTCGCGAGCACGAGGCTGCCCGGCGGTATCGCACTCGTGTCGCGACCGTCGAACGGCGTCGTGAGCGGCAGGAGCTCCTGCCGGTGGTGTTTCGTCAAATAGAATTTCCAGTAGGCGTCGATGTACTGATCGCGGCCGTCCACCTGACCGGCCGATGAGCGCAGCGTGGCAAAGTAGACGCCCGGGACACGTTGGTTCTGGTCGAGCGCGATGATCTCTTCGAGCGCGCCGCGGATGTTGCCGCCAAGCCAGTACCCCGATCGCACGCGATAGTCGGAGAAATAGTCGCGCCAGAACGCTCCGAACTGCAGCGGCATGAGCGCGAGCAGACACCACGCCACGGGGCGCCACCCGCGCGAACGATCGATGAGGGCTCCGACAATCCAGATGACGACGCACAGCACCAGCAGCGGCGCCGTCGACGAGGTGAGCCGGCCTTGGGTCGCCAGCGTCCACCCGCCGTACGCCGTGCCGACGGCCAGCGTCAGTACCGCCGCCGGTAGATAGATCCACCGCAACGGCGTCCTCGTCACCGCGGTCCATGTGCGCTGGACGCCGAGCGTCGCGAGGAGCACGCCGAACGGCAGCACGACGAGCGCCCTGAAGATGGCGTGTTCCTCGGCAACAATCAAGGCCGCCACCGGTGCGGCAAAGAAACCGACGAGAAGGATCAGGTTGATCGACGACGCGCGATGCTTCCAGGCCTCGACGATCCCGATCACCAGGAATACCGCGACCGGCACCAGGAAGACGCCCGCGCGGTTGGTCGAAAACATCAGCTTCGTCCCGCTGCCGAAGAAGAGAAACGACGGGTTGTAGAAATTCCACAGATCCGACAACCGCGCGCTGATGCTTTCGTAGCTGATGAAGGATCGAAACCCCTGTACCGCATCCATCGTCTGCGGGTCGTACAGCCCGTACTTTTCGACGGTGGCGCGGTAGACGTTGGGGTGCCGAGCGATCCAGACCGCAAACGGCACGAGCCAGGGCGCGAATCCGGCCAGCGTCACGACCAGCAGTCGGCGCGGCGCCTTCTGCCGTGAGAGCATCACGCAGGTCAGCGCAACGTAGATCGGCATCAGAACGATCGCGGCGATGTAGCTGTAGAAGCCGACGCCGAGCAGGGTCCCGCCGGCCGCCAGCAGCCAGCTCCGCCCACGCTCGTTGTACAAGACCAGGCACAGCAGCCACGCCAGGACGAACGGGACAGGATAGAGATAGTCCATGCCGTAACGGCTGTGGATGAAGTGCGCGGGCGACAGCGCGAGCATGCCGGCCGCGATCGCGCCGAACGACGGACTGCCGAACAGGTGCGCCGCCACCAGGTACATCAGTGCCACGTCGATGATGCCGAGGCAGACCGTGGGAACACGCACCGACCACTCCGAAAACGGCAGAAGCTTCAAGGTGAGCGCGGTGACGTAGATGATCGCGGGTTGATACCACGAGTGCTCCGCGGTCTGCGAATACAGCGGCAGGAATTCGCCGCGCAGGTCACGGCCGGTCGATGCGATCTGCTGGGCATCGAGGCCGATGAGCACCTCATCGATCTCCACGTACGGCGGCGCAAACGCGAGGCGCCGCCCATACATCAGCGCGGTCGCGATGAGCAGCACCGCCAGGATCGCGCGGTTGATCACGGGGACACCGCGGCGAGGGCGCCGGCAGCCAGGAGATAGCGCTTTCCGCATGCGGCACACGTCGCCGATTGAGGCGCAGCCGATCCGCCCGCCAGCTTCACGCCGCACTCGCACATCCAGCCGGCGATACGTCCCGGATTGCCGACCACGAGCGCGTGGTCCGGAACGTCTTTGGTTACGACCGCACCTGCGCCGACGAACGCATACCGTCCGATGGCATGGCCGCAGACCACGGTCGAATTCGCGCCGAGAGTGGCGCCGCGTCCGACCAGCGTCTTGCGATACTCGTCCTTCCGCGACACATGGCTGCGCGGATTGACGACGTTCGTGAACACCGCCGACGGTCCACAGAACACGTCGTCTTCGAGGATCACGCCGGTGTACACCGACACGTTGTTCTGAATCTTGACGCGGTCGCCCACGATGACTTCAGGCGAGATCACGACATTCTGGCCGATGTTGCACCCTCGTCCGATCCGGGCTCCGGACATGACGTGCGTGAAGTGCCAGATCTTCGTCCCCTCGCCGATCTGGCAGCCCTCGTCGACGTAGCTGGATTCGTGAACGAAGTAGTTGGGCATGACAGCTCAGCGCGCGCCCGACAGCATGGGATGCAGGTGTGACGGGATCGGATCGACCGGCACCTGACGGATACGATGGGACAGCTCGATTGCCGGACGGCTGTCCTCGATGCCGAAACCGCGGCCAGCGAGCGTCTCCTGGTACACGCGGGTATGCAGATCGCCGAAGCCCTCGCTGAACTCGATCGCTTCGTCGTCCAGCGTGATCGAGCGGAGCGTCGTTTTCAGACCGGGCTGCGGCGCAAACGGCAGATCGTCCGCGTCGGCCGAGAGAAACCATCGGACACGCGCGCGTGGAAGCTCGAGAAAGCCTGCCATACGCCGGCGTTCGCGCAGGTGCACTTCGCACGCGGCGACCGGACCAAAGAGCCACAGCAGAAGATCGAACAGGTGGATGCCGATGTTCGTGACGAGCCCTCCGGATCGCTCGTCCGATCCCTTCCACGATGTGTCGTACCAGCGCCCGCGTGCGGTCACGTAGGTCAGCGATACCTCGTGCTGGCACGAAGCCGGCTCCTGCACAATCCGGTCGTGCAGCTCGACGAGGCGCGGGTGGAGCCGAAGCTGGAGCACCGTGTTGACCGTGCGCCCGGTCTCGCGTTCGAGTTCCGCGAGAGCGTCGAGGTTCCACGGGTTGATCACGAGCGGTTTCTCGCAGATCGCATCCGCGCCGGCCCGCAGCGCCAGGCGGATGTGCGAGTCGTGCAGGTAGTTCGGCGAACAGATGCTGACGTAGTGCACCCGCTCGCTGCTGGCGCCGCGACGGAGTTTGTCGAGGTGACGATCGAACCGTTCGACCTCCGTAAAGAACCGCACGTCGAACGAGTAGCGATCGAGGAAGCCGACGGCGTCGTGGGGATCAACCGCGGCAACAAGTCTGTTCTGCGTATCGCTGATCGCTTTCAGGTGCCGCGGCGCCACATAGCCCGCGGCCCCGATCAGCGCGAAGTTCTTCACGTCAGTCACGACCTCTCCTTCGCAACGGCACGCAGCGCCGACGCCAGCTTGGGCGCGTTGAGCTCGAGCGAATATCGCCCGGCGATCGTCGCGCGACCGGCTTCAGCGAAGGCCCGACGGAGCTCGGCGTCCGAGAGCAGCCGCTCGAGGCCGCCGACCCAGTCGTCGACGGTCGTCGCGAGAAATCCGTTGATGCCATCCTGGATGATCTCGCGATTGACACCGACTGCAGACGAAATCACCGGAACGCCACAGGCCATGAACTGGATGGCCTTGAACCCGCACTTGCCCTTCGACCACTCGTCGTCAGGCAATGGGTAGACACCGATATCGCATGTATTGAACAGCTCGACTTCGCGTTCAAGGCTCCACGGCACGTTGTCGACATCGACACCAGGGATGCTCACCGGGTCGGCCGCGCCGCTGATGCGGAGGGTGAACTCCCGCCGCTCCGCGAGCCGCTGAAATACAGGGCGGAGCATCTTGAGGTAGGGCCCGGTCGTCGGGCTGCCGATCCACCCGATGATCGGCCGGGCCAATGCCCGCCCGGCATCGTGGCGCGGCCGCGGCACGAAACGCGAGAGGTCGACACTGGTTGGAATCACCGTCACGGCGGGGTTGAACTGGCGCGCGTACCCGGCCAGATAGTCGTTGCCAACGACAACGCGATCGCTCAAGCGGATGATCGTGCTCACCTTCCCCGGCTGCTTCAGCATGGCGATCATTCGATTGGCATCGCTGACGTTCGGCAGGAATATCGCGTCGTCGAAGTCGAAGACGATCGGCGGACGGCCGCGCGACGCCAGCCACCGCTCGACAAGCGGCGGCCCGAGCGGGAAGAGCTCGCGGTACAGAAAGACCACGTCGTACTGCGAGGCCGAGGCGACCGTTGCGAGACGCCGCAGCGACAGGCCGCCGAATGTGAATGCCTTGCGAACGTACTGGCCAGGCTTGTAGACGAGACGAAAGAATTCGGGTGTGAAAAGCGACTGCAGCGTGACCTGGAACCCGTTCGATTCGAGGTACGGGATGAACTGCGCAAAGCGAAAACGGCAGCCCGCGCCCTCCTCCGGAATCGGCGACAGCGCCAGCACGCGAATGGGCGTGTCGGTCACGAACGGTAACTGACGATGGCTTGCGCGATGGGTCGAGCGCCTGCGATGCAGATCCCGCCGATCACGGCGACCACGGTCGGCACGATCCACGTCAGCGGCTCGGCCCCGGCACCCGCGAGCCGCAGGATCAGGTTCGTCGCGGCAGCGGCGACGGCAGCACAGCCCGCGGCTCGGACGCGCTCGGCGATCGAACCCGGCACGAGCCGCGAGACCGCCCTGCGCCACGCGGCCACGGCCACGGAGTGAGATGCGGCGCGAGCGCAGGCGTCCACTGGCGCCGTCAACGCCTGCACGATGCGACTGTCGGCGACAAGGGTTTCCACACGCGCATCGCAATCAGCCGTATCTGCGTGAGGCCGCGTCACCGCGCCCAGCAGCGAGACGAGAAATCCCCAGGCGTCGGCTGGCCGCCGAAGGCTTGGTACAGTCATCGAGCCTGATCTGACGGCGGCAGCACGACGCTGATCACTTGTCCGTTGATGACGTAACCCGCCGTCTCGAACCGGAACGGGAGGCCGGCTTTCAGCAGCTGACTGTTGTACAGCCATCCCGTGGGTCCCAGCGCCGCCGGGACTTTCAGGGTGACGTCTACCGCAGCGCCGCTGCGGACTCCGTTGATGGAGGCCACTCTTGCCCTCGCCGCACTGGAATAGGCCACCGCATCTGCATCGATGTCTCCAACCTTGACCATCTCGGCAATTTCCGGGGCAGCCGGGAAGAGCGCACGCACTGTGACGACAGCGGGCGTAGAAGACAGGGCGACCGTGGCAATCTGAAAGTTGACCCAACCCTGAGACGCCGGCAGCGCCAGCATCGAGTCTGGAGCGACAGGCGCGGGATGCTGCGGCCCCGGCACCATGCAGCGAACGAGCGAGTCGCCGGCCACTTCGGTGAAGCAGCGAACGCGCAGCGCCGCCGGCAATTCGACTTGTCCGGTCACCGGTATCGACAAGACCGAACTGCCGGCGGCCAGTCGAAACAGCGATGGCGCGGTTGTCCCGACGCGAAGCACTTCCGCGGAGATGTTGCCGTTGACCAGCTTCACGCCGGGCCGGAACTCACGCGCTGAGGTCTCATTGAGTCCTTTGAAGCTGCCGGAGACTTCTATCTCCATGGACGGCACTGGAGCCACCGAGAGGATGGTCAACCCTTGCGGAAGGCGATCGACTTCCTGCTTGTAGTCGTACAGTGCAACGGGGTACACGCCAGGTGGAAGCTCCGGCACTTCGACCTGCGCAGACGTCGTGCTGTTTATCGAGAACGTCACGCCCTGGCTGCCGCCGAACGTCACCCGCATGTACGGCCGAAGGTTGAGACCGTGGATCTCGATCCGCTGGTTCGGCCCGTGATAGAGCTTGTCGGGCGTAATGGATGTCAGCTTCGCCTGAGGCGTCCGGAACAGCAGATACGCACCGTAGGCCACTGGAATCAGGACGAACAAGAGCACCGCGGCACTTGCATCGATCAGATTGATGCGGCCGAACAACCGGCCGCGGTCGTCGATAACGGTCATGTCTGGTGAACCCTTCCGGTGGCGACGCCACGTGCCAGCAGTTCGCATGCGCCGACCGCACTGATCCAGATCAGATACGGCAGCGCGAAGCCGCGGTGTCGGACGAGCGTACCGATGTTGCCGCTCGTGAATGCGATCAGGAGGGCGGCGATGACGGCGTGCGTCAGGAGCATCGACGCGACAAGCGGGTCTCGGCGCATAGCGAACACCAGCCCGATCGGCGCCAGCGCAACGAGCACGTACCACACGATCTGCTCCGGAAGAAACGCAAGCGCCGCCGTCGAGTCGATCTGGCTGGGCAGCGGCACGGTCACGTAGGAGAACACCGCCCGCCCCACAAAGCGCGCGGCTTCGTCCGACCGCATCGTCCGCGTGTCAACCAGCTCCGCGTACAGGCGATCGTCGAGAAGATGATACGTGCGGCCAGGCGTCCAGATGTGTCCACGGTGGTAGACCGCGGCCTGAACGAGCGCATCCGCCACACGGACCTGAACGCGCGGGCGCGCGAGCACAGCGGACGCCGCCAGGACGCTGATCACGACCGCGGCAATCATCAGACGCGGTCGCACGATCATCCATGCGAGCACGATGCCGGCCACGATACTGGCGGCCTCCAGAACGAACCCGGCACGCCGCAGGGTCTGCAGCACGAGAGCGCCCGCGAGGGCGACCAGCATGAGTGAGATCTTCCGCCGCCACCGCGGCTCGCGCGCCGCAGCCACGGCGCAGGCCAACGAGCTGGCGGTGAGCGAGAAGAACAGCGGCTCCTTCAGCGTGGAGATGGACCAGGCAAAGAGGCTCGGCAGCGCCAGCATGAGCATCAGGCCGAGCAGTGCCGGCGCGGCTCCGAATGCCGGGCGTACGAGGCGGAACAGCAACAGCACCGTGGCGAGATAGAGAGTGATGCCAATCAGATGTGTGCCGTAGGGGGCAAACCCCACCAGCGCCTGCAGGAACCCGAGGATGTACAACTGGCTCGTCTCGCTGTAGTCGTCGAACGCGTAAATCAGATCCGCGCTGTGGATCGGAATGCCGAGCCCGACGTTGCGCAGCCACATCGAGCGCCGAAGGAAATACTCCTCGTCTCCGAAGAAGCTGCCAAACGGTACGTGCGCATGGTCGGTGGCCAGGAAGAGACCGGCAACCGTCAGCACGCGGACGGCGATGGCGATCACCAGGACGATCCGGACACGCCGGCGTTCCGCAGGCTCGAGTCCGCGTCCGCAGAACCAGATCATCAGCGGAATCGCGATCGCGCACCAGACCGTCAGCGGCGACAACGTATATACGATCCCGATCAGGATGCCGACGCCCGCGTAGATCAGCACGCCAGGACCCGATGCAGCACACCGTCGTACGCTGCGGCAATTGTCGGAAGGGCGAAGCGGGACGCGCTGCTCCGGGCGCCTGCCGCCAGACGCCGCCTGAGCGCTTCGTCGGTCAGCACGCGCGCGAGCGCCGCAGCCATCGCGTCAGGCTCGTGAGAGTCGACGAGCAGCCCGTCGGCGCCGGCGGTGACGATCTCGCGGGTCCCTGGAGAGCTCGTCGCAACGACCGGTACGCCGCACGCCATGGCTTCGATCAGGACGTTGCCGAATCCCTCATACCGCGACGTCAGCGCGAACAGGTCCGCGCGCGCGATGTATTTCCACGGATTCTTTTGAAACCCGCAGAGCACCACTGCGTCGCCCAGGCCGAGCCTCTCGATTTGATCGCGCATGCCGGCTTCGCGCTCGCCCTGACCCAGAATGAACAGGCGCGCCGGAACTGTGCGGCGAAGCACGGCAACAGCGTCCAGCAGCAGCGGGTAGTTTTTGGCATCGGCCAGGCGGCCGGCGGCAACGATCGCGGGATGCGACCAGACGGCTTCGTGCGACGGATCCAGGGGTTCGTCGGCCATCGATCGGACAGCGTCGAGATCGACCGGGTTGTGCACAATCTGAATCCGCTCACGTGGCACACCGAAAACGGTCACCAGGTCGTCGGCGACGCCGGCCGATGTGGTCACAATCGCGTCGGCCAGGCGATACGCGGCTCGCGTGACCAATGAAAACAGGCGGCGATGCCAGCGGCCACGCCACGGATAGTCCGCATCGGTCAGGAAGTGAGACATCGGCGTTTGCAGGTTGAACACGACGCGCGCGTCGATGCCGGCCCCTCGCGACGCGCTCAGCGCTGAAAAGTAGCTCAGGAACGGCACGACGAGCTGCGGCCGGGTCCCGCGCAGATACCGCCGTAGATGCAGCCATCGCCTCAGCCTCGATCCTCCGGGTCCCGAAACCACGTCGATTGAGGATTGCAGGTCGTTCAGGTAGGGCCCTTCGCGAAGAAACAGATACATCGACCGATCCCAGCGGGTCTCGTCGAGCCCGTTCAGGATGTGAACCGCCGCCCGCTCCGCGCCGCCGCCATTGAGCGAGGGCAGAACGAAGCACACGCGCGGGCGCACGTCCTTCATCCCGCGGGCGCCGTCATCGGCTGCCGCAACCTCACGTGCAGGCGGTTCGATACCTCGCCCATCATCCGTGCGGCCTGCGCTTCGAGCGTGTTTTCGCGGGCGGTCTCGTACCCGTTGGCGATCAGCCGCTGCCGCAGGCCGGCGTCGGACAGGAGACGCGCGAGCGCAGCGGCGATCGCCGCAGGTGTCGGATCGTCCACGAGCAGGCCGTTCACCTCATGCGTCACCAGACTGGGAAT
>Ga0070665_100003194_pt1 | contig 17631 bp, 15 predicted proteins | sample KBSS13metaG_FD_65862 | JGI IMG/M metagenome (GOLD analysis project Ga0070665, IMG submission 65862) | Switchgrass rhizosphere microbial communities from Kellogg Biological Station, Michigan, USA - KBS S1-3 metaG | ecosystem: Host-associated > Plants > Roots > Rhizosphere > Soil ...
ATGTCCACCATCACTTCCGAGCAATTGAAGCCTGCGCGCGAACTGGCGAAGAAGAACGAAGTGCGATTTCCGAACGAGAGCAACGAATATCGCCGTGCAAGGGACGCGCTTCTCGCCGAGGAAATCGAATTGCGGCGCCACATCGAACGCGTCGCGGAGCAGCGTCGCGCCTTGCCACCGGGTGGGATCGTTCCCAAGGAATACCGTTTCGAGGGCGAGAACGGTCCTGCGGTATTTTCCAGCTTGTTTGGCGACAAGAGGACGCTGGCGATCTACAGCTACATGTTCGGGCCAAAGCGTTCGCAACCGTGCCCGATGTGCACTTCGCTCCTCTCGGCGTGGGACGGGGAAGCGGCCGACGTCGAGCAGCGGATCGCGCTGGTCGTGGTGGCGCGCTCTCCCATTGAACGCCTGGTGGCGTTCAAAAAGACACGCGGGTGGCGCCACCTCAAGCTTTACTCGGACACAAGCGGCGAATTCACCCGCGACTACGTAAGCGCCGACGATGCGGACATCCCGGCTTTCAACGTGTTCACCCGGCGCAATGGGGCCATTCGCCACTTCTGGAGCGGGGAGATGGGCTCCGAGACCGCCGATCCGGGTCAAGATCCGCGTGGCGCGCCGGACCTGATGCCGCTTTGGACCATCCTCGACAGCACGCCGGAAGGGCGGGGCACCGACTGGTATCCGGCGCTCAGCTATTCGAAATAGGCGGCTTGCGAACGGCACCTTATCGCGAAACATAGCGCGTCGCACGTCGTACTCTCGTCGATGGACGGGGCGTAGTATCCACCCTGTCGCAGCAATGAGATCGGCGAGCAATGGATCGGCGCACTTTCGTAGGCATCACGGCAGCGTTGATCAGCGCGCACTTGTCTGCAACGGGGGCGCCGCTGCCGACGGTCCGGTGTATCGGCTTTCTTGGCAACGGTAAGCCAGACACGAACGCCCCGCAACATGAGGCATTCAAGAAGGGTCTGCGCGATTTAGGGTGGATCGAGGGTGGAAACATCGTCTTCGAATACGGCTGGGCCGAGGGTAGTGTCGAGCGCCTGCCCGCCCTCGTCGCCGCATTCCTTCAACGCCCGGTCGACATCATCGTCCTGTCGGGTTCCCCCGCGCTGAGCGTCGCGCATCGAGCGACTCGCACCACGCCTATTGTCTTCATTGTGTTGACTGATCCGGTTGCGTTGGGATTCGTCGCGAGCTTCGCTCGACCCGGCGGAAACATTACGGGGATGGCTTCGCAATTCGAGGAGCTCATAACCAAACAATTGCAGTTGTTGAGGGAAGCGATCCCTCGTTTGTCTCGGGTTGCGCTATTGCATCAGGCCGGACTGCCGGCCGTTGTGCTGACTGCGGCAGAAACGACCACACGCGCCTTGGGCCTTACCGCCCATATGCTCAAGGTGAACGAGTGGTCGGAGCTCGACAACGCGTTCAAGACGGCAAGCGCCGAGCGCGCGGGCGCTATGCTGGTCCTGCCGTCGCCCTATTTCGATACGCAGAGCAAGATCCTGATCGCGCTTGCGGCGCGATATCGACTGCCTGCCTTTTACGAATTCAAGAACTTCGTCGAGAACGGCGGTCTGATGTCGTATGGTCCGAATATCAACGAAATGTATGCGCGAGCAGCGAGCTACGTCGATCGGATTCTCAAGGGCGCATACCCTGGCGATCTCGCCATCGAGCGGCCGAGGACATTCGAGCTTGTCATCAATCTGAAGACCGCGGCCACGCTTGGCCTGTCTCTTCCGGCGTCGCTGCTGGAGCGCGCGGATCAGTTGATCGGGTAAATCCGGAAACATCTTGGATGGTTACAGCCCGAATTCGCGCAGGATCGATGCCTTGAGCGTCACGAGCGCCGGATGCGACAGATCGCGCGGATGCGTGAACGGCACGTCGAATGCCGCCTGGATCGTCGCCGGTCGGGCGGAAAGGACGATGACGCGATCCGCCATGTGGATCGCCTCTTCGACGTCATGCGTGATGAGCAGGCACGTATGACGCTCTTCTGCGAGGATGCGCCGGAGCTCGACGCGCATGCGAAGGCTCGTGAGCGCGTCGAGCGCCGACAGGGGCTCGTCCATGTAGAGGATCTCGGGCTTGACCGCGAGCGCGCGCGCGAGCTCGACCCGCTTCAGCATGCCGCCCGACAGCTCGTGCGCATAGCCGCGCTCGAAGCCTTTGAGCCCGACCAGCGCCGCGTAATGATCGGCGACCGCCTGGTTGTGCGAATGCTCTCCGTTCAGGCCGAACATGAGATTCTGCTGCACTGTCAGCCACGGGAAAACGGAGCCCCGCTGCGAAATGAGAATGCCCTTGGGGCTCGGTCCGTTGTGGATCTTGCCATCGATCGTCACGTGCCCCTGATCCGCGCGGTCCAGCCCCGCCATGATGCTGAGCAGCGTCGTCTTGCCGCAGCCCGACGGACCCACGATGGCAACGAACTCGCCGTCGCCCACGCTCAGGTCGATCCCTCCGACGACTTCGAGCGGACCGTTCTCGGTCCGATAGCTCTTTCGCACCCCCTCGACCACGATCTTAGCGCGCATAGCGCCACTGGACGGACTTGAGGCGTTCGAGACCGCGCATGAAACCGTCGAGCAGAAGTCCGGTGAGGCCGATGATCACCATCGCGGCCACCACGAGATCGTAGCGGTTGCCTGCGTTGCGCGAGTCGATGATGAGGTACCCGAGCCCGGAACGGAGTGCAATCATCTCGGCCGCGACGACGACGAGCCATGCCACGCCGAGGCTGACCCGCATTCCGACGATGACCTGCGGCAGCACCGCGGGAATGACCACCTGGCGAAAGAGCTTGTAGCGCGAGACGCCGAAATTCTCCGCTGCGCGAAGATATTCCCGGTCGATGGTGTGCACGCCGACGGTCGTCTGCACGATCAGCGGAAACAACGATGCGAGGAAAATAAGAAAGATCGGCGAGACGTCGCCGACACCGAACCAGAGGATTGCGATCGGTATCCACGCGATCGGCGAGATGGGCCGCAGCATCTGCACGATCGGATTGAAGGTGGCGAAGGCCCCCTCTACCCACCCCATGAGTAGGCCCAGCGGGACGCCGACGACAACGGCGAGCAGAAAGCCCGCGGCGACCCGGAACAGCGACGCGCCGATGTGATCCCACAGCGTTCCGTCCTGCACGAGCTGGATCGTCGCCCTGACCACTTGCAGGGGCGTCGGGAAGATGACGCTTTTCGTATATTCGACGGCGATCCACCACACCGCCAGAAGCATCGCGACGACCGCAAGCGGCAAGAGAAAACGCTTCAGCATGCGCGCGACGAAGGCATGCTCAAAGCAGCGCTTCCCCGTCGATCATCGCCTTTGCCCGCCAGCGGAGCCTCGACCATCCGGCTTGGGGCAGCGGATCGACGTCGATGTCGAGCGTTCCGCTCGTGTGTAGCGAGCACGCGAACTGGTAGTTGGATGCCATGCGGAACGGCAGCTCGAAGCTCTGGCCCGGCATGATCAACACAGGCCCGAAGATCTGCGGCACGTCATCCTGGTTCCGAAGCACGAGAATGTCCTTGACACCGATCGTGAGGTGAATCCGCGACGGAAGAATCTCGACCATCGTGCCGGCGTTCCGCAGCGCCCAGGTGCCCTTGGGGATCACATAGACTTGCTGGCGCGATTCGGTGGACTCGGCGCCGAGCGGCGCGAATGCGGCCCACGCGATGGCTCCAAGCACAAGCCCGGCCAAAAGCACCGAAACCACATGGAGACGGCGCAACCTCACGTCTCGCGCTTATCCCGCCAGCAGCGCTTTGACGTCATGCACGATGTCGTCGACGGGCACGCCGAACGGCATCATCGCGCGAAGGTTGCCGGAGCGATCGATGAGGTAGACGAGCGCCGAGTGATCGATGAAGTAGACGCCGGGGTCGCCCTTCGACGGCAGCCTCTTGGCGAAGATCCCGTAATCCTTCTCGATGTTCCCGATGACCTGCGGAGTGCCCGTCAGGCCGATGAAGGACGGGTCGAAGGCGCTCACGAACTGGCGCATGCGGTCTGCGTTGTCCCGCTCCGGATCGACGGTGACGTAGACGACCTGGAAGTCCTTGGCCTCGACCCCGAGTTTCTGCCGCGCCTGCGCAAGCAGCAGAAGCGTGGTCGGGCAGACGTTGGGGCAAGAGGTGTAGCCGAATCCAAGTGCGACCACCTTGCCGCGATAGGCGGAGAGCTTGAAGTCGGCACCATTCGAGCCGCGAAGGCTGAAGTCCGGCGCGGGCCGGCTCGGCTTGAAAACACCTGTGCGGAACTCGGCGGTGTCGGCGGCATGGGCGGACAGCGTGAACGCAACGATCGCCACAGCGGCCAACAGCACCCGATGCATTGCAGCCGTCACCGGTCTCACAATGATATCGGCGCCGGCTGGATGGCTTTCACGAAGCTCTCGTCGACGTAATTGTCGTAGGGGCTGTGTCGCTTGATCGTGCCTGCCGCGATCGAAAGTTCCATCAGCTCCTCGAACTCCGACTTGATGAGCCGCAGGTCGCCGTACGTCACCCGATCCGCCGGATTGTCCATCACGAACTGCAGCACGTTCGGGTCCTGATTGAAGAACTTCGGTCCCGCCGCGATCTGTACCGCCTTCGTGCGATTTGCCGGCGCCACATCGAGCCACGTGCCCGCCCCCTGCACGTAGTTGACGAGCTGCTGCACCAGAGGACGATTCTCCTTGATGAGCTCGTCGCGAACGGTCAGGACGCAGCAGATGTAGTTGGGCCATTCGTCGCGCGTCATGCTGAGCGGCCTCGCATAGCCGGCGCGCTGTGCCACCGCGCCAAAGGGCTCGCCGGTCGCATAGCCGTCGATCGCCTTGGCATAGAGGGCTGCGGGCATGTCGGGAGGCGCCATCTCGGCGACGTCGAGATCCTTCACCGTCATGCCTTCCTTGGCGAGCATCTTGCGCAGGAAGAGGTAGTCGACGGCGAAACGGCTGGGAATCGCGACGCGCTTTCCCTTCATGTCCTTGAAATTCTTGTAGGGAGAATCGGTGCGGACCATGATCACCGCGCCCGACCGGTGCCCGAGCGACACGACCTTGACGGGGATGGCGCTGTCTGCGAGATCCATGATCAGCGGCGCGAGCATGTACGCTGCCTTGAGCCGACCGGACATGAGCGACTCCTTGAGCTCGGGCCAGCCGCTGTACTTGCTGAATTCGAACAGCTGATCCGGCGCCTTGCCGCCGGTGGCGTTGGCCGTCGATGCAAGGCATGCGACAGGCAGCGTGAGGTTGCACGTGACGGGCAGGCCGCCCACCTGCAAGGGCTTGCCGGCCGTTTGAGCGGAGGCGCGCGTTCCGCACGCCAGCAATGCGGCTCCTGCACCGAGCATCAGTCGCCGGCGCTGGCTGGAATGGATGTGCGGTCGCATGTCGTCGGTCACCCTGCCTTCCTGTCCAAAATCGCTGTGGGACGAGCAAAAAATTGTATCACTTGCCTGCGAGGGTTCACCTCGCGAAGACCGGTTCGATCAGGCGGCGGCGACCTTCCCCGCCTTGGCTCGGCGCGCATTCACCCACATCTCGATCAAAAGCGCCGTGGGTCCGACTACGAAGAGCGCGTAGTAGGGGGCATAAACCACCTCGTTCATGCGCAGCACCATTTCGAGCACCGCGACCGCGAAGGCGACGAAGCATTGGCCCATCTTCGAGCGCACGGTGGTCTTCGGGTCGGTGATCATGAAAAAGATGAAGAGCTGGTACATCGGCCCCGTGATCGGCGCGATCTCGGATTGCCAGGGGTGGCCGGTGATCCAGCTTCGCATGAGCGCGAACGCGACGAAGGAGATGACGTAGGTCGCGGTGATGTGAAAGCGATGGAGGCGCCAGATGATGAGCGCGCCGAGCATCCAGATGACGAGCATGGGCCAAAGGTAGTTTCCCCATTGGATGCTCAGGCTGCCGACGGTGTCGCCGGCGAGGAACAGCATCGCTGAGATGCCGAAATTGGATGGGTTCCACAGATGGCGCCCATTGACGCGCAGCACGTACTTGGACGTGATGGAAATCGCGCTGCAGAGCGCGTACGGCCAGAACGCAGGCGTTCGAAGGAGGATCCCGACGCTGATTCCGGTGATGTAGGCGCTCGCCGGATGCGGCCACTTGTGGACGAAAATCCGGGCCAGCACGAGCTCGGTGGCGATGGCCACGACAATCGCCAGCAGCGTTTTGGGGTAACTCTCGAGAATCCCGAACGAGAGATGGCCGACGAGCAGGATGCACGTGATGAACGCGGGTACGACGTAGGGATTATCGAGGCTCAGCACGCGCTTCCAGGCCGGCGCCGGCGTCGATGCCGCCTTCCCGTTCTGCGCACTCGCCTGCGGGTTCACCGGGACTTCCTCCTGTCAGGCCGCGAGCATGCCGTCGTATGGGCGCCGTGATCCGTCGACGCCGGCGGCCGCGCTCGCCCTGCATGATGGCGCGTGGATCATTGCGGCTCCCTGACCTTGTGGAGCTCGCCGGCGCGTGGCTTGTCGAGGGTCTGGACTTTTCCGGAGGGCCATCGAATCACCGCCTTCTCGATCTCGGATTTCCTGCCAAGCCCGTAATGCAGCCGGCGATCATTTTGCGCCGAAAACCCGATGCCGCCGGCAACATCCTGCATCTGCCGCTGCCCATTCCAGTACAGCGTGACCTGCGCGCCGATGGCGCTCCTGTTGCTCGCCACGCCTTCGAGCTCGAATTCGATCCATGCGTTGTCGCCCGACGCGATATTCCTGTAGATCAGCAAGGGTCCATTCTGGTTGGCGGTGACCACGTCGAGAACCCCGCGGTTCCAGAGATCGGCAAGCGCGACGGCGCGACCGTCGTAAGTATCCGTGACACCGACCTGCTGCGCCACGTCGACGAATTTGCCTGCCCCGTCGTTCAGCCACACGCGCTTGGTTTGGTAACCAGCAAGGCTCCGTCCGTCGAACGCAGGCCAGTTGCGCGCATCGCCGATGATGGTGCTGTTGCCGCCGGCCACCTTCGAAAAGTCGTACCAGTAGGACCGCGTGCGATCGAGCGAAATGTAGCCGTTGGTCAGGTACAGGTCGAGCGCGCCGTCGTTGTTGAAGTCGCCGAACTGCGCACCGAAGCTCCAGCCGCCGAGCTCGACGCCGAAGTCGCGGGCGAGGTTCTCGTACTGAAGCGCGCCGCCCGGCACCTTGTCCTTCGGCATCCATAGATTGTTGCCCTGGATCAGGATGCCGTCTTCCGAGATGTTGGAGACGTAGATGGCGTAACGGCCTTCGTTGAGGATGTCGCCGAACGCGACGTTCATTCCGCTCTTGGGCGCGAAGCCGACGCCCGTCTCCTTGCCGGCTTCACGGAAGCGCTTGCCGTCGTTCAGGTAGAGCTCGGAGATGCCGTAGTCGTTGGCGACGAAGAGATCCTGTCGACCGGTGCCGCGCAGATCCGCCGCACCCGCCGCCAGCGCCCAGCGCCGGCTCTCGATGCCCAGTTGCGCGCTCACTTCCTCGAACCTGCCGCCGCCGAGATTGTGGAAAAGATACTTGCGCCCGCCGTTCGTGGCGTACTCGAAGCTGTCCGGCATGATGCGGGTGGTGTCGAGGTGCCAGAGATCGAGCGTCTCCGCGAAGTAGCCGCCGATGAATAGATCGAGCCGCCCGTCGCCGTCGTAGTCGAACCATACGGCCGTGTTGGCATTGAGCCACGCGGGGAGGTTCGCCTGCTCGGACACGCGCGTGAAGCCGCGACCCTGATCGTTGTGGAAGAGCTCCGGCCGGCCCCACTTGAGCAGCAGCATGTCCTCGTAGCCGTCGTTGTCGTAGTCACCCCATACGGCGCCCATCGACACGCCCGTTCCCGGCTGGTTGACATCCGCAATACCCAATTCGCCGGCGACGTCCTTGAACGTGCCGTCGTGCAGGTTGCGATAGAGGGAGTTCCGGCTGCCCTCGGCGCTGTTGGTCACGTAGATGTCCGGCCATCCGTCGCGATCGAAGTCCACGATGGAGACCGCCGCGCCCATCGACGCCACCTCCGGCATGATGGGCGCCAGCTTGGGATCGAGCGTCGGCGCGCGATGCACGAAGTCGACGCCGGCCGCGCGCGTGACGTTCTCGAAGCGAAAGCCGTAGCGGCGCAGCGCCCCGCCATCGGCCTCTTCGGTCGCCGCCGCCAGCTGCGGCGTGGACAGTTTCTTGACCGCGAAGGGAACCGTCAGGAGCGCGATGAAGAACCCGACGAGAGCGGCCTTCGCCAAACCGGGCCGGGTCATCGGCCGGCGTCGTTTCTCATCGCATTCATCACCGCCTCCGGCGTGACGTAGCGGGTATGGTAATTCTGCCAGTCATCGGGATGCTGGCGATACGTCCACTCGTCCTCGAGGCGCCCGGGCGCCGTCGTGTAGTCGCGCTCGCCGTGATGCGGCAGGGGCAGCACCGTCGACGAGAACGTCGAGTTGTAGTCGCCGTCCTTGATCCAGCCGTCGCCGACGATCACGAAATCGCGCACCCATCCCTCGGCGGGTGGCGGCTGCTCGGGAAAGCGGAGCGACATCTCGTCACCGGCGTTCATGATCACGTAGCGGTCGTCTGCGGCTTGCAAGAGCTCGCGCACGTCGCCGAATCGGGTGTAGTACCCCGTCAGGTCGCGCCAGCGCTGCCGCGTTCCCGCGAGCTGCTGGTAGCGCGGAATCTCGGGCGTACCCGCGGCCGGTGTAGTGATGACCGAATAGCCGCGGTAATGGAGATCGGCCACGGCCGGATCGAGGCGCGCCGTCTTGAGAGCGGTTTCCGGCAGTCCGCGCGCCCATTCGATCTTGTCCCAATAGATCTCGAGGTTGGTCTTGAGTCGCAGTCGATGCGGCGCTCCCGCGCGAAACGCATGCGAGAGATCGATGAGGATCGTCTTGACCCGACCTGCCGGGAAGCCCAGGTTGTCGTTGGCAACCGTCCATCCGCCGTGGCCATCCTCCACTTCGAGACTCAAGCCGCGGGGATGCCACCGCTCGCCTTGCGCAAGCGCGACGTTGATCGACGAGTCGGTCGGATGAAGCGACCCGTGGGCGATGAGATAGAGCGGACCGTCCGCCGGAACGTGGTCGCCGAGATCGATTTCGACGTAGTGATCGCGCGTGACGCCCTGGTACTGTCCGCGGCCGAAGCTGTCCACGGCCTCGTTGTCGAGCGTGGCGAGAATTTTCGTGACGTCGCGGCCCGTGTCGTCGGTCGCCTTCGCGATCGGACGGGGAGTGGCGACGGCCGTGATGCCGAGCTTGACGGGCGGAATGACGAATCGCTCGTCGACGAATATCTCCGTTCCGGCGGGGTGATCTACGGTCATCAACGCCAGCTGGTCGTAGTAATAGACCTCCCATAGCTCCGCCGTGAAGCGAAGATCGTAGTAGCCCTCGCGCGGCACGAGTTGATCGCGGCCGACCTTGTACCACTCCTCGGTCGCGGCGATTCTTGCGGTGCCGATCGTGTTGATGCGAAGTCCAATGGCCGAGCCCCAGGGTACCGCGTCCTTGACGAACGCCATCTCCTTGCCGTTGTAGGCGAAAAGAAACGGACACGATCCCTTGAGCCGCTGCTCGGTGATCACGTCCTGGTCCGCTTTCGCGTCGAACTCCGCCTGCACCACGCCGCTCGGCCAGATCACGCGAATGACATCCACGCCGGTTTGCTCGCCCAGACCGAAGCGGACCTGCGGCCCGGTGATCGGCTTTTTCTGCACAAGGGCGCCGGTGCGAATCTCGACCTCGCCGCCGACCCCGAAGGGATTGATGCGCTGATCGCCAAATGCCTGTGCGGCGCGTGGACGAACGATCTGCCAGTGGTAATTTCGCGTGCCCTGGTTCTCGGCACGGATCCCGCGCCCATCGCCGGACAATCCGAGCAGATCCAGCTTGCCGCCGCCGCTCAAAGCTGCGGCATCGAATACCATTGCGGGGCCTGTCGGATGTTCGAGCGGCGTGAAGGCCCCGTTGTCGCTGCCGAGCCAGACCAATGCGCCGGCGCCATCGGGGAGCGCATTCGTGGAAACGCGGCCGAGCACCAGGTCGCTTGCGCCGTTGTTGTCGAGATCGGCGACATGCAGGCGCACGTCCCCCGCGACGTCCGCGGCATTCCGCGCCCTGGCGACATCGACGACCTCCCACGATGCGCCCTGATTTCGAGTGGAAATGCGTACGATGACCCCATCGGCGCGTACCGCGAAAACACCGAGGCGACCCGCGGCGTCCGCGTCGGCCACTGCTATGGCCTTGACGTCCGCGACGGCCGGAAGCGCGCGCTCGCGAAACTGGCCCAGCCGCTCGTTGATGAAGATGTGCAGCTTGCCGGCGCCGTCGACGATTGCGGCATCCGGGGTCGCATCCCCGTCGAGGTCCGCCCACGCGAACTGGCGCAGCCCGGAGATGCCTGTGAACGGATGGATCACGACGAACGTGCCGTCGCCGTTGTTGCGCAGCACGTCCGGGACGCCTTCACTTGCGCCGAGCACGATGTCGAGGTCGCCGTCCGTCTCGACATCGGCGGCCCATGCGCCCGTGTAGATGCCCGCGAGCGCTGCGTTCGGGAGCTTCGTCTGCGAGGTGACGTCGATGAAAGTCGTCGGATTCTCCTGTCGAAAGAGACGCACCCCGCCCGCACCCGCAAGCACGAGATCGGTCTTGAAGTCGTAGTTGAAGTCGATCTGGAGAATGCCCTCCGGCGAGGGCGCCGTTTTGGACGGCCCACCGGGAAATGCAAGCGTTGCGCCATTCGCGAGGCGCACATCGGCACCATTGGCCTTGGCAAGCACAGGCGCGCCGGCGCTGCCGAGCTTGATCGCGCCGATCCACGACCAGCCTGCGGTGTCATTGTCTCCCGCGGGCTTGGGATCGAACTTGATGGCGAGATCGGCTGGCGCACCTTTCACGACCGGCGATTCCATTCGGACCAGTTGCGTGAACGGCTGGACGTCCTCGCCGGGGGGCGGCTTGATCGCCAGGAGGCTTTGGCGAAACTCCGGAACGCGCATCAGCACATTGCGAAGTCGCGTCGTGCGGGTCGCAGCGGTGCGCAAATCGCCTTCGCTCGCGGCGGCGCGCAATGCGGCGAGCTGCTCCTTTGCTTCCGGCGGCCATGTCGCCGATTGCGCACTTATCTTGGTCAGCGCGGCGTCGAGGGTCTTGGCATCGCCGCGCTTGGCCGACACGCGAGCGAGCTCGAGAAGGGCCGCGAGGTTGTTGGGCTCTCCCGCGAGAATCTTCTGGATAAGCTGCTGGACCTCGGCATCGCTGTCCCGCTCGCCCTGGCGCTCGATCTCCTGCGCGAGTGCGTAAGTGATGCGGAAGTCCTGCGGATCGAGTTCGGCGGCCTTGCGAAAATCGGCGATCGCCTGTGCCGATTGACCCCGCTTGCTCCCGAGCATGCCCAGAAGCGCATGGGCATGCGCGTTTTTCGGCGCGAGATCGCGCGCACGCGCGAGGCGCTCCGCCGACAAGTCGTATTGCCCTTGGCGCAGAGCGAGTACGCCCCAGTTGCCCCAGCCGGCCGGCTCGCCCGGCGCGAGGCGCGTGAGGTCGGCGAGCTTGGTGTCGGCACGAATATCGTCGCCGACTTCGAGCGCTGCCAATCCGACCTGGAAGGCGGACAACGCATCGCCGTAAGCCTGGGACGATTTGTCCGGCACGCGAGGTCCGGAATCGCATCCCGCGGCGATCAGGATCGCGAATGCGATCGGGAGAAACCGCAAGCCACGGCCGGAATGCCGACCCGCACCGGCCCCGGACGGAGGACGATCGTTGCCAGAAGGAGGACGGAATCGCTCGACTGTCGGCCGCGTGCGCATGAACACTCGTGAAAGGGCGAATCGCAATGCTGGGGCCGAAGAATACCCGATCACGATGGCGTCGACTTGCGAGGACAGTGTGGCAGCGCTGGGATACCTGTTTCAGCTTCTCCATCGTGGTTTCCAGGAATGCGGCAGCCCGGTGTCGTGCATTGAACACCACACGCTCCCCGCATTCGAGCAGGGAGAGCGGCCCTTTGCCTCGGCGCCCGTCAGACGCCTCCGATGATGCGGATATCCCGCTCCGCGCCGTTCCCGAGCGCGGCGAGGGCCTCCTGGTAGGCGGGGCTGTCATGCGCGGCGACCGCCTGCGCGACACTGTCGAACTCGATCAGCACGGTGCGTTGCTTGAGTCCGACCTCGTAGACCATCGCAGGCTCTCCGCGCGCGAGAATGCGACCGCCGCCGGCCGTGAGTGCGGGACCGGCGAGCTTCGCGTAGGCGGCCAGTTTGTCGGGATCCTTGACTGTGCGATACGTGCTGACCCAAAAAGCCTTTGGCATGGAGCTTCCTTGTTTGCGTTGAAGACGACCAACAAGCCGCGCTGGACGAAAATCCGCCGGGGACGATCTTCTCGACAGGATCCTGAATGTGCGCGGTCTACACTTCTTGTGCGATGCCTCTGTTGCGCCAGGCGCGCTTGGCCGCTTGGTGTTGCGAGATTACACGGCCTTTCGCGTCGCCCTGCGCGACGATTTCGCAGGCGCGGACTTGCGGGCGGCCTTCCTGGCCGCTTTCCTGGCTGTTTTAGGCGCAGCTTTCGGCGCCGGCGTGTGCGCGAGCTTGGCGATGTAGTAGTCGAGCGCCCAGCGCGTCTTTGTTTGCTGGTTCTTGTCGCGCTCGGCGCCGACCTCGGCGAGGAACGCCATGAAGCCGCCTACCGCAACCGCGGCGTGAACCGAAGGGGACTTGATCGAGACCTCCATCATCCGCTTGCCGTCGCCGCGCTTCCAGAGCTCGGCTGTGATCGGCCACGGGCATCCCGGATCCGTGAATTTCCACCGCTGGGCGAGCAGCGGGCCAAGCACGACGAGGCTCTTGAAATCGATCGTGTGGCCGGCGATGGACGTCAGAAACTTTTCCTGCGCCGGTGTGAATATCGACGCGATCGGTTTCTTGCCGGCCGCAACGCGCTTGATGCGTCCCTTCAGGACCGGCATCGAAAACGAAGCGGATTTGACCATGGCGGTCTCGCTTGCGTCGGCCTCGATCTTGAAGTCCGGAAACCTGCGCCACTTCTGCCCGACATCCGCCGGATTGACCGGCCGGAACTTCACAGTGCTGTCGTGAGAATCGCCCACGACACGGCGGGCGCGCGTGATGATGCCGGCGTTCAGCAGGTCGAGCCTGGGCGTGTCGAAGAAATAGATGTAGCGCTCTTCGTCGTTGGTCGCGCTAAGTCCAAAGCGCGCCAGCGCCTGCGCGATCTGATGGTCCGGAATCGTGGCCTTGATCTCGATATCGTCGGCGCCCGCCACCGCCAGGGCGACCTTGCCGCGCGTTGCCACTCCTCGCTCCATGTCCGGTCCCTCCCGCGTTCGCTCGATTTGACGCGCCACCGCCGGCCGCGCCCAACCGGCACCAGTTTAGCCGCAGGCCGGCAAGGACGCCAAGGACGCCGCCTTGCATCCGTCGAGGCAATGCAAGGTAAGCTCTTGCGCTTACGGCTGCCCGCGTGGCAGATCGATAACGGGGGAACGCAGATGATCGATCGAGACGGTATTGTCATGACAGGGCGGATCGGAGGGACACGCGCGGTTGCGTGGCGGCGCACAGTGCTGCGCGTCGGTGTCGGTGCATGGGCGCTGCTCGCGCTGGCAGCGGCGTGGGCGCAAATACCGGCGATGCCCACGAGTCCCGTGGTGATCAATGTCATCGACGTTGCCGGCGATCTCGCGCTGACGCAAGGCGCGATCGAGACTTATCAGGCGAAGCATCCGGAGCTGGTTTCCAGGGTGACCTTCAACAAGGCGCCGGCGCCCGAGCTCGCGGGCAAGCTGAAGGCGATGCAGGCGGCGGGTCGCTCCGATATCGATCTCGTGCTGACCGGTGTCGGCGCGTTGTCGGCGGGCATCGATCAGGGGCTGTGGGTCAAGGTGCTGCCCGAATACGCGGCAAAATTCCCGGGCGTCCTCGACAACTATCTTCCAGCGGCGCGCAAGATGAACGACCTCGCGCAGAACCAGGCATTGGTCGTGACGTTCATGCCGGCGGGCCCGCTCCTCGAATACAACCCGGCGAAGGTGAAGCAGGCTCCGACCACGCCACAGGAGCTGCTCGCATGGTGCAAGGCCAATCCCAACCGGTTCGCGTATGCGCGGCCGGCCAATTCAGGCCCCGGCTTCACGTTCATCATGGGACTTCCCTACATTCTCGGCGATTCGGATCCGCGCGATCCCGCCAAGGGCTGGGACAAGACGTGGGCCTACCTGAAGGAGCTCGACTCCTGCATCGAGTACTACACGACCGGAACCGCGGCGGTCATGAAGGAGCTGGGCGAGGGCTCGCGCGACATGACGGTGACGATGACCGGATGGGACCTGAACCCGCGCATCCTCGGCATCGTGCCCAAGGATTTCAAGGTCACGCCGTTCAAGAACATGACGTGGGTCAACGACGCGCACTACATGGCGATTCCGAAGGGCCTCCCGCCCGAGAAGCTTGCCGTCGTGCTCGACCTGATGGCCTACCTCCTCACGCCCGAAGCGCAGGCGCTCACGTACGACAAAGGCTACTTCTATCCCGGACCATCGGTGAAGAACGTGCCGCTTTCGATGGCACCGAAAGAGAGCCAGGATGCGATCAAGGAATTCGGGCGCCCCGAGTACGATGCGTGGCTCGCCGAGTTCCCGCACGTGCCGACGCTCGACGCGAAGGCGATCGTCGAGGCGTATCGTCGCTGGGACAGCGATATCGGGGCTCGGAAGACCAAGTAAGCGTGCGATGGTCGAGCGGCGGCGCCAGATCGGAATGGCCATCGCCATCGGACTTGCGTGTGGCGGCGCCGGCACCGCCGCGCGCGCTCAGAACGACGAAGGTCCCGCGGTTGTGCCGTATCGACCTTCGGTTGCAACGCCGGCCGACCTTCCGGCGCCGGGATGGCCGGAGTTGGAGTCCGGCGTCAATTGGGGCAAAGGCGGCGATACCGCGCGCAGCCTGTCGTCGCCCGTCACGTTCAAGCTGGCGTGGGACGAAAGCTGGGGCGTTCTGATCGGCACGGATCTCTACGACTGGCAGCGCGCGTTTGACGGCACGAGCGCGCACAGCGGCGGCGACACCTCACTGATGCTCAAGTACAAGTTGCCCGTGAACGAAAACCTCGCGCTTGGGTTGGAGATCGGGCCGATATTGCCGACCGCGCGCCCGCCGATCGGTTCGGGCGGCGTGGAAACGGAAATCAACACCATTGCGAGCTTCGATTACGCCGGTGTGCACGTCGACGTCAACGTTGCAGGCACGCATCTCCGCGCAGTCGACGCGGGACAGGGAGCATGGCAAGGCTTATGGGCGATCGCGGCCTCGCATTCGCTCGACGATCAGGTTGGCGTCACGGGCGAGCTGTCCGGTGTAGCGCAGCACGGAACATCGGCGCAGGCGCAGGGCCTCGTGGCGTTGAACTACAACGTAAGTCGTGCACTGGTGCTCGATGTCGCGACGGCGGCGGGGCTGTCGCGCTCCGCACCCAAATGGCAGTTGATGACGGGGATGACCGTGCGCCTCGGACATTGGTTCTGAACCGTAATTCGACGCCTGTGATGGGCGCTCCACCCTCTGGCCAGCGTTTCGTGCCACAGGTGGGAGTTGTAGAATACGAAGCCACAACCTGGTGCGACGGCGCAATGCGCGTCGTCACCCGTCACGAATGTGAAGGAGTCGAAGATGGCCAAGCAGGATGCGTTCACTTCCGACGAGTGGGCACTTCTACGACTCGCACCCTCGCTCGTTGCTGGAGGCATTGCAGCCGCTGATCCGTCGGGTCTCGTCGCCTCGATAAAGGAAGCCGCCGCCGGAGCGGAAGGGATGGCGGAAGCGTTCAAGGCGAACAGCGACATCGAGCTCTTCGCAGCACTTGCGGCCGATCACAGCATTCCTGGATTGCCCGACATGAAAGCCGTGGCGGGCGAAGGCACGCGTGATCAGCAGATGCAGAACTTCAAGAATTTCGTCCTCGGCCGCGTCAAGTCCGCGACCGACCTGGTCGTCAGCAAGGCGACACCGCCCGAGGCAGATCTGTACCGGAAGATGATCGTCGACGTGGCCGAGAAATCCGCGGATGCGGCGAAGGAGGGCGGCTTTCTTGGATTCGGCGGCGTACGCGTAAGCGACAAGGAACAGGCATTCATCACGGAAGTGAAAAAAGCGGCAGGTGTCGCCTGATCTGCTGCGTTCAGCGTTCGAATACCGCACACTAGTGAAAGGGCTCGCGGGCGATGCGAGCCCTTTCCACTTGCTGCGCGTGACTCAGGGGTAGATCGCTACTGGGCGGCGCGCTGGCAGTTGCCCGAGTTGAGACAGGCGGACACGAGGCTGCAGCTTGCCGGGACGCCATCGATCGAGCAACTGCAGCCGAGTTGAGAGCACCACGCTTGCTGAGTTTTGGCCGTTTCCTTGTACATGTCGGACGTGCTGCTGACGCGCGTTCCCGTAGACGCGCATGCTCCGAGCAACCCGCACAGGAGCGCGGCCAGCAGGGTCGTAGCGCTTGTTTTCATGGCATCACCTTTCTTCGGATTGTGGTTGCAAAGGATCCTCGGCGCGGTGCGAATCAGGCCGGGCAGGCACACCCGAACCGATCAAGCAGCATGGACATGGCCCCAAGAGCGCATTGCCGCCTCCGCTTGCGCCGGAGCCGCACGCCGATCAAATAACTTCGCGTCATTCGATGCAATGCCGGCGAAGCTGATCGCGTTGTAGGACAAACGCTCACGTCTCGTTTGGAGGCGCGATATATCGTTCGTTAATCGACCGACACAATGTGATGCGGCGTGCTCGACGAGGGTGGACGGCGGCATCGCGCATAATGAGGCTCGCGTCCAAGGTTGTGCTTCTCCTATTTCATGCCGCTGCCACCTTCTCCGAAACGAACCGAGCTGCATCTTCGGCAAATCGAAATGCGCGGGTATCACCGCGAGGACGGACTATACGAAATCGAGGGACGGGTGGTCGATTCGAAGGCCTATCCCATCGAAATCGACGAGCGCGGCCGCCTGGCTCCAGGCGAGTACATCCACGACATGTGGGTTCGACTGGTGATCGATGACGACCTCGTCGTTCGTGATGTCGTCGCGGTCACCGACCGCAGCCCGTACGCAGTGTGTCCCGAGGCTGCTGCCGCCATGCGTGCCGTCGTGGGCGAGCAGATCAAGGCCGGATGGTCGATGCGGGTCAAGGATCTGTTGGGCGGCGCGAAGTCCTGCACGCATCTCATGGAATTACTGTTGCCGCTCGCGACAACGGCCTATCAGACGCTTTCCACCGTGCGGTCGCAGCGCCCCGACGTTCTGGACAAGCGCGGCCGGCCGGTCAAGCTCGACAGCTGCTACGCCTACGCAAGCCACCGCGACGTTGCCCGGCGCCGCTGGCCCGAATTCCACGAGTCGCAAGCTGCGGAGGCGACGCCGAAGCCCGGATAGCAACGCCGCCTTGCTTGCGAGCGATGGACCTGTTTGGTTGTGCTTGCCGGGAGTCCTTGTGGCGGGCGATTGGATCGCTCCAACGGGATCGAGCCGCCGTTTTCCGCGCTGCCGGCTGCGCGCCACGTGTACGATTCGTCCGATGTTTTCGATGTTCTCGAGCCCGGCGGTCCTCTT